>Ga0105048_10002323_pt1 | contig 30821 bp, 30 predicted proteins | sample MAT05_FD_78382 | JGI IMG/M metagenome (GOLD analysis project Ga0105048, IMG submission 78382) | Freshwater microbial communities from Lake Fryxell liftoff mats and glacier meltwater in Antarctica - MAT-05 | ecosystem: Environmental > Aquatic > Freshwater > Ice > Liftoff microbial mat | place... | reverse complement strand
CGGCCAGCGCTGCACGTGCGCGCGCCGTCTCATCGTGAAGGCTGGCGCCGAAGGCGCTGCTGTCCTTAACGCACTTGTAGCGCTGGTCGACCGCATCGTCGTCGACAGGCCCGACGCCCAGCCACAGCCCTTCATCGGTCCACTGATCTCCGCTCATGCCGCAGAGCAAGTTCTGGCCAAGCAGGCCGAATGGCTTGGCAATGGCGGCGTCGCCATCCGCAAGGCGAGACAACTCGACATCGGCCTGGCCTATGTCTCGCCTGGCCTTATCGACGTCACGGCAATGCCTGACCGGCGCGACGAGGAAACCTTCGGCCCGCTGCTTCAGGTCATCAGCGTCGCGGATTTCGACGCAGCGCTCGACGAGGCCAACAACACAAAATTCGGCCTCGCTGCCGGTCTGATCTCCGACAGCGCCGATCTCTTCCGGAAGTTCGAAACCGAAGTCCGCGCCGGGGTCCTCAACTGGAACCGCCAGACCACCGGCGCGTCGGGCGCTGCGCCGTTCGGAGGCGTTGGTCAGTCCGGCAACCACAGGCCCGCCGGATACTACGCCGCCGACTACAGCGCGTGGCCCATGGCCAGCCTTATCGCGCCCGGCGCAGTGAAGGATGACGAAGCCATCATCGGCCTCAAGCCGTAGACCCCTGGCGGTTATCGTTACGTCGAGTTGACCGCCGCCGGTTCGCGTTGTCTTAGATTGCGTGCGATTGAAACGTCGGGCGGGATGTACGCATGAAAATGGCCTTCAAAATTCTCGGCGGCGTTGCGGTTGTTATCGTCATCCTGGCTGGCGTCGTGTTGTGGCGCGCGTCCCAGTTCGGTCCGAAGACCGACACCCAAGCCGCGATCACGCTTCCCGAGCCTCCGGCGGTCGATGTTGCGGCGGCTGCGGAGTCGCTTGGCGCCGCCATCCGTATCCAGACCGTGACATACGCGTCAGGCGATCCCAAGCCCGGCGCCGATCAGCCCTGGGTTGATCTCCAGGCCGCGCTTCAGGCGCGCTATCCCGCCATCTTCGCGAAGGCGGCACTGGAAAAAGTTCTCACCCACGCCATGCTGATGACATGGCCCGGAACTGATCCGTCGCTGCCGCCCATGATCCTGATGGCCCATCAGGATGTGGTGCCAGTCAACCCAGGCACGGACGCCGACTGGACCCATGGCCCCTTCGGCGGCGTTGTCGCTGAGGGTTATATCTGGGGCCGCGGCGCGATGGACGACAAGGGCTCGCTGATCGCCATCCTGGAAGCCGGCGACGCGCTGGCGAAATCCGGCTGGATGCCAAAGCGCACCGTCATCTTCGCTTTCGGCCATGACGAGGAAGTCTCTGGCAGAGGCGCGCAGGAAATCTTCGCGCTCCTCAAGTCACGCAATGTCACGCCTGCCATGGTGCTCGACGAAGGCTTCGCCGTCCTCGACAACTTCCCGCTCACCGGCAAGCCCGCCGCGCTGATCGGCGTGGCTGAGAAGGGCTATGTCTCGCTCCAGATCACTGCCACCACGGAAGGCGGCCACTCCTCACGGCCGCCGCGTGAAAGCGGCGCCATTCGCATCGCCCGCGCGCTTGTCGCTCTGGAAGAAAAGCAGATGCCCGCCAACTTGTCGGCGCCGCCCTTCAACGAAATGATCGAGGCTGTCTCGGGCGACCTGCCTTTCACAATGAAGCTCGCCTTCGCCAATCAATGGCTGCTGGGCTCCGTGATCACGGGCCAGGTCGGCAGCGACGCTTCTGCCAACGCCATCGTCCGCACGACAACCGCGCCCACCATGTTGACCGGCTCGATCAAGGACAACGTCCTGCCCCAGCGCGCCAGCGCCGTGGTGAACTTCCGCATCCACCCCAACGACTCGGTCGCCTCGGTGACGCAGCACGTCAAGGACGCCACTGCCCACATCGAGGGGCTGACCATTACTGAGTACGAGGACGGCATCGGCTCCGAACCGTCGCCCGTGTCCTCCACGTCCAGCGAGGCTTATCGCGTGCTTGAGGCTGTCGCACGCGCAACCGGCGGCGGCGAGGTTGCAGTCGCCCCCGCACTTGTCATCGGCGCCACGGATGCGCGCTACGCCTCGGCGATCAGCAAGGATGCGATCTATCGCTTCGCGCCTGCGATCTACGACGATGTCGATCTCAACGGCTTTCACGGCACAAACGAGCGGCTGTCGGTCGACAATCTCGGCCGGATGATTAAGGGCTATGCCCAGATCATGATGGCGCTTTGCTCCTGACCCGTGGCAGTATTCCCGCGGATACTGCAGGAACCACTGATGCCTGGCACGACGACGGCAACGGAAGTCAATTTCGACGGCCTTGTCGGCCCTACCCATAACTATGGCGGCCTCGCCCACGGCAACCTCGCCGCCGCAGCCAATGAGGGGCAGGTCTCGAATCCGCGCGAGGCGGCGCTGCAGGGCCTCGCCAAGATGCGCTGGATGTTGCGCCAGGGGCTGGTGCAGGGCTGCCTGCCGCCTCACGAGCGGCCGCATATCCCAAGCATCCGCAAGATGGGCTTCTCCGGCAGCGACAAGGATATCTTCGCGGCGGCTGCGCGCGCCAATCCGCTACTGCTCGCCAACGTATCGTCAGCCTCCGCGATGTGGACTGCGAATGCCGCCACCGTATCACCGTCGGCGGACACGGGCGACGGGCGCGTACACTTCACACCCGCCAATCTCGTGTCACACTTCCATCGGGCCATCGAGACAGACACCACTTCACGCGTGCTGAGGGCAGTCTTCGCTGACGAACAGCGTTTCGTGGTCCACGCCCCCGTGCCGTTCCCAACCTTCGGAGACGAAGGCGCAGCCAACCATTGCCGCCTCACGCGCGCGCATGGCGAGCGTGGCGTCGAGCTTTTTGTCTATGGTCAGTCAGCCTTCGCGAAGGACGGTGGCGGCAGGTATCGCGCCCGCCAGTCGCTGGAGGCCTGCCACATTATTGCAACCCAGCATCAGCTGTGGACGGGCGGCGGCGCCATGTTCATCCAGCAGGGTCGCGCCGCCATTGATGCCGGCGCGTTCCACAACGACGTCGTTTCCGTCGCCAACGAAAACGTCCTGATGTTCCACGAACAGGCGTTCGAAGATCGCGCCGCAACCATCGCCGCAATTGAACGGGCCGGACAGGCGAGGGAATTCGAGCCGGTCTTCATCGAGGCAAAGGTCGAGGATGTCAGCCTGGCTGATGCTGTCTCCAGCTATCTCTTCAATTCGCAGCTAGTCACCATGCCAAACGGGGGTGGCATGTCGCTGGTTCTGCCAGGTGAAGCGCAAGGAAACGCTGCGGTCCGGACGTTTGTGACGGGTGCGACGACCGGCGCGGTACGCGAGGCTCACTATTTCGATCTGCGCCAGTCCATGCGCAATGGCGGCGGTCCGGCCTGCCTGCGCCTGCGCGTCGTGCTGACTGACGCAGAACTCGCGGCTATCGGCGACCGCGGTCTGGTGGATGAGGCAAGGATCGATGCCCTCGAAGCCATCGTTCGCCAGCACTATCGCGACCGGCTCGCCCCCGCTGATCTCGCTGACCCGGCGCTGCTGGACGAGAGCCGCGCCGCGCTTGATGCGATCGGTCAGGTCCTCAACCTTGGATCCGTGCATGACTTCCAGCGGATTTGATCGCGCGCCTGTCGTGGAAACGGCCCGCCTGCGCCTGCGCGCGCACACGGCCGCCGACTTCGACGCGTGCCTGCCGATGTGGAATGATCCCATCGTCACGCGATTCATCGGCGGTCGCGCCTACACGGCCGAAGAAGTCTGGCAGCGCATCCAGCGGTACGCGGGCTCCTGGGCGTTGCTCGGCCATGGCTTCTGGGTGATCGATGAGAAATCCTCCCGCAAGCTGGTAGGCGAGATCGGCATCATGGACGCGAGGCGCGACATGGATCCGCCATTCGGCGACGATCGCGAACTCGGTTGGGCATTGCTTCCCGAGGCCCATGGCCATGGCTACGCCAGCGAAGCGCTGCAGGCTGTGCTTGAGTGGGAGGCGCGGGTGTTCAACGCGCCGTGTTTTGTCTGCATGATCGATCCGGACAACGCCCCGTCCATCAAACTGGCTCTCAAATTTGGCTTCACTGAGCGGGTGCGAACGACCTACAAGACCGTGCCCACGATCCAGTTCGAAAAGCGGAAAGCCTGATGGCAGACGGCGTCATCCTCGCGCTCGACCAGGGCACCACATCCAGCCGCGCCATGGCCATCGGTCTGGACGGGCAGGTGATCGCTTCCGCGCAGGAGGAGTTCCCGCAAATCTTTCCTCAGTCAGGTTGGGTCGAGCATGACCCGGAAGCTATCTGGCGTACGCAGCGCCGCACGGCTGAGCAGACGGTTGAACGGTTGGGGGCGCGCAAGATTGCCGCGATCGGCGTCACCAACCAGCGCGAAACCGTGGTGGTATGGGATCGCAAGACAGGCGAGGCGATCCACAACGCCATCGTCTGGCAGGATCGCCGCACGGCGCCGCGCATGCAGGAACTCGCCGCGCAAGGCCACGGCGCCATGGTGTCAGAGCGAACAGGCCTTCTGCTCGACCCATATTTCTCCGCCTCGAAGATCAGCTGGATCCTCGACGCCGTTCCCGGGGCCCGAGATCGCGCAAAACGCGGCGAGCTTGCGGTTGGAACGATCGACAGCTTCCTGATCTGGCGGCTCACCGGAGGCCGGGTTCACGCGACCGATGCAACCAACGCCTCGCGCACAGCCATCTATGACATCCGCAAAGGCCGCTGGGACGAAGAGCTTTGTGCTCTCTTCCATGTCCCGATGAACCTGCTGCCCGAGGTGAAGGATAGCGCAGACGATTTCGGGGTCAGCGACATGTTCGGGCACGCGCTGCCCATCCGCGGCGTTGCCGGTGACCAGCAGGCCGCGCTGGTGGGGCAGGCCGGTTTCAATGCTGGCGATGTCAAATCCACCTACGGCACCGGCGCCTTTCTCGTGCTCAACACCGGGCATGAACTCAAACGCTCAATGTCGCGCCTGCTTGGCACGATCGCGTATCGCGTGGCGGGCAAGACAACTTATGCGCTCGAAGGCTCCATCCTGTCTGCGGGCTCCACCATCCAGTGGCTGCGCGACGAGCTGAAGATCATTCGCGACGGCGCGCACGCCGGCGAACTCGCCGCCAGCATTGACGACACATCCGGCGTCCACCTCGTCCCCGCTTTCACGGGCCTGGGTGCGCCGCATTGGGATTCCGATGCCCGCGCCGCAATCCTCGGCCTGCAGCGCGGTTCTACCGTCGCGCACATCGCTCGTGCCGCCCTCGAAAGCGCCGCGTTCCAGACGGCTGAGCTTCTCGAAGCTATGGCAAAGGATGGCGTTGCGCCGCAATCGCTGCGCGTCGATGGCGGCATGTCGCGCAACGACTGGCTACTCCAGTTCATGTCCGACATTCTGTCCGTCGAAGTCGTTCGCCCCAAAAATGTCGAAACCACTGTTCTCGGCGCGGCGATCCTCGCAGCCGTAGGTGCGGGTGAGTTCAGCTCACTTGATGAAGCAGCGTCGGTATGGAAGCTCGACCGCAAGTTCGAGCCGAACATGGCGGCAGGCGAACGCAAGGATCGCCTCGCCGCGTGGAAATCCGCCGTCGCCCGGGTGAAGACAACCTAGCTGCGCATTCTCAGAAGGGGGAAGGTCCCGAAGGTGATCTGTCCAATCAGTCCCAGTGTCACTTCGGGTTTCCCATAGCTCGCCAGGAAATGCCGAAAGCTGCTGCCGGTCATCGTTGTAGCAAGGGCGAACTCAAGCGCGATTGTCATCGCCAGCGCCATTGCGCCCATCATGACCCGTCGGTCCAAGCGCGCGGAAACCCGCATATGGCGGAGAACGGCGCGACACGCGATCCACGCCACAATGAGGATCAACGGCAGCTCGATCAGCACAGCCACAACCGGCGTCAGCCCAATGTCCTGTGCCAGCAGAATGGTACGCAGGACGCCCGTTGCAAAGGCAAACGCGAAGACGATCCCCGTGTAAGCGAGCCCAGCTTTGATTGCGGAAGACATGGGTGGCCCTTTGGAATGATCAGGAAGCCTGCCTGAGCCGCCGGTCAAGCTGTTGACGCAGGCCAAGGGTAGTGAAAGCGATCGGAGGGCGGGGAGCGTTTCTCAAGGCCGAGTAACGGTTGACTACGATGCCCGGCGGTACGACTTATCCCCCATGACAACACGCGTCGAAATGGTCGAAGTGTCGCCCCGGGATGGGCTGCAGAACGAGCCGGGTTTCTTCCCGACCGTCGACAAGATCGAGTTGATAACCCGCGCGCTGGTTGCTGGCGTCCGCCGCATCGAAGTCGCCAGCTTCGTCCATCCCGGCCGCGTGCCGCAGATGGCCGATGCTGAGGCCGTCGTCGCCGCCCTGCCAAAGCGCGACTCAAAGGACGTCACCTATATCGGCCTCGTGCTGAACAAGCGCGGCGCCCTCCGCGCACTTGAAACGCAGGTTCACGAACTCGGCGCGGTTATCTCCGCAAGCGATGGCTTCGGCACGCGCAACCAGGGCCGCACGTCGGATGAAACGGTCGAAGACGCTATCGACATCATCCGCCTCGCAAAGGAACACGGCCGCTCTGCGCAGGCCACCATCTCCGTGGCATTCGGCTGCCCGTTCGATGGCGAGATCGCGCCCTCGCGCGTGGCAGATCTTGCCCGCCGCGTTGCTGCCGCTGGCCCGCGCGAGATTGCGATTGCAGATACCATCGGCGTCGGTGTTCCCAACCAGGTGAAAGCCGTCATGGCGGCCGTGAAAGCTGCCGCCCCCGGCGTGCCCATCCGCGTCCACTTCCACGACACGCGCAATACCGCCGTCGCCAATGCCTGGGCGGGTGTCGAAGCCGGCGCCACCACGGTCGACGCCTCCATCGGCGGCATCGGCGGCTGCCCCTTCGCCCCAAACGCCACCGGCAATGTCGCCAGCGAGGATGTGCAGTACATGCTGCAACGCTCCGGTGTCGAAACCGGCCTCAGCCTCGACGGCCTTATCGAGACGGCGAAGTGGCTTGGTGTGAAGATGGGGCGAACGCTTCCGGGCTTGGTCAGCCGCGCGGGTGGATTTCCGAAGGCCGAAGCACGTGTCTGAGTTGGAGAGCGAGCCTCGCCTTAGTTTCATGCAACGCGTTGGAGCCGCGCTCCTGTATGTCGTCGTGCCATTGCAGGCGTTGCAGTGTTTCGTCCTGCTCGTGCTGGGGCTGCTGCCTTTCTACGGCTTCATCGGATGGCTCGTTGCGGGTGAGGGGTTCGTGATTGGGGCGCTGGTGGTGTTCGCAGTCCTCGCGTTGATTTTCCATCTTGCGATGAGCTGCGTGATTTTCTGTAAGCCCGGCATCGCCAACGACATCCGCAAGGTGACGCTATTCAACTGGCGCGCGTGGAAAGACTGGAAGGACGCACTGAACGGATGACCGGCCCCCTTCACAATCTCCGCGTCATCGAAATGGGCTCGCTCATCGCCGGCCCGTTCTGCGGCCAGCTTATGGGCGACATGGGCGCCGACGTCATCAAGATCGAGCAGCCCGGCGAAGGCGATCCGATGCGCCAGTGGGGACAAGGCGCCAAGCCCGCCTGGTGGCGCACCATCGCGCGCAACAAGCGCTCCGTCGCACTCAACCTGCGCGTAGCCGAGGGCCAGCAAATCGCTCGCGATCTCATCGCGAACGCCGACATCCTCGTCGAGAACTTCCGCCCCGGTACGCTTGAGAAGTGGGGCATGGCGCCCGACGCCCTGCACGCCCTCAATCCCAAGCTGATCATCGTCCGCGTCTCCGGCTACGGCCAGACCGGCCCCTATGCAAACCGCGCCGGCTTTGGCCTCGTGGGCGAGGCGATGGGTGGCTGGCGTTATCTCGTGGGTGAGCCGGATCGCCCGCCCGCGCGCATGGGCCTCTCCATCGGAGACACACTCGCCGCCACCTATGGCTGCATGGGCGCACTCGCCGCGCTCCATCAGGTGAAACAGACCGGGCGCGGACAGGTCGTCGACAGCGCACTCTACGAGGCCGTGCTTCAGGTCACTGAATCACTGCTGCCCGACTACGGCGCCAGCGGCCACATGCGCACGCGCTCCGGCTCGATCCTTCCCGGCATCGCTCCCTCCAACGCATATCAGTGCAGCGACGGCGACATTGTCATCGGCGCCAACCAGGACAAGGTCTTCGCCCGCCTTGCCGAAACCATCGGTCATCCCGAATGGGCCGAAGATCCGCGCTGGAAGACTCACCACGCGCGTGGCGCGCGTCAGTCTGAACTCGACGCCCTCATTTCGGAATGGACGCGACAACGCACAGTCGCCGAGGTCGACGCGATCATGGCGGAGGCAGGCGTCCCCGCCGGCCCAATCTACCGCCCCGACGGCATGCTTCACGATCCGCAATTCGTTGCCCGCGACGCCATCCATTGGGAAGAGCACGCCAGTCTCGGCCGCATTCCCATGCCCAACGTCATGCCTCGCCTGTCGGAAACTCCCGGCAGCATCCGCCGCCCCGCTCCCGATACGGTCGGCCAGCACACGGTTGAGGTCCTTGTTGAGGCTCTCGGTCTTGATTCCAAAGCTGTGGATCGCCTGCGCGAAGCCGGCGTGATCTGACTTTTCCGCAATTGCCGCTGCAAATCGGATGTCAGCCGGACTTTTGCCTTCTCGCCCGGTCGGTCTATGTTCCATGAAGAATTTGGACACCGGAGACCTCCATGTGCGTGAACCACGGCATCACCCAACCCAAGGTCATTTCGCTGGAGGGCATGCATCGACGCGATATCGTGAAGCGCCTTTGGGCCGGTACGATGGTTCTAGGCGTGGCTGGTGCAGCAGGCGGGTGCGAAACAGCTGCGAATTTGTTCGCGCCTTCTGACGCGGATCTCGTTCCTCTCGCTGCCGAGGCATGGGAACAGACCAAGCGCGAGACGCCGATCTCGCGCGACGCCAGCGCGAATGCGCGCCTGCAGGCCGTCGGCCGCAAGATTTCCGCCATTGCGCCGGTCCAGAACGCGGCGTGGGAATTCGTGGTGTTCGACTCGAAAGAACTCAACGCCTTCGTGCTGCCGGGCGGCAAGGTCGGCTTCTACAAGGGCCTGATCGACTTCGTGGACAATGACGACCAGATCGCTGCCGTCATGGGTCACGAGGCTGGCCACGTTGTCGCGCGCCACGCCGCTCTCCGCGCCGGCCAGCAGTCCGCAACGCAGATCGGTGTCGCCCTTGGCGGCGCTGCGCTTGGCGGCGTGCTGACGCAGGATCAGCAGGAAGCGGCCATGGCCGTCATGGGCGCGGGCGCAACTGTGGGCATCCTCCTGCCGTTCAGCCGCAACAACGAACTCGAAGCCGACAAGCTCGGCGTCGATTACATGCACACAGCCGGCTACGACGTGAAGCAGTCGGTGCGCCTGTGGGAAAAAATGGGCGCCGCCTCGACGGAGCGTCCGACAGAGTGGATGTCCACCCACCCGAACCCCGAGACCCGCATCGCCGAGCTCAAGCAGTTCATCACGTCGCGCGGCTACGCAACGTTCTAGAGCCGATCTCGCGCGCCGGGTTGAGCGACGGGCGTTTGATGGTGCGCCTCGCGCACCTGCCGCGGCTCATAGATGGCCAGATGCTGACAACTCATGATCGGGCGCGTGCCTGACAGCATCTGTACATCCAGCGTCACCATCAGATGGCCCTTGGTGTCGACATTGTGGGCGACTACGGCCCGCACTTCGAGCTCTTCTCCATCGTGCAGCAGCCCGTGCATGTTGATCGTGCTCTCGACGTGGATCCACGGCCCCAGCAGCACATTGTCGGCCAGCACATAGTTCGCCCGCCGCAGTAGCCACGCCGCGTTTGCGATGCGACCGTCATCGTAGAGCTCAGGATCATCGCGCACGGCCGCGATATGCTGCAGCCCGGCCTCGCGCGTATAGACCTCGCGCAGTGTTCCCAGCGCCGAGCCAACACGCAGGCTTTCCCTAGAGGCCTTGGGTCGCGTCTCCAGCACCGGCAGGTCTGCCATCGGCAGCAGTGATTGCGGCGCAGCCGCGTCGGTTCTCCGCGCCGCCCCCTCCGCGCAGAGCATGCCCCGCGCCGAACAGGATAGCTTGAGGCCGTCCCCGCCATCTTCCACTGACGTCACCGTTGTCGGATCGCCGTCATAGACCGGCTTGTTGAACCGTGCGCGCATGTGTCCGCCGCTCAACCAGTCCTTTCCCCACGCAGCCATGGGCATGTGCGCCAGATACGCAAAGACATCGACACCCGGCACGAGGCCGCCGGTAAAGCCGAACCGGCTGGCCACGCTGTCATCGTGGATCTTGTTCTCGCTGGCGGCGGCCGTGTTGAAGGCAATCAGCGTACGTGTGTTTGTCATGCGCGAAGCGTAGAGCGTCCGGCAACGCCTGTCATTCCCGCCGAATGACCATAAATCCGCGCCTGTTGCCCCAGTCGACAATGCTAACGCGCGCGCTAGTCTGGCGCCAAACACGGGCCACAAAAAGCGGCCGCGCCGAGGGATGGACGCAACGTCATGACGCCAGACGATCCGCACGATGCCGTTGTGGTAGGCTCAGGCGCCGGCGGCGCCATGGCCGCCTGGATGCTGACCAAGTCGGGCGCCAGCGTGCTGATGCTCGAAGCGGGTCGGGACTACAGCCCCGATGAGTCGCCGATGCTCAACATGGCGATGGAAGCGCCCCTGCGCGGCGTTGGCACGCCTGACAAGGAGTTCGGCTACTTCGACGCCACGGTGGATGGCGGCTGGCAGATGCCGGGCGAGCCCTACACACAGGCCGAAGGCTCGGAATTCTTGTGGTGGCGCTCGCGCATGCTCGGCGGCCGCACCAATCACTGGGCGCGCAACTCCTTCCGCATGGGCGAGTACGACTTCAAGCCGAAGACGCGCGACGGCCTCGGCGTCGACTGGCCGTTCGAGTACAAGGACATCGAACCCTGGTATGACCGCACGGAAAAACTCGTCGGCGTGTATGGCTCCAATGATGGCCTCGAGAACCATCCCAACTCCGGCCCCGGCGTGCTTCAGACGCCTCCAAAGTTCCGCGTGTGGGAAACCTTCCTCAAGGCCGGCGGCGACGCCATCAATGTACCCGTCGTCGCTGCGCGCCGCGCCGTCCTGACCAAGAAGATCGATGAGCGTTCGCCCTGCTACTGGGCGTCCGGCTGCGGGCGCGGCTGCTCCATCGGAGCTGCATTCCAGACCACCACATCGCTGATCCCGTGGGCTAAGAAAACCGGCAAACTCACCATCGCCACCGACGCCATGGTCTATGAGGTTCTGCTGGACTCATCCGGCAAGGCCACCGGCGTCCGCTACATCGACAAGGCGACCGGCACGCACAAGGAAGCCAAGGGCCGCGTTGTTGTTCTCGCCGCGTCCACGGGCGAGACTGCACGTATCCTGCTGAACTCCCAGGTCGCCGGCCGCTCGGAAGGTCTCGCCAACTCCAGCGGACAGGTCGGCCGCAACCTGATGGACACGGTCGGCTCCAACATGAGCGCCTACTTCCCGCAACTCGAAGGTCGCCCGCGCTACAATGAAGACGGCGCCATGGGCCTCCACGCCTACATCCCCTTCTGGGACTACAAGCGCATCCAGAGCGGCGAAGTCGATACGCCGCGCGGCTATCACGTCGAAATCGGCGGCTCATTCGGTGATCCCGGCATGGGCGCCGGCTCGGGCCTCGACGGCTATGGCTCAAGCCTCCGCAGCGATGTCAAACGCCGCTATGGCGCGCGCATCGGCTTCACCCAGCGCGGCGAGATGATCCCGAACGCCAACTCGTTCTGCTCGATCGACACCAACACGAAAGACAAATTCGGCATCCCGGTGCTGAAGTTCAACTTTGCCTGGTCCGATCACGAGCTGAAACAGGTCACTCACTTCCAGAACGCCATGAAGGAACTGATCGACAAGCTTGGCGGCACGCTTGTGTCCGAACCTGCCGATCCCGCCAAGGCCATCTCAAAGGGCGGAGAAATCATCCACGAGGTCGGCACGGCCCGCATGGGCGCCGATGCGAAAGACTCCGTCACCAACCAATTCGGCAAGACGTGGGACGTCGACAATCTCTATATCACCGACGGCTCGGTCTTCGCCTCCAAGGCGCACAAGAACCCCACGATCACCATCATGGCCATCGCCATGCGTTCGTCCGACAACATCGCGACGCGCCTGCGTACCGGCGAACTGTAAGGGAGGGACAGATGACAGACACAACCACTCCCGTGATTATCGCCATCGACCGCCGCGTCACACTCAAATGGCTGATGGGCGCAATGGCCGTGGGCCAGCTCGCCGCGTGTGGCGATCAGGCCAAGGGGCTCAGCTGGCCCGAGCTCGAAGCCATCAAGGCCGCCGGCATCGGCAAGGACCCCGATTTCACCAATCTGGCCGCGCCTTGGCCGCTGACACTCACTGCCGCCCAGCTTGAAGCCACGGCCGAGCTTGTCGATATCATCCTGCCCGGCGAGGGCGACATCCCCGCGCCATCGAAGGTAGGCGTGCCCGCTTTCATCAACGAATGGGTCAGCGCGCCGTATCCTGACCAGCACAAGGATCGCGTCCTGATTATCAACGGCCTCGCCTGGCTCGATGAAGAATCAAAAGTCCGCAACGGCGTGCCCTTCGTCCGTGCCGAAGTGCGTGCGCAGGCCGCCATTCTCGATGACATCGCCTTCAAGGATCGCGTCAAGGAAGGTCTCGAAAAGCCCGCCGAGTTCTTCGGCCGCATGCGCTCACTGACTCTGGGCGCGTTCTACACTACGCGCGAAGGCTGGGCCGACATCGGCTATATGGGCAACACGCCGGGCACAGGCGACTATGCCGGTCCCACGCCCGAAGCCGCCGCCCACATCAAGGGCGTGATCGAGGCGATGGGGCTGAAGTACACGCCAGCCTAGGCGGAGGGAGCCCAGCGGTACGAAACTAAAGCGGCCGGATCTTGATGTTGCGATACCAGACGCGATCGCCATGGTCCTGCAGCGCAATGTGCCCGCTCGCAAACGTGCCGAACAGCGGCCACTGCTTGAACTTGGTCGCGGCGACCTTGGCCTTCCAGGCATTGTCGCCGTAGCTGGTCTCGGACACCAGCACGCCATTCAGCCAATGCTCGATCTCCGAGCCGCTGAAGCGGACGACCGCCTCGTTCCATTCGCCGACAGGCTTCACGGCTCCTTCGGGCGGGACCTGGAAATCATACAGCGCGCCCGCACGATGCGACGGGATTTTCCCGTCCGGATGCCCGTCATTGTCGAGCACCTGCATCTCCGGTCCGGTGTTGTACGTATTCTCCGCCGCCGCATCTTCCTTGATCAGGTAGATGACGCCGCTATTGCCGTTGGGCGAAATCTTCCACTCCAGCGAAAGCTCGAACGGGCCGAACTCCTCCACCGTCATGATGTCGCCGGCGCCGCCCGTCGTCAGCGTCAGTACGCCATCCTCGACGGCCCATCCGGCGCCCGGCGCATCCTTCTTGTAGCCCTTCCATCCGGTCAGGTCGGTCCCGTTGAACAGTAGCTTCCAGCCTGCCGCCGTCCCTTGCGGCGTCAGCTGCGTGCCCGGCGCCGTCGCAGGCGTCTCGGCGCCCGGGGGCGGTGGAATCGGCGTATCGACATTCACGGCAGGTTTCGGCTCGCACGCCGCCATCATCATCATCGCCATCGCCGCAAGTCCCGCTGTCATCCGCATGGCAATCTCCCTCGATCGGCAAGCATCCGTGCGCCAGCCTTGATGTCTCAACCCGCATCCTCAATGGCCAGCGCGCCGCCCGCAAGGGCGTTTGCGGCGGTTTCTCAACTCCCGGGGGGGCGATCACGGATTAAGTAGAAGCTCCGAAGTCACCGCCTGGCGCTACGGGTTTGGATGGGAGCTGCTGTGGTGTCAGGCGGGCCTGATGGTACAGCCTCTCAGGCTTGAACTGAGGACCTCCGGTTCCACAAACCGGCGCTCTAACCAACTGAGCTAAGGCTGCACGCGGAGGGCGTCTTAGGGCACGCTGCCTATTCGCGCAATGGTAAGGTGACCGCCACCGGTGCTGTCGACGCCTCGGCGTGGAGGTACAATGTCCCTGCAACGCATCGCGTCCGTGCGCTCAAAAAAACTTTGTGTTTCAGTCGGATAGACGCCGATCCGCAAGGTCGGGCTCACAAGCCCTCGGTCGCCCTGGGGCAACCGTCTGATCACACGCCAACAAAACCCAGAAAAACAGGGCTCAGTCCCGGCCGAGAAGACGGTCCAGCGCCTTCTGGGCTTCGGCCTTGAGCCGGTCCTCGGCCGACTGCGGCGCCGGTTGCGCCGGGACAGGGTCGGCAGGTGCGGGCTCGGCCGTTGCGTCGGCGGCGGGCGGGGACGTGGCTGCATCGGGTTCTGCCGGGGCCGGCGTGGCGGGAGCCGGTGCAGGCGCAACAGGCGCCGGCTTGCCGAAGCCCAGCCGCCTCGCGAGATCATCGGTGACCTTCTGCACCTCGTCCTTGATCTCGGCATTGGCGCGATTGCGCAGCGCGGCCTCAGCCTTGTCCTTCAGCCAGTCCCAGTCGAGCGTCAGCTTGATGCCGCCCCATGATCCTGCCAGCTCCAGCGGCAGGCCATAGCCATTGAGCCCTGAAGACTTGTCCTTGTACTGCGGCAGCAGCTTCAACGTCGCGTGCTGCTGCCCGATGTCGAGCGCACCGCCGCCGGACAGCGTAAAGCCGTCAGCATCGATGTTGAGCCCCGTCACCATGGCGACGCCCTTGCTCATCACGAACTCGGTCGTCAGATTCCCGAACGTGGTCTTGGCCAGCGGCGAGATCGCGCCGCCTTTCACTTCACGGCTGCCCAACGCAGACTTCGCTGCATCGCCAAGCGCCATAAGGTCAACGCCCGAGAGTACGCCGTTCTCGAACGCGAAGCCGCCATTCCCGACCAGCGAGCTCATCAGCGTCTGAAGATCAGCGCCCGATCCCGCGATGTCGACGGTGAGGTCGCCCGTTCCATCAAGCGAGGCGTAGCCAGCCGCCGCTGTGAGAAGCTTCTTCAGGCCCAGCCCCTCGATGTTTGCGCGCAGCTCGATGGCAGGTTTGGCCGCGCTACCATCGGCGACCAGGCGCGCGCTGCCCTTGCCGCCGAACAGCGATGTCTGCTTCAGGTCGGCCGTCATGCGGCCGTCGTTCAGCGCGATGGCGACGGTCGATGCGCCGAAGTCAAACGTATCAAACGTGATGCCTGCCGCATTCAGCGTCAGCTCCGCATCGACGAGATTCAGCTGCGAGAGATTGATCGGCGCCTTGCCCCAACCAACTGTTGCTGGCCCCGGCTCGGTCGGCGCGCCAGAAGCGCTGGCGTAGGGCGTAACATTGATCGGCCCCTTGGTGGTCAGCGATCCGACCAGTTTGGGCTTGCCGTCAAAGCGAATGCCCGCCTCGCCCGTCGCGCTGACGGCGTCGAAGGTCAGGCTGGCATTGTGCAACATCACATCGGTTGCGCTGCCGGACGTGTCGCCCTCGAGCGAGAAGCTCTTGTAGATATTGTCGCCCGCCGGAAGCGTCGCGCCTGCGGCCGATGCCAGCTTGCGCAGATCCGGCGCTGCGATCGACACGTGGCCAGCATAGGCCAGCGCGTCTTTCAGCGTGGCATTTCCTGTGAAGTTCAGCTTCAGCAAGCCGCTGTCATGCGAGAACAGCACGTTCTGAAACGACAGGTCGTCCAGGCGGCCTGAAATCGTCGCCGCTAGATTGGCTTTCCCAAGCGCCGCCTCGGCCGGCGCAGATATCTCCATCGCCCGCGCCAGCTCGCCCAGCTTCGGCGCCTCTGCATCCGCAGTGAGCTGAAGGGCAATCCCGTTTGCGATCCGCGCTTCGCCCTTGAGGCCGGCGTTAAGCAGCGGGCTTTCATGCCGCGCTGTTCCGATCTTCAGCGTGATGTCGTCCGGCGTGCCGAAAGCCTGGCCCGACAGCGTCAGCTTGCCCAGCACGTTGCGCGCCGGAATGGCCGTCAGCTTGAATGCCTCGGCCAGAGCCACAACAGACGGGATCTCACCGCTCGCCTCGAAATCGAATTGCGGCGTGGCGCCGAGGCCCAAGGTGCCCTTGAGATCCGCATTAATTAGGTTCGTTTCAAGCTTGAACGTCGCCGGCGAGGGGCTGCCGTCCAGCGTCGCCTGCGGATTGTCGAGCCGCGCTGACAGCTTGAATGCAAGATCGTTGGCGAGACCCTTGGCCGTGAACTGCAGCGGCCGGTCCATTGCCTCCATGTCGGCGGCGAGTTCAAAGTCGCTCAGCGTCTGGGTTGTGCCTTCCTTGCGGTCCTCCCACGAGACGCGCCCCTTCTCGATGCGCACGTCCCGCAGTGCGGCGGAAAGTCTGCCGCCCGGTTCAGCTGGCTCACCTGGCTCGCCCGTGGCGCCGCCGCCGACGTCGAACGTCCAGTTGTTGGTCCCATCCGCCAGCTTCACCAGCCGGATATCCGGCTCGACCAGCACAAACTCCTCGATCTGCACGCCGCCGCCAAACAGCAACGGCCAGAGAGCAACTGCCGCGCGCAGCTCCTTCATCTGGGCAAACGGCTCCTCGCCGAAGCCCTCCGGGTTCGCGAGGGAGGATGCGCCCGCCCGCGCCTCGATGCGCGGGAACACCGCCACCTTGATCTCGCCCGTCACCAGCACCTTCCGGCCCGTGGCCTGGCTCGCGACCTTCTCGATCTCCGCGCGATAGACCTCTTGCGGGATCAGGTTCGGCACGATCAGGATTGCCAGCATCAGCAATGCGAGCAGCCCGCCAAACACTGAGCCGGCGATGATCAAAGGCTTGCGGGCCCGTTGGGGGATGGCGGGCAGGGTGAAGGCCATCGAATCCTCTTTGCTTTCCAACGCTTGGATACACCGGCCAAGTTAGGCGTCACCATGGCGAGGGCCGGCCCGGACACTTAAGGCAGCGTGGTATCTGACTTGAGTCTGCTGCGCTTTACCCGGGAGCCCCCGCCCCCTAAGTCGAGCCTTCCTTTTCTCCTGAGGCCAAAAAACAGGGATCCGCAGGACATTGACGCTCGAATCCGACATCTCGGCTTATGCCGAACGCTTCAAGTCGCGCCCCCCGCGCCGGAAACCGCTTTCGGCGCACCTGCAGCGCCTTGAAGCCGAAAGCATTTTCATCATGCGGGAGGTCGCCGCCGGCTTTGAAAATCCGGTGATGCTGTATTCGATCGGCAAGGATTCGTCGGTCATGCTGCATCTGGCGATGAAGGCGTTCTGGCCCTCGCGTCCGCCGTTTCCGTTCATGCACGTCGATACGACCTGGAAATTCCGGGAAATGATCAAGTTCCGCGACCTGATCACGAAGGCGCTCGGGCTGGACCTGATCGTCCATATCAATGAGGACGGACTGAAGCGCGGCATCAATCCCTATGCCTCCGGCTCCAACCTCCACACCCAGGTCATGAAGACCGAGGGCCTGCGCCAGGCGATGGACAAATACCGGTTCGACGCGGCCTTTGGCGGCGCGCGCCGGGATGAAGAGAAGAGCAGGGCGAAGGAACGCATCTTCTCATTCCGCACCGCCGACCATGGCTGGGACCCCAAGAACCAGCGCCCGGAACTCTGGAGCCTCTACAACACCCGCAAGGCCAAAGGCGAAAGCATCCGCGTCTTCCCGATCTCGAACTGGACCGAGCTCGATATCTGGACCTACATCGCGGAAGAAGAGACCCCCATCGTGCCGCTCTATTTCGGCGAAAAACGCCCCACAGTCGTGCGCAACGGCCAGATCTTCATGGTCGATGACGAACGCACGCCCATGGAGCCGGGCGAGACGCCGGTCGAGCGCATGATCCGCTTCCGCACGCTGGGTTGCTACCCGCTCACCGCCGCTGTCGAAAGCGACGCCGCCACGCTCGACGACATCGTCGCCGAAATGCTCACCGCCCGCACATCCGAACGCTCCGGCCGTCTTATCGACCATGACGAGAGCGGCTCGATGGAGAAGAAGAAGCGCGAGGGTTACTTCTGATGGCCACCAAGGTCACACCGCTCCGCAAGCCCGATGCGGCTCCGCGCCCGTCCGTCCGCGAACTCGCCGCTGCCGAGAAGGGCGTGCTGCGCTTCATCACCTGCGGCTCCGTAGACGACGGCAAGTCCACCCTCATCGGTCGCCTGCTCTATGACACCAAGCTGATCTTCGAAGACCAGCTCGCGAGCCTCAAGAAGGATTCGATCAAGCACGGCACGCAGGGCGAGAATATCGATTTCGCGCTGCTGCTCGATGGGCTCGAGGCCGAGCGCGAGCAGGGCATCACCATCGATGTCGCCTACCGCTTCTTCTCCACTGACAAGCGCAAGTTCATCGTCGCCGACACGCCCGGTCACGAACAATACACGCGCAACATGGCGACCGGCGCTTCCACAGCGGACCTTGCCGTCATCCTGATCGACGCGCGCAAGGGCGTGCTGCCGCAATCGAAGCGCCACACCTACATCGCCAACATGCTCGGCGTCCGCCACATCGTCGTGGCGGTCAACAAGATGGACCTTGTGGACTACAGCCGCGCGCGCTTTCACGAGATCGTGGCGAGCTACCTCCAGATTGCTGAAAACCTCGGCTTCGAATCCATCACGCCAATTCCGATGTCTGCCCTTAAGGGCGAGAACATCACGACGAAGTCTGAAGCCATGTCATGGCATGACGGCCCGACGCTGATCGAGCATCTCGAAGGCGTGGAGATCGCGGACGAGCGCCGCAACGCGCCCTTCCGTCTACCGGTGCAGTGGGTCAACCGTCCCAACCTCGACTTCCGCGGCTTCTCCGGCACGATCGTGTCGGGCACGGTCAAGCCCGGCGATCCAGTTGTCGTCGCCAAGTCCGGCAAGATGTCCACGGTCAAGGCGCTGGTCACCGCCGATGGAGATCTTGCTACCGCGAGCGCGGGCGACGCCGTCACGCTCGTGATCTCGGACGAGATCGACGCCTCGCGCGGCGATATCTTCGCCTCGCCCGATGCGCGTCCCGAAGTCTCGAACCAGTTCACCGCCAACATCCTCTGGATGCACGAAGACGAACTCACCACCGGTCAGGCTTATATTCTGAAGATCGGTGCGCAGACGGTTCAGGCCACGGTTACCGGTATCCGGCACAAGATCGACATCAACACGCTCGACAAGGCTCCGGGCCAGTCGCTGGCCTTGAACGAAATCGGCTTCTGCAACGTCTCGACCAACCAGCCCGTCGTGTTCGACGCCTACAAGACCATCCGCGAAGCCGGCGGCTTCATCCTGATCAACCGTTTCACCAACCAGACGGTTGGCGCCGGCATGATCGAGTTCTCGCTGAGCCGCGCCACCAACGTCCACCGTCAGGCGATGGACGTCACCAAGTCCTCCCGCTCGCTGCTCAAGGGGCACAAGCCCGTCATACTCTGGTTCACCGGCCTCTCGGGCGCCGGCAAGTCCACTATCGCCAACATGGTCGAGCGCAAGCTGTCCGCCATGGGCGCACACACCTACTCGCTCGACGGCGACAACATACGTCAGGGTCTGAACAAAGACCTCGGCTTCACAGACGCCGACCGTGTCGAAAACATTCGTCGCATCGGTGAAGTCGCAAAACTGTTCGTGGACGCGGGCCTCATCGTCACCGCCTCGTTCATCTCCCCATTCCGCGCGGAAAGGGACATGGTGCGTGGCCTGGTCGACAAGGGTGAGTTCTTCGAGATCTTCGTCGATACGCCACTGGACGTGGCAGAGGAGCGCGATCCCAAGGGCCTCTACAAGAAGGCGCGCGCCGGCCAGATCCGCAACTTCACGGGTATCGACAGCCCGTACGAGCCGCCGGTCTCGCCGGAGCTTCGCCTCGACACATCTCACGTCACCGCCGAAGCACTGGCCGACCAGGTGATCGACAGCCTCCGGACCGCCGGCATCATCGGCGGCGGCTCAGGCGAGCAGGGCGTGGATTTTTCGATCTAACGGATGACCGGACTGCCGGGCAGGAGCCCGATGGTCCCAATTCGGTTACCCCTTGCCACCCAGATGTTACTATGTAACACGAGCGCCCATGAACGGGTCCGAGCCAGCAATCGTCCTGGGCGCGGCTGCGCTGTCGGTCGCCGGCGTCGCATTTGCGCTGCTTGCCGCCACGATGGCGCGCAAGGTTACGGACATTGTCGGCATGGCCGGCGGCATCGTCATCTTGATCACTGGCCTCACGCACTTGGCCCCTGAAGCGCTCGCCGCGGGCGATGTCGCGCGCGCCTTCCTCGTCGCGGGCGCGGTCGCTGGCATCCTGCTCGAGCTGATCTTTCGCGCGCGAAGCGGCCGAACAGAGTCCGCCGCCCAGACGGGCGCCTGGCTCGGCATCGTCGTTCTCGCGATCCACTCCACGCTCGACGGCGCGGTCTACACCGCCGTTTTCTGGCATAACGAGCACTCGGGAACGGCTGCCGCACTCGGCCTTATCCTGCATGAAGCGCCGGAAGGAGTCGTCGCCATGGCGCTCGCGCTCCGCGCCGGCCTCAAGCCATCCGTTGCCGCTCTCGTCGCGATCATGGCGTCATCCCTCACCACGCCGCTCGGCTGGGTCATCGCCCATGCCGTGGGAGAGGCGGGACACGGCGTCATGGAGGCGATGTTCGCCGCCTCCGCCGGCCTGCTCCTCTATGTCGGCTGGCATCTGGTGTCGGATGGCTGGCGTTCGATCCGCGCGCGCAAACAGGTCTGATCCACATTGCGCTGCGGCGCCGCATGGTTCTGCGCAATTTCGCCCTTCCAACGCACGACTTTTGCAAACTTTGATTGCAGCGCCCCCGCCACAGCGCTGGGTTCGCCTGCAATCGCAGTATATATCTCCGTCAAACACCGGAGATTCCGATGGCCGACATCTTTGACAACCCGCTTGGCACTGACGGTTTCGAGTTCGTCGAATACACGTCCCCCAACCCGCACGTCCTCGCCAAGTTGTTCGAGAGCCTGGGCTTCACCGCGGTTTCTAAACACCGCTCCAAGAACGTGATCCGCTACAAGCAGGGCGACATCAACTTCATCCTGAACATGGAGCCGTCCGGCCAGCCCGCCGCGTTCCGGGGTGTCCACGGCGCCGGCGCCAATGCGATGGCCTTCCGCGTGAAAGACGCTGCCAAGGCCTACGCCGAAGCCATCAAGCGCGGCGCCGAGCCCGCCTTCGGCACAGTCGGGCCGATGGAGCTGAACATCCCCGCCATCCAGGCCATTGGCGGCGCCTACATCTATCTCGTCGACCGCTACGGCGCGCACGGTATCTACGACATCGACTTCCTGCCCATCCCCGGCGCGGACGAGGCGAAGAACTCGGTGGGCCTCACCTATCTCGACCACCTCACGCACAACCTGCATCGCGGCAACATGGCGAAGTGGGCCGACTACTACGAGCGCATCTTCAACTTCCGCGAGATCCGCTACTTCGACATTGAGGGCAAGCAGACCGGCCTCGTCTCCAAGGCGATGACCAGCCCGTGCGGCAAGATCCGCATCCCGCTCAACGAGTCCCGCGACGACAAGAGCCAGATCGAGGAATTCCTCAAGGACTATGGCGGCGAAGGCATCCAGCACATCGCGCTCGGCACCGACGACATCTACGCCAGCGTCGAAGCCCTCCGCGAACGCGGCATCCCGTTCCAGTCCGCGCCCGACACCTATTTCGAAGGCATCGGCCAGCGCCTCGGCCAGCATGGCGAGGACGTCGAGCGCCTGCACAAGAACCACATCCTGATCGACGGCGCGCCGACACAGGGGCAGGGCCTCCTGCTCCAGATCTTCACCGCCAACCAGATCGGCCCGATATTCTTCGAACTCATCCAGCGCAAAGGCAATGAAGGCTTCGGCGAAGGAAATTTCAGGGCGCTGTTCGAGAGCATCGAAGCGGATCAGATCCGCAGGGGCGTGCTGAAGGAGGCGTGATGCCGTGACAGTGCCAGCGCGCCAAATGGAGAAGCGTCACTTGGGTTACGCCCTGTTTGCGGCCTCGCTTACCGCGTGGATTACGTACTTTGGCATGGCGCTGTTCTTAGAAGCTGTATTGAACACGATTTCTGCGATCTCCGGCGAAGACGGCCAGAAAGGTTCGTCCGTCCTTGTCTTGGCTGCCATCTTTGGCGTTCCAGTGGTGTTGGTCGTCTGTTTCGTCGCAGGCTTGCCCGCGCTGGTTCTCGCTGAATTGTTGAAGCTCACCAAGTGGTGGCAAGCAGCATTGGTGGGCATGGGCGTGGGTCTGCTGTTTGGGCTCGGCGTGTCCGCTATGTCGCGCGCTCCGGTGAGCGCGCCGATAGACTTCGCACGAATCCTTGGCTTCGCTATGTTCGTGGCTATGTTCGTGCTGACAGGCGCATGTGCTGGCGTCGCCGCATGGGCCAGCCTGTGGCTGGACAGGCGGCACGCTGGCAAGCGCCGGAAGGTGGAAGCCGAATGATCTCTCCCCGCATCATCGCAAACCGGCAACTCGCCGCCTACAACGCCCGCAATCTCGCGGCGTTCATGGCGCTGTTCGCTGACGACGCATGGCTCGAAGACATGCCCACGGGCGAGCGCCGCGCCATGGGCAAGGTCGCCATCAGCGAAATCTACCGCGCCCGCTTCGGCGACAATCCGAAGCTCAACTGCAAGGTGCACGCGCGCATAGACATGGGCGACTACGCCATCGACCACGAAACCGTCACCGGCCTTGCCGATGGCAGCGAGATCAACTGCATCGCCATCTACGAAGTTCGCGACGCTCTTATCCGCAGCGTTCGCTTCATCAGGCAGGTCACAACATGAGCGTATCCCTCCCCATCGAAGGCGCGTGCATGTGCGGGCAGGTGAAGCTGCGCGTCAGCGCGCCGCCGATCATGACAATGGCCTGCCACTGCAAGGGCTGCCAGAAACTCTCGGCAAGCGCGTTCTCGCTCACCGCAATGATCCCCATCGACAGCTTCGAGGTCATCTCCGGCCAGACACAGATCGGCGCATTGCACGGCGACAATCCCTATCACTACTGCCCCCACTGCCTGAACTGGCTCTACACCGGCCTTTCTGGCGCGCCCTTCGTCAACGTCCGCCCCACCATGTTCGACGTGCCCGCATGGTCCACGCCGTTTATCGAAAGCCATGTCGGCGAAAAGTTGCCCTGGGCGACGACATCGGCAAAACACAGCTTCGCAAAGTTCCCGGCCATGGAAGACTACGGTAGGCTGATGGCCGAATTCGCTGCGCAAGGCGGCTGACGCTACATCCCTGCCGGACGGCTTCCCTTCGTGCGCTTGCGGTCGCATGATGCCCAAAAGACATAAACGACCAGGGGAGAAACAAGATGCGCGCGATCCTGACGATGGTTGCTTCCGCCCTTGCGCTGGTCGCCTGCGACAGCGTGGGCCAGACTGGCGCCGCCGATGATCGCTTCGAAGCTGAAATCCGGCGCACGGCCTATGGCGTCCCGCACATCAAGGCGAAGGACATGGGTGGCATCGGCTATGGCTACGGCTATGCCAGCGCGCAGGACAATGTCTGCGAGATCGCGGAGCGCCTGCTCACAGTCTCGGGCGAGCGCGCAAAATTCCTCGGCCCGGGCGAGAATGACGCTAACATCGCAAGCGACCTCTATCACCGGCGCATGATCGGCTCGAAGCGCGTCGAGGCGCTGCTTGAAGGTCCTGCCGGGGCCGCCGACGCGCCCACCGCAGAAGCCCGCGCACTGGCCGAAGGCTACGCCGCCGGCTTCAACCGCTATCTACGTGAGAGCAAGGACAAGATCACCGACCCGCGCTGCAAGGGCGCCGCCTGGGTGCGCGAGATCACTGCCCTCGATTTCTGGCGTCACATGTATGTCGGCCAGACGGTCGACGGCTTCTTCGCCACCACGACGGGCGCGGCGCCCCCTGGCCCTGATCAGGCTTCCATCGCGCCAGACCTCGTCCCCGAAGATGCATCGGGCTGGGGCTCAAACGCCTATGCGTTTGGTCGCGAGATGACCAAGGGCGGCAAGGGCGTTCTGCTCGGCAACCCGCATTATCCGTGGGATGGCGTGAACCGCTTCTACCGTTCGCACTTCATCATCCCCGGCGACATCAATATCGTCGGCATCAGCTATATCGGCATGCCGATGATCCGCATCGGCCACACCGAAACACTGGCGTGGTCCAACACCGTTTCGACCGCACGCCGCCACGGCTATTACGAACTCCAACTCAACCCCGCTGACCCCACGCAGTATCGCTATGAAGGCGAATGGCTGCCGATGGAGCAGGAAGAGGTGATGGTTGAGGTGAAGCGTGGCGATGCCGTCACGGTCGGCAGCCGCACGCTCTATTCCACGCGCTGGGGCCCGCTGTTCGAATCCGAGAGCTTCCCGTGGACGAAGGATAAGGCCTACGCCCTGCGCACGCTGGAAACCGGCCTGCGCGATCCGGATCAGTACATGGCCGTCTGGCGCGCGAAAACCGTGCGCGACATGAAGGCCGCACTCGCCAAATGGCAGTCCTTCCGCTTCAACGCCACCGCCGTCGATTCAACCGGCGAGGCGCTCTACGGCGACATGGGCCTCATCCCCAATGTCACCGAGGCGCTGGCCGAAAAGTGCAGCACATCCGCCTTCGCCAAGGAACAGTGGCAGAAGACACGCTTTGCCGTCCTCGACGGGTCGCGCGCTGAATGCGACTGGGCGACCGACACTGACTCGTCCACCCCGGGCGCCTTCGGCGCAGCCGCTGGCCCACACCAGTTCCGCACCGACTATGTCCTCCAGAGCAATGACAGCTACTGGCTGACCAACATGTACCAACCGCTGGTCGGCCTCAGCCCCGTCTTCGGCGACGAAGCCACCCCGCGAAGCCTGCGCACCCGCGCCGCTCACGAACAGGTCGAACGTCGCATCGCGGGAACAGACGGCTTCGGCGGTCCGAAATTCGACCTCGCCAGCCTGCAGCAGGTCATGCTCTCCAACCGCCACTATGGCGGCGAGCTGGTGCGCGATGATCTCGTCGCCGCCTGCCGCGCCTCGGGCAAGCCCAAGCTCGCGCCCGCCTGCGACGCGCTCGCCAACTGGGACATCAAGGTGAACCTCGACAGCCGTGGCGCACACCTGTTCCACCTGTTCGCCGAAGCCGGCGGCATCAAGTTCGCGGACAAGTTCGATCCCGCCAACGCCGTCCACACGCCCGCAAAACTCGACGCCGCTAATCCGCAAGTCATCGCGGCGCTGGAGACCGCCGTCGACAAACTGGCCGAACTCAAAATCCCGCTCGATGCGAAGCTGGGCGACGTGCAAGCCGAAACTCGCAACGGCGTCCGCATCGCCATCCACGGCGGCGCCGGCCCCGAAGGCGTCTTCAACGTCATCTCGGTCCAGAACGACAGCCTCGAACCCAAGAAAGGCTGGACCTCGATTCGCCACGGCGCCAGCTGGATCTACACCGTGGAGTTCACTGACGATGGCCCAAAAAGCCAGGGCTTCCTCACCTATTCCCAATCCACCGATCCGACCTCGCCACACTACAGCGACCAGACCGAACTCTATTCGAAGAAGGGCTGGGACGATCTCCTCTTCCGCGACGAAGACGTCGAGAAAGCAACCGTCTCGCGCGTGACCATCAGCGAGTAAGGCAGGGCATGAGCGAAACGATCCTCTACGGCTACTGGCGCTCCTCCGCCACCTACCGCACGCGCATCGCGCTGAACCTCAAGGGCGTCAGCTACCGCACTGTTGGCGTGCACCTGCTCAAGGACGAACAAACGTCGCCCGAGCATGTCGCCCGCCATCCCTCCGGCCGGGTGCCTATCCTCGAAATCGACGGCCACCGCATCGGCCAGTCCATGGCGATGATCGACTATCTCGACGAAACCCGCCCCGAACCGCCGCTCCTGCCGCGCGACGCCTATCTCCGCGCCCATGTCCGCGACCTGAAGGACCAGATCGTCGCCGACATCCACCCCCTCAACAACACGTCCACACTCGCCCGCCTGCGCTCGCAATTCGGCGCCGACGATGCGGCGATTGCAGCATGGTACGAACACTGGATCGTCCGTGGCTTCCAGGTGCTCGAACAGATGCTGCCATCGACGGGTGACTATTGCGTCGGCAATGCCGTGACGCTGGCCGACATCGTCCTCGTGCCCCAGGTCGCAAACGCCCGCCGCTACCCGCAGATCGACCTATCGAAATTCCTCAACATCCTCCGTATCGACGCCGCGCTGCAAAAGCTGAACTCTTTCCACGACGCTGCGCCCGCCCAACAGCCAGAGGCGAAACAGCAATGACGAAAGGCAAATGGATCCCCGTGAAGGGCGCGGAGGGTAAACACTCCAAGCAGGCCCACGCTGACCTGCCCGAGGGCACCTACGAGCGGGAGATGTCGAAGGAAGGTTTCTTCGGCCCCGCAGCTTTCTTCCATCACCAGAATCCGCCTACTGGCTGGTCGAACTTCGAAGGCCCGCTGCGCCCGCGCGCGTTCAATCTCGTGAAGCCCGACGCTTTCACGCATTCGCCCTGGGACGCCCCCGTCATCCTGCACAACAAGGCGTGCGAAGTGCGCATGTGGCATCTCACTGCGCCGATGAACGGCTACGCGCGCAACAGCGATGGCGACACGCTGCTCTTCATCCACGAAGGCCACGGCCATCTGTGGACCGACTGGGGTCATCTGCTGGTTGAAGAAGGCGACTACGTCTATCTGCCCCGCGGCGCGATGTTCAATCTTGAGGGCGGCCCGTTCCGCATCCTCACCATCGAAGCTACCAACACCCACTTCACGCTGCCCGATCGCGGCCTGCTCGGCCCGCACGCCATCTTCGATCCCGCGCTGCTGCAAGCTCCCGTCATTGACGATGACTTCCTTGCGCGCCAGAAGCTCAAGGGAGACTTCAAGGTCTGGGTAAAGAAGCGCGGGCAGGTGTCCACGATCACCTTTCCGTACAACCCGCACGACGCCGTCGGCTGGCACGGCGACCTCGCGCCCGTGAAGCTCAATGTGCGCGACATCCGCCCGGTGTCAGCCCACCGCTATCACCTGCCGCCATCCGTCCACACCACCTTCCTGTCAGATCGCTTCGTGGTGTGCACCTTCGCCCCGCGCCCGTTTGAAACGGACGCCGGCGCGCTGAAGGTGCCCTTCTTCCACAACAACGACGATTTCGACGAAGTGCTGTTCTACCACGCCGGCGACTTCTTCAGCCGCGACAACATCAAGGCGGGGATGATGACGTTCCACCCCTCCGGCTTCACGCACGGGCCACACCCGAAGGCGCTGAAGAAGATGTTCGTGCAGGACAAGCCGATGACCGACGAATACGCCGTCATGATCGACACGCGCGATCCGCTCGATGTCGGCAAGGACGCCGAGGCGCTGGAGAATGCGGATTACGTCGACAGCTGGAAGTCGAAATAGGGCCTAGCGCTTCGTGTTGGCGTAGTTCAGCCCGGCGACAAGCACGCTCACAGGCATCAGGTAGGCGCAGACGGCGCTGAAAAAGATGGCGCGGGTGAAGTACATTCTGTGGCTCTCCCGTTCCGCCCCAAAGGACAACCCAGTGGGCGTTTCCCTTGCGTGCCGGCCCTCGAGAGCTCTGTTACGCGCAGGTCACGATGCGCCAGCCCGGTTAACGACCTGTGGATGTTGCCAGACGGCCCGTTCGCCCCATTTGAAGGTGGGCAACGGAGACAACCGCATGAACCGCCTGATCGCACTTGGTATCGCAACCGCTTTCCTCGCCGGAGCGTGCGGTGGCGGAGAGCCCGCCACGCCGGCCCCGACCGGCGAATCCCCGCCAGCCGCCGCGACGCCGGACCCCACCATGCTGCCGACGCCCCAGCAGAATGCAGTCGCCGCCACCAGCGTCACCTGCGATGGCCAGCCCTACAAGGTCGCCTTCAACGATTTCAACGCCACGCTCACCTACGATGATGGCGCAACCCAGGAATTGCCGCTCCAGCCGCCCGGCGCCGACAGCGAGCCGGGTGCAAAGCTGTATACGGACGGCAAGATCTCGTTCTCCCGGTCAGGCGGAGAGGGTGCGCCGGTACTAATCCGCTTCGCGCGAGGCCGCATGGCGTGGGAGGATTGCGCCATCACGACGAACTGATCGACTATTCCCGATACGGCGACGGAGGATTCACCGATGCGGACTGTCATGATCTCGCTGGCCGGCGCACTGGCGTTAGCTGCCTGCGGCGGTGAACCCGAAACGCCGGTCCCCGGCCCGGCGCCCGAGCCCGCAGCCGCGCCCGCAGCACCGGAGCCTGCAGCTCCGCCGATGGTGGGCGACCGCATCGGCGCGATGAACCTGATGTGCGGTGGAGAAAGCTTCCGTGTCGCCTTCCTCGACACTCACGCCGCAGTCATCAGCGCCGACGGAGCCAGCACGGTCGAACTGCCGGTTCTTCCCGCAGGCCCCACCTCAGAGCCGGGCGTCACGGTCTACTCAGACGGCATGCAGCAATTTGCGAAATCCGGCGGCATGGATAAGCCCACCGTCATCCGCTACGCCAAGGGCCGCATGGCCTGGCAGGACTGCGCGATCGCGCAGAACTGATCCACACGCGCGCCCGTTCCGGCTGATTCCATGGGGGGACAGGCGGCTGTGAGTGTTTCCCTGCGCACAAACGTTTCTTTTCGCGCAGGGTGTTTGCCTCTCCCGCTCACCCGTCTTACAAGCGGGACATGAAGCTCGCGTCTCTCAAAAACGGCCGCGACGGCCGTCTCGTTGTCGTCTCGCGCGATCTCACGCGCTATGCCGATGCCTCGCACATCGCGCCAACGCTCCAGGCTGCGCTGGATAACTGGAAGCGCCACGCCCCGCGCCTCGAAACGCTGGCCGAGGAGGTGGAGCTTGGCTCCGTTCCCACAGAGCGTTTTCACGAGAAGGACTGCGCCTCGCCGCTGCCCCGCGCCTATCAGTGGGCGGATGGTTCGGCCTACGTCAACCACGTGGCGTTGGTGCGCAAGGCGCGCGGCGTCGAACTGCCCGACACATTCTGGACCGACCCGTTGATGTACCAGGGCGGCTCCGATGCCTTCCTCAATCCGCGCGATCCTATCCCGTTGGCTGACGAATCTTGGGGCTGCGACATGGAGGGCGAGGTCGCCGTGGTGACGGGCGACGTTCGCCTCGGCGCCAACCATGACGATGCGCAGAAATCGATCCGCCTCGTCATGCTGTGCAACGACGTGTCGCTCCGCAATCTCATCCCCAACGAGCTCGGCAAGGGGTTCGGCTTCTTCCAGTCAAAACCCTCATCTGCCTTTTCACCCGTCGCCGTAACGCCGGATGAACTGGGTGAGATGTGGGACGGCGTCCGTCTCAACGGCACACTGTCCGTCCGCCTCAATGGCGAAGCGTTTGGCAAGGCCAACACGCGCGTCGATATGACATTCGATTTCCCCACCCTCATTGCTCATGCCGCAAAGACGCGCGCCCTGACGGCGGGTAGCATCGTGGGCTCCGGCACAGTGTCGAACCGCGGCGAGGATGGCGGGCCGGGCAGGTCCATCGCCGATGGCGGTGTCGGATATTCGTGCATCGCAGAGCTGCGGATGATCGAAACGATCACGCAGGGCGAAGCAAAGACGGGATTCCTCAAGCGCGGTGATCGCGTTGAGATCGAAATGCCGGATGATAAGGGCCGGTCGGTGTTTGGCCGCATCGACCAGGTCGTCGGCGGTTAGGAGCAGGACATGGCGAACAAGATCTATGCCGATGCGAAGGGCGCCCTCGACGGCCTCCTGTTCGATGGCATGACCATCATGGCCGGCGGCTTCGGCCTCTGCGGCATCCCCGAAAATCTCATTGCGGAGATCCAGAAATCCGGCGTGAAGAGCCTCACCGTCGTTTCGAACAACGCCGGCGTCGATGGCTTCGGTCTCGGCGTGCTGCTGAATTCGAAGCAGGTGAAGAAGATGATCTCGTCCTACGTCGGGGAAAACAAGGAGTTCGAGCGCCAGTATCTTTCCGGCGAGCTCGAGCTGGAATTCAATCCGCAGGGCACGCTCGCCGAACGCTGCCGCGCAGGCGGCGCGGGCATTCCCGCTTTCTACGCCAAGGCCGGCGTCGGCACGCTGGTCGCTGAAGGCAAGGAAACCCGCGTCTTCAACGGCGAGACCTATGTGATGGAAACCGGCCTCGTCGCCGACCTCTCCATCGTGAAGGCCTACAAGGGCGATACGCAGGGCAATCTCATCTACAACAAGACCGCCCGCAACTTTAACCCGATGATGGCGATGGCCGGGAAGGTCACGGTCGCGGAAGTCGAAGAACTCGTCCCCACCGGTGATCTCGACCCCGACGAAATCCACACGCCGGGCATCTTCGTCCAGCGCGTCATCAAAGGCTCATTCGAGAAGCGTATCGAACAGCGCACCGTCCGCAAGCGCGTCCCGGCTTGATGTTGCGCGTCCGCGTCCTCATGCAGCCGCCTGCCGGTGGGGAGGCCCAGCCGATCTGGGATCGCCCGCTTGCGGCAAAGCGCACGGACGCGCTGCTGCAGGAATATCGCGAGCTGTCGTGGAGCACGCAGAAGTTCGACGAGCGCATGGAAATTAAATTCGACGATGGCGCGGGAAGCCGCTGCCGCGTAGATGCCAACTTCCAGGGCGCACACATCACCCCCATCGAAGGCGGCCACCAGGTCGAGCTCACCTTCATGGGCGACAAATACCGCGTCTGGTAACGGACGCAGGATAGGAGACAGACCATGCCATGGGATCGTGACTCGATGGCGGCCCGCGCCGCAAAGGAACTGCAGGACGGGTTTTACGTGAACCTCGGCATCGGCATTCCCACGCTCGTGGCCAACCACATCCGCGATGGCGTCGACGTCACGCTGCAATCGGAGAACGGCATGCTCGGCATGGGCCCGTTCCCTTACGAGGG
>Ga0105048_10002321_pt1 | contig 30825 bp, 27 predicted proteins | sample MAT05_FD_78382 | JGI IMG/M metagenome (GOLD analysis project Ga0105048, IMG submission 78382) | Freshwater microbial communities from Lake Fryxell liftoff mats and glacier meltwater in Antarctica - MAT-05 | ecosystem: Environmental > Aquatic > Freshwater > Ice > Liftoff microbial mat | place... | reverse complement strand
TGTCAAAAACCATAAGCGCTTGCAGCCCGTTCGATTCGGAAGGGAAACACTCACCATCCGCAAGAAGTGACCACGTGGGTAATGTCAAGAAAACGGCAAGTTGGGAGGGATGCACCGATCTTCACGATAATAGTCGAAGTCAGGCGACTGCGGTTGTCGCTTCTTCTCGAATTGCTGGATGGATGAAGCCTAAACTGATGGCGTCGGGCGGAATCCCCTTTTCTCTCAACTGATGAGCGACTTCGATCGGAGTCCAATCTTCTTCCAGCCAGACTTTGCCGTCAACAATGCGAATGAGAATTGAAGTGGTGCGGACACGCTGGCTTCGATCCCAACCGACGCGATAGACCATATACGTGTCATGTTCTTCGTCGAATAAGCAAAGAGTATCAATCTCATTCGCCGTCGTGGTCCGTTTGACGAACGCGGCGTAATCACTCAAAACAGCTTTGATCTTGAAGCGATAAGAGGTTAACGGATCCATTGAAGCACCTCTTCAGCGAAATAGTCGACCACTATCATGGGCATCGGAAGCTCCGACATGATTTTTTGTGCAAACGGTAGCTGAAAGAAATCTTTAAAAGCCAGATCGCTCACCGCCAGATAGAGTTTACGCTCTGGATCAATTGACCTCAAGATGATTCGATAGATCTGATACTGACCTATCGTGGACTCGAACTCACGAATCGGAGATTCCGCGAAGAAGCTTTTGACTTCGATCGCGATCGACAGATCCTGTTTCTCGGCAGCGAAACCGGGCTCGGCGCCCATGTCTGTGAATAAATGTACTCCCTCAAAATCGAGGGTTAAAGGATCGTGCGTGATTGACCATCCGTCTTTGATCAGCGCACGTTGAACCTTTCGATGGAGACGATCCCGGGCAGGCATCGCAAGTCCTCACGATCCCATCAATACGTAGACCTTCCCCCGCTGATGTCGTAACACTGCGCCGTGGTGAAACTCGACTCGGCGCTGGCGAGGAAGTGGACGAGGGCTGCGACCTCTTCCGGCTTGCCGGTGCGGCCCATGGGGATGCGGCTGACCATGTAGTCGACGGTGCTTTGCGGCAGGCCGTCGAGGATTGGCGTGTGGATGACTGCCGGGGAGATCGAGTTGACCGTGATGTCGCCGTGGCCGACGACTTCTTTCGCCATGCTCTTGGTCAAGGCGATGATGGCGGCTTTGCTGGCGGAGTAGGGACCCATGGTCGGGTTGCCTTCCTTGCCGGCCACGCTGGCGATGTTGATGATCCGCCCGTATTTGCGGGCCATCATTCCCGGCAGCACCGCTTTGCAGAGGATGAAGGGGCCGACGACATTCACCTCGAGCACATTGACCATGACCTCGCGTTCGAGTTCCCAGGTCTTACCCGCTTTACCCGTGATGCCCGCGTTATTAACGACAATGTCGATGCTCTTCCACTTCGCCTCGATCTCTTTAACGATGCGAGCGACGTCGGCTTCACTGGTGACGTTGCCGACGACGGCCAAGCCGTTGATCGATTTGGCGACCTTTTCGGCGTTCGCTTGAGAAAGGTCGAAGACGGCTATCTTTGCCCCGGCGATGGCCAGTCGGCGGCAGATCGCCTCGCCGATGCCCTGACCGCCGCCCGTCACGATCGCCACTTTGCCGTCCAGACGAAAGAAACCGTCCGCCATGTGCGTGCTCCCGTCGATAAATTCGAATCACGAAAACCGAAACAAATTCGAATGAGAAGATACAAAAAAGAAGAAACAAAAGCGAAGAAATCTACGGTCTTGCACTCTTTTCTTATTTGAATTTTCTCTTCTTCGTATTTGTTTCGCGTTTCGACCTTCGCATTTCGCGATTTTATTTTAGTTGCCCGATTCCTTGCCGATACAGAACAGATGCTTGGTCCCGCGGATGAAGATTTGACCCTTTGAGAACGCGGGGGACGAGAAACAACCTTCGCCGATTGCATTCTTCGCGATGACCTCGAATTCCTTCCCGGCCTTCAAGACATGGGTGATGCCCTCGTCGTCAATGAAGAAGATGTTGCCGTCGGCTTCGATGCCCGAGCCGTGATGATGCTTGCCAAGTCGTTCGAGCCAGTAAAGTTCGCCGGTCATGGCGTTGCGGCAACTGCCTCGACCATCGTCGTGAACGAGGTAAATGTAGTCGCCATGCGCCACCGGAGAGGGCACGTAGCCCGCGCCCTTCGACTCGTGCCAGACGACGTGCGAATTCGGGTTGGGCTTCGATTCCTTGGTCATCGGATTGATCAGGTTTTCCGAAACGTTCCCCGAACCGTTGGGCTTGATGCACATCACGTGATACGTCGGGAAGCCGGCGGTCAGGTAGAAGTGTTCCTTGTGATAGATCATGCTGGCGACGAATTGCTCCGTCGGCCCTTCGATGATCCAGTGCTGATTGCCGGTATCGGGGTCGTAGCTGGCAACGGTTTTGCAACCGGTGAGAACCATCTGCATTTTGCCGGCCGCCTCCACGATAAACGGCGGGCAATACGACCGAATGCGATTCGGCCGATCGATCCGCCATTTCTCGTCGCCCGTGGCTTTATCGTATGCGACGATGTAGGCGGGCTTCTTACGACCTTCGGCATCTTGATCGCAATTCACGATCACGAGATTCTTGTAAAGGATCGTCGGGCTGCTGAATCCGTGGACCGATTGAAACTCGCCCGGGGTCTTGCGCCAGACTTCGTTCCCCGAAAAATCGTAGGCCGCGACGACAACCTTGGGTTGATCGAAAAAGGTGACGTATACCAGTTTACCGTCGGTGGCGGGGGTGGAACTCGCGTAGCTATTCTCTTTATGAAGGCCTTCCAGCTTCGTCGTCAGGACGATCTTCTTCCAAACGATATTCCCTTTCTTGCGATTGACGCAGACGAGGATGCGATCACGCGGCGTCATCTTGTCCTTCGGATCGTCGCCTTCGACGCAGCTCGTGACGAAGATCAGGTCGCCCCAGATGATCGGCGAGGAATGCCCCCGGCCGGGAATCTCCGTTTTCCAGGTGATGTTCTCGTCCGGGCTCCACTTGGTCGGGAAGCCCTTCTCGGGGACAACGCCATCGCCGCGAGGACCGCGCCAGGCGGGCCAATTTTGGGCGTCGGCTGAGCCGGCTACGATCAACGCGAACACGCTTCCCAGAATCCAATGCTTCATACAAGGTCTCCCGCTGGATGATGTCTTATTTCTAAAGGATCCGGCACTGTTCGGCGAGCCAGGGAATGTCCGGGCAACGGACGGCGCTCAGGAGCGCCAAGGGGTGTGTAATTTGGCGGAACTTACTGCCTCCTATTCAACCACATTCAGACCGTCATGACAACCAAGAAACATGGACGAATCGCGCGTTCTCCTTGCGGTTGGCTTCTTCCTGCTATAAAGTTTCCTTACGTCGCCGGATGGATGTTCATCTCGGGCCGTCACCCGTTTTGACTCCGTGGAAAGGAGCGACTTCCATGCCGGATCAACCGCTCCGCGACACCCCAACCGTGATGATGTCGGGAACCAAGCTCCTGGGCGAACAAAGCGATTTCGAGCTGAAGCCCGATTTGCCTTCACCCCATCCCAATGTGCCGGGCTACCAAATTCTTGAACGAATTGCCGTGGGCGGCATGGGGATAGTCTATCGCGCACTGCAGCGCGGGCTCGATCGGATTGTCGCTCTCAAAATGGTCCGCGGCGGCCGGTGGATCCAGGACGAAGAGCTCGAACGCTTCAAGGCGGAAGCCAAAGCGATCGCCGGCATCGAGCATCCCAATCTCGTTCGCATCCACGATTTCGGCGAGTACGAAGGCCTGCCTTACTTCTCGATGGAGTTCGTCGACGGAGGCTGTATGTCCCAACGGCTGAAAAGTGGGGCGATCCCCCCGCGTGAAGCCGCGGCACTGATCGAGATCATTGCTCGCACCATGCATGTCGTCCACGAGAATCACCTCATTCATCGGGACTTGAAGCCCGCCAACATTCTGCTGATGAGGGACGGCACCCCCAAGATCAGCGATTTCGGCCTCGTCAAACGTCTCGGCAGCAATCAGGGAATGACCATCTCCGGCATGGTCATGGGCACGGTCAACTACATGGCGCCGGAACAGGCCCGGGCCGACCGAGATGTCACCGCCGCCGTGGATGTCTACGCGATCGGCGCCATTTTATACGAGTGCTTGACCGGTCGGCCGCCTTTTGAAGATGACGCTTACGAACGAACGATCCGCCGCGTGGTCGATGAGCAACCCGTTCGTCCTCGGGAGATCAACACGGAAGCGTCCGCGGAGCTCGAGACAATCTGCTTGAAGTGTCTGGAAAAAGAACCAGGCGATCGTTACCCGAATGCTGCCGAGCTGGCCGACGACTTGCGGCGATTCCTCAACGGCGAGCCGCTATCGATCGGCAACTTCGACGTCATCGATCAACATACGCGCTGGGCACGCAAGATCGGTCTCGATGAACTCGACCTCGCGGCCTGCACGCAATGGGCATTTGTCTACAAGGCGCGGGAGGCGATGATCAATCGCCGGGTGATTCTGAAGATCTGCACCGGTCTGGTCGGCAGTCCCGCGCACGATCGGCTCCGGCGGCAAGCGGCCGCGATGGCGGGGTTAATTCACCCGAATATCGAGCAACTCTACCTATATGCCGAAACCGGGGGCCAGCCGTACCTGATCCAGGAACATGTCGGCGGCCGCAGTTTTAGTTCGATGATGCGTGATCGCGTTGTCGAACGTGAGGAGTCGGCCCGCTCTCTCTCGGATACCGCATCAGGAGAATACACGGCGTACCCACCGCGGCCACATGAAATTTTCACGCCTGTGACGGTCGACGTCGCCGCCCAGTGGGTGCTTGAACTAGCCCGCGCCGTCCAGTTTCTGCATGAGCATCATGTGATCCATGGCGCAATTTATCCGGGTGAAATCCGCCTGACGGAGAACGGCGTTCCCAAGTTGTGTGGGTTCGGGGCCGCCCAGAAAATCCTACCCGGGCAGACCCCGGCCGAGGCGACCGCCAACTGGGTCCTGCCGCACTTCCAACCGCCGGAACAACTGAACGGCAAATGGAAATTGCTCGGCCTCGCGGCCGACATCTACTCGTTGGGGGCGGTCTTTTATGAACTCTTGACGGGGCAGGCGCCGTTCTTCGGCCGCCGGTTGGCCGATGTGCGATTGGCGGCCGGCACGGAACTGCCCACCGCCCCGCGCAACATCAACGACCGCATCCCGTCGGTTCTTGATTGGCTCTGCCAGCGTTGCCTATCCCCGAATCCGGAAGACCGCTTTTCGTCGGCCACGGAACTAGCTCAGGCGATCGAGGGATTCCTGCGCGGCCTGGAAGCCTCGAACGACGAAACTAAATCGATCGAGCCGATCCGTGAACCAGGCCTGACATCGAGTGAATTTGAACTGCGCGTGTTCATCAAGACTTCGCGAAAGCCGACCTTCTTTCCGCTGCCGCGCCGCTGGGTCACCATCGGCCGGGCGCCGGAATCGGACATCGTGATCGCCGATGAATTCTGCTCGCGCAACCATTGCGCCATCTTCTGGGATGAACGCGCTCACCAGCACGTGCTGGTGCTCATCAAGGCCAAGCATGGCGTGAAGGTCAATGGCGAACTGGTGCGCGGCAGCCAGGCCCTGATCCCGGGCGACGTGATCGTGATCTCGACCGCCCGGATCGTCTTCGAACGCAGGCGTCCGGTCACCGAGACGGCTTAGGTTAGACAATTTTCATTCGGGTCAGGTCGCTCTTCCAGGCGGCATGAAGCAACGCGGGCAGGTCACGTTTCTCCTCGCCATTCAAGCGCAACGTCAAACAGCCCCGCCCCGCCGCCGCCGCCAGATCGGACGCGTAACGAATCCGCTGGCGAGGCAGCAGTGTCGGTTCGTCAAGTTCTTCAACTTCTCGTTGCAGGCCGAAATCAATGCGCGTCGGCGCGGGGCGAGTCGGATCGTTTTCCAGGACATGCCGGATCGTGGCAAGCGAACGAGCCGCTTCGTGTATAATCGCGTCCCAGTCGTCAACGATTCCCAAGACACATTTTGCGGCGGCAATGACACCGACCGGTTCGATCACTGCAACCGATCGTTCGAGGAGAAATCCCTCCAGTAGCTCCGGCCGGCCGTGCGATCGCAAAAAGGCGAGGCGGGCATCGCCGGCTGATCGAACGAAACGGACGAACGTGACTAGTTTTCTCTGGAAGAGATCGGGCTCAAGCGGCCCGCCGCCGAGATGCTTGACGAACCGCATCAGATTCAAACGCACGAGGCTCACCGCGGCGGGTTCGCTTTGCGTCAGGCCGGGTCCGAGAACGATCGGCCGGCGCATGCGGTCGAAGACGAATTCCAGATTCGAGTAAGCGCTTGCCTGCCGAACCATCGCCTGCAAGGTTTCTTCGTCCCGAAAGTCGCGATCGGAGAGATGCCAGAAGACCGTCTGCCCCGTCGCGGGGTCGAGAGAGTCAGATAAGCTCGGACGATTCTCGACGGCCGGATCAACTTGGAACAGGTTTCCAGGCCCGGTCGTTGCCCAGGGCAGAGGCGAGGTCAGGTTCCAGTTGATCACTCCCTTTAAACCCATGACTTCCAGCAATCGATCAAGAGTGGGCGCTGCCGCGCCCTGAATAGCCAGGACTGAGCCGATCAAACGCCGAACGGCGAGGACGTTCTCGATATCCATCACCGGTTGTCGATTCACGATTCCCATAAGTTCGAACGGATGTTCAAGATCGCCTAGAATTAACAAGCCATCGTGATGAGCGGAGACCAAGTCGCGGGGATAAACTTCCGTAAGACTGTATTTTTCAAGTTGAATCGCGGCGGCCTGTCGGATGACGCTCCATGGCTCGGCGGACGGTTGGGGAGCAAACACTTCGACGGCGGGTGCCGGCAGCAGCGGGTTGGGCCGTGAGCGATCCTCCAGCACCCGTGCTAGCGCGGGATGGCCAAGTTCGCGAACGACTTTGACGATCAATTCCAGCAGATCGAGCACCGGCAATGGATCGAGGAATTCATCGACTTCCAGGAAGTGCAACACGCCATCCGTGAGTTCCCGAGCGAGGAACGGATCGGGAGTGCCTAGTGTTTCCGTCGCCCCGAACAAACGCCGAGCGATCCGTTCGGCGTCAAAGGGCTCGCTTTTGCCGTCACGGTCGCGGATGGATTGGGGTAAAGGCATGTAGATGTTTCAAATTGGTCGTTAAGGCAGGACCAAGTAGCGAGGCGATTACTCTCCCGGGGGAGGAATCAATTCGGCGACAGGGGTCGATATTGCCACGCCCGGAGCGAATTCCAGCTTAAGAACGTCACCGATCTTCAATAGTTTCTGCTGCTCATAAGTTTGGTTGGATTCCGATGGCTCCCAAAGAACCTCGACGACGTCTTCATTTAAATTAACGATCACATAGAGCGGGATGCCCGCGCGGGCGTAGATGTTGAGCTTCGTCCCGCGGTCATAACTCAGCGAGGATAAAGAAACCTCCATGACGGCGAGAAGGTCTCGGGGTCCGGGATGCTGCAAGGTGAAGTTGTCAATTGTACCGCGAACAACCGCCCCATCGGGTTCAGGCTCTTGGGTCGAACCTAGTGTACTGGGCGACCGCATTCTGCGAAAGTAGCCTGGGCTCTTCAAAGTTTGAAGAAACTGATCCAGCTTGCTAATGCCCGTTGCGTGGCGTGGACTGATCATGCCTTCACTTTGCCCTCGTGCAGATCGATCTTTTAGGACCAACATGCCGTCGATCAGCTCGATGGGCGCACCGTCCATCAAGATACCCGTCTTCATCATGAGATGGTATTGCTCAACTGTGATCGGAACGATTGAGGCTCCAAGTTCTTTCTTGGCGCGTTGTAGAAGTGATGAGGTCATGAGCATGGCTCTCGAAAGAGAAAAGCCGGAAGAATGAACGGCGGTCGTCCCGTCGTTCACGCTTCCGGCTATGACGAAACCTTACTTGCCGGCGCCGACCAAGTCTAGGGCGTCCGACTTCACTCCTTCGATGACGATCTTTTTGTCGCCTTCACCTTCCGAGACACGGACCTTGATGGTGTCCATGCCCACGAATGTGCCGCGGAGCAGGTCCTCGGCCAGCGGATCTTCGAGCAGGTTCTCGATGGCCCGGCGGAGCGGTCGGGCACCGTACTCCAGGCTCGTGCCCTTCTCGATCAGCAGATCCTTGGCTTCGTCGGTCAGCACCAGGGCAAGGCCCTTTTCACGCAGCCGCTTGAAGACCTTCGACAGTTCGATGTCGATGATCTTTTTGAGATCGTCACGAACCAAGCTTCGGAAGACGATGATGTCGTCCACGCGATTGAGGAACTCGGGACGGAACGTCTTATCCATCTCGCCCTTCACGCGTTTCTTCATTTCGTCGTAGCTCGACGCCTCATCCTTGCGGACGTGCTTGGTGAACATGTCGGAAAGGTTGGTCGACGAGACGATCTGCTCGGCCCCGATATTGGTGGTCATGATCAAGATCGTGTTCTTGAAATCGATCGTGCGACCAAAACTATCGGTGAGCCGGCCTTCTTCCATGATCTGGAGCAGGGAGTTCCAGACGTCCGGATGGGCCTTCTCGATTTCGTCGAGAAGCACGACGCTGTACGGCCGGCGGCGGATCTTCTCGGTCAACTGGCCGCCTTCTTCGTAACCCACGTAGCCCGGAGGGGCACCCCAGAGCCGGCTGACGTTATGCTTCTCTTGGTACTCGCTCATGTCGAGCTGCACCAAGGCATTCTCGTCACCGAACATGAAGTGCGCGAGCCGCTTCGCCAACAACGATTTGCCGACACCCGTGGGACCTGCGAAGATGAAACTGCCGGTGGGCCGTTTCGGATCCTTGATGCCGGCCCGGCTCTTACGAACCGCGCGGGAGATCGATTTGATTGCCTCGTCCTGGCTGATGACCGTGCCGTGAAGTTCTTCTTCCATGCGGAGCAGTCGAGCCACCTCGTCGGAATTCATCGCCTTGAGCGGAACGCCGGTCATCTTGCTGACGACCTCGCGAATCACTTCTTCATCGACGACGCCGTCGGTCTCCTTCGACTTCTCACGCCATTCACGGGTGACGTGATCCTTCTTCTTCTTGAGCTTATCGGCCTGATCGCGCAACGCGGCGGCCTTCTCGAAGTCCTGCTCGGCGACCGCGGCTTCCTTCTCGTGGTTTAGCTTGTCGATCTGCTCGTCGATGTCCTTGAGATCGGGCGGACGGGTCATCGCCTTCAATCGGATGCGAGCACCCGCTTCGTCAATGACGTCGATCGCCTTGTCCGGCAGGCAGCGGCCTGAGATGTAGCGATCGGAAAGTTCGACTGCCGATATGAGTGCGGCATCGGTGATCTGCACCCGGTGATGCGCTTCGTAACGGTCGCGGAGACCCTTCAAGATCTCGACCGCCTCGGTCGAGGATGGCGGATTGACGATGATTTCCTGGAAGCGGCGAGCGAGGGCAGCGTCCTTCTCGATGTACTTGCGGTACTCGTCGAGCGTCGTCGCGCCAATGCACTGAATCTCGCCGCGAGCCAGGGCGGGCTTGAGAACGTTGGAGGCGTCGATCGCCCCTTCCGCGCCGCCGGCGCCGACGAGGGTATGCAATTCGTCGATGAACAGAATCGTGTTCTTGGCCCGACGGACCTCGTTCATCACGGCTTTGATGCGCTCTTCGAACTGGCCGCGATACTTGGTGCCGGCGACCATCATGGCGAGATCGAGGACGACGAGCCGGCGATCCCGGAGGAGTTCCGGCACGTTGCCTTCGATGATCATCTGAGCCAGGCCTTCGACGATGGCGGTCTTGCCGACACCGGCCTCGCCCAAAAGAACCGGGTTATTCTTCTGCCGGCGGCTGAGGATCTGGATGACGCGTTCAATTTCGTTGGAACGGCCGATGACCGGGTCGAGCTTGCTCTGCTTGGCGAGTTCGGTGAGATCCCGGCCGAAGCTATCGAGAGCGGGCGTCTTGGATTTCCCTTTCGCGGGGCGTTCGCCGCCCCCACCGCCGCCTCCGCCGCCGCTTTCCGTGGAATCTGGCATGTTGTGACCCAATAGGTTGAGAACCTCTTCGCGAACGTCTTCCAGTTTGAGGCCGAGGTTCATGAGAACTTGAGCGGCGACCCCTTCCTGTTCACGAAGCAGGCCGAGCAACAAGTGCTCGGTGCCGACGTAGTTGTGGTTGAGGTTTCGCGCTTCCTCGATCGAATACTCGATCACCTTTTTGGCGCGCGGTGTGTGCGGCAATTTGCCCATGACGACCTGTTCGCCGCCCGGACCGGTCTGGACGATCTTTTCCACCTCGAGCCGGATTTTGCGCAGATCAATGTCAAGGTTTTTTAGGACGTTGGCCGCAACGCCCGAACCTTCCTTGACAAGACCCAAGAGAATGTGCTCGGTGCCGATATACTCGTGGTTGAAGCGCTGCGCCTCCTGATTGGCGAGCTGCATCACCTTGCGGGCTCGGTCTGTAAAGCGTTCATACATCGAAGGCTTCTCCGACAAGCCCTGTCGCGCTTATCCGCCTCAAAATGGGCGGGGATCGTCGGCAGGTTGATTCCGGGACCGACGCTCGGTACCCGGATGATTGTTTGTTACCACGCATACTACATCATATGCATCGGTCAAGCGGAACGCCATGCGGGGCGGCAATACACCTGGCGTTCCTCAAAAAAGTCGGCGTCACTTCTTGTTAAAATCGCCCGCTTCAACGATGACAAGTCGCGCGGGATCAAGATATTTCTTGAATGCGCCGGTCACGTCGCCGGTCTGGAGCCCGAGAATTCGTTTCTCGAGATCGGCCTGGAATTGATAGGTCCGCCCGATGTTCAGATTGTTTGCCAGGGCGTTCGCCAGGTTGGCATCGCTGCTGCGGTTTACCTTGATTGACTCGACGAACGCCTTTTTGCCTTCGTCAAGTTCCGAGGCGCTGGGACCTTCTTTGAGGAATTTGCCGATTTCCTCGCCGATGATCGTCTCCACCTTCCCCATGTTCTTCGGGTTCGTGATGGCAAATATCAACATGCGGGAACTCTTTTCCTTGCCGTCAGCGGAGAACATCGAGCCGATGCCGTAAGAGAGTCCTTCCTCGCCACGGACGCGGTTGCTGAGGCGCGAGGCCAACGGGGCGCCGCCCAGTAGGTAATTTCCGATTTGCAGGGCCGCGTAATCGGGGTCCGAATCGGTGATGGCGTTCATCACTCCACCGATATAGACCGCGTTGGCCTTGTCTGGTGTCAAGATGGTCTCCTTAACCCCTTTGACCATGAACTTGTAATCGCGATCGATCATTTGATAGGGCATCTTCGATTCCCATCCCTTGAAGGCTGTCTGGAAGAATTCGACCACCGTTTTGGAGTCAAAGTCGCCGACGACCGCCAGTTCGCCGTGGCCGGCGCCGATTTGCTCATGAACCTTCTTGAGGTCGTCGATCTTCACGGCTTCCAGCCGGGCCATTCCTTCTTCCAGGGTCGGAATGTAACGAATGTCGTCCTTCGGATAGGGATTGAGCGTGCGCTGGAACATTTGTCCGGCGAGGGCATTTGGTTCCGTCTTGGCTCGGTTGATCCGTTCGACGTTTTCCCGCCGAAGAATTTCGAACTCAGCCTCGGGGAAGCTCGGCGACCGCAGAATCTCCGCAAGCAGCTTCAAGGAAGGCAGTAAGTTCGCCTTCTTCACTTGCAGCGAGACCGAGACGCCGCCGACTTCTGTGCTGACACTTAGTTGAGCGCCGAGCTTATCGAGCGCGTCCGTCAGTTCCTGGCGGTTGTGGGCGGTCGTCCCCCGGCGGAGCAGGGACCCGAGCATGTTGCAGGCGGTGTTCAGCCCGGTCAGGCTCTTTTCGGAACCGAAATGCAAGTTGAGCCGAAGTTCAACCACTTCGCCACGAGTCTTCTTCGGCAACAGAGCGTACTGGATCCCGCCGATCGAGCCCTTCTCGGTGCGTTTCTCGATCACGGCAGGCGTCGGATCGAATGCCTCGCCCAGGGCCACGCTGTCGCGTCCCTTGTAGTCCTTGACAAGATCTTCGATCTTCGGAGCGGCTGGGATCTCGGCTCGTTCGGCCTTGTCGGCGGGATAGTAAACACCGACGGTGCGATTGTTGCGCGTCAAATACTTCTCGGCCACGCGATTGACGTCAGCCGCGGTCACCTTTTCGACGCGGTCGCGGTGTAGGAAGAATAGACGCCAATCGCCACAGGCCGCCCATTCGCTCAGTGAGACGGCCAGGTGATCGCTCGCGCTCAACATGTTCTCGTAATACTTGGTGAACTTCGTCTTGGCCCGCGCCACTTCTTCTTCCGTAATCGGGTTCTTCTTGATGTTTTCCAGAGTGTCAATCAGCGTATCGCGAGCGGCATCCACTCCCATGCCTTCAACTTTGGCGGTAATCTCCAGGACGCCAGGGTCGTGCCAGGCGTAGATCGAGCCGCTGACGCTGCTCGCCTTCTTGCTTTCGACAAGTGCCTTATAAACCCGGCCGGTGGGCGATGCGGTTAAAGCATCTTCCAGAACTTCCAGGGCGGGATAATCCTCTGCGGCCCCGGCAGGAACATGGTAGACCACGCCGACGGCGCCTACGGAGCCGACGCGGCGGAGAACGACGTTGCGTTCCCCGTCCTGGGCAGGTTCTTCGGTGTAGGTCAGCGGCAGTTGAATCTGGGGCGCCTTGAGCGTGCCGAAATATTTGACGATGTACTCCATCGCCTTTTTCTGATCGAACTTGCCGGCCACGATCAGCATGCAGTTATCGACACGATAGAACTTGCGGTAGAACGCCTGGAGATTGTCAATCGGCACGCGTTCGATATCCGAGCGGTTGCCGATGGTCGACTTGCCGTAGTTATGCCACTCGAAGGCATTCGCCATCATTCGCTGCGAGAGGACACGTTCCGGATTGTTCTCACCCGATTCAAACTCGTTCCGCACCACGGTCATTTCGGAGACTAGATCTTCACGTTTGACGAAGCTGTTCATGAGTCGATCGGCCTCGAGCTTGATGCCGAATTCGAGATTCTCGTCCGAGGCGGGCATCGTCTCGTAGTAGTTGGTGCGATCGACCCAGGTGGTGCCGTTGAACCTGCTGCCGGCCCCGTGATCGCGCAGCGCCTTCGGTACGTTGGGATGTGTCGGCGTTCCCTTGAAAAGGAGATGTTCCAGCAAGTGGGCCATGCCCGTTTCGCCGTAACCTTCATGGCGTGAGCCGACGAAGATGGTGCAATTGACGGTCACAACCGGCTTCGAATCGTCTGGAAAGAGCAAGAATCGGAAGCCGTTGTCGAGTTTATATTCGGTGATGCCCTCGACGGTTGCGGCCTTCACGGGGTCGGCGGCCGTCGCAGCGTTGATCATCAGCCCAGCTCCGATCAGGGCCGCGAGAAACGGGGCCCGGCACATGCGGGAAATCATAGATGGCACTCCTTGCGGTCGCAAGTAACTTCAACCGGTGTAAGTAGTACATCGTCGGAGTGAAACGAGGGAAGTCAACCCCCTAGCGCGAGGGAAAACGGCTTAACTACTCTCACTTCAGCCCAAACAATAAACGAGAGTTGTCGACGAACACCTGTTCGTGGTGCTCCTCGGGGATCGCCCGCCTCACAAAATTGCGATAGACAGGCATCGGAGCCAGCGGCCAATCACTGCCGTAAAGAAACCGATTGGGCCGCTCCGCATAGCGAAACGCCGCGCGAACGCGGTTGACGACATCCTCGATCGCCATCGCGGCGTCAGGATCGCTCAGTTCGTCTTCCGAACCGACGAGTAGACCCGAGAGATCGGTCCACACGTTGAAGTTCTTGTAAACAACTTCGGCCGCATCGATCATCCATGGGTTGCCCACATGGGCCATGACGAAACGTACATTGGGATGGTCAACGGCCACCTCGTCGACGCCCAGCGGATGAGCGTATTTGAGCTTGGCATAAGGAGAGAACGTATCGCCCGTGTGGAAAATGAACGGCAGCCCGTGCTTCTCGGCCAGCTCGTAATACGGTCGATAACCCGGGTCGGCCGGGGCGAAATGGAGATAACCCAGATAAGCTTTCAAAGCGATTACTCGCCGGGAAGCGAGCGTTTGATCGACGAGGTCAAGGTGCTCTCGATCGGTGCGGGTCGGGTCGGCAATGCCGATTGCATGCAGGCCGGGTACGAGTTTCGCAATTTCAAGCGTGCGATTGACGCCGAGTGGATCGTTGCCGCTGATTGTGTACGAGCCCATCGCCAGGGAGGAGTGAAAGCCGCCCGCTTTCATTGCCTCGCGGACAAGTTTCGCCACGTTCTCGGCACGGTCGCGCAATCGAACGTCTAAAGGACCGACCCCCGGAAGGTTCGGCGGCACGCAGTGGATGTGCATGTCGATCATCAGGTGGCCCGAGGGATCGTCGCGTCAGTCGTTGTTCTATTCAACTTCTCGATATCCGCGACGATGCCGGTTGCCTTCGTGGCGGCTTGTGACTGTGTGCCGTGCCATTGCGCTCCGAGTCCGGACGAACCTTCGGCCTTTCCACTGGGATCTGCACGCAATGGAACTGGTTGACCAAACGTTGCAACTCGCTGGCCATACGTGAAAGTTCAAAGGCTGCCTGCTGGGTCTGCGTTGCCCCATCGGCCGTGCAGCGTGAGGCGTCGCCGACGTGCTTCATATTGCCCGCGATCTCGGAGGTGCCTACGACCGTGGCGGAGAGATTGCGGCTCATCTCGCTCGTCGTCGCGGTTTGTTGCTCGACGGCGCTGGCGATCGTCGCCTGAAAATCGTCAATCCGGAGGATGATGGCCCCGATCTCACTGATCGACTTGGCGGCGCCGCGAGTATCCCGTTGGATGGCATCAATCTTCTGGGCGATTACTTCCGTCGCCTTGGCGGTCTCCTTGGCCAGATCCTTGACCGAGTTGGCGACCACGGCAAATCCCTTGCCGGCCTCGCCGGCGCGAGCCGCTTCGATTGTTGCGTTCAGGGCGAGCAAGTTCGTCTGCTGGGCGATGGAACTAATCACCTTGAGTACTTCGCCAACCTCGGCACTGCTGACGCCGAGCGTTGCCATCATGGTGTTCGTGGAATCCGCCATGCGAACGGCCATCGAAGCGACCTGCGCCGCTTCGTGCGCGCTCTTGGCGATCTCGCGGATGCTGGCATTCATCTCCTCGACGCCGGCCGCGACCGATTGCGTATTCTGGCTGACGTGCTCGGCCGAGTCGCCGACGACCCGCACTTGGTTCGAAGTTTCCTCGGCATTGGCACTCATCTCCTGACTGACGGCGGCCAATTCTTCCGAGGCTCCGGCCAAGGCTTGGGCGTTCTCACCGAGCGACTGCATTGTCCCATTGATCATATCGAGCGCGGAGTTCAAGCAATCCCCCATCTGCGCGATCTCTTTACTTCCGGACACATCCAGCCGATTGCTCAGGTCCCCTTCGGAAAGGTCGTTCAAAATTGCCACGGTTCGGTTCATCGGCCGCGAGATGCCGAGCATGATCCAGATCGAGAACAGCGTCCCGAACAGAGTCAAGCCGGCGGCGATGCCCAACATGGTATAGCCCCGGCCGGTGATGTGTTCTTCGGCAGTGATTTCGGATTGCTTGACCGTCTTCGTCGCGAGTTCAACGATTCGATCGACCGCGGCTCGCTGGGCCGCGTACTTCTCTTGAAGGGGGCCGTTGACCAAGGTGAGCGCCTTCTCGCGATTGCCGGCTTGCACGGCGGGGATAAGGTCGCGATCGCGGATCTCAAAGAACTCCCGTGCGGGTCGAGCGGCCCGGGTAAGCATGAGTTCACGCATCTCACCTGGCGGAAGCGCCTGCGTCCAATGGGCTTGCCGTTCCTCGAACTCCCGGCGCAGATCGTTGCCGTGACGGATCAGTTCGTCGATCTCGTTCTTGTCGGTTTTGGCGGCCACGTCAGTCTTGGCCGCCAATTGATGGGCGATCAAGTACGATTCGACAAGGTACTCCGGGGGCGGCAACACGTCGGCGATCACGTCCTTGTCCTGGATGATGCTCTTGTAAAGCGGACCATTCACTTTGGATCGTTCGACGGCAGCGTAGGCGAACCACCCCAGGACCACGATGCCCAAGACAAAGGAGAGCATCATGACAGTCAACTGGGCTCGGATGCTCGAACTACGGAAGCGTAACATGTTGCATTCTCTCAAAGGTAGAAAGTCAAATTACCGGCCGTCGGGCTCGGTCGATGGCATCAATCCGGATGTTCACTGAAGATCGCTTCGAAATTGGACGCTACTCGGCCAAAGACCCCAAGCAGTTCCGGGTCGAACTGACCTGGCATGCTGGTAACGATCATCTCCGTCGCCACTCGATGCGGCAACGATGGCTTGTGGGGTCTGCGGCTGCGTAGGGCGTCATAGACATCGCAGAGCGACACAATGCGTGCCGACAGGGGAATATCACGACCGGACAGCTTGTCGGGGTAGCCCAGGCCGTCGTAACGTTCGTGGTGATGGCGGATGACGTCGATGGCCATTTGCAGGAAGTGGCCTGTCCCGGGATTCTCCTCGGTCAGATCGTGCAACGTATCGGCCGCGAAGGTTGTGTGCGTCTGCATCAGAAGCCGCTCTTCAGGCGAAAGCGTTCCCGCTTTCATCAAAATGTGATCCGGCAGGCCGACCTTGCCAACATCATGGAGTGGCACGCATGCTTCGAGATTGTTGATAAATTCACTCGTGATGTGATCCCGGAACGGGGTCGACGCCGCCGCCGCCTCCGAGAGCGTTCGGCAATAACGCTGGATGCGATTCAAATGGCCCACCCCTCTCGCATCTCGGAGTTCGACAAGGTGCGATAGGCCCAGAACCAGCGCACGCCGGGTAGCGTTTAAATCAATGTCGCGATGGCGCAGTGTCTTCTCGAGTTGGGCATTGGTGGCGACCAATTCTTGATTCAGGAAGATCGAACGATCCTGCGCGGCCTTCAGACGCAGGGCCGCCCGCACCCGCCCCTGGAATTGGACAATGCTGAACGGTTTGCTCAGAAAGTCGTCGGCCCCGTTTTGGAGGAGTTGCGTCATCTCGTCTGGGCTAGCCTGGCCGGAAAGGATCACAATTTTCAAGTGTGAGTTCGCGTGGTTCGCACGCAGCCGGTGCAAAACTTCACGGCCGCTCAAACCTGGCATGCAGAGATCGAGCAACACCAAGTCGTAAGCCTTCTCGCCGACTGCCTTCAGCGCGGCCTCGCCGTTATCGACCAGATCGCACTCGAGGTTGAGCATTCCCAGCATGTGTTGAGCGAACGAACGGACGCCATCTTCGTCATCCACGACGAGAACACGCGGATTTCGCGCCGAGGCGGCGCTTAATCGCGTAACAGATCGCTGCGCTGGCGGCATGGAGAAGGCGGGGCCGTCGACGCGGATGAATTGTTGAAGCGCCTCCATGACTTCTTGAGGAGTCTGAAAACGGTCGTCGGGGTTCACGGCCATCAGGCGCGCAAAAACTTCGTCCAGTTCAGGAGGGCAATTCGGCATATTCGCCAGCAACGACGGTGGAGGTGAATTCAGGCGCCGGGCCAAGGACTCGACCGGGCTATTGGCCTGGGCGAACGGAAGGTTGCCCGTGAGGCAATAGAACAACGTGCCGCCAAGACCGTACAAGTCGGCGCGGATGTCGACTGTCGAAGCGTCGCGAGCTTGTTCCGGCGCCATGAAGTCGATCGTGCCGAGAAGGGTGCCGGGGATCGTTATGCGGTTCTGAAAATGCCGCGACAGGCCGAAATCGAGCAATTTCGCGTGATCCTCAGTCGTGACCATGATGTTCGACGGCTTGATATCGCGATGGACCAGTTGAAGCTTATTCGTTTCCGCCAGTGCCGAGGCGATCTGGTACATCAGATTGCACGCCCGCCCGACGGGGAGGGGACCATTCTCGACCACATAGTCTTCGAGATCGCGTCCCGGGACGTACTCCATTACAAGATAACGGTATGACGTGCCGACGGGATCGGGATTGACGAGCCGACCGGCGTCTGTCGCGGAGACGATGTTCGGGTGCCGTAACTGGGCGATAGTCCGCATCTCCGCGAAGAAGCGATGTTCGAGACGAACGTCTTGCCCGGGCGATGATGGAAGCACCTTGATGGCGACGATGTGACGCAGGTCGATGTGCTCGGCCCGGAAGACGACGGCCATGCCGCCGGCGCCGATGCGATCGAGAATGCGGTAGCTGCCGAGCACCAGGCCGAATGTCGTGCCAGCCTGAATCCGTCCCGCCTGATACTCCGTCAGTAAATTCTCCTGCGTGAGCCGGCTGATTAGTTCGTTGCGATCCCGGCTTTGTTTTAAATATTGCTGATTCACGTTGGGAAGCTTGTCCCAGTCTTCCGCCAAAATGAATGACTCGGCAATATAGCCCTCGAGTAGTTGCGCGGTCGACGGCTCCAATTCTCGAGTTGGCGTTCGGAACGGATTCGGGGCAAGCATCGTCGGGGTTAAGCGACTCATGGCGTTCAGCCTTGGTGAACCATCGTGGGTGCGATGGACGGCCGGGCAGGTCAGGGGGCCCGAAGCCGATGGTTCTTATGGGGCCCCGCTTGCGGTTCACCGCATGCGGATCGACGCGCATCATTCCTCCAATGCGTGGCCGGCCATTACGGGGACCGGCTCCTTCAACAGCGAATCAAGACAGTTGGGACAGATGCCGTGACTGAAGCGGACGTCCGAGTGGGCACAGATGTAGTGTTCCACCCGCTGCCAGTAGTTCTGGTCGTCGCGGATACTCTTACAGTATGAGCAGATCGGCAATAGACCCTGCAAATGCCCGACGGCGGCATTTGCCTGCGATAGCTCACTGATGCGGTCGGACAGTTTTTGTTGCAGATCGAGCATGCGCATCCCGACATGGATACGGGCATGAAGTTCGGCCTCGTGGAACGGCTTGGTGACATAGTCGTTCGCGCCCGCCGCGAGACCGGAGACAATGTCTTTCTTCTCACTGTTCACCGTGAGCAAGATCAGGTAGAGGGGAGCTTCGGGACGCGTCGCGCGGATCTTGCGGCAAATTTCGATACCGTCGAGTCCCGGCATGATCCAATCAAGTATTGCCAGGCAAGGTTGTTCGATGGCCGACAGGTACGAACAGGCGTCCAAGCCTTCCGAAAAGGCATGGACGTGATGCCCCCAACCACGCAACATGGTTTCGAGTATCTTGCGGATGAACGGGTCGTCGTCGGCAATCAGCATCTGCACAGGTGTTCGGTTCGAAAGCGTTGGGGCCAGTGTCATGATTTGCCCCTCCGATAGACAATCGTTTTTTCCAGTTGAACACGTTCGTAAGCGTCGTCGATGTTTAGCGTCGTCTCCGCCCCGCCGAGGATCAGGGAGCCCCACGGCTTCAGAAGACGGCGAACTCGCTGCAAGATGCGCCGCTTCGAGGCCATATCAAAATAGATGAGGACGTTGCGCAAGAGGACGATGTCAAATTCGTGCATCAACGGCCAGTCGCCGGCCAGGTTTATCTCACGGAACTCGACCATCTTGCGAATTTCGTCTTGCAAAAACCAATCGTTGCCTTGTTTGCCGAAGTACTTGACGAGCAAACGTGCCGGCAGGCCTCGGTTAACCTCAAGCTGACTGAACCGTCCGCACTGGGCTCGGTCCAGAATTTCCGTGGAAAGATCCGTGGCGAGAATCTGGATGTTCCAATCTCGAAGTTGCGGAAAATGCTCAGCCAGGATCATCGCGATACTGTAAGGCTCCTGTCCCGTGGAGCACGCCGCGCTCCAGATGCGGAGCACTCGTTCCCCTTGTCGTTGCCGGATCGCCTCGGGAAGCAGCACGGTGCGGATGGACTCGAACGGGACAAGGTCGCGGAAGAAAGAGGTTTCATTCGTGGTCATCGCCTCGACGACCTTGCGAGTCAGCGTCTCGTCGCGCTCGCCGCGCAGAACAACAAGGAGATCGCCAAGTGAGGCAAAACCCTCACGCCGGGCCAGAGCGTTCAGACGCGCCTCGGCCAGGTACATTTTCTCCGCGTCGAGTACGATGGCCGAGCGCCGTTGAATCAGCATCCGGATGTAATCGAAATCATCCGCGCTGATCGAGACACTACGCCGATCGGCGCCGGCCTGGGATGGAATGGTCGTGAGCATAACTTAGTCCCCCTCATCCGGGCTATTCGCTTCGGAGTCGGCCGAGGGAGGTCGGTCATCAACACGCGTCGAACTGTTCAAATTCCTCTTGATCCAATGTCGTTCAGGCCGAGGCGATTCGTCCTGGGACCTGCCGCGACGGGCGGCGGGGAGGTCAACTGACGACCCCCCGGTGCGAATCGTCGCGGCCAGATGGTCCGTGGGGGGGTCGCGTGGAACGGCGATTCTACTTTTTTTCACGGCTCGAACAATCTGGGGTGCGATCATATCCAGCGGCAGCACCTCGTCGGCCAGGCCGGCTCGCGAGATCGCTCCCGGCATGCCCCAAACCACGCTGGACTTCTGATCTTGCACCAGGATTCGTCCCCCCGCGGCGCCGATGCATTCCGCGCCGGCGAGGCCGTCTTGGCCCATTCCTGTCAACACGACCGCGAGAACATTCGAACCGAAAACCGTTGCCGCCGATCGGAACAAAACGTCCACGGACGGACGGCACGAATTCTCTGGCTGGTCTTGGTTCGTTCGTAATCGAACGATTCCAGCCTCCATCGTGAGGTACAGGTGAAAGTCGCCCGGAGCAATCCACACATGGGCATCGCCCAGGGCGAGACCATTTTCCGCCTCGCGAACATCAAGTTTGGTCCGGTTGGTCAATCGGTCGGCCATGTTCCGGGTGAACTTAGCCGGCATATGTTGAACAACGACAAGCGGGACACCAAGATCCGCGGGAATCGACCCTAGCAATTGAGCAAGGGCGTTCGGCCCCCCGGTCGAGGAGCCGATCACGACGGCTTCAATAGCGCCGGCGAAGCGGAAGCTAGTTGCAAGGCGAGCAGATGATCCAGCCATGACTAGGGTTCTCTGGTGACAATTCCAGGATGCTCAACTGACGGTAATTCCCAGGATCTCGAGTTTCTCGCGAACGATTTCCCGATCAAACGGTTTCATGATGTACTCATTGGCGCCCGCGTCGAGTGCCCGACTGACGGATTCAATCTCCGTTTCGGTCGTGACCATGATCAACGGCATCGCGGACTTGGATGCATCGCCACGCACGGCCAATACGAAATCTAGGCCATTCATCACTGGCATGTTCCAATCAATGAAAACAATGTCCGGGTTGCCTTCTCGATTAAGCGACTCGATTCCCTCGCGACCATTGCTGGCCTCGCGGACGGTGAAGCCGAACTCGACCAGAATGTGGCGAAGGATGGTGCGGATCGCTCGAGAATCATCAACGACGAGGGCATTCATGCAACTCACCTCTCCAATCCAATTAGTGTAAAATCACTCGAGCGACACAGTTTAACAGGAACCCAAGTCAAGTTCGAGCATTTGCACCCGCAATGACGATAAATGATCGCTTCCAAGCTCAAAAGCGGCGTCCAGGAGGCTGGAATTCCTTTCCTTACAAAATTCGCATGACCTGTTCCGTGTTCAAGACTAACAGAAGACGATCGTTCAACTTGCACACTCCGTTGATCAATTCGCGATGCGCTCCGCGCAGCGTGTCGGGGACATTTTCGAAGGCAGCGTCGTCCACCGGGATAACGTCGCCGATGTCATCGACAAGGAGGCTGACGATCCCCTCTTCGGTGCGGATAACGATGTTCATCGACTCGCGATGCTCCGTCCGAGGCGACATGCCGAGCCGTTGACGAAGATCGATGGCCGTGACAATCTGACCACGCAGATTGATGAGGCCTCGCACGATCGGCGGCGCCAACGGCACGCGCGTGATCGGTTGCGGACGAAGCACTTCCTGCACTTTGTCGACTTCCAATCCGCAAAACACCTTGTCGATGAAAAAGGAGCAATAAAGTCGGGTCGTACTCATGGAGCGGCCTCCTCGTCAACAAACGAGAGGGCGGCTTCGCTCAAACGCACGGGATCGAGCACTTCCGTCACACGGCCCTGAATGATCGTCGTACCGCGCACTCCCGGCATCGGTCGAGACGGCGGTTTCAATTCGAGCGGCGTCTCGACGATGTCGATAATCCGATCGACCACGATTCCCACCACCTGGTCCCCGTTCGAACAGACGACCACTTGAAGAGCGGCATTATTGCCGGATTCGGTTCGGGGCAGCCCGAGTATGTCGGTCAAGTGCACCAGCGGGAGGACGTCGCCTCGATAAATGGTTACCTGGCCCGTCGCGGTCTCCTCGAGGTCGCGGACGGCAACTTCTTCGAGCCGGGCGACCAGCGACAACGGCAAGGCGAAGCGTCGATCACCTCCAGCACCGACCAGGACGACCGTCTGGCATGTCGGTCCCTTTGTCGCGTTCGGGGCCTCGCGTGTGGCATGTTCACGATTGTCGACGCCCATGCCGATGGTTTGAGCGATGCCGCGGACATCGAGAATAAGCGAGACCTTGCCGTCGCCCAGAATCGTCGCCCCGGCGTACAGGCTGATGCTCTTTACCTGTTTGCCAACCGGTTTGACGACGATTTCCTCCGTATCGTTGACCGTGTCAACGACGAGTCCGAAGGGCCGATCCCCGGCCTGAAGGATCACAATGTGCACGGCATCTTGCGTCGTGACAGGACCGAGACCGAGCACTTCGCGCAGGTATACCAGGGGGAGAAGACTCCCGCGAAGCCGATGAACATGGGCGCCGCGAACATCTTCAATGGACTGGCTGATTTGCTCGGCTTCGATGCGTACGAGTTCAAGCAAGTTGACCTGGGGGATGGCAAAGTGGTCGCCGTCGCAGGTGATGATCAAGGCGGGAATGATCGCCAGGGTGAGCGGGATTTTGAGTTTGACGGTTGCGCCTTGACCCACGCGGCTGACGACTTCGACGTTGCCGCTGATTCGCTCGATGTTGGTTTTGACGACATCCATGCCGACGCCGCGTCCGGAAACATTGGTGACGGAAGCGGCCGTCGAAAATCCGGGGAGGAAGATCAGTTGAAGGACATCGCGATCACTCATCGCGACAGCCTCATCACGGCCGATCAGGCCGCGCTCGATCGCTTTACGACGGATGCGGGCGGGATCGATACCGGCGCCGTCGTCGCTTACTTCGATGTTGACCTGGCCGCCTTCATGGAAAGCCCGCAGCGTGAGCCGGCCTTCGGGGGGCTTGCCCAGTTTTCGGCGCTCTTCGGGCGTTTCCAAACCATGATCGATCGAGTTTCGGATCAGGTGCGTCAGCGGATCCTTGATCGCTTCGATGATCGACTTGTCGAGTTCGGTTTCGCGGCCGTCCATGGTCAGGTGAACGGATCTGCCGCAGGCTACCCCCAAGTCGCGGACGAGACGAGGGAATTTGTTCCAAACCGTCGCGATCGGCTGCATCCGCGTCTTCATGACGCCTTCTTGAAGCTCGGTTGTGATCAGGTTCAGGCGCTGCACGGCGCCAAGAAGGGTGGTGTCTTTTTGAATTGCCGTGTGCTGAATCACCTGGTTGCGAGCGAGCACTAGCTCCCCGACGAGGTTCATCAAGCGATCAAGCAACCCCACTTCGACGCGGATCGTGCCGTCAGCCACGATCGAGACCGTCTCCGCGGCCTCCGCTTCTTCTTCCAGTTCTTCGATCCAGGCCTCGCCTTTGGATATGGCGCTGATGCGTGTCGTCAGTCGGGAAAAATCCTCGGTCCCTTCTTGGCCCGTCGCTTCGATCGTTCCGAGGAGACGGCGCACCGCGTCGACGAGTGAAAGCAGGACGCTCGTCGTCTTCTCGTCCAGCGACCGCTTGCCGTCGCGAAGTTGACTGAGCAAATTTTCACCAGCATGGGTCAACGCCCCGAGTTGCTGAAAGCGGAAGAAGCCGCACGTCCCCTTGATGGTGTGGATCGTCCGAAAAATGTTGGCCAGACTGTCGCGGCATGAAGGATCCTGTTCGAGTGCCACCAAATCGCGATCGAGTTGATCGAGATTTTCGTGACTTTCGATCAGGAATTCTTTCAGCGCGTCGTCCATTCCAGTCATGAGAAAAATCGCCAAGTTGGTTCAGTGCGGCCGGATTGGTATTCAAATGAATACTATCACGAATTCGGTCCAAGACATATATCGCACTCAAAGCCTAGATCAAATTTAGATTGACTCCAGCGTAAATTCATCACCACATGAGACATTTTTCAGGTATATACTGAATTTTACTCAATCCATTGCAAGACTTCTCCGGGCAGCCTCAAGGGAACAGGCTAAAGATGGCTGAACCTGTTCTAGGTTCCGTTCGGGCAAAGAGATTTAACCACTAATTAAGTGAGAGGATGCTGGCCATGAAGGAGGTCGAAACAGGCGCCGATCCGGCGGGAGTCGACCTCGACGCATTGGCGCGGCGGCTGGGCGGTAATCGCGGGCTGATTGGGGACTTGATTGCCATCTTTCTGGAAGAAGGTCCCAAGAATCTCGAAGCGATCCAGACGGGCATCAGGCGCAAGGATTCCGAAATGATCCGTTTGGCGGGTCACACGCTCAAGGGTTCGCTCAGCTACTTCGGCACGAAACAGGCCATTGGCCTGGCATCGCAAATCGAGAAGCTTGGCCGAGAAAATGAGTTCGAAGCCGTCAAGCCTTTCGCCGCGGAATTGAATCGCCTCATCGGAGTCATCTCGATCGATTTACAGCAATGGAGTGATGAGCCCATTCCTGACGTTCGTGGAGTCAGTCCATGAGTATTCTGATCGAGCCGAGCGCGCCGGTGATTCTCATAGTGGATGATTCTCCGCTCGATCGTCGCGTCGCGAGTTCCTTGCTCCAGTCGGCCATTGGCGCGGTTATCCGCACCGCCGCGAACGGGCGTGAAGCGGTCAGGCTCGTCAAAAAAGACACGCCATCGCTGGTATTGACGGACCTGCTGATGCCGGAAATGAACGGCCTGGAACTAGTCCAGGAGATGCGTGCCCTGCATCCGACACTGCCGATTATTTTGATGACCGCGCACGGAAGCGAGGAACTCGCCATGCAAGCCTTGCGAGCGGGGGCGGCCAGCTATGTCCCGAAAGCGTTGCTGGCGGAACACCTCGTGCTAACCGTCGAACACATTCTCACTTCCGCCCGGCAGGAACGCCGGCGCAATCGCGTATTCGAATGCCTGAGCCGTTACCAGGCGGACTTCGAGTTGGACAACGATCCGACGCTGGTTCCCCATATCATCGGTCATGTGCAAGAGAAGGCCCACCGCATGGGGCTGTGCGACGAGAACGACAGAATCCGTCTGGGCGTCGCCCTCGAGGAGTCGCTTCTCAACGGTCTCTATCATGGCAATCTGGAATTGAGTTCCGACTTGCGGCAGGACGGCAGCAACCGCTTCAACGAACTAGCCGAGCAACGGCGGAATCTGGCTCCCTACCAGGATCGGCGGTTGCATCTGTCTGTCCAGTTGGATCGCGAGGCATTGAAGTTCGTCATTCGCGACGAAGGGCCCGGCTTCGACACCAGCCAGGTCCCCGACCCGACCGATCCGGAAAATTTGCTGAAGGCGAGCGGCCGCGGGCTCATGCTCATCCGTATGTTCATGGACGAAGTGAAACACAACGCGACCGGAAATCAGATCACGCTGATCAAGCGAGTGCGGCCGGCCAACTACTAGATTTCGCCGTTATTCATACAGCCGCAGCAGCAGCCATTCCATCAGCCAGATCAGGGTGCTCAAGCTTTGATCATGGCGATCACGAGCCGGGTCAAACTCCGAGAACGCCACGCCGCAAAGCTTCTCAATCCCCACTGCTTCGATCATTCGAATTACGAACGACGGGGCCAACCCGAACGGCAGCGGATGCGTCGTACCCGGGAAGTACGCCGGATCGAACGCGTCGCAATCGATGTCGAGGAACCAGTGGTCGGCCGTCGAGACCGCTTTCTGGAATTCATTCAACACCCGGTCGGGATGGGTGATCACATCGGCCGCGGAAAAGACCTTTTCAAAATGCTCGTTGAAGTGCTTGGGTTGCAGGAAGAGATCACGGTTCCCGGCCGTCACGATTCGCGGCAAGGGCGCCTCGGCATGCAGCAGAAAGTTGCCGTGGGAGAGTTCTTCCGTGCAGTCGCTGAGATTGTAAACATCGAGATGCCCGTCGAGTTGCAGTACAAGTGTTTCCGGGCCGAGTTCCTCATACACCGGTAGAACACCGAGATGGTTGCCGCCGAACCAGAGTAGAAAATCACCCTGCTTCCAGGCCTGCCGCGCGGCCTGCCTCCCTGTCTTTCGCCAGTTCTTGAGCGCATCCATCGACTCAAAATTGAATTCACGAATTTGGATGTGATCCTGATAGGCGTGCCCGCGTGCCGGCCCACGCTCGCGGCGTGAATCGCTGACCATCTCCATGAGTGCGTCAGCCAAAAGCTCAGCCCCAGCCCCGCTCCCCGCGCTGCCGAAGAGATCGAATGGAAAGACGACGGCGGCGGTTTTCATGGTGTGGTATTCCAGGACAGCTTGGATTGAACGCCATTCAACTATGCTTGATTTCGAAGGTCTGTCAGGATGAATATTGCGAGAATTCGCTTTCGATCTGGTTCAGGGGTATCCTTATCGCCCGTTATTTGTTCAATCCATGTGCTTTTCTTCGCACGTTCTTCATTCGTCAATAGCGAGTCGCTTCCAACCATCAAAAGTGCTCGCTGCCGCAGTTGGCCCATATCAGCTTGCGCCAATATTTGACTCTGTTCCATTCGCCACTCGCGAACGATGAGATTAATTCTCTTGTGGACGATGGTCTTAAGTCCTTCATATAAAGCTTCAAATCCGAGCGGGGTTGCATTCGGCAACGTTGTAAATTTGAGTCGCACAATTGCTGAATACCCCGCCCCGATCAAACTAGCAATGAGCCATTCGTCAAGGCCTTTAAAATAGTCCTTCGAGCGAAGAGCAAGAAATAGCAATCCCGCACCAACCCCATTCGCGAGAATGAAACCCCACCACCACGCAATGAGCTTGAGCCGAGGCCGCCAAAGCAATCCGCTCGGTGGCGTATGGAACACTGCGGCAAGATCGCAATAGGTAAGACTTGCGGCAATAAATGCCGCCAACGCGAACGGAAGGAGCGATTCCACTTGGGCGCCCTCAAACGGCTAGGGTGGTTTCGAGTTGTTCCGGAACGATCTCGACATAGGAAGCTGGCTGGGAACTAGATGGCCATCCCGAAAAACTCGGGAACTTACGACGAAGGTGGACGACCGATCCTACTGGCGGAGTTCCTTCAAATGATGCTAGTGCTCGATAGATGGTTTGGCCTTCATCGTTCAATGCGAACAGATGCTCACCGGTGCGACCTGTGACTGGATGCCAAGAGCTAGCAAGTCCTAATTTCTCCAAGGCAAACAAGGCGGCGAGCGCCTGCTTGGGGAGTAGTCCAGCACTCACTGCAATTTCAAGCGCCGATCGCTCAACAATCCCTTCGCTGAGCGCGCGTAAGGCAGCGACCTGACTTGAATTCAGAGCGTATCGTTCTGCCATCATTGCCTCCACCTAGGGTCAAACGTTTAACGGATCACCTAATCCGATAATAGCAGGCTCGCAGAATCCGAGCAACCCTGCTCCCACCAGAGTCGCTGGTTCGCATTCATTTCCCATTCCGCGAAAATGTCACGGCATTGTCCAGAGACCAGCCTGTGGGTAACGGGATCTCTCGTCTCTGAATTTTCTCCCACTGATCGGGAGTGGCATCCATCACGAGTAACGAATGAGCGGAATCGCCATCGATCGCGACTCCCATATCAAGCGGTTCAAATGGATCTTGAGCACGCTCGACGATCGCGTCATTGATTTCAACCAACCGAATCTCACGCTCGGGCGCGCCACCTTGCAAAAAGAAAATCAGCCGCGTATGGGGGTCGGTTTTCAGATGCCGACTCGCGTATTCCTTTGCCATCGCGGCGCGATCGAATGGTGATTCAGACATATCGTATCTCCGAAAGCAGACAGAGTATCATCAATCACTCTTCGTCCCGAAGCAGTACAAATTCTCCCAACCTCGAATGAAGATTCGCCCGTTCGCGATCGCCGGGGACGCATACACCTTTTCCTTCAGGTCGTTGGTTGCCAGGAGCTTGAAATCCTTACCGGCCTGGACGACCTGGCCGATGCCGTCGCGGCCGACGACGATGATCTTGCCGTCGGCTACCACCATGTTGCTTCGGTAGATCTGCTTCGCGAGTTGCTCGCGATAGATCTGCATGCCAGTCTTGGCGTCGATGGCCGTCAACGGGCCGTTGTCGAGAAGATAGACGATGTCGCCAACCTTCACGGGCGGCACCACGTCCGGCGTCGACTTGAAGCGCCAGAGTTCCGCCTTATTCTCCGGGTTGATGTCGCCCTTGGCGCCGACCGGGTTGAAGGCGACCGTCGGCCCGTTCTTGCATGACGGCACCACGATCAGGTCAGGCGTGACCAGTGGCGACGAAACAAACCGCCAGGCTCCGTTCGTGTTCGGGTTCAGCCCCGCGACTCGCCAAACTTCCGAACCGTCTTCGAGCTTGTGGCCCGTGCAATAGTCGTTGCCATGCGCGACGAGCAGGGGGCCGCCTTGGCCTTCCCAGATGAATGCTGAGGAATAGGTGTCCGGGCTTTCGCCTTTGCCGTAACCGGGCCGTGCGACCTTCCAGAGTTCCGTCCCTTTGGCGGCATCCAGTGCCACGACTATTTGCGCCCCCCGGTGCATGACCTGGAGATAAAGCCTGTCCTTGTACAACACGGGGGTCCAGTGGCAGCCGAACTGGATCGCGAACTTGCCGTACTTCTGCAGGTCGTCATCCCACACGCGTTTGCCGTCGACTGTGTAGCAAACCAGCTTGCCGCTGCCGGCAAACGTCCAGACATGCTTGCCATCGGTCGAGCACGACGCCGAGGCCGCATCGCCTTCGTCGCCCCGGCCTGCTTTCGCGGCCACGGAGATCTTCTCTTTCCACTTCTCCTTGCCATCGACGCCGACGCCCATCAGCACGACGTCCTCGCCTTCGAGCGAGGTCAGGAAGATTTTGTCGCCCCAGACGCACGGGGTCGACGAACCCCGGCCGGGCATCTTGAACTTCCAGACGAGGTTCTTGTCCGGCCCCCACTCGTTCGGCAGTCCCTTTTCGGAACTATGCCCGTCGTTTTTGGGTCCCCGCCACTGCGGCCAGTTGTCAGCCCGGGCGGCAGTGGTGAACGAGAAGAGCAGAACCACTGCAAGGCAACGTGTCAGCAAAAGTGTGTTCACGGCAGGAAGACTCCAGGCAGGATGAACGGCGGAAACATTCTCCTTATTTGTACCGGATTCCGGTCAGGAATTGGAGATTTCTCGCCCAAGATGGACCAAGTCGGTCGATTCCCCGCCTACCGACCTTGTTGGCCCATCGCGGCGCGTTACGATTTCTGCCGGCCCATGGCGGGCGTGACGAATTCTTCTGGCGCATATGGATAGACCCCTCTCCAGAAGAAACAAACATGTCCAGAAGAAGCAAACATGGCCGGAAGAAGCAAACATGTCCAGAAGAAACAAACATTTCCAGAAGAAATAACATTCAAGAGAACACGCCATGATCGTCCCCCATCTCCCAACCTTTCTGATGACCGAACTTGATGTTCCTGAGAAAGAGCCCACCACCGATTGGCTCTGGCACGGCTACATCGCCCGCGGCAACCTGACCCTGTTCACCAGCCAGTGGAAAGCGGGCAAAACGACCCTGATCACGGGTCTTTTGCAACATCTCGCGGCCGGTGGAGCCTTTCTCGACCGAGCGGTCGCCCCTGCCAAGGTCCTGATGGTCTCGGAGGAATCACGCGCCACCTGGGCTGATCGGGTTCGCCGCATGCCGGTCGGTCCTCACTGCCGGCTGATGCCGCGCCCCTACTCCCACCGGCCGACGCCCAAACAATGGAACGAACTGGTCGATCAAGCGGGCGAGTTGCATGCGGCCGGTCAGCTCGATCTCATGGTCATCGATCCGCTCGCGAAGTTCCTGCCCGGTTACTCCGAGAGCGACATGAGCTCGATCCTGGAGTTTCTCGACCCGTTGCAGCGCCTGACGGAAAGTGGGGCGGGCGTCATCGTCCTGCACCATCCTCGCAAGCAGCATTCGGAAGAAGGAAGCTCGGCCCGCGGCAACGGCGGCTTGCTCGCGGCCGTCGATATCATTATCGAACTGGCCCGCTACGGTCGTCTGCATGGGGACGAGACCCGTCGTCGATTGTTCTCGATGTCGCGTTACCCGGCCACGCCGGAAAGTCTCATCTATCAGTGGGACGTCGCCACCAATCTCTTCACCTGTCTGGGCGACCCGCACAGCGCCCGCTTCAAGGAGAACTGGGAGCAGGTCCGTGCCATCCTGGAAAAGCGTGACGAAGCCGCCACGCCGCAAGAACTCCTGGCGGATTGGCCGCCGGAACAAGAAAGCCCCGCCGTCAGCGTCCTCTACCAGTGGTTGAACCGGGCCACGAAAGAGAAACTCGTCCGCCGTTTCGGCGACGGCCGCAAATCCGACCCCTACCGCTACCGACTCGAAAACGAGGATGATGAATACTACGACCGAGGCGAACTCCCCCCGCTAAAGGATCTGTCGGAGTGCATTTAGGATGCGCGGGACAAAAGTCGCTTCGTATTACCGTAGCCATCACGCTCCGCGTGATGGATTTCCTCAAGCCAGCGAAAATGGCCGACATTGTTGACGGCATTCAAAGAAGCCATCACGCGGAGCGTGATGGCTACGATAATTCGGACTTTTGTCAGCGGCATCATCCTACAACACCTCCCGAATCAACGGCGCGTCATCCGTGATGATCTTCACCGGTCGGCCGTTGGTGGTGTAGAGCTCTTTGTCGGCATCAATGCCCAACAGATGA
>Ga0105048_10002320_pt1 | contig 30832 bp, 21 predicted proteins | sample MAT05_FD_78382 | JGI IMG/M metagenome (GOLD analysis project Ga0105048, IMG submission 78382) | Freshwater microbial communities from Lake Fryxell liftoff mats and glacier meltwater in Antarctica - MAT-05 | ecosystem: Environmental > Aquatic > Freshwater > Ice > Liftoff microbial mat | place... | reverse complement strand
AGATCTGCCAGATTCGCCAAATGTAGAATCAGCCCCACCAATACTTTTAACCCACAAAAAATCTCCGTTGCCATTCATCTTAGTAATAAAAGCATCATATGAATTATTAGAGATTACGCTCAAGGTGTTTGCTGTATTTACAAAGTAGGCAGTATCTTGAAAGCCACCTTTTACGTATAGCATACCTGAATTGTCTATTGTAATTGAATCAGCTATATCATAATTAGCAGAGCCGAAAGTTTTTACCCAAACAAATTCACCATCAGCACTTAATTTTAACACAAAACCATCATAAAGCCCAACACTGCTCACAAAAACGGTATCTGGCCCTGGGTCAAAGTCTACTGCCCCAAAAATACCTGTTATGTATACTTGCCCGAAACTATCCGTTTTTATCGCACTGCCACGGCTAATATTTAAACCTTCTAATTGTTTAGCCCATATATAATTGCCTACATCAGATAACTTAACAACAAATAAGTTTGGATAAGAAGGTACTGTATAAAGAATCGAAGTGTTTGCACTAGGGTCAGCATCCATTTCTCCTTGAAAATTGCCTGTTAAAAGGATATTATTTTGAGCATCAACGGTTAGGTCAGTCACTTCATTGTAAGCGTTTCCAGGCATCGATTTTGCCCATAAGAAATTACCAGATGGTGTATATTTTGCAACAAAAAAATCAAGCGGATTATTGGGAGATGGCACAAAAGGTTCGCTAGCCGTTAAATTAAAAAAGTCTGGTCCTAAATCGAAATCTGCCGTCCTGTTAAATAAACCCGCAACTACCAAGTTGCCTGCTTGGTCAAAAGCAATTACTCTGCCACCAACCCCACCTACACCTAAAATGATAGGGAAACTCCTAGCCCAAACGAAATTCCCATTGCTATTTAGTTTGGAAATAAAAGAAGCACCAATATTATTTTCGGGTGCAAAATTGAATGTTCCTGGGCCAGGGTCAAAATCTGCAGGCCCCGTAAAAACGCTATATCCGTAATCGCCAACCGTGTGCACATTTCCTGTAGCAGCAACAACAATATCTCTTCCCGTTCCACCAGCAGGTCCACCTAATATTTTAGCCCATTCAAAGGTTTGTGCTACAGTTGCTAGAGTGCCTAAACAAAGCAAAACAAGTAGTAGATTCTTTTGCATTGTAATAATTGACTAGTTTCAACAAAAAAAAATTGTTGTTTGAGATATCAATTGACTACTACCCGTTTTGACACATTACCTACAGTAATTAAATAAATTCCAGAAGCCCAATCGGCACAGCCTATTTTGGTGGTTCCAGATTTTAGTATTTTTGAATTCACCATTCTTGCTCCAACTGCATTTGTAACAATCAGATTCATTGGGACCATGCCTGGTAAGGTAACGATATTGAATTCATCGTTCGCAGGATTGGGATAAAGTTGAAATGCATCCACTAATGAACTCTCAACTCCTAAAGAAACAAATTCAGAAATCGGTCTTTTGTAGACTCCGCTTCCTAATGTTACCGCATAGAGATAATCCTCGTGCAGCAGCAACTGCAATACCATATTATTATCAATTCCTTCGTTGACAGTGTACCAAGTGGTGCCAAGGTCTGGTGTCATAAACACTCCAGGGAGGTTGACAACATAATGAGGGACAGTGCTAACAAAAACCAAGTTTTCATAGGTCTCAAAACTAGTCACATTACCTAATTGAAAATTCATAGAAATCCAATTGAGCCCCCCATTCAGCGACTTGTAGATGCCTGAGTTTCCGGATAAAAGCAGGACACCGTTGTTGTGATCGATCTTACCAGGACTAAAATCGTTTGGCAAATCATTGTTAATATTTAGCCAACTATTTCCATAATTTGTTGACTTATAAATTCCTGAACCCGCAACAGCGTATAGGGTCAAATCGACTGATGCCATATCATACACGTATGGACTTTCTATTCCAAAATTACTTGGGAACCACGATTGGCCATCGTCGACACTTGCCGCCACGCCCATCGGCGTTGCAGTAAAAATATCATCATCCACTTTTGCAAAACCCATTAACCCCGTAGATTCGATGCCTTGCGAAGTATTGGTCCAACTTACTCCACCATCTGTTGATCTTGCAACACCGTCTGCAGCGGTTAATAGAGTACTGCCAAACGCCTCCATCGTATATAAATATTTATTACTCAAACCCATATTTTCCCATGAATCGCCGTCATTACTTGACTTAAATAAACCTGCCTCATTTGTCCCAACAAATAAATCACCATTCAAAGAAGTCATAGAAAGACCATAAATATTGGTAATTTCATTCGTTACATTTTGCCAATTCGCCCCATTATCTTCAGTCAAAAAAAGGCCGGCTAGTTCAGAGTTATTGTAGCTCACATCTACGTAACTGGTTTGCACTAAAAGTTTTCCATTAGCCAACACATAGATAGAGTTTACATTGTTTACCCAATCTTGGTTTAGCTCCGACCATTGAAAGCCTCCATCAATTGAGTAGTATACTTCTTCACCTGTTGTTCCGGTAACATAGATCACGTTATTCGAAGCGGTCATTTTTGGGTAATTACCATACGGAATATTCGCATTGAGGTTTGCCCAATTAAATCCACCATTTGAGGAGAAATAAATGCCATCACTATTTAGGACAAAGAAGCCGAATAAATTACTCTGAATTGACAACACACCTGAATTCTCTGCAAAACCATTGTAGAGCTGCGTCCAAGTTGCGGCACCATTGTCAGAATAGTACAACTTTCCATTGACAACACCAAACACTTTTCCATTGGCGATGTATACTTGCTGACAACTGTAGTACATGTAAGGCACTATGCCCGTCATTGCGGAGACCCAAGTGCTACCGCCATCGTGAGATGCATAAAAGCCACCGCCGGCAGTACCCACATAAACGTCATTCCCACTCATCTCAATGCAGTTAATGGAATAGCTCGTCCACAGAGTCTGCAACAGTGTCCAATTGTCTCCGTTATCATTCGATTTATACAAATTATTTCCTCCCGGTCCGGCTGCCGCAAAAATCAGTTCGCCTTCCATAGCCATACAAGACACTCCGTATGATGCTAAACCATTATTTTTTGCAACCCATGATTGCCCATTTGTAGTACTTCTATAAATACCGCCGTATCCGGTTCCTACATAAATTTCATCTTGATTGTTCACGGTGCAGTTTATCAAACCTCCATAAGGGCCGTTGGTTTTCTGCCACTGTGCAGTAACGGACACAGCATGAAGTAAGAACAAACAAAGAAGGGATTTAAAGTAAATGTTTCTCATTGTTTTGGGTTTTTATAGGTGCATACTAAAACTAAGAGTATCAATCTGTAATATTCCATAAAAAAATCCAATATTTTTTATTTGAACAAAGCATTTATAACCAAAGCATTTAATAATCGATCCGGAGCACTCATTAATAAATGGCTTTGGTAGTGCCGTAACTCCATTCAACTAGTTCAACTAGGCAAAGCCAACATTGGATATAATGAATGCGCATACGATTTTAAGCCAAGTCTAGAATTGCCCTCGATCCATCTCTGGAGCTACTATATATTCAGGCCGCTCATTAATTCCAATTATAAAATCTCTTTAAAACTTGTGGATAAGAGAGAATAAGCTGTACATTTGCTTCGCTTTAGACATAGGAAAGTAGAAGAAGAGGGGTCATAAGCCCCTCTTTTTATTGCTCCAAATTGTCAAAAAGACGCATTGCAAGATGATTACAAAAGAGCAAGTAACACAGTTGATTGAAGACAAAATCGCAGGTAGCGATATGTTTATAGTTGAAGTGAGCGTGCGGCCGGGCAATGTGCTTGAGGTAACCCTCGATGGCGATAAGGGCATCAATATTGAAGCTTGTACCGAAGTTCATCGACACATACTCAAGAATTTTGACCGCGAAGTTGAGGATTACTCTCTTGAGGTTTCTTCGCCCGATTTGTTGAAGCCGCTGAAAGTAAAAAGGCAGTATATCAAAAATATCGGTCGCACAATTAGTGTAAAAACCACTGTGAAGGATAAATTGGAAGGTGTAATGCTTGACGCCAACGATTATGGCATAGTACTCCACACTAAAACGAGGGAAGCGATACCGGGAAGAAAAGCAAAACAATTGGTTGAGAAGGAAATAGAAATTCCATACGATCAAATTGAGCAGGCGAAAATTGTACTCAGTTTTAAATAAAAAAATCCTTGCGAATCTTGATTAGCAGAGGCATACAGATAATTTAGTTAAACAATTAAATAAAAAATAAAATGAAGGGCATTAATCTTTTGGAGGCCTTCTCAGAATTCAAGGAATTCAAAAACATTGACCGCGAAACGATGTCAAATATTTTGGACGAAGTATTTCGCTCCATGATCATCAAACGTTGGGGTGCAGATGATGGTTTTGACATCATCATCAATGCCGAACGAGGTGACCTTGAAATTCAACGCACACGTGAGATTGTTCCTGATGGTGAGTTGGACGATGAAGTAGCACAAATTGAAGTCAGTTTGGCTAGAAAAGTTATGCCTGACCTCGAAGTAGGCGAAGAGTTGATTGAAGAGATCAAAATCGAAGATTTGGGAAGAAGAAACGTACTCGCACTTCGTCAAAATTTGCAAGCTAGAATAAGTGACCTTGAAAAAGATCATATTTACCAAAAATACAAAGAGCGCGTAGGAGAAATTTTGACTGGAGAAGTTTATCAAGTTTGGAAAAGGGAAATACTTGTACTTGATGATGAGGATAATGAAATCCTTCTTCCGAAAGATCAGCAAATACCATCAGATCACTACAAAAAAGGGGATACAATCCGCGCAGTAGTTTATAAAGTGGATATGCGCAATAACACGCCTCAAATCATTTTAAGCAGAACGGCTCCGGAGTTTTTGGAAAAACTATTTGAGCAAGAAGTTCCGGAGGTTTTTGACGGATTGATTACCATCAAAAAGATCGTTAGAGAGCCGGGCGAAAGAGCAAAAGTTGCTGTGGAAAGTTATGATGACCGCATCGATCCTGTTGGGGCGTGCGTGGGAATGAAAGGCTCTAGAATTCACTCGATTGTTCGTGAATTGCGCAACGAAAATATTGACGTTATACAATACACCAGCAACGAGAATCTTCTTATTTCACGCGCATTGGCACCTGCAAAAATCAGCAGCATCAACTTGAACAAAGAAACGATGAAGGCCGATGTTTTCTTGAAACCCGACCAAGTATCACTTGCAATCGGAAAAGGTGGAAACAACATCAAACTTGCAGGACGTCTTACAGGATTTGATATTGATGTATATCGTGAAACGGATACGGACATTGATGATGTGGATTTGGATGAATTCTCAGATGAAATCGATAGCTGGATTTTGGATGAATTGAAAAGCATCGGTTGCGATACAGCGAGATCAGTTCTTGATATACCAAAAGAAGATCTTGTAAAACGCACAGATCTAGAGGAGGAAACAGTAGAAGAATTAATGAGAATTTTAAAAGCAGAATTTGAATAAACGGACTGTGAATACAATCCCCGTTTAAAAACAGGGATTAGGATTCGTTTGATTTAGGTAGATATAAATTTTATTTTAACAACCCCGTCAACAGAATTATCTTTAGCGGGCAATTAAACACAAGCAAAGGCACACAAAACAAGTTCGCAATGAAAAAGTAAGCAAAGGCAGACATATCAAAAAACTCCTTCGACAAACCAACCATTGCTAGCACTGTTATGATGTCCAATACATTTAGTATGTCAGAACAAAAGGCACCACAACGTTTAGGCAAAGCCGCAGTTAACCTTGGCGTTAGCAAGGACACCATTGTTGAATTCTTGGTTAAGAAGGGAATTGCAATGGAAAACAATCCCATGGCGAAAATCGAAGCAGACGCTTACGATTTGTTGGTAGAAGAGTTTGCTACAGACCAAGCTGCAAAGGAAAAAGCAGCCACCGCTGCCAAAAGAGAGCGTGAGTCACGAGCAACAATTACTCTCGAAGACTCCAAAAAAAGCAGAAAAGAAGAAAAGGAGGAGGTTGAACCTGACATCGATTTCGAAAAGTTCAAACGCAAAGTGGAAGTTAGGCCTGCGTCAGAAGCACCTAAGCCACAGCCCGTGCCTGTAGCTGTACCAAAAATTGAGCCTGTAATTCCGCAACCTATTGCAGAAGTGCCTAAGCTCGAAGAGGTTCAACCGGCACCTATCGAAGAAGACAAACCACACGAAATAAAAGTTGTAGGTAAAATTGATCTTGACTCGTTTGACTCTGTTAAGACCAAAGATCGAAAAAAGGCAGCCGCAGATGCGGTGGTCGCGGCAGAGGAAAAGAAAAAATCTGCCAAGGACAAGAAAAAAGAAGAGCCTAAAGTCGAAGAGGTTGCCGCTCCACAAGCAAAAGTAGCACCGATTCCGGCAGCACCCATCATTGCGGCGGCGGCTCCTGAAAAAGAACTCATCCGTGTTAAAGTTGAAAAGCTAACCGGAGTAAAGTTGATGGGCAAAATTGTATTGCCAACGGAGCCTGAAAAGAAAAAACAGGAAGCTCCAAAACCTGGCTCAGCAGCCGACAAAGAAAAACGCAAACGTAAGCGAGTAGGTAAAGTTGACGTTCAGCGTCAGCAGGAAATCGACAGAAAAACCCGTAATACAGTCGGTGTAAAACCGCCTGAACCTAAGAAAACAGAACTTAGCGAAGCTGATATTCAACAGCAAGTAAAACAAACGCTGGCTCGTTTAAGTGGTCAGGGCAAATCAAAATCTTCGAAATTCAGAAGAGAAAAACGCGATTTCGTAGCACGCAGGAACGAAGAAGAAATGATTCGTCAAGAGGCGGAAAACGCTGTACTTAAACTCACTGAGTTTGTCACTGTAAGTGAGCTCGCAAGCATGATGAATCGTCAGCCGACAGACATCATCAAAGCGTGTATGCAACTTGGTATTTTTGCATCACTCAATCAGCGCTTGGATGCTGAAACCATTCGCATCATTGCTGAAGAATTCGGGCACGAGGTGGAGTTTGTAAGTTCTGAAGTATCAGACTCCATATCCGAAGAAGCTGATAATCTAGAAGATCTTGTTTCAAGACCACCCGTGATCACAGTAATGGGACACGTTGACCATGGTAAAACATCGCTATTAGACTTTGTGAGAAAAGCAAATGTAATAGCAGGTGAATCAGGAGGTATAACACAACACATTGGTGCCTACAGTGTATCGCTACCCAATGGAAGAAAAATAACTTTCCTTGATACACCAGGTCACGAGGCATTTACAGCGATGCGCGCTCGTGGCGCTCAAGTAACAGATTTAGCCATCATAGTAATTGCAGCAGACGACAGTGTGATGCCTCAGACAAAAGAGGCGATCTCTCATGCGCAGGCCGCAGGAGTTCCAATGATTTTTGCGCTCAATAAAGTAGACAAAGCGGATGCTCAGCCCGATAGAATTCGCGAGCAGCTTTCGGCAATGAATATTCTTGTTGAAGAATGGGGTGGAAAATTCCAAAGTCAGGAAATCTCTGCTAAGAAAGGAACCAATGTTGATTCACTTTTAGAGAAAGTATTACTCGAAGCAGATTTGCTTGAATTAAAAGCCAATCCAGCAAAACGTGCAGTTGGCACCATCATCGAATCATCGTTGGATAAAGGAAGAGGATATGTTGCAACAGTGCTTGTAGAGGGTGGAACACTCCGAGTAGGAGATCCGTTGCTTGCAGGACAATGCAGCGGGCGTGTGAAGGCGATGTTTAACGAACGTGGACAAAAAATTATAGAAGCCGGACCAGCAACACCGGTATCGATTCTAGGTTTTGAAGGCGCTCCAAATGCAGGAGATAAGTTCTATGTTCTTGAAGATGAGAGAGAGGCTCGCAACGTAGCATTAAAACGTCAACAATTACAACGCGAACAAAGCATCCGTGCAAAGAAACACCTCACCATAGAGGAGATTGGAAGGCGTATTGCATTAGGAGATTTTAAAGAATTAAACTTGATTGTAAAAGGAGACGTGGACGGATCTGTTGAAGCATTGACAGACTCATTGGAAAAACTCTCTACAGAAAAAATACAAGTGCGCATTATACACAAAGGCGTTGGACAGATCAGCGAAAGTGATGTTTTGTTGGCCTCCGCTTCGGATGCAATCATCATCGGTTTCCAAGTGCGACCAAGTGCGAGCGCAAGAAGAATTGCGGAAAACGAAGAGATTCAAATCAAACTTTATTCGATCATCTACAAAGCGATCGAAGAAGTAAAAGAGGCGATGGAAGGAATGTTATCTTCAAAAATCGAAGAGCAAATACTTGGAACCGCAGAGATTCGCGAAGTGTTCAAGATTACCAAAGTTGGAACCATTGCAGGTTGCATGATATTGGATGGTAAAATTCTTCGCACCAACAAAATACGCGTTATTCGTAATGGAATCGTAATCTTCACAGGCAATCTTGGATCGCTCAAACGTTTCAAAGATGATGTGAAAGAAGTAGCCAAAGGTTATGAATGTGGATTGAACGTTGACAGATTTAACGATATTGAAGTTGGTGACAACATAGAATCCTTTGAAGAGGTAGAGGTAAAACAAACGCTGTAATACTTTTTTTAAAGTTGATAAAAACCATCCTATCGGGTGGTTTTTTTATGCTTTGAAATTTCAATCGAAGAAACAAATCTCATTCGCTTTGTCAATTTTTATTGTATTCATTGTAAGGATTAAATAGTTCGAAAATTTCGATAACCTCACCAAAGTTAACGCCGAAATAACAACGGACTATTCCAAAGAGACTACAAGCGAAATTGGACTATCTATTTTGTATATTCGGTATTAGAAGAAGCATCGTGATGATCCTTTCTCTCGTCTCTTTTAGCTTCATGCCCCGCAAATCCATTTACAAAATTACTCAGCCTTTCGAAGATTGTATCTATCGCTTTATAAACTCGTGACTCAAGTTCTTTCTCTGCCTTAAGTGCAAATCTTTGAATAATAGACGATACACCATTAAAAATACCGGCACGCAACGAATTGCCTTGATTCAGTTTTATTCCGGTTAGTGAAGACAGCATTGACCATGCAATATTGGAAGGCTTAAGATCGTCGCGAAGAGTTTGAATATCTTTCCGAACTTGATACTCTTGAACGACAACTTTCTCTTTAAGTACGGCTATCTGAGCGCGGAGCTCATCCAAATTTTCAATTTTACTCATGGTCATCATCTTTAAAAATGTTTTTAATCATTCCGTTCACAATAGGCTTGCGCAGCAGACTTTCGCGACCAATAAATAATATCAGCATTACTAAAAGATAAAATCCGGAAACCACCAATGGCCCCGAATACGGAGGGCCCAATACTGTTGTGAGATAATCTGCCGCCGCAATGCTGGCAAACACCAAAAACAGGGTAAAAAACACAAACAACACCGCTCCTATTATTAACGATGAGGAAATAGTAACCGTCTTTTCTACCGCGCTCAATTTTGCAAGACGCTGCCGTGTCTTGATATATTCTTCAGCATCCGAAAGAAGCTGGTCAAAACTTGATTTTTCTTGTTCTAGCATAATTTAACTGTTTAGAATACAAAGGTTATGAATAAATGAGGGCTAATTACATTTATCATTAATCTCACATCCGCAATATCCTAAAATATTTCCATGACTGACCATATAAAGCCTGATTTTGAGAACTAAATCGTTCACTGACTATTTGCTAAGCAACATTGATATTACATGGTGACCTCACGGCACGCAGGGTATTGCACCCATGCACTGAAAAAAATCAGAAAATCAGGTGCAACATGTGAGTGGCAATAAAATTTCTCTCAATAATATTCGCTCACTTCACAGCATAGAAACAGACCCAAATTATGGCAATCATATTCACAAATTTTTTCGTAAAACTCTTTTGTAAGTCGAAATGGTAATATCGCAGCTTCGTTCAAATAGTGCATAATGCGAAGCAGATATTGGAATATTAAGGATAACGATATGGCATTGCACCAATAATGACGTTTGGATTTATGTATTAGTCCAATTCCGTTTCTATACTTTGGACAAAACATTAGTCACAATGGCATTTACCACTGTAACTCAAAAAATGGCTGAGTCCATTTTATAAGTAACATTGGTATATCTTCGATAGCTTTAACGTACTAAAAATCTAAAAAATGACAATCACCTCATCTTCACTCCTCAAGAGACTATCGCTTGTCATATTGATTATTGCTTCATTGTATATCGCCAAACCATTTCTAGTTCCACTGACAATCGGTGCAATTATTTCAACATTATTTCTTCCTCTAAGCAAGTTGTTTGAGAGGAGAGGGTTGGCTCGGTGGTTATCTGTGCTTTTTTGTATGATCGTGTTGCTGATATCGATTACCACAATAGGGACATTGCTCGGTTGGCAGATAGCGGGATTCACAAGTGATTTAGCCTTGATAAAACTCAAAGTGCTTGAGGTTATAAGCAATATGAGGTCTTATGCCTTTACGCATCTCAATATCACAGTGAATGAGCAAAATGAAATACTCAAAGGAGGTCAAAGCAGTGCAACCGATATGTTGCAATCATTATTCGGATCAATGATTCGCATCGTATCACAGTCCATTCTTGTGCTCGTATATGTCTTCCTATTGCTTTATTATCGCGATCATTTAAAGGAATTTATTCTTAAACTGACAGCCTCAAATCAACGAAAGGATATGGAGCAGGTGCTAACGAACGCTACAAAAATTTCACAGCAATACCTGCTTGGGATGAGTAAGATGATTGTTTGTCTATGGGTAATGTACAGTATCGGATTTAGTTTGGTGGGAGTCAGTAATCCCATCTCATTTGCCATTCTTTGCGGCATGCTTGAGATTGTGCCATTCATTGGAAACATCACAGGAACTAGCATCACCGTGCTGGCATCAGCCGCGCAAGGCGCAAGTTTGGGTATGATTGGAGGAATTATTTTGACTTACGGTATCGTGCAATTAATTCAGGGTTGGTTTTTAGAACCTTTGGTACTTGGAGCGCAGGTTAAAATAAATCCGCTATTCACAATCCTAGCATTGGTGGTAGGAGATTTAGTTTGGGGAATAGCAGGCATTGTGTTGGCCATCCCAATAACTGCCATCATCAAAATAATTTGTGAACACATTGATAAATTACGACCATTTGGATTTCTAATCGGTGAACTTGAATTAAACAAGAAAAAAATAATCTTTGGTAAATCATTCGGGACCAAAGCAGGGATTAAAAATTAACTTGAGCATCGCTAGTTGTGTTTATGGGAATTGTCTGTCCCATACTTTCATTCGACTTGGGAATAGGAATTTATTTGTTTTCGATGCATTTGCACGAAACATCACTGTCGAATATTGCCGGTCGTAAATTCAAGTTAATTCTTCGCAAACTTACAGGTACTACAATTGGAAGTGCAGCAGAAGGAGCCATTACAACAGGCGTTTTACAAAGCAGTTCAGTTGTGTCGGCAATGATCATTGCATTTGCATGGGCGGGTGTCTTTACACTAAAAAGTGCATTGTCGGCAATTCTTGGCGCAAGCCTTGGGACCACACTAGATAGCTGGCTGATCGCGTCAGTTGGAATCAGTGCAGATATTGATATTCTTTCTTACTCTGTCATCTTGATTGGCGGTTTGATCGTAATTCTATCAGGTAAGAATCGCCGCCTTGTTTCCATATCATATTTCCTTTTGGGATTCGACCTGCTCTTTATTGGGCTCTATTACATGAAAAACGCATTTATTGAATATGCGAGTCACTTCAATTTTTCGAAATTGATGGGTATGCCTCCGATCTATTTTTTGTTCATTGGATTTATATTGACCGTATTGATTCAGTCTGGCTCAGCAACGATGGCTATCACACTGAGCGCTCTGGGCGGGGGAGCCTTTGATTTATTCGCTGCGTCCATCATTGTGCTCGGATCGCAAACCGGAACCATTCTCAAATTATACCTCAACACCATCAACGGTAATGTTCTTAAAAAAGAAGTAGTGACAGGATCATTAATTTTTAATGCCGTGCTACCTGTTGCCGGAGACATTTTTCTGAAACCGTTTCTCTACTTGATCCGTGAAACACTGCACATAGATGATAAATTAATTGCATTGGTTACATTTTACAACACTGCTTAACCTTTGTGGATTAGTTATTTTTCTTCCTTTGATTCATCAATATTCGCGTTTGTTAGAGAGAATGTTTCATCGCAGAAAACGAACAAAAACGCATTTTCTAGACAACTCGGATCTAGGGGAACCGGATCTTGCCAAGCATCTCTTCAGACAAGAATGCGCTTACTTTATTTACAATGCAATGTCATTTAATCTTGAGCAATTTCAGCTCAATATCTTAACTCCAGAAGACGACTTTGAGTTCAGAGAAATGAATGAGCAGAATAATTTCGAGCAGATGGATGCCGCTGAAAAATATTTATTTATGAGAGGTGAGCAGGGACGACTGCAGTCGCTTTACCTCCAAATGCCCCAGCTTCAAAACGATAAACAAACAGCAATACTAAATCAACTAATTTCCTCCATTCGCAGTGCCATGTATTCGGTGAAATTCGTAAAAGATATTCAGAGCAATATTGAAAATCTCAGTGAGTCTTCTAAAAGTATCAAATACAATTTTTATATGCATCTGAGAGTCGACACGACTGCTTTTTGTACCCCGTTGCATTCTTTGGTAAAAAGTGAGAGCGCTAATTTATTCAGCGATCTAGAATCACTTTTTAAGAAGACTGAAATGGAATACAATTCATCGCTTGATAAATTTTTCAAAGACGCCTTAAAAAGCACTATTGAAGATTCGGAAATTACTACGATCCTGAATTTCAATCGTGAGATATTTATCTCCAATAAAGCCATTTTGATAGCAGTAAAGGACTATCTCCTTGATTAAAAAAGTGCTTTGACGTTCAATGAAATTCCTGTTTATCGCACGTGACTTCTCAATCAACTATTTCTGAATTATGAGCTTCCCCATAATCATCTCACTACCCGATTTCTGCGTTACAATGTATACACCATTGCTAAGTGTGCTAACGTCTATCTGATAGATCCCAGAGTAAAATGTCGATGTCCAAACAACCTTTCCTGTTAGATCAGTTATTGCGACTTTGTTCTTTTGATAGCCTGGTCTTGCTGCTACATTAATTAAACCTGAGGAAGGATTTGGATACATACTAATCTCTTGATGTTCTGTGTTTTCATCAGTATTCAAAATGATCTGGTCTTCGTTGCATTGAAATAAATAATCATTGAAGAAATTTCTTGCATCCACGATTCTTTGATCCAGAAAAACATCGAGATTGTCTTCCTCGTTATCATCACTTTCTCTTGCGAATACATAAGCAACATCAATATAGTGAGTGGCGCCCGGTGTAAGCGTAAACGGGCCCATCGATGCCACCCCTTTTCGGTCGCCAGGCAAATTTGATGCTGACTCCTCCGACCATAGAGGGAATTCAACACCATTGCTACCTATTAATAATGGATCACTATCACCGGGGAAAGAATAGTTAACTGGTGTTCCGTTAACATTTGTTCCGACTCCTCCTGACGTCAATGTTTGACTATTTAACCACGAATTGGTCATGAGAAAGTAATAATGAGGCGCTGATGACATTTCACCTGTGGCTCCGCTACCATTTGAATAATAAAACATGGAACCAGTAAGACCTAAGCGCTCGTTGTCTACAATATCATCTCCATGTCCAGGACCAAAGCTTGCGTAAGAATTTGTTTCAGTAGAATAGAAATCATCAGGTAATTGATTATCTAAATTGTCCGGATCTTTGGATGGGCCACCAAGAATTACCAGTGCCTGAGCGGGGAGATCATCACCGTAACTAGGTGCAACAAATTGCTGCTCATCAAATGCATCTCCATTGTATGCCACCACTGCGCCGCGTTTTACATCCGTCCGAACATAATCGTCGGTATAATTACCAATATCAAAATCAGTCCAAATAGCGGCGTAGGTATCGGTAAGTGTAATAGAGCCGCGGTTGATGATTTTGTACTTTACAAAGACTGTATTGTCAAGCATTGAATCCGTTGATCCATTAAAGGCATAAACCATGGCGTGAACTTCCAGCCCAATTGGCTGGGCTTGAGAAAATGAATGCACGTTTCCTTTGTCGTTAAAGATAATATATAGGCATTGATCCCCGCAGAACACAGGCGCGTCGCCTGCCTCTGGATTGTAAGATCCATTTTGATTGCTGTCAAAAAACGGAGCTAAATAAAAAGACTGATTTGATTCTGTATCGCCATGTGCCGGCCAAGAATTAATCCATTGCGGAATAACATAACCATTTGGGAAAGAAACATTCATCTCTAATTCAGTTGCACCTTGTCCGAGAAGTTCGTAATACAACAAATGATTAGCGACATCTTGAGAATTGGCTAAAAACACTTGATCGTATTGCGCCTGTGTTTGCACTGAAACTTCAGCAAGTCCATCTATACTTAACGGTCCATTAAACCAATCATGTAAATTACTTCTGTAAGTTTCGGCTGCTATCTTTAATTGCATATCCGGCGATACACCTCCTATCCATAAGTTTCCGGCATACATGGTATTTAGTCCTGTTCCAACAGGCACTTCGAAGCCTGAAGTTTGAGAGGGCATATTCTCAAATAAGTCGCCAGTTGCGAAAACTCGAGCGCGAATATTATTTACAGAGAGCTCCGAAAAAGCTTGTTGCGCTAAAACAAAAGTTGATTTAAGTGTGAGTGCAAGAATAATGGAGTAGCATCTTATCATGAAATAATTTTTTTAGTTCTTCAAATGTATCCTGATAACTGTTAGTCTTCCAAAATTGTGGTTTCAAGAAAACTCGAATTCTATCATTTCAAAAGAGCACTACTAAACGGATGTGTGCACTACTGTATGAGAGTTCGGCATGGTCCAATACAGTTTGACTCTATTGTTCAAAACACACATTCTGTGGCAATAACGCGCATGGAAATTGTGACCCTATTTAAAACAAAAAACGCCTCGAAAAACGAGGCGTTTTATAATTAAAATTGGTGTCAAATATAACTAACATATTATTTACTTAAAAGCAAACGCATCGTTTGCGATGAACTATTTGTGATTACAGAGACTTGATAAACTCCCGGAGAAAAATCATCAATATTCACTTCAGTTTTTCCGCCTGAAATATTTACATGTTCATCTTTAATAATTCTACCGCTCATATCGGAGATACTTAATTTAGCTCTCGACTCAGTAATTCCACTTATAAAGAACAGGCCATTGGAAGGGTTTGGATACACTATGAGTGTTGACGAAGCGTTCATCTCATTAGTTGAAATAGTAATAGCACAAGCACCTTCCATTTCCGTTGTGAGATAAGTTGTAAGACCAACAGATAAACTCTGTAAAGTGAACTCAACCTGCGAATCGCAAGGATATGGACCTGACATGTATTGACCACTTTCATTCAACATCATAAGTTGAGAATTATAGTCAGATGACATTACATAAGGAAGACCATTTCCAGTATCCATCATTGTCATTAAAACGTAAAACTGATTATTGACTTCATCGGGCAACATCATCATGCCAACAATCGGAGGATCAATTTCGTAAAAGCAAGTTCCGTCATCAAACTGCGCATCAGGATTGAAGTTTAAAGCGTCCAACTGCATACAGCCACCACAGTAATAATAACACGTGCCATCGAAACATGTAGCATCAGAATTATAATTGCAGGCATAAGGATCGGTGCAGCCGGAAATTTCACCGGAAACACTAATGGAGAATGGATAGTATGAGCCGGGATATGCTGTGCCCATATAAATTTCATTTCCCTCTTCGTCCAAAATACTAAATCCTATTGGCTCGTCACTCAATGCATAAATGTATATTCCAAAACAATCACCGTCGTTACAGAAACCATTTTCCGCCGGAAACTGCCCTCCCGAGGTATAGCCGTCAGGAGTATTTACTTGCCAATAGGCAGGAGAAGTGCAACTTACAGTAAACCAAGAAGAATTACAGCAAGTAAAGTCATCTATCGTTGCTGTAGGATCATAGTTTGGTGCATTCGGATCCATGCACCCATAACAGCTATAATCACAAGAATAATAATCGTTGCAATTGACTTCGGGATTGTAATTACACGCGGATGTATCACCACATCCGGAAACACTTTCGGCTAGGCTAATCAAAGTTCCATAGCCATAAGGTTCGATCGAACCTGAATCAACCACTGCACCATTATTGTCAGAAATTATGTAAGTCAAGTCAGAACCATCTATAGACCATGCAATCAGATGAAAACAATCTTCAGTATAACAAAAGCCATTTTGCTGAGGATATTGACCAAATTGATAAACGCCATTAGCGGAAGACATGGACCAGTATACGTCACTGCTGAACTCAAGAGTATACCATTGTCCGTAGCAGCAAGATCCATCATCAATCGTTGACTCAGGATTATAATTTGGAGCCGTGACGTCTGTGCAACCGTAACATGAATAATCACAAAAAGCCCCTTCTTGACAATTAGCGAGCGGGTCAAAATTACAGGCCCCTTGGTCAAGACAACCTGAAACGCCACCATTACTTACCGTAAAATTCAATTGATCAAATAAATCGGTTGTTGTTTCGCTAGCAATTTGCTGATTATTTCCGTCGAATATGATTACCGTCAAATCAGTTATTGTAGGAATATCGGGTTGGAAAGAAAACGAAAAACAACCATCTCCCTGACAAAAACCGGTGTTTTCAGGAAAGTGGCCACCTTGCCACCAGAAGTTAGAACCCGAATACACATACCACATTCCCGGTTGATCAGCCTGAACTGTAAACCAATTTTCGGTGCAGCAAGTACCATTGTCAATGGTAGCATTCGGATTATAATTTGGAGCACCCGAGTCGGTACACCCGAGACAATCATAGTTGCATATGCTGTAGTCTGAACAATTCGCTTCCGGATCATAATTACAGGCAAAAGGATCTACACAGCCCGAAATTGCATTTAGCGAAATAACATAAATTTGAGATGACTGCCCAAGTTGACCAAAGTTAATAGTATTGCCATCCATGTCTAAGATTGACCAATTGATTGCATTTAACCCGGTGTAGTTCTGTAGATAAATTTGAAAACAGCCATCAACAAGACAAAAATTAGCCTGTTCAGGATAGACTCCATAAGCGCTATAAGAGCCGAAATTAGTTGAAACATTCCAGTGAAAGGGGCCGTCAGCAACTATTGTAACGTAATTATAACAACAAGAGCCGTCATCACTTGTAGCATTAGGGTTAAAATTTCCTGCCTCTGAATCTGTGCATCCAAGGCAACCGTAGTCGCATAAACTAAAATCGCCACAAGTAGCCAATGGATTAAAATTACACGCATTCGCGTCATTGCATCCTGGAGTTGCGTTGATAGAAAAAGAAATGCCCGAGTGCAATGCTGCTTTGTTACCAGAAGTTAAAATCTGGCCCAATTGATTTGTAACTGTGACAAAATAATTGTCGGAGTTAAAGGAGCTATCAGCCCAAATCGTATAGCACCCGTCTTCGTAGCAGCGGGTAGTGTTGCCCACAAATTGGTCAACCCAAAAACCACCATTATTATAAAGATTGTGGACAAATGTTGAAGGATCAGTTCCGGTAACAACAACTGAAATATAATTTTCATTTGAGCAACAAGACCCATCGTCAATGGTAGCATCTGCATTGTAATTAGGAGCAGTAGTATCTGTGCATCCAGCACAACCAAAAATACAAGAACCATCATTGCAAGTGGCGTTGGGATTGTAGTTACAGGCTAAACCCGAGGTGCATCCTGAAACTAGGTCTCCGAGAGTAAAGTTGATCACGCCGGAATAAGTTAATTCAGATAACTCAACCACTCCGCTGAATACTGCGTTCCCGTTTACCAAAATAGTTACCAGCGTTTCTGCTTGGGAATCGTATCCATAGACGGTAACAGCATAGCAACCCTCAGGTGCACAAAAACCATAATCAAAGGGATAACCCACATAATTGAAAGAAGTCGAAGAAACAAATTCCAAGTAGTAGGCATTATTACTAACGTCAACCGTGAACCAGTTTTCATAACAACACGAGCCATTGTCTTCATCTACGGACGCGTCATAGTTGTGAGCAGATGGGTCGGTGCAGCCGCTGGACTGGGCAATGCCGTTAATCGCACAACTAAGCGATAAACTGAACAAAAAAATTAATTTTTTAGCAGGGAACATATTGGTGGTTTTATGCTTAGATGACCACTTTTACAGAGCAGCAGTTGCTTTACCCTAATGTTTGCAGAAATTGCGAAATAAAAAGTATTGAACCTCTATTAAAACCTACACGTGCCCGCAATTTCTTAATCAAGCAATAAATAAATGTTGCAAACAAATAGCAAGCCATTTAAAGATTGTTACTCAAGTGTTTGCTCCAAACCAATCAAAGGTTGACTTTAAGAATTCAACTTCAGCACTGCCAAAAACGCCTCTTGCGGTACCTCAACACTACCAACCTGACGCATCCGTTTTTTACCTTCTTTCTGTTTTTCAAGGAGTTTACGTTTACGTGAGATATCACCACCATAACATTTTGCCGTAACGTCTTTGCGCAATGCACTAATGGTTTCGCGAGCAATAATTTTGGCTCCAATTGCGGCCTGTAGCGCAATTTCGAATTGTTGTCTTGGAATAAGCTCTTTAAGTTTGATGCAGATTTTTTTGCCCAAATCAAATGCGTGATCACGGTGAATCAATGCAGACAATGCATCCACTTGCTCCGCATTAAGAAGAATATCCATCTTCACGAGATCACTTTTTTGATATCCAATAGGGTGGTAATCGAACGATGCATAACCACGAGAAATGGTTTTCAATCGGTCATAAAAATCAAATACAATCTCTGCTAGTGGCATCTCAAATGTCAGCTCAACACGATTGGAAGTAAGGTATGTTTGATTTGTAATAACGCCACGCTTTTCGATACAAAGAGTCATCACAGCACCAACATAATCTGACTTGGTAATGATCTGAGCTTTGATGTAAGGCTCTTCTACATATTCGAGTTTATTCTGATCAGGTAATTCAGATGGATTGTGAATTTCAATCTTTTCGCCTTTGGTTAAATATGCATAATACGATACGTTGGGAACGGTTGTAATCACTGTCATGTTGAACTCGCGTTCCAAGCGTTCCTGAATAATTTCCATGTGCAGCATTCCAAGGAAGCCGCAACGAAAACCAAATCCAAGAGCCTGAGAACTTTCAGGTTCAAAAACCAAAGAAGCATCGTTGAGCTGAAGCTTTTCCATTGATGCACGAAGATCTTCGTAGTCATCCGTATCAACAGGATAAACTCCTGCGAACACCATGGGCTTTACTTCTTCGAATCCCCGAGTAGCTTGTAAGCAAGGTCTATCGACGTGTGTAATTGTATCTCCAACTTTAACTTCTGTCGCCGTTTTAATTCCAGAAATAATATATCCAATGTCACCGGCTTTCACCTCTTTGCGTGGAATAAGATCGAGACCCATCACCCCAACTTCATCAGCTATGTAAGTAGTGTCAGTATTCATAAACTTTACCCTATCGCCTTTGCTAATGATGCCATTTTGCATTCTAAAATACGCAATAATTCCCCTAAAAGAGTTGTAAACAGAGTCAAAGATCATTGCCTGAAGCGGTTCACCCTCATCACCTGACGGGGCAGGAACTCTATCGCAAACGGCGGCTAATATTTCCTCAACACCCAAGCCTGTTTTACCACTTGCGTGAATGATGTCCTCACGCTTGCAACCTAAAAGTTCTACAATTTGGTCTTTCACTAATTCCGGGTCTGCATTTGGAAGATCCAGTTTATTTAAAACCGGAATAATTTCTAGATCATGTTCTAATGCAAGATAAAGATTCGAAATTGTCTGCGCTTGAATTCCTTGAGTTGAATCTACTATAAGTAAAGCACCTTCGCAAGCAGCGATAGAACGCGACACTTCGTAACTAAAATCCACGTGACCCGGAGTGTCAATAAGATTTAGCACATAAGCTTGATCCTTATATTTATAACTCATTTGAATAGCGTGTGACTTGATAGTAATACCCTTTTCTCTTTCGAGATCCATATCGTCCAGTGTTTGGGCCACCAATTTGCGGCTGTCGACAGTACCGGTAACTTGCAAAAGGCGATCTGCCAACGTACTTTTACCGTGATCAATGTGAGCTATAATACAGAAATTGCGAATATTTTTCATCTCGAACTTTCCCGTATGGAAAAACGGAGCGCGAAAATACGGATTTTAACCGCTAAACACGCACCACCCGACTTACTAACATGATCGGGGGCTTTAGCATCCCAAGAAGTAGGGTAAATAGGAGGCCTTTAGTAATAGCTGATCTCAACAAGTAAGTTATATCTTTGTTAGTCGCTTTTAAGATGAAAGTTAGCAATATGAAGTTATTATTTTTGGCAATATCCGCATTCGTGCAGTTTAGTTTGACTGCTCAAGACCATTATACCCATTTCTGTGGACAGGTTAAAGCCCGGGAAAAACTTTTTGGACAGCATCCAAATGCGGACTCTGAAGCGCGACAAGCCGCAGCGGAACTTGAGGCATACACACAATCCTTTTCAGAAGAGCGCGGCGGTGGCGGCGATCCTGTTTATATTATTCCTGTTGTATTCCATATCATTCACAACAATGGATCAGAAAACATCAGCGATGCCCAAGTAATGGATGCATTAAATATCCTTACGCGCGATTTTAGAAAACTAAACGCAGATACCTCTGCAATCATCGATGAATTTGAAGCCATAGCCGCCGATACTCGTATAGAATTTAGGCTTGCTGCGAAAGATCCGCAAGGCAATTGTCATTCGGGCATTAATCGTACTCTGAGTGAATTAACCTATGATGGCTTCAATGAGGAAATGCGTTTGCTGAGCACATGGCCGAGAAATAGTTATCTCAACATTTGGATTTGTGCTAGCATCGGCGGTAATGTAGCGGGCTTTACAAATCTACCTGGTGATGTAAACGCTTCTTGGTTGGCAGATATAGATGGAATTGTATTGACTGACTCCTACATCGGTTCGATCGGAACAGGTAACACTCTAACATCCCGAGCTCTTACGCATGAAGTTGGTCACTGGCTTAATCTGTATCACCCATGGGGACCTACAAATAGTCCGGGCGATGAGGATAATTGTAATTTCGACGATCTAGTTAGCGATACACCAAATACAATTGGCTACACTAGCTGCGCACTGAATAGTTCTTCGTGCACTGCAGAAATAGACAATGTCCAAAATTATATGGAGTATTCTTATTGCTCTCGTATGTTTACTTGGGGACAGCGACAGAGAATGCGCGCTGCTTTGACATCGACCGTCGCTCAAAGAAATCAATTGTGGAGCAATACCAACCTTATTGAAACGGGTGTGCTTGATCCTCCACTTTGTGAGGCGAAATTTATTGCAGAACGCACGAGCATTTGTGTTGATGAGAGTGTCCAGTTTACGGATCTCTCTTTTCACAATGTGACCTCATGGAGTTGGAATTTTGGCGATGGAAACTCCGTTATCGGAAATGATCCACTCATTCACAAAAACCCTATTCATGAATACATCACTCAGGGAACATATACTGTGAGTTTAACGGTCAGCAACGGATCGGAAAACCTGCAAAGTGTTATCGCCGGTTATGTAACCGTCAATAATGCCGGGCAACATGACACGCCATTTAATGAGGGATTTGAAAATGGTTTCCCTGCAAATAATTGGTCTTATTACAATCAGAATGCAGACCCAACATGGGAGGTAACTCCAACAGCATCATACAGCGGAACTAAATCACTTAAGCTTCGCAATTATAGTAATACCATTGCAGACAATGTTGATGAGCTCTATTCTGCCACTTATGATGTAAGCGGCGTGGACACCATCTACCTGAGTTACAGATGGGCATATGCCAATAAATTGGACGAAACAGATGATCGCCTGAGAATAAGTGTTTCTGGTAATTGCGGTAATTCGTGGGATGTTCGCAAATTGAGAAAAGGATTTACCAACCTTCCGACCGCAGACCCCATTAATTCTCAGTTTACGCCTACCAGCCAGTCACAATGGGGTGGTGAAACTTTGATACTTCTAAATGATGTTTGGATGACCGACAGGTTCAGGGTTAAGTTTGAGTTTATTGGCAAAGGTGGAAATAATATTTTCCTTGACGACATCAATATTACTTCTGCGACGACTGTGGGTGTGCGCGAGATACTGCCTTCCTTTGTGTTTAATGTTTATCCAAATCCAGCCGCTGAAGATTTAACTCTTGAATTAATCCAATCAACATCTGAATTGGTAAATATCTCCGTTTACAGCAGCACAGGCCAGCTCTGTCAGTCAATCCAAAAACAAGTTTCTTCGGGAAGAAACTCCATTACACTAGATCGGCAGTCGGCAGGACTTTACACGATTTTATTGGAGAAAAACGGCAGCATCGCCACTCAAAAGGTTATTTTTAAGTAGGCCTAAAAAACAACATCAGCACTTTGTGCGAGGACTTTGTTACGCTCGCGGCTTTTCGCTTCTTTTATTTTGATCATTTCTTTGTGGCAACTTGGTCCTGTGCTCGCTTACATTTGCCTACTTGTATGTAATACCGATTACACAAAATAAAAAGTCCAATTCGCTAAAAGCTTCATTGCACCATTATCTTGTTATATCGTCATTGACCATCGTAAAATTATCAAATAGCTTTGGGCTCTTTAATATTTACAATTGGTAAAACCTTTCAGAGCAAATTAGAAATGACACAGATCAAATTAACCAAGTCACATCTTCTAAACCAATCAACGGTAACCATATTTTATGTTGATCAACTAGTCAAGTTGAGTTCGCTCGACAAACAGCAAACAGCTTTCTTAAAAAAAGAAGTTGAAGCACACAAGAAAGAAGTTGTACCAATGCACGAACTGAATGACTTGCATTTCTTTGTTCCGGTTAAAAGAGAGAGCGCTACTCCCGATTCGCTTGAAAAACTAAGAGGTGTTGGAAGCTGCATCCTTGGCGAACTAAATAAAATGAAGTGCAGTGATGTACTTGTCGTAAATGAAACTTCAGACACTGAATTTACAATTGCCATAACCGAAGGAATTGCACTCAGCAACTATCAGTTTTTGAAATATTTCAAAAATAAAAGTGAGCGTAAAAACTCATTGGCAAAAATTCATTTGCTTGATAAAAAGCTCACACAAGAAGATGCAGATGAGTTGAGCAATCTATTAGAATCCACAATGCTTGCTCGCACATTGATCAATGAGCCACTCTCATATCTAACTGCCATGAAGTTCAGCGAAGAGATGCAAAAGGCAGCAAAAAACATCGAAAAACTGACCGTAAAAGTCCTTAAGAAAGCAGACATAGAAAAACTCAAAATGGGCGGTTTACTCGCTGTAAATCGCGGGAGTATGGATCCTCCAACATTTAATATTCTCGAGTATAAACCACTTGAAGCTAAAAATAAAAAACCCATCGTACTTGTTGGAAAGGGAGTTGTATTTGATACCGGAGGATTGAGCCTTAAGCCCACACCAGGCAGTATGGATGAGATGAAGTGCGACATGAGCGGAGGCGCTGCTGTAGTTGGGGCCATCCAAGCCATTGCCGCAAACAATTTGCCTGTTTATGTTATCGGTCTTATACCGGCTACCGACAATCGTCCGGGTATGAATGCTGTTGTGCCGCAGGACATTATTACCATGATGGACGGCACAACAGTAGAGGTTTTAAACACCGATGCTGAGGGCCGTTTGATTCTTGCCGATGCACTTGTTTACGCGCAACGCTTTGAGCCGGATTTAGTCATCGATCTTGCTACTTTAACCGGTGCGGCAGTGCGTGCTGTTGGCACTTATGCAAGCGCAATCATGGGAACCGCAGATCAGAAAACGATGGATGGACTTGCTGAAAGCGGAATGCAAGTATGGGAGCGCACCATGCAATTTCCACTTTGGAAAGATTATGGCGAGGAGATAAAAAGCGATGTTGCTGATTTAAAAAATCTAGGTGCCGGTAATGCAGGCCACATAAGTGCCGGCAAATTTTTGGAGCATTTCACCGAATACCCTTGGATTCACATTGACATTGCCGGACCTGCTTTCATCAGCGCAGACAGCAGTTATCGCACCAAAGGTGGAACTGGCGTTGGTGTACGATTATTGTACGATTTTATCAAAAGAAGATATTTATAACAAGTGCGGACTGATTGGTCTAGGCAAAATTGAACCAATTCAATTGAAAGGAAGTAACCATGAGTGAACAGAAAATAAAGATAGGAATTACCTCAGGCGATCCTAACGGAGTTGGTTTGGAAACAATCATAAAAGTTTTTACGGACAGCCGCATGGCTGAAAGTTTTACTCCGATAATTTATTCTAACCCGGAACTAATCAAGATCCACAAACGCTCATGCAGCGCTGAGGAATTTAATTACAACACAATCAATTCTGCTTCGGAAGCAATACATAAAAAAATAAATCTGGTTAACATTTGGAAAGATTATAAACCAAATGTGGAGTGGGGAAAACCAACAACTGAAGCTGGAGCGTTTGCGTTTAAAAGTCTAGAAGCTGCTGTAAATGATATTGCCAGCAACAAGATTGATGTATTAGTAACAGCACCAATCAATAAGGAAACCATACAGAGCAAGGATTTTAATTTTCCGGGACATACTGAATACCTCGCAAAATTTGCCAACACGGAAAAAGTATTGATGTTTCTTGTAAGCGATATTTTGAAAGTTGGTATTGTTACCGGACATCTTCCCTTGAAAGATGTTGCACAAAATATTTCGAAAGAAAAAATTCTCGAGAAACTAAAACTGATGAATGAAAGTCTGATAAAAGACTTTGGCATAAACAAACCACGCATTGCAGTGCTCGGATTAAATCCACATGCGGGTGACAACGGCTTGCTTGGTTCAGAAGAAAAAGACACCATCATTCCGGCAATTAGAGAAGCATCCGAAAAGGGATATTACGTTTATGGCCCTTATGGTGCTGACGGATTTTTTGGAAGTGGCGGTTACAAAAAATACGATGCTGTGCTAGCGATGTATCACGACCAAGGATTAACTCCATTTAAAGCACTTGCATTTGAGCAAGGAGTAAATTACACTGCGGGACTTCCAATTGTTCGCACATCACCAGACCATGGCACTAGTTATGATATTGCGGGTAAAGGCATTGCCGATGAATCATCGATGCGTGCTGCCATTTATGCTGCAGCCGATATTTATAAAAGCAGAAAAGAATACCGCGAAATTTCATCCAATCCACTGCAAAGACAGGATGTTCGCGATAGTCGCGATGACCAACGCGAGTGATCTATTTTGTATTGAATGAAAATTACGATTCTTGTAATTGGCAAAACATCTGCTCCTTTTCTAAAGGAAGGCATTGACATTTATCTAAAGCGGCTTTCGTTTTATTGCAAATACGCTTACACAGAACTTCCCGATAACAATCAAAAAGGAATCTCTGCAAACGATCTGAAAAAAAGAGAGGGCGAATTGATTCTGAAAAACATCAAACCTGACGACTTGCTGGTGCTTTGTGATGAGCACGGAGAACAATTTAGTTCGCGAGATTTCTCTTCTTTTCTTCAGCGTAAAATGAATTCCGGATCTAAAAACATGACCATGGTAATCGGTGGTGCTTTTGGTTTTTCAGAGGACGTTTACAGCAGAGCTCAACATCTAATTTCATTCTCAAAGATGACATTTTCTCATGAGATGATCAGAGTTATCTTATGCGAACAATTGTATCGGGCATATACGATTTTGAAAGGTGAGAGTTATCATCATGATTGATTCACCGAACGATCATTCTAACTGTATGTCTGCTTCGTTGTTCTAGAATAATCTCCTTGTCCTTCACAAGAGATTGCAAATAATTTTCGTCGTAATGCCGCACGGTAATCAGTGTTAGATTCTCGTTGTACCTTACCTGATAGGCTTTTTGGAGATCATCAAAAAGAAGTTTTTGTTTATAATCATCCTTGTCAATACAAATGGAAAAACTAATAGCCGAATTTTCCATCATGTGTATTCGAATAGCATGATCTGAAAGAATGGAAAAAATTTCTTTCAAATTATCTTCTACCACGAAACTAAAATCTCTTGGAGTAATAGAAATCAGAACTTGGTTCGCTTTAAAAATATAGCTAGGTACGAGTTGATCGAACTCCGTACTCTCCTGAATTACACTGCCTGTTGCATCCGGGTCGATAAAAGATTTTATATAAAGTGGAATGTTTTTATTCTGTAGCGGCTTGATTGTTTTGGGATGGATAACACTAGCGCCATAATAGGCTAGCTCTATTGCTTCGTGAAAAGAAATCTTGTCGAGTTTTACAAAGTCGCTCAGCCATTTAGGATCCGCGTTAAGCATTCCCGGCACATCTTTCCAAATGGTAACACTTTCCGCATCGAGTAAAAAAGCTAGAATGGCGGCTGTAAAATCACTTCCTTCTCTTCCCAAAGAGGTTGTGTTGTTTTGAGTGCCCATGCCAATAAATCCTTGGGTAACAATTATTTGGTTTTCGTCAACTCTATCTTTTAGTTGCTTTACTGCAATCGCGCTTCGTTCCCAATCCACTTTAGCACCGCGTTGCCTGTTATCGGTGCGAACAATTTGCCGAGCGTCAAACCAAGATGATGGTATTCCTGATTTTGCCAGAAAAGATTGAACAATGGCAGTTGATATCAACTCTCCAAAACAAATGATTTCATCATATTCAAAATCAAATGATTTGGTGGGAGCCGCATGCGCAAGGTCTTCCAATTGATCGATGGCAGAAGTGATAAGGGTAGGAATTTGATCAACACGACCGAATAAATCAATGCAAATTTCTTCGTGAAACGATCTTATTTTTTGTAAAGAGTCATTAAAATTCTTGTGCTTAAAACGCAGGAGATGCAATTCTTCAAGTGCATTGGTCATTTTTCCCATCGCACTGATCACTACCACAGGGTTATCTACTTCGAATTTCAGGAGAATACTTGCTACATTTCTAACTGCCTCAGCATTCTTTACAGATGCTCCGCCAAATTTGAATACTTTCATAATGTCTATTTAAAATTCTTTCCACTTGTATTGTCAGGCGGAGAATTGACTCAGGTGGTGATTAAAATGCAGATATTTAAGTTGGCCCCATTCACTGTTCGAGAATTTTCCAAAGAATGGGTGAGGTCCAATCTGTGCGCGTTTACCTGTATAAAACGCCTCTTCGAGATTCTTTAACAGTCGTTTTTTTTCTAATTCAAAATTTCTAGCACCTTCAATTTTTAATTCGTGTAAGGTTGGTTTATCTCGCCCGAAGTCACCTTTTCGCAAGGCAGAAAGCACAAGCCAACGAATAAGTGTTCGAGAAATAATCGTACTCTTGTCCACATATGGAATTTTACCTAAAATCATTTCAGCCGCGACGGAGCAATGGGCTAGCATTTGTGCAACGTCCATTTTACCCCATACAGCGTTGGCATCAGGCTGTAAGGATTCTACTCTTTGTTTTATTTCTTTGAAGGCGGTCTCATCAAATATCGACTTCCTGTAAGTACTCATAAATTTAAATTTATCGGGGCTAATTAATTCTGAAACTCACAATCGAACCATCGAAATTTTAATTGATTTTCAGGTTTTTCAAAATTAATCAATAGCAAACAACTTGTGTTAGCTAAAATTTGTTTATCTCTTTTTATGGCGTGCATTCAGTTATTACAGCCTCAAATTTATCTTGGGAAATCTTGCAGTTAATCCACTCTCCATCTTTCTCTGATTTATAACGATCGTAAAAACGAATTGCGGGGGTATTCCAATCTAAAACCTGCCAATTGATTGCTGCAAAACCGCTATCCGAAGCCTGTTTTACGCACCGCACAAACAATTCGTGACCAATTTTATTTCCTCTTTGAGCTTCAGTAACAACAATATCCTCCAGGTATAAACAACGACCCTTCCACGTGGAATAGCGCGTATAGTAGAGTGCAATTCCGACCACCTCATCATTTATTTCGGCAACAAAAAATCCAAACGATGGATTTTTACCGAATCCATCGCGAAGCATCTCCTCTTCTGTATTTGTTACTTCGTTGGGTGCGCGCTCATATTGAGCAAGCTCTCGAATTAACTTCATAACTGAAGCAATATCGCGTTGTTCGCCGCTACGGATTAGAACAGGATTTTTCATGGTGTAAAGGTGAATCCCTAGAAACCTTCCATCAAAATAATTCTAACGCCAATTGTAATTTGTACTAAAAGCATCTTTCAATTGGTTCAATGGACTGATTAATAATACCAATTACACCAAATAAATAGTTCAATATTGTCATAAGGCTAATTGCTGTAGTGTTTTGGTATATCGGCATTTATCATGGTAAAATTATCACAACACTGCTACTTGTAAAATGGTCCAAGCCATTTTATGAGTTAAAGTGGTAAATGCCGTGGTGATTGATATTTAGTCCAATGCAAAGAAAGGGAATTGGACTAATACCTAAATCCATAGGGTATTGCACAATATTGAATTTACATATGGTATTATTCAGCGATACATGAGTTTTCTTACACTGGTAGTCCCATACTCGTACGGTGGTCCTTCCGGTCCATAACAGAATACCTACTTTCCAAAGGCAAAAAAGCCAAAGCTTTCGCTTCGGCTTTTAAATCTATTTTTTCTCGAATTATTTTTTCTTATCCAACACCTCATCAATCATTCCATACGCTTTTGCTTCAGCGGCAATCATCCAGTAATCGCGATCGCTATCGGCCCAAACTTTATCGTATGTCTGGTTACTGTGTGTTGCAATGATTTGATACAACTCTTGTTTCAGCTTCTGAATTTCGCGCGCGGTGATTTCGATGTCGGAAGCTTGTCCACGTGCGCCACCCAGTGGTTGGTGAATCATCACGCGAGAGTGTTTAAGACCTGTGCGTTTGCCGGCCTGGCCTGCACACAACAATACTGCGCCCATCGATGCTGCCATACCCGTACAGATTGTAGCTACATCAGGATTGATGTATTGCATGGTGTCATAGATACCAAGACCTGCATAAACACTTCCGCCCGGAGAATTGATGTAAATCTGAATATCTTTTTTAGAATCAGCACTTTCCAAAAATAGCAATTGCGCTTGGATGATGTTTGCGATATAATCGTCAATTTCAGTTCCTAAGAAGATGATGCGATCGGCCATCAAACGAGAGAAAACATCCACCTCGCGAAAAGGCATATTGCGTTCTTCGATTACAGTGCGCGTCATGTTTTCAGGGCCGTACATGTGACTCATTACATCGTCGACAGTAGTGCTACTGATGCCCCGATTTTGAACGGCATATTGTTTAAATTCTTTTCTGGTTATCATAATTCGATTTTATTCTTTTTTGATCGTTTTGCTGTCTGAAATATGGGGCCAAAGTAGTCAGAAGGTTTATATCAGCACGTTGATTTTTGTGAAGATGTTGACACAAGAAAAGTTAATGAAAAATGATTGCGATGAATTTTAGTTTTCTAATTCAATTAATCCAGTTTTTGTGGCTGAATTCTTTATCATTTAAACTTTTGGGCGGATCTAAAAGTTTTCATTACGATGAAAACTAACTGGGATTTTGGGCAAAGTTTTCAGTGTAATGAAAATAAAAAAGACAAGTACGCTAATAAATTCAAAAATTACACGTACGTCGGTTTTTCTTGAATAAGTTAGATTCTTTGGTAATTACGAAACTCGTAGCCTTGCTATAAGAAGTTTAATCACTAAAATAAATCAGGATACTTAAGACTTCACAACCCACTCTTCAACAACCTCTCCAAATCTTCCTTCGTGTCTACCGCCGGAGTTTCTACATCTGTTTCTGAGATATAAATTGATTTTCCATTTTCCAACCAGCGCAATTGTTCCAGTGATTCTGCCATTTCGAGTAACGATGGTTTCATTTCACAAATTTCTTTTAGAACAGAAGTTTTATAAGCATAAAGTCCGATGTGCTTGAAGTAATGATTATGCAAAAGCCAATGGTCTTGCGGATTATTTTTTTGAAATGGAATGGCCTGACGACTAAAGTACAAAGCCTTGTGATCTGCCGAAATAACGACCTTCACACGATTGGTATCAAAAAGGGATTCTGCATCGTGAATGCGTTTTGCCAAGGTAGCAATCTCAACTTCTGGCTTCGAAATAAGATTGGCAAGTGCATCTATTTGATGAGGAGAAACGAATGGTTCGTCTCCTTGAATATTAATCACAGCATCAGCATGTAGACCCGATTTTTCTAAAGCCTCAAGACATCTGTCGGTTCCGCTAGGATGATTTTCTGAGGTCATTACTGCGTTGTAGCCAAGTTCGATTACATGCTTTAGAATGCGCCGATCGTCCGTTGCTACTAATACCGCTGATATTGAAGAAGCTTGTGATGCCTGTTGTACCACACGTTGAATCATAGATTTACCGTGAATCATTGCTAGGGGTTTACCAGGAAAGCGGGTGCTGCCATATCGCGCAGGTATGATGCCGATTATTTTCAAAATAGAATTTTTTTGAAAGGTAAAACCAAACTATCAAACAGGAAGTGATTGAATCAAAATTTAGGACTTTAGGTGGTTAAGTTTATAATTACCGCAGAGATTTTTGAATTTGAATTCTCCTCTGCGGTTATCTGCGGTTAAATTTATATTCACCGCAGAGGTACGCAAAGTGATCGCAAAGGTGCGCAGAGATTTTTTGAATTTGAATTCTCCTTTGTGGTTCTCTGCGCATACCTCTGCGGTTCTTTGCGGTTAAATTTATATTCACCGCAGAGGTACGCAAAGTGATCGCAAAGGT
>Ga0105048_10002316_pt1 | contig 30834 bp, 29 predicted proteins | sample MAT05_FD_78382 | JGI IMG/M metagenome (GOLD analysis project Ga0105048, IMG submission 78382) | Freshwater microbial communities from Lake Fryxell liftoff mats and glacier meltwater in Antarctica - MAT-05 | ecosystem: Environmental > Aquatic > Freshwater > Ice > Liftoff microbial mat | place... | reverse complement strand
GGAGCAATTGCCCTAGGTTGCACTATGCGGCTCGATCTGCGCGGCCCGCCGACCGGCGCTTCACCCGAGTGCGGGCGTCGACTCCCTGTTCAACCTCGAACTCCATGTCCCGACATCTGACGCCTACCGCGAGGCCCGCCACGCGAGGAAGGTACACACGAGCGCGACGAAGAGGGGGAGCGCCGATCCGACGATGGCGAACGCGAGGCAGTTCAGCGCTTCGGAGATCCCCATCGCGAGACGCGACGCGCGGGCCGAGGGATCTGCTCCGGTGGCCGTTCCGGTGGTGCCGATCGATAGCCCACACACCAGAACAGAGAGCGCGACGAACCCCAGCGCCGAGGCCGCGCAGCGAACGGCCCAGGTGCGCCGCTCGGTCGCCGTCTTGGCGCGACCTGTCAGCACCGCGCCGAGCGCGATGAGCGCATGGAGGTTGACCCCGAGGGAAACAGCGGTGACAAGCCAGGTGAGAACGCGCATGAGGCTCCACGAAAAGGCTGAGGTGCGGAGGCAGATGTGGACTTCGAGGGCGAGAAAATCCGCCGCGGGGCACAGGGCGCTCGTGGCGCGGATCGGATGGTACTCCAAGGTGACCGCGTCGTTCCGGCGCTCCGCGCGCGGGGAGCGCGACCAGGAGCACGGCAGAGGCGGCGAGCAGGGGGCGGAGCATCATGGAGGCGAACGCTGCGCGCGCGACTACGTCGCTCGCGGTTCACTATGGCATAGCGGGAGGCAGTGGCCGGACAGGCTCCGGCGGCAGAGCGAGCCCAAAGAGGGCTCCCCTACGCGTCCGGTTCATCGGGAATACGATTCGGGAGGAATAGAGGCAATAGAGCCCGCGCACCTACGAGCACCGACGGGAACCGAGACGGCGACGCATTTTACGTCATATTCGCCGCGCACGCCGCGCTTCCAATCGCACTCCGCTTCCGCTACGCAGGACCTGCAACGTCCCTTGATACAGGGAAGGAAGTTGCAGTCGTCTTGATTTTCACATCGCCGTCCATAATCCGAGCTACAGGTCTGTTTCGCGGCGCAGCGCCCCCGGTCGCAAAATCCGTCGCCGCACTCGCCATCGTTCTTGCAAAGGCGGTTGGGCACGTTCTGGGTCCAGGCCCGCTCAGGACACTCATCAACGATGGCCTTGTCGAGCGGAGAGAGCTTGATTCCTGAACGTTGCTCAAATTTTTCGGAGCGCGACAGCGGGAGCTCCACCAAAGGCGGCGACGTGACGGGCGCCGGGGCAAGAGGTGGCACAACGGAGGTTGGAGGCGGCGCGGGAGGACCTGGGTCCCTGGGGGGCTCGACGCGCCCGCCCTCACGCGCGCCGTCGCTCGGAACACACGAGGCCGCGCAGGCAAGGTTCACCCCTGCAATGAGCCCAAGGAAGAGGGCTCCCCCACGCGTCCGGTTCATCTGCTTCTTCATGGAAATGGCCATTTGCATTGCGGATTTTTCCCGCCGGGTCCTCCAAGGAGGAGGAGGCTGTTCCAAGGTGCAGCGCCCTTCACCAACGCCGAGCGGCTGTAGCACGGCGGCACGTAGTAAGGCACCTGTAAGGAGGGGTCATCCTTCGGTTCTACCCCGAACCAGGAGAGGTCGTAGTACGTTGGATTTCGCACGTAGGCCGTGTGCGGAAGCCCGGCCTCGGCAAACTTCCCGCTGCCCATCTCGGTCTCGACCGCACCGTCCTTAGGCGTTGGATTATAGACCTCCCCGTACCAAGTCGACGTGCAGGCACCCCCCTGCAACATCGTGAACAACTTTGCCGGGTAGTACCCGAGCAGCTCCTGCCTGTACGTGACCCACCAGTCCCCGGTCGGCGCCTGAAAGATGGCTATCAGATGCTCCACCTGCGCCCCGCCCAGCGTCGAGACGGGCACGACTTGACCGGGGCGGTAGCGGCGAAGCGGATTCGCCACGAACTCACCGTCCAGCCCGTCCCACGCGAACTGCATCTGGCCGTCTTTTGAGCGTGCGTACTCGATATGCAGCCGCGGCTCCCCGTTGGTGAGCCCGTGCTGATTCTTGCCGAAAGAATTAAATTTATCGACGGAGATCACGACGCCGACCAGCTCCCGCGCCGGGCCGTCAGCGGGACAGGTGACGGCAAATTCGAGCATGCTGAAGCTATCGGTCGCGACATCCGGGCGAAACTGGTTCATGTAGCCGGAGAGGCCCCGGTTTGGCGCCGTGGATATAAGCCCGGCGTAGAGTCGGTTGCCCGACGGCTGCCCGGCCACCTGGTAGTGGGCGAGGTAGTCCTGGATGGATGTGGCGTCGGTCTCGCCTAAAATGTAGGGCCAGAAGGTAGGCCGATGGAAAGGGGCCGCCGTGGAGACGAGATCGGCGAGCGCGGGGATCTGCTCCACCTCGGTGAGCCCAAGCTCCACGCCGTCGGGCAGCGTCACGTTCTGTGGCAGCCAGGGCAGCGGCGGAATCACCGAGGGGAGGGTGGGGAGCGTCGCCCTGTCGATTCCATCGACGATGTCCCCCGAAGGGAGCTGGATCGTCTGGGCGATTGTGGACCCCTTGTAAATTACCTCCGCCACGTACCTTTCGGACTCGTCTTTTCTTGCTTGTTGGGCCGCGTCGAGCACAGGCTCTTCCCAACGCGGTTGCTTCGGCTTCGGCAGCACGGACGTTCTGTCGTCAGCGAGCGCGCCGTTGTCGTCGACCGGACCGAGGGTGATAGTGCATCCGATCATGAGAAGCGAGATCGAGACGAGCCCCAAGGAGAAGGCACGAGAATGGGTTTTCATGCTGGTCTTCTTTTCCCCTGCCGTCCGGCAGATACATACGAGCACCCTTGCAGACTACAGGGGGTGACGAGCGGGCGTCAAGAGGGGGGAAGGAAACCCCAGAGCACCGATCAGAGTGAAGATCGGCCCTTTCTCGGGGCTTCCATTGCCGAATCAGGGGGGCGGCTTCTATCAGGTTCATACTCCCCTGTCTGGCCAGAACGAGGGTCGTTAAAAATCGACATGAGATCGAAATAGTAGCTCCCCCCCGGGGCCCCTATGCGGGGTGGCGGTCCGCGATCGTCACGTACCCGACGACAAGCAACAAAACGTTGACGGTTCCTCGGGCGCAGCCTCCCCCATGGGCTCCCCTCCGCTGACCTGGCAGACGCCGGGCGCGTAGACGGGCGCGGTCGCGAGCTTGCTCCCAAGGGCTTGGCCCGAGGGAATGTCGATGCACTTCGAGCCGGCCGCGTCGACCGCGTACGAGCCCCCGGGCGAGGAGCAGGCTCCGTCTTCCCAGACCGAAACAAACGCTTTGCACGTGCTCCCGGTCGGGGCGCTGCACGCGCACGGCGTGCAAAATCGCGTATCCGCGAAGCTCTTGTAAAGAAGGTGCTTGTCCGGGTACGTGTCAGGGCACTCGTTATCACCCTTCTGAACGAGGCATTGCGCGAATCCCGGCTCGACGGCGGGTGTACAAACCTCGCTCGGGGCAGCGCAGGAGCCGTAAGCAACGCCCCGGCACGAACGAGCAACCATTCCCCAGGTGGAGGGCAGCTTTGCTGCAACAGGGTCCGCGCTCACCGCGCAGGGCTCCTCCGTGAGCGTCAGGGGCGCGATGGTCAGGGACTGAACGCAGTTGACGCCGTTGCACTTCTGGTTCGCCGGGATCGGGCTCGCGGCTGTGCAGGACCCGTCCCACCCCACGGGCGCATCGAAGGACGTCTGCGCGACGCCGGGCGCAGTGCCGGAACATTGCGCCGACGCCGCGGTCAACGTGATGGGAAGCGCGCAGGCTCCCGAAGGAGCATCGCACTTGCAGGCGTCGCAGAGGGTCGGCGCGTACAAGTCGGCGAACACGGGAGCTCCCTCGACGGGGGCGCTGGCCGGGCAGTCGGGGCGTCTCCCTCGTTTCCGATCCACAGCAGAAGAGGGCCCAGCGGCGCGCACTGGCCCGAACACCCGCCGCCTTCCCCGCCTGCGCCGGTGCTCGAAGCGGAGCCGCCGCCGGTCCCGGTCGGATTGTCCTGGATCAAGATCCCACTGGTTTCACAGCCGAAGGTGGCGGCCCCAAGACAGAATACCAGACTGACCCGCACGTGAATTTTGGCGCTGAACTTGCTCATCGCTGCCCCCCTCTCGTCGTCAGTTATTGCAGTACGGAAGCTCGTTGCCGCCGCTTCCGTTATCCCCTGCGTCGCCCCCATCGGGCGGTCCCCCATCCCGGCAAGAATCAACAATGGTGAACCCTGATTTGCCACAGCCGCTCGCACTCGCAGCAATCAATGCTGCGGCGCTGATCAGCACAGCGGTGAAGATCGTCGCGCTCTGCCATTTGCACCTTTTCGATACTATAAAGGTCATTGCTCTGCCTCTGTTCAAGTGCCCGGAAAAGTAAACACTGGCCCGAGTCCAACCGAGCCATAAGCCACGGGCTGGCTCCAGATCGTGATGATTGCTGGCGTTCTGACCAATTGCCAAGGAATTGGCGCTCCCAGCACTTCAAAATATGCACGGACCGCGAGCCAAGACGTCAGCGTCCGGTCGCCCCCGAATCGGACACCGAAGCCTAGAGCTCTCCTCGAATCATTGATGAAGGTGACGCCAGACTTGGCGGAGGAGAGAGAGCCGAACTCGGCCCGCCCACACACGAAGGCCCACGACGCGGGGTGATAGCATCCGGTACCGGACAGCGCGGCAAAGTCGAAGCGATAGCCGTCGCGCACTTGCGCTTGCTCGATCGTTGCCGAGGGGGCGAAGAGCACGCGCCCTTCCACGGCCAACGATACCTTCCGCCAGCGCACGCCACTAAATCCACCCCCACCCCCGACGACGGTCGGCGCGGCGCCGATGGCGAAGACGGGGGCGAGTCCCGCCTGGAAGCGGAGCGGCTCGGGGAGCGGTAGAGAGGGACTTGACAGCGGGGGCGCTATGGGCTCAGGCGCCGGGGGACTACTTGGCGGCGGCGGCTCCGGGCAGCTCGGTGTCGGGGGCGGCGGCGTCGGCGGAGCGGCCTTCGGAGGCGCGGTGGCCGTCGGATCAGGTATGAGCTGGTAGCTGATCTCGGAGCCCATCGCGGAGACGAGCGTAAAGCAATCGTCCACGCTCACGGGATACTCGCGATGCCATCCCGCGGAGCCTGCTTCGTCGAAGAACTGAAGGGTTCCGACGATCTGGTAGCGCTGCTTCGTGATGGTCACGACCAGGCGCGCGCGCGTCGGGGGTGAACGGGTCATCGCCGGAGCGGCGGGCGACTTCGATTCGCAGGCCGCTCTCGTCCAGGCACGACTCGGCGCCGGCCTTGCGCGTGTACTCCAGACGCGCCGTTGCACGGGCGCTCGGCGCGGCCTGCGCACGGGCCGGCACCACGGCGAGAGGCAGCATCATGAGGAGAAGCGCGCGCGGCGGGTGCATGGCGCGGCCGACCGTATCATGGGCGCTGCCGTTCTTGGGGCGTGCGCGGCCCCAATCCCTTGTTTTTCGCGGAAACCAAGCGGATCAGCGATTTCCGGAACCGCGCGGGAGTGCCCCCGGATCGCCCGGGACCGCCCCCGGATCGGGGCGCGATGGCCCCCGGTTTACCCGGGAACTCTCCCGGAAAAGGGCGCGCTGGTCCTCGATCTCCCCGGGAACGCTCCCGGAACGGGGCGCGCTGGTCCTCGATCCTTCCGGGAACGCTCCCGAAATGGGGCGCGATGGCCCCCGGGTGATCCGGGAACGATGTCCGGTCGTGGTGGAGCGAGGGAAAATGGAGTGGAGAGGGTTCCGCGGCGGTGGGGGGCTCTCCCGGCTCGGGTGGTGGGAAGCGCTCTTGGGTGGTCCGGGGGCTCGAAGCTCTCCGCGCCTTGCTCGGACTGGCGCGCGCCTGTGCCGCGAGATCTGTTGCAAATCCCAGGGACCCTCGGGTAATCTCCTGCCTGCTGCGGCGGGGCCTTGGGGGCCCTGCAGAAGGAGAGAATTCAAGTCCATGTCATTGCGTGACGTTATTCCCCGCAACAACACCCATATGGCCGCGTGGCTGCTCCACTTCGCGGCCAAGATCGACGCGCACGCGTCCACGGTCTCCGCTGCTGCCGACGACATCAAGGCGCTCAAGGCCGATGCCTTGATGGTCGAATGGATCATCAAGGCCGCGCCCTCGGTTCGCTCGTCGGGCCAGCAGTTCACGTCCTTCAAGGACGATCTCCTCGATGGGCCGACCGGAGGCGCTCCCCTCGCGGCCCCGGTCGCGCCCTCGGTCTCAGCGCCGCCGCCTGCCGTTCCGACAGGGGTCATCCCCCGGACGCGCGGGTTCATGCAGCGCATCAAGAACGCTGTCGGCTACACCCAGGCCATCGGTCAGGACCTCGGGATCGTCGCCTCTGTCGCCGACCTCGCGGCCGACAGCACGGCCAAGCCGGCGTTTCGAGCGACCGCGCAACCTCACAGCGAGAATCGCCTCGACTGGGTGAAAGGGTCCCACTCGGGCGTCCTGGTCCAGGGCAGGCGGCCCGGGGAGGACGGCTGGTCCGATCTCGGCAGAGACAACTACAGTCCTTACGTCGACGGCCGTCCTCCCCTCAAGCTCGGCACGAGCGAGACAAGGGAGTTCCGGATGCGGTATTTCGACAAGGACACCGAGGTGGGGGAATGGTCTGACGTGGTGTCGGTGGTGACGATTCCTTAGCGCGGCGTCCGCTGGAGAGATTCACAGGGATGTAGAGCGGGGGAAGAAGGGTGGCCGGGGGGCCGCCCTTCTTCTTTGCAAGCGGTGGCGCGGGGCCACGCCTTCATGCACACAAGGGTGGAGCCGGAGCCGGAGCCGGAGCGCGCACGCGCACGCGCACGCGAGAGGCGCACGAGGACGGGGGATGGGGGGACGGGGGAGGTGGACCCAACCCGTCCGGACAGCGACCTTGGGCTTCACTCCACGCGCACTCCCCCCGAGACCGCATCATCCCCCTTCAGATCGAAGTCCGCGGCCACCAGACGGAGCCGCAGAGTCCGCCCTTTGAACGCCGCCGGCAGCGCGTAGCGAACTCGCCAGATCGCCCTCTCCCCCTCCAGCCCGCGCTCCACGAACATCGCCCGCGTCTGATCCGACACCTGCACTCCGCCCAGCATCATCGGCTCCCAGCGACTGGCAGAGAGCTCTTCGAATACGACCCAGGGCCCGGGACCGAACGCCGGTAAGACGCCGCTCGGGGCGCTCCAGCTCCCGTGGATCTCGCCGTCTTCGAAGCTCAAGATCGGCCTCGTCGCCCGCCCCGGCGCTGAGACCGTCAAAGGATACTCGCCATCTGCCTCGAAGAAGGACTCCGGCGCCGGGGGCGATACACGACCTGCGGCCAGATCGCGCACCTCTTCAATCAACCAATCGCCGGTGCAGCGCCCCCAGATCGTCGAGGCGCCCTCGTAGTGCTGGCGGTCGTACTCCCGGCCGGTGGTGAAGTACCCCGAGTAATCGCCGGTCACCCCTGCGACCATCGCCGATGTCGCGCCGCGGTCCAGCAGCATGCGCTCCATCTTGGCCGCGAACAACGTCGTTGGCTCTCCGGGCAACCCGACGAGGTGGAGCGAGCGCCGCGCCCCGGTGATCGTCACCAGACGGAGCGGAAGCACGTTGGCGGGACGGCCCGTGAAGACCTCGACGAGGGAGCTTTCGAAGGTGAGCTTGGGCGCGTGGGGATCCTCGGGCCGGTAGTCGCCGCGGCGGCTCTCGAGGTTCAGCGACGAGGCGAGGACGTCGGCGTCGAGCGCGAAGTTACGCCCGAGCTCCGACCCGCCCAGCGCCGGGATCCCGAACGCGGGGTTCGCGGCCAGGCGCCGCCCGTCCTCCAGGACCGCGCCCGCGGGCTCGGGCTCGGAGAAGCGCGTCACGATCGTCAGCGCGTTCTCCAGCGCGCCGCGCGCGGCGACGATGGCGCGCTCCAGCGTCTCGCCCACCACCTCGCCCATGCGGGCCGCCAGCGCCGTGCCCTGGAGCGCCACCACGCCCGCGAGATCAAGGCCCGGGAGATCGACGTCGACGTCGCCCATCGCCCCCGCGGCGAGCCCGATCGGGACGCGCCGTCGCGCCGTGGCGCTCGGCCAGTAGTCGGTCCCGCGCACGAGGCGATCTTGCACGTCGCGCACCGCGCACCCGCACCAGTCCGCCGACAGCGTCGCCTGCCCCGCGGAGATCGCGGTCCCGTGCGCGGCGAACGTCGCGAACGCGCCGATCGGCGCCCCCGATCGCTCCTCGGCCCAGATCACCTGCACGCGCGGATCGATGGCGAGGCCCTCCTTGGTGAGGCCGGGCGGGAGGTTCTCGAAGCGCGCATGAGCGCCGGCGAAGCGCTCCGGCTGGGCGCCGTCGTTGGTGAAGGCGCGCAGGCTGCGGTTCTGCGAGTAGCCCCAGCGGCGGGCGACGCCGTGGCCGACGCGGGCGGGCTTCAGATCCTGCGTCGCTTCGCGCACCGCGGCGGCGATCCCGCGCGAAAGCCGCTCGGCCCCGCGGCGATCGAGGCCCTGCCCCCCGGCTGTCATCTTGTCGTAGAGCGTGTTGCCGTAGACGTGCCCCGGTCCCGAGTGCGTGTGGGTCCCGGAGAGGAACAGCCGATCGATCCCGATCCCCAGCTCGGGCCCGATCTCGCGCGCGACGAGCTCGGTCAGGTAGCGCGCGCCCGCGTGGAAATCGATCGCCACCAGGGCGACCCGTCCGCCCGCGCCGTCATCGAGGACCAGCGCGTTGGCGAAGAGGCGCCCCCAGAGCCGCCGCGACACCTCGGATTGAATCGATCCGAAGCCCGCGAGGTGGCTGCCCAGGGCAGGCGTGATGTCGTGAAACGCGGCGCCTGCCTGGAGGATCCCGGTCTTGGGGATGGGCGCAGAGGCGAGGCGAGGGAGAGGGAAGGTGGGTCGAGGCACGGCCAGTCAGGTTAACCGAACTTCACACAGGTCCGTGCAAGCGCTTCACAACCGGCAAGCATTCTCTCCTGTGTCGGACGCAGCGAGACGGCGTCCACGGAGGGTTACGGACCATGCTGGGATTCATTATCGGGACGGCGTGCCTCATCGGTCTGATCAAGGTTCTGCGCCGTGGCCGAGGCGGCTACAGCGGGGGTTGCGGCGGCGGCGGTCGCTTTCGCGGTTACCGGGATCACGAAGGCGGAGGACATCATGAAGGCGGCTTCCGGCGCGGCGGCTGGGGCGGCTGGGGCGGCGGTCCGAACTTCATTTTCCGGGCGATCGTCGAGCAGCTCGACGCAACGCCCGAGCAGGAGAAGGTGATCGCCGCGGCCTTCCGCGAGGTCCGCGACGAGGCCAGCAAGAACCGCGAGGAGATGCGCCGCAGCCGCGGGGACATCGCCAAGGCGATGCGCAGCCCGGGCTTCGACGAGGTGCTCCTCGGTGAGCTCTTCGCCCGCCACGACACGGTGATCGAGGCCATGCGCCGCACCGTCACCGGCGCGCTCGCCAAGGTCCACGTGGTGCTCGACGAGAAGCAGCGGAACCACCTCGCCGATCTGATCGAGAACGGCCCGGGCTTCTCTCGCCGCGGCCCCCCGCGTCGCCGCGGCTTCGACTCGGCGTACGACGTGTGAAGCGCGCTCACGAGCCGGGGGACGGGACAACGCCCGTCCCCCAATCTGGAAGACCTCTCGAACTTTATTTCCTGGAGACAACGATCATGAAACGACGCTTGCTCATCGCGCTCCTCGCGCTCGGGACTGTCGGCGGCTACGGCGCGGGCTTCGCCAGCATGGGCTGCCGCGCTCACGCTCGCCGGGCCGCCATGGAGCGCCACGTCGCCCGCATTTGCGCCGACGCCGCTCGATCGCCGGGCGCCGTCCCTTCCTCGCAGGAAGACCGCTGGGACTGGTAAGCTCGCATGGCTGACATGGCCATACGCATCCTGCTCATCGACGACGACGTCCGGCTCTTCGAGCTTCTCAAGAGCTACCTCGACCAGAACGGGTTCACCGTCACGGTGGCCCCCGACGGACGGAAGGGGCTCGCGGCGCTCGAGGGCGGCACGTTCGACGCGGTGCTGCTCGACGTCATGATGCCGGGGATGGATGGCATCGAGGTCTGCAAGCGCATCCGCGCCAAGAGCAACATCCCCATCGTCATGCTCACCGCCAAGGGCGACGAGACCGACCGCGTGGTCGGCCTCGAAATCGGGGCGGACGACTATGTCGCCAAACCGTTCAGCCCGCGCGAGCTGCTCGCCCGCCTCCGCGCCGTGCTCCGTCGAGCGCGGCCGGACGCCACCGGCGAGCGGCTGACCGCGGGCGAGATCGCCGTCGACGTCCCGGGCCGCATCGTCACCGTCGCGGGCAAGCTGGTCGAGCTGACCGGGATCGAGTTCGACGTCCTCGTCGCCCTGGTCCGCCGCGCCGGCCGCGTCGTGGCCCGCGACGCGCTCCTCTCCGAAGCCGGCCGCAGCGACGTGAACGTCGGTGAGCGCACCGTCGACGTCCACGTCTCCCACCTGCGCCAGAAGCTCGGCGACGATCCTCGATCGCCGCGGCTGATCAAGACCGTGCGCGGCGTGGGCTACGTGCTCACGAAAGAGCCGACGTGAACCCCCTCCTCTGCTTCATCCGCGCTCGCCTCCACCGCCGCATGTTCGTGTGGTTCGGCGCGACAATCTTCTTCACCGGGATCGCGGTGGCCTTCGTGATGGGGGCCGCGGGCGGCGGCGCGACCGGGTGGAAGCGCGAGGCGATGCGCGCGCACAACCTCGCGGGCGACGTGTTCGCGAGCGCGTGGGACTCGCCGCAGCAGCGCGACGCCCTGGCGCGGACGGTGAGCCAGGATCTCGACGCCACCGTGGTCCTCGAGAGCGCGAGCGGCGCGGCGTTCGCTTCGTACGGCCTCCCTTGCACGGGGAAATCGATGACGCTGCCGATCACGCGGGACGAGCAGACGATCGGCCGCGTCTCGCTCTGCGCCGAGCGCTACCGCACCAGTCCGTTTCAGATCGCGCTCCCGCTCTTCGTCACCGGGGTCATCCTCTGGGCCGCCTCCGGCAAGATCGCCCACCGCCTCGCCCAGCCGATGGCCGAGCTGGCGCGGGTGGCGCAGGAGCTCGGATCAGGCAATTTCTCGGCGCGCGTCAAGCTCGGGCGGCACCACCATCACGGCGAGGCGTCCGCCCTCGCGCTCACCATCAACAACATGGCCGCGCGGATCGAGCGTCACCTCACCGAGCAGCGCGAGCTCCTCGCCGCCGTGTCCCACGAGCTGCGCACGCCCCTCGCTCGCATCCGCTTGATCACCGAGCTGGCGCGCGACAAGGGCGTCCCCGGCGCGACGCTCGACGATCTCGATCGCGAGGTGGTGGAGATGGACGCGCTCGTGGGCGATCTCCTCGCCAGCTCGCGCCTCGACTTCGCCGTGCTCTCACGGCGGCCGATCGACGCGGTGGAGGCCGCGGCGCGCGCCCTGGAGCGGGCCGGCGTCGACGCGGGCGTGCTCTCCACCGGCGCCGAGGGCGACACCGAGCCCCTGCGCGTCGAGGCCGACGCCACGCTGCTGGCCCGCGCCCTCGCCAACCTCGTCGACAACGCCAGGAAGCACGGCGGCGGCATCGAGAGCGTCCGCGTCCACCGCGACGGCGACGAGGTCGCGATCGAGGTCGAGGACCGCGGCATAGGCTTCGTCGACGGCGAAGAGGTGCGGATCTTCGAGCCGTTTTACCGGCGCTCCGAGCAGGGATCCCTCGGCCTCGGGCTCTCGCTGGTCAAGCGCATCGCCGAGGCCCACGGCGGCCGCGCCTACGCCGAGAACCGCGAAGGCGGCGGCGCCCGCGTGGCGATCGCCCTGCCGATCGCCGCGCCCGCCTGAGCGGCGATGCGGCGATGCGGCGATGCGGCGATGCGGCGATGCGGCGATGCGGCGATGCGGCGATGCGGCGATGAGAGAGCGGCCGTCGATCAGGGGTCGGCGGCCGGGGCTTCCACCGGCGCGACTTGCTGCTTGATCTTGAACTCCACCCGGCGATTGCGCTGCAGCCCGGCCTCGGTGTCGTTGCTCAGGAGCGGCTTCGTCATGCCGAATCCGACCGAGGTCAGGCGGGTCGCCGCGATGCCTTTTTGCACCAGGTACGTTCTGACGCTGGCGGCCCGTTCCTCCGACAGCTTCTGGTTGTATTCGGCTTTGCCCTGGTTGTCGGTGTGGCCTTCGATGCTCACGAGCGTGATCTCGGGGCTCACCTGGAGCAGCCGCAATACCTCGTCGAGGATTGGATAGCTGACCGGCAGGATGTTGGAGCTGTCGAAGGCGAACTCCACCTGCTTCAGGATCTCGATCTCGGCCGAGCCGCTGATGCGTCGGATGAACCGGGGACAGCCGTTCTGACCCGCGATGTTGCTGGTCACCCCGGGCTCCTTCGGGCATTCGTCGATGGCGTCCGTGATCCCATCCTGGTCGACGTCCGCCTCGTCGGTGACGTTGAAGGTGTAGCGCGCGTTGCCCGAGCCCGGATCGGTGTCCTTGACGCCGAAGCTGCCGCCGACGACGGCGACCGTGCGAAAGTCGGGCGCATAGCCGCCGGTGAGGCGCGTACCCGCGCTGAGCCCGGCCCAGACCTGGCGCAGCTTGGTGAAGTACATCCGCCCGTTGACGTTCCACTCCAGCGGGGAGGTGTCGAGATCGCCGGTGTTCTTCTTCCCCGCGCCCAGGGCCCCGAAGAGCTCGGCGCCGACGCGGATGGTGCCTTTGCGGAGAGGCACGTAGCCGCCGACCCCATAGAGCACCTCGCTCGAGACGTTGAGCTTGTTCTGCTCGTCCGTCTCCTTGGGCAGGCTCAGTTGGGTATAGGGCCGGAGCCGGTAGGCCGCGTTGAGCACGACGAAGAACGATTTGGCGCTGTACTCCGTCGCGAAGCCGAAGGCCCCGCCGGCGGCGCCGTCCCCGGCGAAGGAGAGCTTGTTCCCCGTCGGGAGAAAGGCCGCCGCCGAGAGGGCCAGCTTGAACGAGCGCGTCGCGTTGCGGTAGACGATGAAGCGCCCTTCGAGGCGCATGTCCATCGGCGCGGCTGACTTGAGGTCGATCACGCTCTGGGGCGTCCCCCCTTGATTGAGGACGATCGGGAACGAGGCCTGGATCGAGGCCCGATTGAAGAGCTCGACGCCCGCGTTGAGGTAGGTGATGAGCTGCGTCGCGATCGGTGGGCCCGCGATCTTCTCGGCCTTGTTGAGGTCGTCGACGTAGTTGTCGACGCGAAAGGGGTTCACGGCGAACCCCAGCCCGAGCTGGCCAAAGAAGCGGGTGTCACGCGACACCTCGGGGCGCCAGACGCCGATCCCATCGTCGGGCGCGCCGGCGATGACCAGGCGATCGACGTTGAAGGTGGCGGTCTGCGCCCCGGCGAGCGCCGGGACGAGGCCAATCGAGGAGGCGGCGAGGAGGGCGGACAGCGCGCGCCGGGTGAGGCGCATGGAGGAGAATCGAAGCATCTAAGAGTCTCTTTTTCCTACTGCGGGATGGTAGGGACGACGACCTGGTTGATCGGCTGGAAGCCAGCGCCGGCGGGGTAAGCGTAGGAGACGCGCTTGGTCTGCTGGGTGTTGCCCCAGCCCCAGACAGTGACGCCGAAGGGCAGCGCGCTGGACATCTCCTGACGACCGTTGGTGCAGCCGTTGACGCTCATGAAGTCGCCCGTCACCAGGTCGACGCGGGTGAACTCGTAGTTACCCACCTTCTGCCAGCCGGCGAGCGGCCCCGCGCACGCGAGCGTGACGTCGGCGAACTTCTCGTCGAGCTTCGAGGGCGTACGAACGACGACGAGGCTCGTCTCGGGGTACGTCGGATCGGTGAAGAGGACGTAGTGGTTGAGGTACTGCGACGGCGGGATGACGTTGACCCACTCCGGGCCGCCCTCCCCGTTGAAGCCCTCTGATCCCGTCATGTAGCCGCCGAGATAGAAGGGATGCTCGGCGTCCTGGCTCGTGACGACGAACTGCCCCGTGGAGGGGAACTCCGCCACCTGACCGAGATCGAGGGTGGACGGCGCGTCCAGCGGCGCCATCGGCGACCAGGTCAGCTTGGTGTCTTTGACGGCGCCGACGAGCCGCCATGGAGGCGACTCGTCCTTGCCACCACGCCCGCGATAACGGACGGCGGCGTACTCGCTCCCGAGGGCCTTGACGGGGGCGAGCTGCTGCTGGGCAGAGTCGCAGTCGTTCACCCCGGTGGGGACCGTGATGCAGGACGACGCGCCAAAGACCCCGACCGGCTTGGTGGACTCGATCGGGCTGCCGGTGAGCTCTTTCGGCTGGGTGATCTGGAGAAACTCACCCTTGTTGAGGGTGTAGGTCACCGGCGTGTTCGCCATCCCGGCGATCACGTTCATCCCGGCGATGATGTCGACCTTGGGGAGGATCTTGACCTCGGTGTTGTCCTGATAGGCGACGACGTCGAGCGACGGGTTCCCGTCGAAGATCGCCTCCGACGCTTTGTAGGCGTTGACGGCGATGTAGTTGGTGTCCCACGAGCTGGTGGGCAGGAGCAGCGTCGCCGACGTGGTGGCCGCCGTGCCGCCGCCGTACGGGTCAATTTGATAGGCCACCACCGGGTAGTCCGAGGTGATGTGGAAGGCCGTCCCGCGGCCAGTGCCCACCACGCCCGCCTCGGTGTTCACCGCCGCAGGCTTCGGACAATCCACCACCGATCCGCCGGTGTCGTTGCGGGAGAGGAACAGGATGGCCACCGCGCCCACGTCGAGCCCCTTCACCGCGTCATAAGGTGTATAGGTGATCGCCTGTCCCTGGACTGTCGGGATATAGGCGAACATCGCGGGAGCGAGCGGGACTCCCCCGCGCTCGACCGCGATGTGCACCGGCTTGCCCCAGGTGTTGGCGACGAAAGCCGCGAAGCAGGCGCCGTCGGCCTGGAGGCGCTGCGCCGTCTTGAGGGCCCAGTAATCACACCCGTACGAGCTCTTGGACTCTTCGGCCGCTTTGCAGGGGTCGGGGATGCACTTGGAGTTGGAGCAGCCCTCATCGACTGTGCACGTCTTGATCGGGAGGCCATGGCAGTCGATGACGCTCTTCAGATCGTTGGAGCAGGTCTCGTCGCACACCGGCGGGCCGCCCTCCATGAAGAGGCCGCCTTCCCCGCCCCCGCCGACGGTGACCGCCGAGGAGGTCGCCGTGCCGCCGCCCGCGGACGACAGCACGTCCCCGCGATAGGAGTCGGTGCAGGACGCGAACGCCACGATCAAGCTTGAAAAGCCGATCGCGACCGCTGTCCCGAAGTGAAGGTTGTTCCGAGTGATGGCCACGATATCCTCCCGGTCGAGATCTCAGGCAAGAAGCAATGTGAGGGTGACCCTAGCACGGTCCGCCGGATGAAGGGCAATCGTCGAAGGCGCTGCGTTCCAGGTGATATCGGGCACATCCGCGGCACATTTTCGGTCAACAAGTCCGCCACAGTGCGCGCGATGACCGCTGCGGGCGGCAGTTTCTATTCCTATGGAGAATTCGATCTTGCATCCTTACGTGCGGCTAACGAACCGCGCGCACGGACCTCCATCTTCCGCCCGGAGGTCTTGCCGCGCGGGGCGCATCCCTGCTAAAACGCGCGGAATGCGTCGCTTGCTCCTCGTCGCCCTCGTCGCTCCGCTCGTCGCTGGGGCCGCTTGCGCCTCCTTCAAAGACAAACGCACGCCTTCGGGCGAGTTCTGCAGCGATATGCAGGTGGTCCCCGCCGGCCAGGAGGCCGACTCCGAGTACCATCGCCTGCAGCCGATCAGCAGCGATCCAAAAGCAAGGACCGAGGCCGAGCGCCTCGAATCGTTGCGCAAGGCCGCGTGCGACGTCGGCGGCGACGCGGTGATCGAGGCCGTGAACGAGGAGGTCCGCGCCGAGAACGCGACCTACGCCACGGTCTCGAGCGGCACCGCGATCATCTGGCTGCGCCGCCCCACGGGGAGCGGCACCAAGCCGCTGAGCCTGCCCACCAAGCGCCCCACCGGCTCCGCCGAGCCCGAAGCGCCGCCGGCTCCCGAGCCCTCCGTCGAGCCGAGCGCCGTGGCCTCCGCCGCGCCGGTCGCGCCCGCCAAGTCGGGCAAGCCCGCGGTCAAGCCGCCGCCCCCGCCCTCGGCCAAGCCGCCTACGCCGCCGCCGCTTCCCCCGAAGAAGAAGTAAGCCCTCGGGCTTCTCGCCCGGGGCAAGGGCCCCGGGCTCTCCGTTCAACGCCGCATCAAGGCTTCGGCGCGCCCTTCGGGGGCGGGTCGTTCTTCGCGGGATCCTTCTTCGTCGCGCCGGACTTCGGCAAGACGCTGCCCTTGGGCAGAGTGCCATTCTGCTGCGTCGGCAGCACGTGATCCGGCGTGGAGTGGTCCGCGGCTCCGGGCAGGACTGACTTGGTCCCGAGCACGCCGTTCTCCTTGGTCGGCAGGTTGCTTTGCGTGGGCAGGACCTTGGTGTTGCCGGGCAGCACCGCGTCACGCGAAGGGAGCGAGGTGGCGTTGCTGTCGGAGGCGCCGCTGAGCGCGCGCGGCGGCGGCGCCCCGCGGCGGAGGATCCGGAACATCACCCGACGGTTCTTGGACGTCATCCGCTTGCAGTCGGGGCTCAGGCCCTCGTCGGGGCCGAGGCAGCCGCTGTCGTCGTAGATAGGCTTGCTGTGGCCAAAGCCCGTGGCCTGGAGGCGCGTGGCGTCGACCCCGCTCGAGGCCATGAAGGCCATGACGCTGTTCACGCGCCGCTGCGAGAGGTTCATGTTGTAAGCGTCGGTGGCGCGAACGTCGGTGTGGCCCTCGATCCGCACCTCGCGCAGCTCGGGGTGCGCCAAGAGCACCTCGACCACGTCGAGCAGGACCGGCTTGGACTCGTCGAGGAGGATGTCCTTGTCGGTGGCGAAGTGGACCTCGTCGAAGATCACGATCTCGTCGCCCTTGATGAACGCCGTCGGACAGCCGTGCTTCCCGCGCGGGCCCCCGGGCAGATCGGGGCACTCGTCCTCGCGATCGATGACGCCGTCTTCGTCGGAGTCCTTGTCGGGACAGCCCAGGTTCTCGGGCGCCCCCGGGACCTCGGGGCAGTGGTCGGCGGCGCCGATCAACCCGTCGTGATCGGGATCGTCCGACTCCTTCATCTGCAGGCGGTTGATCTCTTCCTGCTCGCGCGAGCTCTTTGGCTGCCAGGTGATGCTGCTGAAGAACCGGATGGAGGGCGCGCCGAAGCCGCAGGCCGCGCCGAAGCTGCCGCCGACGGTGATCGTGACCCCTTGCTTGGTCTGCCAGCGAGCCCCCATGAGGAACTCGGCCGGGATCTGCTTCACGCTGTCCGCGGCCGGGAACGACGTCAACGAAGGGTACCCGTAGACCTCACCGATGACCGAGATACCGTAGCGTTGCACGATGTAGGCCTCGGCCGAGACGCCGAAGGACCCCATGTTGCCGATGCGCACGCCCGCGAGCTGCCGATCGGGGCGGATCCAGACGCCGCCGTTGACGGCGACGAGGACGCCAAAGCCAAAGCGGTAATCGGCGATGAGCGAGCCGCCGTAGGTGACGATGCCGTCCCCCGTGAAGGCGTCGGTGCTGCCGGTGGGGAGGTTGACGTTGCCCGAGACGGCCATTCCAAAGCCGCTCTTGACCTCGTCCTTCCGGTTGAAGAACGGGACAGCCACCTTGGACGAGATGCGGAGATCCCCCATCGCGCTCGATTGGATCTCTCCCTCGGTCCCGATCGGGCGAAGGTTGTCCGAGGACTGCCAGGCGACGAACGGCACCGCGATGGAGACGTCGAACCAGTTGAAGAAGCCCATCCCCGCCATCCCGGTGAGCTCGAGCCGGGAGGCGACGGCGTTGACGCGCTGCGAGGTGCTCTTGCTGACCAGCACCAGGGGATCGAGGGCGATGTTGGTGAAGAGGCCGAACGTCGGAGAGAGATCGGCGATGACCTCTGACTTCTGGACCATCACCAGATCGCGCGGGGCGGCCGAGGGGCGGAAGACCTGGGCGTCGAAGCGGCCTTCTTCTGCCAAGGCCCCCGCGGAGGCGAGGAGCGCCGCCAGGGCGACGCCGAGAGAGAGGCGGCGCCTCATGACTGACCTCCCGACTCCGCCTGACGACTCTTACTCTTCAGCTCGCGACGGCGCACCAGGAAGGCCAGGACCGAGAGGGCGAGGATGCCCGAGGCCGGCACCGGGTCTTCCCCTTTGCTGCCGATGGTGCTGCCGGCGCAGGCCGAGCCGAGGGTGCTCCCGCAGGACGTGTTGTCAAGCATCGCGCCGGGCGTGCACTCCTTGGCTTCGCCCTCGTCGTTCCAGCGGCAATGCTCGTTGCCCATGCAATCCACGTTGCTCTTGCACGAGGTGCTGCAGGTGTGGGAGGCCGCGTCGCAGGTACCGCCGCAGGGACACTGGGTGTCGGCGTAGCACTCGACGCAGGCCGTGCCGTAGCAGTAAGGCGCGCTCGCGGCGCAGCTCGCCTCGCAGGCCGGCTCGCAGGCGTGGGTCATGAAGTTGCACATGCCGCTGGGGCACTGGAGGTTGTCGGTGCAGCGCACGCAGGCCGTATTCTTGTCGGCGATCTGTGAGCCCAGGCAGTACGGCGTGTCGCCCCCGCAGGTCTCGCAGCGGAGGCCGCAGCGGCGATCCCCGATGCAGGGGTTGCACTGGCCGCTGAGGCACCACTCGCCCCCCTTGCAGTCGAGATCGTTCCGGCAGGAGGCGCACGCCTCGCCGAGGTGGTTGGGGAGGCAGAACGGAGCGTCCGTGGGGCAAGGCAGGCAGTCATCACCACAGCAGTCGCTGCGCTCGTGCACCGCGAGCTCGTCGACGCAGAGGCCGCTGAGCGCGTCGCAGACGCCGGCCGCGCAGTCCGCCGTCGTCACGCACTCCACGCAGACCGGGGCGCCGCCGTCCGCGTCGTCCGCGCCGAGCGGCCGGCACTGCATGACCTTGGCGTTGTTGCCCGGGGGGCAGCAGTTGCACGAGGCGCCGGCGCAGTGCGCGGGGGTGTCGCACCACTGGCAGGTGTGATTGACGCAGTATTCACTCCGCCCACACTGGCTGTCTTCGTCGCACTCGTTGCAGATGTGCTTTTCCAGGTCGCACGTATACCCGGACTGGCAGTCGAGATCGGTGCGGCAGCTCCCGCAGTCGAGCTTGCCGTTGGTGTTGATGCAAAACGGGGTGGTGCCGCCGCAGGGAGAGCAGGTCGGCCCGCAGAGGGCGGCGGAGTCGCACGGGCTGCAAAGGGCGGCCTCGTTGCAGTAATAGCCGGAGTCGCAGCCGTTGTTGCCAGGCAGGTTGACGAACTGGCGGTCACACTGCTTGCAGAGGTTGGGATCGGGATAAGGGAGCTGGCCGCTCACAGTCATCGCGAAGGATTTCGGCGGAAAGAGCGTGAACCCGGCGTCTTTCAGGTTGGTGACTGGAACCTGGTTGGCCGGAAGCTCGAGGTCGGTGAAGGTGCCGAGGAAATACGACATCTCCAGCGCGGCGTGCTCGCCGCCCCCGACGTAGATGATCTCAAGGGGGTACAGGCCAGGCGCCTGAAAAGTGACGGTGTTGGTGACACGCCAGGTTGGAAAGAAGAGCTGGGGAGGACGGACGACCGCGGGGTAAATGGCGCCGCTCTTGCCGAAGAACGTCAGGCTCACCGCGTCGTCGGCGTAGAAGCCAAAGTGAATCGGCTTCCCCGTGAGCTCCGTGGTGACGTTGAAGAAGCCCCGGAGCCGGGCGCCGAAGGGCGTCGTGGTGTCGTTGACCAGGAAATCGCAGCCGCCCGTTTTGCACGTCGGCAGCATCGCGTCGATGAAATCACCGTAGCTGGGCTTGACCGGCGCGCCGGTATCGTTGTTGTTGCTCAGGTCGAGGAGGGTGCGGACGACGGACTCGACCCGATCCGCCTTGTGGGCCTCGATGAACGAGTTCATGCTGCCGTTATAGTTGCCGGCGTTGAGGGTGCTGAAATCGGCCACCGGGTTCTGCGAGATGGCCGTGGCGATGCACAGGCCGGTGCCGTCGACCGTCAGCGGCAGCCCGACCGGCGACGGAATGACCGTCTCGGCTGCCCCGGCCATCGAGGGGAGCAGGGAGAGGAGCCCTGCGAGGGCGATAGCGATTCGTTTACTAAGCATGGTTAACGACCACCAAACCGCCCTGAATGAAAAGCTGGATCGGACCTTGGTCGGCGAGGCTACCACAAGCGGCCGCTCGGCCGCAAGCGGCGTGCCACCTCCGTGCGGCGGCGTCGAAGAACGGCCGAGAACGCCCGCCGAGCCTAGCATCGAAGGCGCGGCCCGCAGGTCATTCCAGTACGCTTCGTCGGGGTGAACCGCCGTCCGCCGCAGAAGTCGCTCCCGATCGCCGTCCGCACGCGCTGGACGCCGGATCTCCTCGCGGCGGTAGCCGAGGGCGAGCGCCGCGCCCTCGCGCCGATCCTCGCGCGCGACGATGACGAGGCGCCCGCAGAGGCCGCGCGCCTTGCCCTCGATCGCGCCCTCGAGCTCACCCGCACCGCGATCGCGCGCGAGCCGCCGAGCCGGCCGATCGCGTGCGCCAGGGGCTGCTCGTCGTGCTGCGTCTCCAAGGTCGTGGTTACGCCGCCGGAGGCGCTGCGGATCGCCGCGCACCTGCGCCGCACGCTCGATCCGGAGGCGCTCGCCGCGGTGATCACGCGGGTCGCGGCGGCCGACGATCGCGCCCGGGGGCTCACCCGCGCGCGGCGCCTCGAAGAGAAGGTCCCCTGCCCGCTCCTCGCCGACGACGGGAGCTGCTCGGTCCACGAGGTCCGGCCGCTGATCTGCGCGGGGTGGACCTCGCTCGACGTCGGCGCGTGCGAGCGCTACTTCGCGGCCGAGGGCGCGGGGGCGAGCGCGCCGACGTACGGGCTCGGGTACGAGATCAGCGGCGCGATCCTCGCCGGCCTCGTCCAGGCGTGCGGCGACACGGGGCTCGATGGAACGCTGCTCGAGCTGATCGCGGCGCTGCGGATCGCGCTCACGCGGCCCAACGCGTCGGAGCGCTGGCGGCGGCGGCTTCCGGTCTTCACGCTCGCGAAGGACGCGGAGTCAGCGCAGCGCCTCGGCCGCGCGTGACAGCCTGTGCCGTGTACCTCGCGGCGCCCACCCAGCCTGGGCGAGCACCGCGAGGTGCTCAGCGCGTCACGGACCGTCCTTCCTCGCCGCCGCGTCGGCCTCGGTCTTCTCGGCGTCCGCCTTGGCCTTCGCCGCGTCCGCCTCGTCCTTCGCCTTCTTCGCCGCGCGCTTGCGCGCCTTCGCCTGGTCCGCGCGGTACTCGGCGAGCTGACTCTCATAGCTGCCAAGGAGCGTCTTTTGCGTCGCCGGATCGGCGCGGTACGCGGACGACACGTCGATCGCTAGCTGCACATAGAGATCGTGCCACACGTCGCTCGGATCGCGCGGCTCGTTCCCGGCATAGACGATCTCCCCGGCGAGCCCGAGCTTCTTCGCGTAGAGGGCGGCGTGGAGCAGGAAGTGCTCGACCAGCGGGCCGAGGCCAAGCGCCTTGATCGCGGACTTGATCGCCGGTCCCTGCTCGGGATCGGTGAGCGACTGGCGAATCGAGATCATCGCCGCGTTCTGGACACCTACGGAGTCGTGGATGAAGCCAATGCCGCTCGGGAACCAGGCGCTGTCGAGCAGGACGGCCGCGTCGAGCAGCGCTTGCTGCGCCGGGCCAAGCGGGATGACCGAGGCGACAAGGCCCTTCTGGAAGGCTTGCTCGATGCGGTAGATTGCGCTGACGACACCGTCGGTCCCCACATCAATGGTGAACATCGGGAGATCGTTCGAGGCCCTCAGCGCGCGGGTGGCCTCGATGACGGCGAGGGCGCCTTTGGTGATCTCGGCAGAATACTTGGGCTTTGATTTGAAGTGCTCTTCGAGCGCGCTGCCAACGTTGCGCTGGCGCTCTTCGGGGAGACGAGGAAGGGTGAACATGAAGGACCTCCAACGGCGAATGGACCGTGCGCTGGGGGTTATGTCAAGCGTCGCGAGGGTGGTGTCCTGATTTCACCACGGAGGCGCACACAGGGGGAAATCCCGGAGCCCTCTGGGCGACCCTCGTGCGGCGCCCGCACCCGCATGGGCGACCCTCGTGCGGGCGCCCGCACCCGCAGGGGCGACCCTCGTGCGGCCACCCGCACCCGCAGGGGCGACCCTCGTGCGGCCGCCCGCACCCGCAGGGGCGACCTTCGTGCGGCCGCCCGCACCCGTATGGGCGTGTACCGCGCGGTCGCCCACACCGGTATGGGCGGCCCTCGCGCGGCGCCCACACCCCTCTGGGCAAACGCCGTCAGCTCCGCGAAGCCTTGGCTTTGCGGATTGGGCGGGCCCGACGCGGGGCGGGGATCGCGAGCAGCTCCGTGACGCTCGCCACCGTGCCGGCCGCGTGCAGCCAGGCCGTGAGCTGGGCGTCGTCAGTGCAGGCCAGCATCTGCTTGCTCTGCGACGCCGTGACGGCCAGGCCGCGCCCTTCGAGCACGACGAGCAAGGCCTCGACCCGGCCCTTGAGATTGCCCTCGAGCTTGCCCTCGAGCTTGCCCTCGAGCTTGCCCTCGAGCTTGCCCTCGAGCTTGCCCTGTGCCTTGACCTTCCGCTCCCAGCGCTCGTAGACCCGCTCCAGATTCATCGCCAGCTCCTCTTCTTCGTCGCTCCGCTCGGACAGTTGCGGCAGGCTCTGCCGCCAGGCCACCAGGAGCTCCAGGGTAGCACCCTTGAGCGAGCCTTGGTGGCTGATTTCTCCGAGATGCTGCACCGCACGGGCCTGCACTTTCCCGCGGCCGAACAGCCTCAGCCAGAGGGTCGCCTCGGTTTCAGGCAGCTCGTGCACGACCACGATCACAGTGCTCCACATCTTCGCCAGCGTGTACAAGCCCCGTATGCTCCCAGGCAGCGGCGTGGTGCTGGCTTCGGCGGCGAAGTCGGCGGACAGGGTCGGGGTGATCACGCAGAGCGCGGTGCTTTCGAGGGTGGACAGCGGTCGTTTGGCCCGTCGGGCGGCCCGCGCTTCCCGGGCTTCCAGGTCGACGGCCTTGAGCACGCAGCTCTTGAGCTCGTGGACGCTGAGCGGGTTGCGGAAGGGCTCGAAGAGCACGCGGCCATGGGCCAGCTCGCCCAGCGTCCCGAGCTTGCGGCGGTAGGCCGCGCGCTCGCGGCGCTCAGTAAAGAGCACGTCGCCCCGGCGGCTCTCGCCCGCGATGCGGGCATCGAGGACCACGTCGCCAAGCTCCTTGAGCCAGAGGGCCAGGGCCCGCTTGGCCCACTCGTCATGGCAGGTGCGCACGTCCGGTGAGGTCTTCACGGGCCCAGTCTGCATTGAGCTTGGGCAGAGGTGCAAATGCGCTGCGACGAATGCTATTGCGGTGCCGTATTGAATCCAGGTGAGGCGAGGGAGCTACCTTTGCGAGAGGGAGGCTCCCCGGGACGGTCGGCGCTGGCTGGAGCGCGGACGATCACGGCAGCCGCCAGAGCTCCTCCGCGGCGACCGCGATGGCGGGGATGTTCGTCGGCGCGTCGGCGCGCCGATCGACGAGCGCGACCAGCGCGACCACGGTGGGCTCTGCGGCCTCACTCTCGTACCCCTTGAACTTCGGGTACTTCTCCGTCTCGACCACGCCGAGCCGGCCCCAGTAGTGATGCAGCCAGGTCTCGGTCTCCCAGCGGGGCACCACCAGCGCGATCGGCTCGGCCGGGCCTCGCGGGGCCATGTTCGCCTTCTTCAGCTCCTCCGCGAGCTCGCGATGGCGGTGCTCGACGGAGAGGTTATCGGCGTCGATGTGAACGACCAGCACCTGGGCGACGGAGCGGTCCCGCCGGCCGCGCACCTCCTTCGCGTACTGTTCCCGGACGCACTGCGAGCCGCACCCTTCGCCGGCTGGGAGAGGCAGGACGCGCACTCGTTCGAAGCCCCGTTCATGCTTCAGGTAGCGGTACAGGACGGCTCTCGACTGCTTGTCCTCGCAGAGCACCACCGCCGTCACCTTACGGCTCATGCGCTCTCTCCACGCGGGAGCCCGCCGCGCGCGACGACCTCCGCGGCCGGGCTCGCTTCACTCGCAGAGAACCGCTGGATCCGGGTCGGGCCGCCCTTCTCGCGGAACATCACGTACCCATCGTCGGGCGCGAGCTGGTTGATGTACTCCGGGTGGTGCGAGAGGATGAAGAGCTGCGGCCCGAGGCCGCTCTGGGCGCGGTCCAGCGCTTCCGTCAATCGGCTCGAACGGCGCCCCTTGAATCGGATCGTCTACTGACCCGCCTGAGCCGCCTTGAAGAGCGCCCCCGCGCAGTACGAGCCACCCTGAATCCCGAGCGCGTCCTTGAGCTGACAGAGGCGAATCGCCCGCGGCAAGAGGCCAGGAATGCCGACCAGGAGCGCCTTCTTCGCCAGGTCGTCAGCGCGGTGCGCGACGACCTGCTTCGCCGCGCTGGGCAGCTCGGCGACGTGCGCCACGAGGGCGGCCGTGACGAGCTTCGAGGGGTCCTCGGCGTTGGCCCAGCGCGCCGGGGACGCGAGGACGGCCTTGAGGAACGCGGCGCTGAACCGCGGCGCGCTCGGGCTGTCGGCGCAAGGGAGATCAGGATCGGCCGGGCCAAAGTCCTCGGGGTCGAGGGCGCCCTGCGCGACGCGGCGGAGGAGCGGGGCGCGCGGGCCGGCAAAGGCCTCCTGATCGGCCGCGAGCGATCCGGCTTCGAGGTGGACCGCGAGGGCCTCGCACTGCCGCTCCAGCGTCTCTTTCTGGAGCTTGGCCTGGGCGGCGCGCTCCTCGAGCTGCCGCGTGGCCTCGCGCTCCTTGGCCGCGCGCTCTTGCTGCGTGACGCACTCGCGCGCGCGCTCTTCGAGGCGTCGACGCTGATCGGACGAGGCTCGGCGCGCGTCGCCTGGGGCGATCGAGGACACCGCGCAGAGGTCGGGGGCGGCGAGCGCCTCGTCGACGCGCACGCGGGCGCTGCGCACCCAGAGGACCACGCCGAGGGCTCCAGCGCTGATCCCGGCGAGGCCGGCGACGGCGAGGATGCGCCGCAGGCGCCGCAGGCGGTAGGCGCGCTCGAGGATGCTGCCGTCGTCGAGGAGACCGCGGCAGCGGGCGATGATGTCCTGCCACTCGGCGACGTCGACCGCGAGGGCGCGGAGCGGCCCCGCGAGCTCGTGATCGCGCGTGACCTTGTTGGCGAGGCGATCGAGGCAGAGGCCCACGTCGGGGGCGCGGCCGTCGGAGGTCAGATCGGCCACGCCCTTGAGGAGACCGCCGATGTGCCCCGCGTGCATGGTCCACGCTTGCACCGCGTTCTGCTGCGAGACAGCGAGGCGGTTGACCAGACTGCGCACCTGATCCATCGGCAGGAGGCGCTCGACGTCGCTCGGGCCGACGCCGACGCGCTTGGCGCTCTCCTCCACGCCGCGGCGAAATCCGCCGTAAAGGCTGTCGGGCGTCAGCTCGCGCAGCCCGTCGGCGACGCGGCTCGAAAGGATGCATTGACCGGCATAATTGACCGGCCCACCCGCACCGACGAGGAACGTTCCGCCGAGTTTTACTGCCATGAGCGCTCTCCTTGGTTACCCCGTCAGGATAATACGCGAGACCTCGGGCGGAGCGCCGATCCGTGCGGGCGGACCCGCGGTGCCGAAGCCGCGATTGACATACAGGCTCGTCTCGCCGAGGCGGTAGCCGCCCGCGATGAACGGGTGACCGAGCACGAGCCGCGCCGGGACAACGCCGAAGTTGAGCTGGCCGCCGTGGGTGTGGCCGCTGAGCTGGAGCGCGACCTTGCCAGCGGCGCGCGGAAAGAACTGCGGGTTGTGGCAGAGGAGAACGCGCGGGAGGGAGGCCGGCACGGCGGCGATGGCGCGATCGAGGTCCGGCCCCGACGAGCGCGGATCGGTCCGCGGACCGAAGACGTCGTCGACGCCGAGCAGCGCGAAGCCCGCGCCCGCGTCGCCGATCACCCGGCCGTCGTTGACCAGCATCGTCGCGCCCGCGCCGGTGATGGCGGCGCGCACCGCGTCGAGGCCCGTGTAGTAGTCGTGGTTCCCCGGGATGGCGACGACGCCGTGGCGCGGGATCGCGGCGAGGCGACGGACGAAGCGGCCGAGCGTGTCGACGAAGCGCGGATCGTGATCGATGAGATCGCCCGTGAGGATCACCAGATCGGGGCGCGCGCGCCGCACCAGATCCTCCGCCGCGCGGAGCTCGGCCTCGTCCACGAAGGTGCCGACGTGGATGTCCGAGAGCTGCACGATGGTGAATCCATCGAGGCGCCGCGAGAGGCCCGGGATCCGCACCGGCACCTCGTCGATCACGTAGTCGTGGCGGCCGACGAGCGTGCCGTACACCGAGCTGCTCACGCCGACGAAGACCGCTGATCCCGCGGTCGCGCGCGCGAGGAACGATCGCCGTGAGACCTCGGGCAGCGGGGCCGGAAGCGTGACGATCGCCGGCTCAGGCGGCGAGGGATCGGCGGGTGCGATCGGCGCGAGCGGCACACTTGACGAAGCGAGCGCGGTCGGCGCGAACACGCGTCGCTTCGCCTGCACGACGAGCCGCGCCAGGAACACCGTGAGATCGATCACCCCGAGCAGCACCGCCGCGACGACCGACGCGAGGAGGATCGTGTAGGCCACCAGCTCCACCGGCTCGAGCAGGCGCCGCGGGACCCGGCCGAGCACGCGGAGGCTCACCGCCAGCGCGCTCGAGACGCCGAGCACGACGGTGAGGGCGAGCCGAACCCGCCGGCCGAGATCGAAGGATCGCGCCAGGCGACGGTAGAGGTAGGTGCTCGCGAGCCCGAGGATCGCGGCGAAGATCAGCGCGAAGATCAGCAGACGGATCAGCATCGCGTTGGCCGCGCCTCAGCCGCCGGTGGAGCGGCGGATCAGCCGGCCGGCCGCCTCGGCCGCGAGCCGCCGCGGCGTGAGGCGAACGGCGGCGTAGCCGAGGCGATTGACGAGGCCAGGGATCACCACGGGCTTCTTTCCGAGGGCCGAGAGCGCGGCGGCGACGACGGGCTCGGGGCTCATCATCTTGACCGGGACCCGGGTCGGATCGACGCCGGTACGCCGCGGGCCCTCGGTGTCGGTCGGGCCGGGGCAGAGGGCCAGGACGTCGACGCCCTCGTCGCGGAGCTCGCAGGCGAGGCCCTCGGCGAGCTGGAGGCCCCAGCCCTTGGTGGCGGCGTAGTGGCTCGTGAACGGCGTGCCCTGGAACGCCGCCGTCGACGAGGTGAAGATGATCCCACCGCGGCGCCGCGCGGCCATCTTGCGCCCGTAGGCGTGGGCGAGGATCAGCGCCGCGCGGCAGTTGACGTCGAGCATCTCGAGCTCGCCTTCGATGTCGCCGTCGAGGAAGCGGCCCTTGCGCCCGAAGCCGGCGTTGTTGACGAGGAGGCCGATCTCCACGCCCTGCGCGGCCCGCTCGATCAGCGGGAAGAAATCGCGCTGCCCGAGGTCTACCGCGACGACGCGGGCCTCGATCCCGTGGGCGCGCGCGAGATCACCCGCGAGCGTGTCGAGGCGCTCTTTGCGGCGCGCGGCGAGCACCAGCGAGAAGCCGCGCGCGGCGAGCTGGCGGGCGAACTCTTCCCCGATGCCGGACGAGGCCCCGGTGACGAGAGCCCACGGGCCATAGCGACGGGCGAGGTCGTCCTGCATGCGCCGGCACCTTACTTCACTTCGTCGGCGAGAGCGCGGCCGGCGTGGCCGACGCCGATCGCGCCGTTGTAGCTGAGCAGCGCGATCCCGATCGTCTGCATCCCCGCGAGCGGGACCACGGGGTAACAAGCCGAGAGCTTGCGGCCGAGCAGATAGCGCGGGACCAGATCGAGGCGCGACTCGATCAGCGCGAGCACGTCGTTGTACGACGGCGCCGGGCCCTCGTAGATCGCCATCGCGCCCACGGGCATGTGGGCGGCGCGGTTCTCGAGGTGGAGGAAGGTCGCGTCCAGAGAGCTGAGGCGCTCGAACCAGGTCATGCGGCCGAGTATCGCATGAGCAAAGGGCCGCCGAGCGCCCCGCACCAGGCGCCCTATCTGGAATCAAAGGCGTCCGCCGTCGTTCCTGGCGTCTTCACCGCGGCGGGCGGGTGACGCCCGTCTACGCTTAGCCGGCGTGGTACCCTGACATGGTGAGCACGGAGAGCTTCGTCCAAGATCGGCGGCAGGCCACCTGGCGCGGGGCCACAGTGTGAGAGCGCTGCCGACAACAGTGCGGTCGCCGCAGCCACTCCTGCAGATCATCCACCCGAGCGAGCTCATGGATAGGAACACGCGCACCCTCGCCGCTCTGCTCGACGCGCTCACGGAGATTGGCGCACGACACGCGCTCATTGGTGGGCTCGTCGCCGGCTACTACGGCAAAGGGCGAGCGACCGTGGACGTGGATCTGCTCGTGCCAAAGCGCTTCATGAAGCGACTTCAGGCAGCGCTCGAGAGGCGCGGCTACGAGGTGCGCACGTTCCCGGACATGATGCGGATGTATGTCCCCGGCGAGCCGGAGTCGGTGGGGGATCTCGTCGCGCAGGAGGGGAACCCCGTGCTGCGCGCGGCATTCACAGCGACGACGCCGGTGGCGCTCCTGGGCCTCCCGGTAAGCGTCGTGCGGCGCGGCGCGTTCGTGGCGTTGAAGTTCCACGCCGCCCTGTCCCTGACGCGCCAGCTGGGCGACAAGATACAGGACGTGGCGGACATCGTGCGGGTGCTGGAGAAAGAGTTCGGCCCGGAAGACGAGAAGCTCGCGATAGCGATCGTGGGCAAGATGTACCCGGGCGCCGTGGCGGACTTCGAAGAGCTGCTCGACGATGTGCGCCACGGGCGGCGGCCGAAGATTTGAGGTTCGCGTCTTCGCCGCCGCCTTCGAGTGCCTCGTGCGCGGCGGGGATTACCGGAGATCAAAGCCCTTGGTCAGCTCGTCGGCGGGTGCCTTCGGCGCCTTCGGGGCCTCGGGCGTCTTCGCCGCGGCGGGCTCCTTCGCTGCCTCGGCCTCCTTCGCCGCCGCAGACTCCTTGGCCTTCGCCGCTTTGCGCGCTGAAACGCGGGTGGTGTCGAAAGAGCCAGGCGATCCGGTTGAGCTCGGGGACGAGGATCGAGCGATCGGCCCGGTGCGCGGTGCGGAAGGCGCGCAGCGTCTGATCGACCAAAAGGAGCACGCGCCCATCCTGGACATCGAGCGAGCGTTGCGAGACGCGACGTACAGTTACGGTGTACTGACGAGGGGGTGGAGGGGAGCGGAGCACGGCGGGTGGGGTGGCGGACCATGGGCGGGTGGGCGCTCCAGCAGCGGGGAGCGGGCGCTCCACCAGCGGGGAGCGGGCGCGCCAGCGGCGATTTTGGAGGGCGGACTGCGCGCGCAGGGCGACGGACGGCGACCTTTCGGGGGCGCTATGGGGGTGGACCCCTTACCTTATGCACTCTGCGTACACATTGGCGCTTTCGAGCTGGGCCCTCTTCGCAGCGTCAAGGAGGGCTTCTGGCGCGATGAATCGGCGGCGGCGCGCGGAAGTGGATGGGAGGACGAGGAGAACCGCGCTGTTTGTCGGAAGCCGCCCGAACTCCAGGCTCCGCCCTGGCCTGCCGCTGCACCGGGGAGCGGATCAGCGCCGCGCTCGGCGCCTGGGCAGCGGCGGCGCCGAGGCCGCCGGTGAGCTTTTGACGCGCTCCAGGACGAGGCGCTGCTCTCGGCTCTGCCGCGGGTACGCTGCATTCTGGAGCCGATGCTCGCCGACGACGCGCTCGGTGTTGCCGATCAGGCCAGAGCGCGGCGAATTGACGAGCCGCTGCGATCACGACAGACCGCACCGGCCGGCGACGGGTCGCTGCGATCACCGCGGACCGCGCCGGCTGGCGACAAGCCACCGCAGCGGGAGGCGCGAGTACTCCCGCTCGTGACTGGCGTTGACGAGCCCACCGACCCGGAACACTGGACTGAGCTTCGCGAGGACAGCGTCGTCGAGGATTCCGACGCTGGGAAGGCGAGCGACGACACCGAGGGCGACAAAGGGAAACCCTGCGGTGATGACCTGCGAAATGCCAATGGCCCGCTCCCACTTCTGAACTCGCGGGTGTCCTCCCAGATAGGCGAGGCCGAGCAGCGCCACGAGGCCGAGAATAGTCTTGATGAGCAGCGCGGGGCGTTGCTCAGGAGGTACGGGAGGGCCTTCCGGAGCGGGCGCGTCGGAGAAGAGCGGCTTCGACGTCGGGTCTGTCGACACCGGAGGCAGGTTGAGGCCATCGTCCTCGACCCTTGCGGCGCTTCCCCCGTCGTCCTCGTTCCTGGAGTTGAAGAGCGGAATGGCGGCGTTGGCGTCTTCCCGGGCGTCCGTGGCCCCCGCCTCCGCGTCGTGATCCGGGCCATCCAGAGCGCTCGCGTCCCCGCCTCCGGCATCCAGGACGGGCCACGACGCAGGCGCCGCCCGCGCGGTCGCTCGGTCCATGACGATCGTGACCAGAGCGACGAGGAGGTTGGCGGCGATCGCCAGCACGGCGATCACCACTCCGCTGGAGAGTGATAGGCCACGTCGCCGGCGATGGACGCCTCGCCGACGTTGCGGGGCTTGGCCCTTCGAGTAGCTCCGGTCCTGGTTCATACGCGCACTCGCTTCTCTCCAGCGGACGCAGCTCTCTTGGCCTCAGCGTCCGCGCCCCGTCGATTCATCAGGAAGTAGACGCCCACGCCCACGAGCGCAAAGCACGCCCACTGCGCGGGTGTGAGCCCCGCATACCGCGGGTCGGCGCCGGGGACTCCGCGCCCCTCCTTTTCGCGGAGAAAATCGAGGAGGAATCGAATCGGCGCGTACGACACGCACAGCCATCCGACAGGGAATTCGGCCAACGTCGACGAAGATCATCCGAACCACCTCGATTTGGCGATGATTTTTCGCCAGATCGATTGAAAACGCTCCACGACTCCCACTTTGGCCGAATTCCCTGTC
>Ga0105048_10002315_pt1 | contig 30846 bp, 30 predicted proteins | sample MAT05_FD_78382 | JGI IMG/M metagenome (GOLD analysis project Ga0105048, IMG submission 78382) | Freshwater microbial communities from Lake Fryxell liftoff mats and glacier meltwater in Antarctica - MAT-05 | ecosystem: Environmental > Aquatic > Freshwater > Ice > Liftoff microbial mat | place... | reverse complement strand
CCCCGATAGACACCACGCCAACCGGCCTCGAAAGGCTATCTAGTGTCCAATCCGTGAACCGGACACCAGAATTTCGTTCAAATTTTCAGAGGATTTTATCTCGGCTCCAGGCCGATTTTCGCTTTCGCGACGATGTCCAGGTCCTCTTTGCCCCTGTCCATCTCTTCTGCTGATCCCTACTACCGAGGCTTCCTACTCGAACCGCTTGAATCGGCTCGTTTCCAGCCTCTCGTCAGCGCTCATTTGCTCTGCATCGCAGCGCAACTCTCTCAGGATAGCACGGCGAGAGAATATGTCAAATGGTTTGCAAAGAATTGCAAGAATTCATTTTTCAGAGAGCGGCTCGATACGCGGTATCGTCATTAGAATCAACCGGAAAGCCAGCACATGAAACGAACCGGCCATAGCAAATACTGGCAGATATCCGAAACCTTCATCTAAGACGGATCGAACGCCTTGCCCAAAAACCACCCCTCCCAGCGCTCCGCCGAACCCAACCATACCAGCAACGGACCCCACCATCCGACCCGGCACCAAGTCCGCGGGCAGGATGATTACCAGTGTCGCCCAGGATTGTTGCCCGAAGAACGCCACGTTAAAGATTGCAATTGCCAAGTTCACGGGAGCGTTATCTGGGAAGAGTATTATCGGCATGACCCCCGCACGGGCTCCCAATGCCAACTTTCTTGCCAGATTCACGGAATATCCTCTTCGAAACAGCCAACTGGAAAACCACCCCCCGATCAGCCTTCCTTCGGAGTCAACCGGTCGGCGCTCCGCCAAGCGTTGAAAGTCCTGGAATTTATGGACGTCATTTCCCAGCGTGTTGGCGATGGCGCCTACCTGAATGCCCGCGCCGATGCAATTTTGCCTGATCCGATGCAATTCCTACTTCTCCTCGATGGGATCTCTTCCCACGAGGTAATGGAGGCGCGGCTATTGGTCGAACCAAGAACTAGCGGCCCGCGCCGCAACTCGCGCTTCTGATGAGGATATCGCGGGGATCGCTCGTGAACTTCGAGCCCTGGAAGCATGCAAGACCGACCACGCAAAGCTTGTGGCCCACGATCTTTTGTTCCATCAGGCCATTTTCCAGGCTGCTGGCAACCGCGTCACCAGTTTCATATTCTCCGTCGTTCATAAGTCGCTCGACAAACTCATCACCATCACCTCCCAGATCGTCGAGCCGGAACATACTCTCACGCTCCACCGCCGGATTTATCAAGCCATTCGCAAGCCCGATCCCGATGAAGCGCGCAGCCGGATGAACGAGCATCTAATTGACGACCGTGATCTCCTCGCGCGCGCCGCGGAAAAGCAAAATCATTTCCAAATGCAGGCTCGCATTCAGACGCTTAACAAGAAAGAACTTCGGGCCACCCGCTAAACTGAAAGGGATGTCTCCTGAGCCCGCCGAGCCCATTACACCCCCGCAAACCGGCTGGCGCGCGATCATTCGTATCATAACCGGCATTGCCCTTTTGCTCGTCGGAGTAGTGGGTTTGATTCTACCCATTATGCCCGGCTGGGTTTTCATCATCCCCGGGCTGATGATCCTCGCCGACTACTTTCCACCAGCGCGGCGCCTCCTCGATTGGGCTAAGGCCAAATATGAAGCGCTCAAGACCAAATCAAGTTAGCCATGCTCAAACACATTTCTGTTCACGGCGCCCGCCAGCACAACCTCCAGAACGTCAGCGTTGAAATCCCCCGGAATACGCTGACCGTGATTACAGGCTTAAGCGGATCCGGAAAGTCCTCTTTGGCATTCGACACCATTTATGCGGAAGGCCAGCGACGCTACGTCGAGACGCTCTCTCCTTACGCCCGGCAATTCCTCGATCAGATGGAGCGGCCCGATGTCGATTCCATTGACGGCCTTAGCCCTGCCATCTCCATCGAGCAAAAGACCACCAACCGAAGCCCTCGTTCAACAGTCGGCACGGTCACCGAAATTTACGATTACCTGCGGCTTCTCTACGCCAATATCGGCGTACCCCATTGCCCGAACTGCCACGTTCCGATCTCAGCCCAAACCACGCAGCAGATCCTGGAACAGGTCCTCGCCCTTCGGCAGGAAGAGCGAGTGATGATCCTCGCGCCTGTCGTTCGCGGCCGCAAGGGCGAATATAAAAAGGATCTCGAAAAGTATCTCCGCCAAGGCTTCATGCGGGCCCGGATTGACGGCGAACTTCGGGGCTTGGACGAGGATATTCCGCTCGATCGCCGTAAGAATCACACTATCGAGATCGTCGTCGACCGCTTGCTCGTCAAGCCTGGAATCGAAAAGCGCCTGGAGGCTAGTATAGAAACGGCGATGAAACTGGCGGCCGGCCTGGTCACAGTCGCTGTCGTTAATGGCGAAGAACGCCTCTACTCGAAAAGTCTGGCCTGTCCCGAATGCGGCAACAGCGTTCCGCAACCAGAACCTCGTAGTTTTAGCTTCAATAGCCCTTTCGGCGCTTGTGAAACTTGCAATGGCCTGGGAAGCAAATGGTCATTTGACCCGGACAAGTTCATCATTGATCCTTCTAAACCGCTATTCGATGGCGGGCTGGGGCCGGGCGGATCCTCGTCGGTGATGATCCCCCGGGTTGAGGAGGCAGCCAAGCGCTACAAAATCAAGATCGATAAGCCTTTCGACTCGCTTTCCAAACCCCACCAAATCATCCTCCTTGAAGGCCTTGAAGGATTCCCCGGAATCATCAAAATTCTCGACGGCATGTATCGTGACGGCCCCAGCAGTTTCAGCGACTATTTCATGACTTACATGTCGCCCACGACCTGCCCCGCCTGCAATGGCTTACGGCTAAAGCCGGCCACGCTCGCCGTCCGCGTCAAAGGCGTCTCCATCGCGGATTTCACCCAACTCCCTTTGAATCGTGCATTGGAAGCCGCCCGTGCCTGGAAAATGACCGAGCGCGAGGCACTGATCGCCAGCCGCATCAAGGATGAAATCGAACATCGCTTGGAGTTTCTGCTCGCTGTCGGCCTCGAATACCTGAGCCTCCACCGGTCTGCCGCAACGCTTTCCGGCGGCGAATCCCAGCGAATCCGCCTGGCAACCCAAATCGGCTCGAAATTGCGCGGCGTACTCTACGTTCTCGATGAACCGTCCATAGGCCTGCACCCTCGCGATAACGACCGTCTCCTCGACACTCTCTGCCAACTCCGCGATCTCGGCAATACAGTCCTGATCGTCGAGCATGACGAGGACACCATTCACCGCGCCGATTATGTGATCGATTTGGGGCCTGGCGCGGGACGACTCGGCGGTCACCTGGTGGCCGCGGGAACGCCGAAGCAGGTCGAAAACACCAAGGCGTCGCTCACCGGCCAGTACCTGAAAGGGACGAGGAAGATCGAAGTTCCTTCCATCCGCCGCCCCGGCAACGGCAACAGTATCACCATTGAAGGCGCCACCGAGCACAACCTAAAGGAAGTTGATGTCACTTTTCCGCTGGGGACGATGACCGTAATCACGGGTGTAAGCGGCAGTGGAAAGTCCACGCTCGTGACCGACATTTTGTACAACGCCCTGGCCAAGGAAATCTACGGCAGCCGGGCCGAGCCGGGCCGTCACAAGCGTATCAAGGGCATCGAATTAATCGATAAGGTGATCGAAATCGACAATCGCCGATTGGCCGCACGCCTCGAAGCAATCCGGCAACGTATACCGGGACATTCAGTCCGATTCGCGACTTGTTCGCGCTGCTCCCGGAGTCCCGCGAGCGCGGTTACAAGCCCGGCCGATTCAGCTTCAACGTCAAAGGCGGGCGGTGCGAAGCCTGCCAGGGCGACGGGCTGAAACGGATCGAGATGAACTTTCTACCCGACGTCTATGTGACATGCGACGTATGCCGCAAGCGCCGTTATAACGTCGAAACGCTGGCGGTGAAGTACAAAGGCTACTCCATCGCCGATATTCTGGAAAGCACCGTCGAGCAGGCCTTAGGAATTCTCGAGAACGTACCGCAACTCCAAAACAAGCTGCAAACGCTGGTTGACGTCGGTCTCGGATACATTCATTTGGGGCAGTCGTCGACAACGCTATCGGGCGGAGAAGCGCAACGGATCAAACTGGCTAAAGAGTTAAGCCGCCGTCAGACCGGCAAGACCTTATACATTCTCGATGAGCCCACCACCGGCCTGCACTTCGAAGACGTCAAACGTCTGCTGGAGGTCATTAACCGCTTGGTTGATCTCGGCAATACCGTCATTATCATTGAGCACAACCTGGACGTTATGAAATGCGCGGATTGGATTATCGATCTGGGGCCCGAGGGCGGCGAGCGCGGCGGCACGATCGTCGCCACCGGTACACCGGAGCAGATCGCGAAAGTGAAGAAGAGCTATACGGGACAAGCTCTGGCCAAAATGCTAGGCAAGTAGAGCCAACGCGCGGAGGCTCTCGGTGAAAGGAGCGGTCGCGACGCCGTGCTCGGTAATGATCCCGGTCACATAGCGATTGGGTGTGACGTCAAATGCGGGGTTGCAGACCTTGACGCCTTCAGGCGCGACTGGCACGCCGAATACGCTTGTCACTTCGCTGGCCGCCCGTTCCTCAATGGGAATCAGTGAGCCGTCGGAGAGCGTAAGATCCAGGGTGGAAATGGGAGCGGCGACGAAGAACGGCACGCCATTCTCCTTCGCCAGAACCGCAACCGAGTAGGTACCGATTTTATTAGCGACATCGCCATTCGCCGCGATACGGTCCGCGCCGACCACAACGCACCCGATCCGTCCGGACTTCAGGAAGTGTCCAGCCATGTTGTCGGTGATCAAGGTAGTGGGAATGCCGTCCTGCATCAACTCCCACGCGGTTAGCCGGGCACCCTGCAAAAACGGACGGGTCTCATCCGCAAATACATCGATTTTCTTACCCGACTCCACCGCCGCCCGAATCACTCCGAGAGCGGTTCCGTAACCGGCCGTTGCCAAAGCGCCGGCGTTGCAGTGCGTCAGCACCGTTTTCCCATCCGGAACCAGTGGTGCGCCGTGGCGCCCAATCTCCTTACAAATCGCGACGTCCTCGTCCTTTACTTTGATTGCTTCGGCAATCATCGCCGCGCGCTTTTCATCAATTGGCAATCCGGCGAGCGAAGCGTACAGGCGCTTCATCCGTTCGATGCCCCAGAAAAGATTGACGGCGGTTGGACGAGTTGCAGCCAGAGTGTCACAAATTGCGGCGAACTCAGCATCGGGATCCGCTGACTTTTGCACTCCAATCGCCACGCCCATGGCGGCAGCGACGCCAATTGCGGGAGCGCCGCGGATAATCATCGTCTTGATCGCGTTCGCGACTTCCAAGTAATCGGTGCAAGTGACAAAAACGGTCTGGCGCGGCAGGAGCGTCTGGTCAATCATCACGACTCCTTGCGGAGTCCATTCGATAGTTTCGAGCATGTTTTCCTATTGTGGATTGAGAAAATGGCCGGCGAACATCATCAGATTATAGGCGCCGTGGGTGATCGTTGAAGCGAGAGTGGAGTTGGACCGGATTCGAACCAGGCCGAAACCGATGCTGACGAGGACCAGCAACAGCAAATGCTGCCAGCTCCAGTCGTACATCGGTCCGTGCATCAGGGCGAAAGGAATAGAAGTGATCAGCAGGCCCGCCGCAGCCCCCAAACTACGCATCGCAACCGGGAGAATTATGCCCCGAAATAGTAGCTCCTCGATCAGCGGTGCGCCGGTGACGCCAAAAACTACCAGCATCCGGCAGCCAATAGGATCAGCCAGGAGCTGTTCCATCAGGCCGTTCTGAATATTCTTGGCTTGCAGAAGGCCCGCGAGCAGGCCAGCCACAATCGCCAACCCAGGCCCCAGAGCGAGGTATACCCAAGGTCCCTGCTCGGGCCATGTCCATCGAACATCATCCCAAAACGAAGTGGCCGGATTACGGAGAAGCGCCCAAACTCCGGCAAGCCAAAGGCCGTAGGCTGCGAGCTGTCCGGGAATCGCGACCTGAACTTGCGAAGGCGACTGCCCGAGGATCAGCCAGCCACCGCCTATCGCAATTGCCGCGCCAATAATCATCGCCGGGATCATCAGGCTGACGGAAATGACGACTTCTTTCCATCCCCAACCGGGGCTCTCCGTCATTGGCCGTCACCCTCGACAAGTATGGCAGCCAGAAGCGGAATCATGATCTCATGATGACCGGTAAGTGCATAGCCGCGCCCGCCGGCATTAGCATGGGGGCGTTTGACGACGTTGACCGAGGGCCGGTAGTGCTGCAAAAAATCGAAATTGACGGTGGTGAAGTTACGGAGCGGATAACCTAAGTTGCGTACGACACTGACCGCTTTCAAGAACACCTCAGGCATCACAACCGCCGAACCGACGTTCAAATAAACTCCGCCCTCATCCAATCCACGAATCATTTCACAGAGCAATCGAAAGTCGTGATGCGAAGTGCGGCCAATCGCGGCGCCATCCGCCCCGGGATGCGTATGAGGAGTGTCGGTACCAATAGCGACATGGACCGTGACCGGAATCTTTCGAGAATAGGCTCCGTGCAGCAGACTGGCGCTGGCGAAACGCGGGTCGGCCAACTCGGTGATCTTTCGGCAGACGGCCTCGCCCATACCGATATCGGCGGCCGCTCCGTTGATGGCGTTATTCAAATCCCGGCCGGTTTCTTCCGCGGAGCCGAAACTGCCGTCTGGAAGGACCGCCTCGACATCTTCGCTCGAATGCCCCGCGACGGCGATCTCATAGTCATGAATCGTCGCCGACCCATTCATTGAAAAGCCGTGAGCGAACCCTCTATCCGCCAAATCCAACAAGATCGGCGCCAGGCCGACCTTAATCACGTGCCCGCCAATCCCCCAAAGAATCGACCGTTTACTCGACTTCGCGTTGAGGATTTTGGCGGCAACTTCCCGCAGCGTGTCCGCGGCGAGAATCTTTGGAAGCGAATCAAGAAATGAGGAAAGCGGGGCACCGGCGGAGTGCGGTTTACCAAACATCTCCGGCGTCACCTTCCCCCCACGGCCATGGAGCGAGACGGTTTTCAGACCGCTAAAGTCCATTGGCCGGAGGAAATAGATGCTCATGGGCGATACCCGGATTGCGGCAAGCTACCGCTAACCCAACCGCCCCTTCAACTCCGCATCAATTGCGTTCATGAAATCTTCGGTCGACAAATAAGGGTGCTTAGGATCGATGAGAATCGCCAGATCCTTAGTCATGCGACCCGATTCAACGACATCCACGCAAACCTTCTCGAGCTCAACGGCAAACGCCTCAACATCCGGTGTCCCGTCGAACCGGCCCCGGTATTGTAATCCGCGAGTCCAGGCATAAATCGACGCGATAGGATTAGTCGAAGTCGGTTTGCCCTGCTGATGCATCCGGTAGTGCCGCGTCACCGTGCCGTGCGCCGCTTCAGCTTCAATCGTATTTCCATCCGGAGACATCAAAACCGATGTCATCAACCCCAAAGATCCATATCCCTGCGCCACCGTATCTGACTGCACATCGCCGTCATAATTCTTACAGGCCCAAAGATATCCGCCATTCCACTTCAAGTTACTTGCCACCATGTCATCCATTAGACGGTGCTCGTAAGTAAGTCCCTTCGCCTCAAACGATGTCTTGAACTCACCATCATAAATCTCCTGGAACAGATTCTTGAACTTGCCGTCATAGACTTTCAAAATCGTGTTCTTCGACGACAAGTACACCGGATACGACCGGCCCAGCGCATAAGTGAAACAAGCCCGCGCAAAGCCTGCAATCGAGCTATCCAGGTTGAACATTCCCAATGCGATGCCGGCGCTCGGAGCCTTAATAATCTCCCGCTCAATCGGCGCGCCGCCGTCGTTCGGTGTAAAAACCAGTTTCAACGAACCCGCCCCAGGGAACGCGAAATCCTGCGCCCGGTACTGATCGCCAAACCCGTGCCGGGCCACGACCACCGGCTTGTCCCAATGGGGCACAATGCGCGGAACATTTTTGCAGATAATCGGCTCACGGAAAATCGTGCCATCCAGGATGTTGCGAATTGTCCCGTTCGGGCTCCGCCACATCTGTTTCAGGCCAAACTCCTGCACGCGGGCTTCGTCGGGCGTAATCGTCGCACACTTTACAGCGACTCCATACTGTTTAGTGGCATTCGCGGAGTCGATCGTGATCTGATCGTTCGTTTCGTCGCGCTTTTCAACGCTGAGATCGTAGTACTTCAGGTCAACATCGAGGTAGGGAAGGATGAGACGCTCGCGGATCCATTGCCAAATGATACGTGTCATCTCGTCGCCGTCCATCTCGACGACGGGGTTCTTGACCTTAATTCTTGCCATTAGCGGTGGGCACTCCAGGGTGGGATAATTTTTACATTATCTCGCAATATAACCCAAGTAATCTATAGCCATGCGCGTATCGGACATTTCCCTGCTCCTCGTTTTGGCGCTCCCCGCCTTCGGCCGCGTGACCGCAACCGGCACAATAATCGACGACGCCACCAATCAGCCCATCGCGACCGCCACCGTTATGGTCTATTCGGCCGGCGTCAAAACAGGCTATGACCAGTTCTGCCCTACTTGCTATGTCGATTGTGGCAAACGCGCCACCGCCGATGCCACTGGCGCCTTCACCATAGCGAACCTCAGCCCCGATCTGTTGTTCAACCTCCTCATCGTTCACGAAGGACATTCGGCCTCGTTCATTAACAAAATTGACCCGGCGAGCGGTCCGACGCCTGCCGCTAAACTAAAGAAACGAATCTCTCCGGAGAACCCAGCCCAAATCGTCCGCGGGCGGCTTACCGACAACAAAAACCTCCCCGTGCGCGATGCCCTGATCACTCAACAGGGCATCATTTTCGAGCAGGGCCGTTCTTTCGGCGACCGGGATTGGATCGATCTGGTGGCCGTCTCCAACGCCAACGGCGAGTTTGAGATGGCCTACAGCAAACCTGCGAAATCAATGATCCTCCAGCTCGCCCCTCGCGGTATGGCGCCAAAACTCGTCGCGCTTCCCACTGGCGCGAAGCCCCATGCCATAACAGTGACTGACGGCGCTACCATTCGCGGCCGCCTCGTCTATAACGGAAAGCCCGTCGCCAATGCCGAGTCCGGACTCACCACACATAGCCGAACCGCCGGGACCAGCTTTCAAGACGTCCGCATTGGAACGAACGAAAACGGTGAGTTCGCTATTACCAACGTACCCCCTGGCCGCATCTGGGACCTCTACGCCACCATGGACTCTCTCGCGCCGAAAAACCTGGCGGCAGCCGTCACCCACGTGGCGACCAAGGACGATGGTCAGGAGATCAACATCGGGGACATCACGGCCACACCAGCCCACACCCTTCGCGGAAAAGTCCAACTCAGCGACGGCGCGCCCATCCCTCCCAATATGCGCGTCAACGTCTTCGCCGACCGCGTCAGGGACCGTCAGACCCTCACCCTCCAGCCCGACGGAGCGTTCGAATTCAAGGGTCTTGGCAAAGGCGTGTATTCACTTGGACCCGCTGTCAAAGGCTATCAGCCCCAGGATCCGGAGCGGCCCACCGAGTGCCTTATCGAGGGTGATCAGAAGGACTTCAACGTCACGCTATTCCCCGTCGTCAAGTGATACGCTAACCGTAATTGGAGGTCGCACTTTATGGCCAATTGCCCGAGACGCAGATTCCTGAAAGCCGCGCTAGGCGCTGGTGTAATTGCCGGACTCAGTCCCGTCAAGGCCGCAGCCGGCACCGCCACGGACTGGGTGACCCTTGGCAGATCCAATGTGAAGGTCACTCGACTGGCCTTCGGCACCGGAACAATGAGCGGCCGAACCCAGCGGGAACTAGGCCAGGAGGCGTTCACTAAACTCGTTCGCCACGCCTACGACCGCGGTATTCGCTTCTTCGAAACTTCCGAAAGCTACGGCGAAATGCATAAGATGCTCGGCATTGCGCTCAAGGGAATTCCCCGCGACACCTATCGGCTGATGACGAAGCTGACGACTCGCGAAGGCGTCAATCCGCAGGAGAAGATCGACGAACTGCGTCGCCTGGCGCAAACCGATTATTTCGATGTCGCCCTCCTCCATTACCAACATTTCGCCACTTGGCCGACCGACTCGGTGCGCTGGCAGGACGGCATCCTGGAAGCAAAGGTCAAGCAGGCCGTCATCGGCCGTGGTGCGTCGGTCCACGGTCTCCCCGCCCTGCGCCAGATGCCCGGTAATAAATGGCTCGAAGTCGCAATGATACGTGTCAACCATAACGGAACGAAAATGGACGCCGAGGCCTACAATACGAACGGTCCGGGAAACGTGCCCGAAGTCTTGACGCATGTGCAACAGGTTCGCCAGGAAGGGATGGGCGTCATTAGTATGAAACTCGCCGGCGAAGGCGCGTTTACCGATCGTGCCGACCGCCAGGCAGCCATGAAATTCGCCTTCCAAAAAGCCGGCGTCGACTGCGTCACCGTGGGCTACAAGAACACTGCCGAGATCGACGAAGCCATCGAAAACCTGAACCTCGCACTCGCATGAGTTGGAAACTTCTCTTGACGGTATTGTGGACGTTGACAGCGGTTTTGGCGCAGGCGCCAGGCGGCCGCTGGGACGGAACGATCACATTCGGCAAGATGAAAGTACCGTTCACGATTCAGTTGGATGGCGCCGGACCGGCAATGACCGGGACGTTCGTGAATGGCGACGTTCGTGTTTCCTCCACCGCGGGTACTTTCGATGGCAAGCGATTGGCGCTTTCATTCGCTGCGCCCGGCGAAGAACTGGAAGCGACGTTGGTCGACGGCGCTCTGCAAGGAACTTATGACGGGCATGGATTTACCGCTTCTACCTACTGTACGTGCGGACTCGAGGGAGTTGCCGGGCCGGCCATTATGGGGGCGTGGGAAATACCGGAAAAGCAGTGGCGTTTGGACATAAAACGCACGGGCGAAGATACGATGGTCACTGTTAGAGGTGGGGACAAGGCAATCGGCCCAATGACGGGTCGATACGATGGCCTGACTTTCCAATTGCACTACTTTGACGGGGCGCGTGCCGCGGTTTTGGAGCTTGAGGAGCGCAAGGACGGCGGTTTGAATGTCGTTTGGATGGAACCGGAAACAGAAACGGTGAGAACCAAAGCGATTCGGGTCGAAGCTAAGCGGTAACGTTCCGTTTAACGCGAATCAGCATAACCAGCGCCAGTGTCGCCAGCAGCGGCACAAGACTGGCAGCGATCAGCACTGGTTCGAATGAATAGCGATCCGACACGATCCCCGTGAGCAACGTGGCCAGTATGGTGCCGATGCCAGCACCAGTGCCGCTGAGTCCGCTTACCGAAGCAACACTTCCAGTCGGGTATAGATCTCCCGGTAATGCGAGGACGATTGTAGAGAAGCCGGCGTAAGCGAGAGTCGATAGAGCAAAACAAACCACCATCCAATTGAAAGAATCGGTAAATGCCGCGCCGGCAAGCGTGGACATACCGATTCCGCAAATGACGGCGACGAAACGCCGCGACCGCTGGGTATCCCAGCCTCTGCCGATCAAATAGCTGGAGAAGCCTCCGCCGGCAAAATTTCCAATGTCCGCCGCCAGAAATGGCGCCCAGAAGGCAAGCAGGCTCTGCTCGGGCTGATAGCCCTTCGCGACGAGATAAATGGCGAACCAATCGGTGATGAAGAACCAGACCGGGTCCGTTAGACTCTTCGCGAGCACGATGCCCCAGGTTTGGGGATTCCTGAGAAGGGTCCCATAGGAAAGACTCGGTTGGTTCGTAGGCCCGCTATCCGCGCGGTTAGTGAGAATATCGTGGCGCTCCGCCTCCGAGAGGCGCGGGTGACTCTCCGGCGGGTGATAGAGCCAGCGGAACAGCGGGATCCAAAGCAGACCGAGGATGCCGGTAACGAAGAACGCGGGACGCCAATCGTTGAACACTCTATAGACGGCGAAAACGATGAACGGCGCCAACGCTCCGCCGATCGCGGAGCCACTATCGTAAATGGCTACAGCCCAGCCGCTCTCCCGCTTCGGAAACCACTCGGAGACCGTTTTAGCGGCGCCCGGCCAGTTCGCCGACTCACCGGCGCCAAGCAGGAACCGGAATGCGGAAAGACTGGTTAAGCCCGTAGCGAGTGATGTCGCCATGGCAGTAAGCGAGTAGAACCCGACGGCGAAAGGCAGCCCACGGCGAATTCCGACACGGTCCAGAATACGACCGGAAACGGATTGGCCAATGGCATAGGCGGCACGGAACGAAATGATGAGCAGCGCGAAGGTAGTGTTGTTCCAGTTGAACTCGGCCTTAATGTAAGGCGCCAGGACGGAAAGCGTCTGGCGATCAATGTAATTGATGACCGTCGAGAGGAAGAGAGCCCCGGCGATCCACCAGCGCAGGTTTGGAATTGGTTTGGTCATGCCCAGGTAACTACGTTACTGTGAGGGGACGTGAGTTGTCGTGTCCTCATTACCGGTGTGAGCGGATTTGTTGGCGGCGCGTTAGGCGTGTATTTGCGCTCGCTTGGCGGCTATCACGTAACCGGAGTGAGCCGGAGGCTGGCGCGCGAGGGTTCGGCCGATTCGTTTCGGCCGCTTGATTTGGCACGCCCTATTCCTGTGGATCTGGGCGATTTCGACGCCATCGTGCACGCCGCGGCCCTGTCGGCGCCGTGGGGCTCGCCGGAGAAGTTTCAAGCGCAAAACGTCGATGCGACCCGGAATATGTTGGAGTTTGCCAAAACCAAGGCCGCAAAGAAATTCGTATTCATTTCGTCGAGCAGTGTCTACTACCGGCATGGCGACCAATTGGGAATTTCTGAAGAGACGCCGTTCCCCGAAAGGCCGATTAATCTGTACGCGGCGACGAAAGTGACGGGAGAACGGCTGGTTCGCGAATCGGGGCTCTCGGCGGTGATCTTGCGGCCGCGAGCGGTCTTCGGTCCGGGAGATACGGTGTTGTTCCCGCGAATTCTCCGGGCAGCGCGGAACGGCGTTTTGCCCCGAATGAAACGGACGGACGGCACGACTCCGATGGGCGACCTGATTTATATCGAAAACTTGAGCCATTACATCGAACGCGCGCTGGCCCTACCGTGCGAAGGATCCTTTAACCTCACCAACGACGAACCGGTGGATCTATTCGCGTTTTTGCGGGATATAGTGGCACGGCTCGGATTGAAGCCAGCGGAGCGCGCTATTCCGGTGGGTGTCGCCTTCGCAATAGCCGGGCTGTTGGAATTCGGCTCGCGCGTTCTCGGCGGATATCGAGAACCGCCGATTACCCGATTCGGTGTGGAAGTCATGGCCTATTCAAAGACCTTCGATGTATCTCGGGCGATCCGGGCATTCGGGGCGCCGCCGGTTTCGCTGGCGGAGGGTGTGGATCGGTTTGTCGCATGGCAGCGCTGACACTGATTTATGTCGCGCTGCTGACAGTCCGGATGGGACTGGCCATTTGGTATTCGCAGCGCCGCTTTGGCGAATTTTCGATCACGGAGCCGGCGGCGATTTTGCAGCCGATATTGTCGGGGGATCCGGCATTGGAGGCGACGCTGGGCGCCAATGCACAGACGCTCTCAAACGAGCATTTTTACTGGCTGGTCGACAACAAGGACACAGCGGGCAAGGCCGCGGCACGAAGGGCCGCGCGCCCCAATGTGCAAATTGTGACGGGACCAGGACCGGAAGACGGTGAGAATCCGAAGGTCGCGAAGTTGGCGCGGGCACTGGAATTGGTCGTCGAGGAAGTCACGGTTGTATTGGACGATGACACTCGAATCGGCGTTGTTGAGATGGGACGGTTACGAGCAGCGCTTGATACGGCCGATCTGGTAACCGGCCTGCCTGTGTTTATTTCCGAAGGATCGATTTATGAGCGCTTCATTGGCGGATTCGTGAACGGAAACGCAGCACTTACATATCTGCCGGCAGCGGCGGTAGGAGCGCAGCGGACGATCAACGGCATGATATATGCTCTGCGAACGGAAGAGTTTCGAAGACTCGGAGGATTTTCGGCCATCGTCGGTCAATTGACCGATGATTACGCACTGGCTCGGCTTTATGGGCGAAATGGCAAGCGTGTCTTGCAGACGGCGGTGTGTGTCGCAGTCGGAATGACGATACGCGACGCGGCGCACTGTGGCCGTGTTCTGCGGCGTTGGTTTCTGTTTGCTAACCGGTATCTCCGAGACAACACCGGGATCGCGACTCTGTTGCTTGTCGCCCTCCCTTCGGCGTTGCCCTTGGCCGGCCTGTTTTTTGGTTGGAAATGGCTAGTTGTCCTATTCGGGAAGGCGCTCTGCAATCGAATATTGCTGTGGAGGATTTCGGGACGTGCGAGCGATTTGGTGGATCTATTTTTCGAGGTGACGGCGGACATTTTAGCGCCGTTCTTCTTTGTTTCAGCGTTGGTACAGCCAAGAGAATTGAGTTGGCGATCCCGGCGCATCGTTATGGACGGCGATCGGATACGGTATCAATGAACGGCTATTTGGAGCGCCTGTCCAAGTTGAACGCCACCCCAAACAGGGTAGAAGAGCGCGTATTGCTATGTACGGGGCAGAGTTCATTCAAATCCTCGGCATTGAGCCTAGAGCAATTATCCTTTCTGGAGACAGTGGCGCCAACTGAATGTTCCGTGCTGTCAATGGGATTTCCGTTTGATTCGTCGTTTGACGGAGCTGGGTTTAGGGAAGTTGGGATGGTGAGTGCGTCCTGGAGGAATGCCCGGCAGGTGTATTGGTCGATGTTTTCGCCGGTTTACCGCGAAGCGATTGCGCGGCGTTTTCAAGCGGTAATCGGTGCGACTTCACGCCGGCTGATCATTGTCACGGGGAGTTGCGGATTGCAATTGGTAAATGTGGCTTGGCCAAAATTGCAGATTCCGACGGAGTTGCGAATAGACCTTGTGGCTTTAGGCCCGGCCTGTTTTGGAGAATTACGGATGCCAGTGACAGTGGTCCGAGGCCGCCGGGATATTTGGAGCCGGATGTTGTATCGCGGCCGCGTGGACCATGTTTGTACCGGCGGGCATTTGGATTATTGGGGGGCTGGGCGCCTGGTGAGGGCGCTACTGTAGTGAAATCGATTTTCTTCGTCGCGCCGCCATTCGCCGGACACCTCAATCCACTGCTGGTCCTGGCCGTTGCGGCAAGGGATGCCGGCTTTAACGCAACCGTGATAACAGGGGACCGGAAATTGGACGCCGTACGCGGTTTGGGTCTGAAGGCGTTGGGACTTCGCTCAATCGGGGCGGAGACTTTGGAGGCGATCGCGAATAGCCCGTCAAAGGTGGGGAACAACCCGCTTCGGCTCCTGAATCAGTTCCGGGAAAACCTAGCCTTGTTGCCAGCCCTCCGGCGCGAATTACTTGAAATCTGGGCAAAGGACCGGCCTGACCTGGTAGTTGCCGACTCCGTTGCTCCGGTCGGCGGAGTGGTGTGCGACGAGTTGAGAATTCCCTGGATCACGACGATCGCAACGCCATTCGCGATTGAAAGTCCTCGAGGAGTGCCCGCCTATTGCGGTGGATGGCGTCCGGGCGGGTGGCCGGGACGAGACGCGTTTGGACGCCTGGCGATACGTACTTTCAAACAAGCGGTGGCATGGTATTTCCGGAAAGAATTTAGCTTGTTGGGCGACAGATTTCCGTATCGGGATGATGGATCGGAACGCATCTACTCTCCGCGAGCCATTTTAGGATTTGGGCTGAACGAGCTGGAATTCGAGCGGGACTGGCCGCGATGCTTTCAAATGATTGGACCAGTGATCGCCTGTCCAGAGGATGGGCCGGATCTCGTTTCTACGCCGAACCGAAAGCGCGTGCTGGTGTCGGTGGGGACGCACCTGGTATGGGCAAAACGGACTCTACCAGGTAAAGTCATTCAACTGTCGCGGGAATTCCCGGAAGTGGAATTTGTCGTGTCCATGGGCGGGAACCCGGGCGCGGGCTTACGGGTTTCAAACACGGTGACGGTGCATCCTTTTGTCTCGTACACGAGGAATTTGGCGGCGTTCGACGCGGTGATTCATCACGGAGGCGCAGGGGTCACCTATGCCGCTATTTTGCACGGCGTGCCTAGCGTTGTCGTGCCACACGATTACGACCAGTTTGACTATGCGGCGCGTGTGGAACACTTCCAATTAGGGCTGCGCGCCACTTCGATTGCCACGGCCGGGAAGGCGCTGAGGCGCACCTTGGATCGGGCAGAATGGCCCGAGTTGAGACAGATGCGGGATAAGGCCCAACAGTATTCGCCGGAAGAACGATTTCTAGCCGTTGTACGCGAAATCTTTTAGGCGCGATGAGCGGCCTCTGCCGGTTCGAGCAACTCATCCACAATCAGCCGGTTATTCGGATCGAACAAACGCTGGAAGCGTCGCCGCTTCTGCCCGGGGATTCCCATTCGGATCGGGACCCATTCCAACCGTGCGGGCCTTCGCAGCACTTCATTGAGTTTTTGCAGAACCATCTGTGCTGGCGTAGCGCTGCACTCCAACGTGAAATGTTCGATCGAATGCTGACTCAGCGTAAAGTCCCCCACCGGACTTAAAATCTCGTTCAAGTCAAGCGGGAAAACTGCGTTGTAGCCGCCGTCTAAAAGCACATCCTGCAGGCGGCCTTCCACGGTCGAGAACTTCAATAACGGCGTTCTACATGGACATACGAGACCCATTACCAGTACGTCATCGATCCGGTACCGCCGAAATTTCTGGCTCTGTCGAGTGAAATCGGTAATGACTGGTACAGCCCGGTCCGGCCGGCCCCTGAATCGCATAAGCTCCAGCGCCATCAGATCCTGATTCCAATGCAACCCGCCGTGTGGGCAGCCGGCCGCGAGAAAGCCTTCTTTTGCCTGATACAAATTTTGGGGCGCCACTTTGAAAGCGGCGGTCAGACGGGCTCGGTCCTGCGGAAATAGCGGTTCAGCCGCACTTAGGAGGGTATGGGGTTGGAAGGGACGAAGTTGAAAAGCCGCTGAATGAGCCAGAGCCAACAGTACGCTCGGTGGGCCGATGAGTACATTGGGATGGATGTCACACAAACGCGGCGCCCAATGAGCAGCGGACTGCGTGCTGTCAAAATAGTGAACGCGATTGGAACCAGAGTAGAGGCGGTTATTGTGCTTTAGAAGCAGGGCAACGTTGAGATGCAGCAGTTGCCCCGGCGATATAAACTTCCCAAGTATATTTCCCAGCCACCGGTCGCGCTCTGCTTGAGTCGTAATAAAGACACCGGGCTCTCCGGTGGACCCGGAGGAGAGTCCGAAACTATAGCCGGGATGAGGTCCTTTCCCAGTTTCTAACTCTTCCTTTGCGAGCTTTCGCGCCTCATCCAGAGAAATTCCGAGAACGTTGTACTTGCTGAAATTCGCACTCTGCTCGGCTTCATCGCAAATCGGAATATCCGGAATTGCGAAATTCGCCTTTCGCGGAAAGCGAGACGATAAATAAGCGCGAGCTACTGCTAGCTTACTGCTCATTCTGGAAAGCCTTGATCGACTCCTGGCAATGGGACGGAATGAGCGGCACTTCCGGACGGCGCTGCTGTAGCTCGTGCAGTTTTCCGAGGGTGCTTCGAAATGCCGCCGCATCGCCAATCAATGCACCCGCGGGCCAACCCGGCAATGCAAGCTCACTAATATTCCGTCGTGTCCAGGCCGCGTCAGCTACCAGGAACACCCAACTGTCGAGCTGCAGTCTGCAAAGAAGCCCGTATTGGCCAACCGCATGTCCGGGCAGCGCAATCGCCAGTAGTGAGCCGTCGCCAGCCACGTCATAGGCTTCGGTGAATGGTCGCCACGAGTCGTCCAAATCAACTCGGGGCAGCCCTTCTATCGCTCGGGCGCGATCGGGAAAATCATCTGGCAACAGTTCAGGGAAGAACGCGGCCCGGGCTCGCCGTCCCGGTTCAAATTTCGCCAGGGATGTCAGCCCGGCTTGGGAATGAAGTACCGGAATCGACGGTAATTCCTTCAGGCTGCCAATATGATCGGGATGAAAATGAGAGAGAAAAATAGCGGAAAGATCGCTTGGAGCGAGGCCAAGGCTCCAAAGGTGATAGGAAACCGCATCTTCGGCGGTAAGTTTGAAGGGCAGGATCATACGATACAGGCGAACTGCCCAATGCGACGCTTCGACAAGCGGCAATCCGTAACCGGTATCGAACAGGATTACCCCGGCTTTCGGATGACGAATCACGGCGACCATGGCAGGAAGATCAATTTGTTTGAAGAACGGCCCGCCTTCCACAAACCAAGCACTGTTCCGGCAGCGGCCGACTGAGAATAGATGCACGTCGACCGTCATGGCCGTTAGTATCGCAGGACTATGCCCGTCAGGGATACGCCCGCGGCAGTGCTCACCAGTAGCGCGGTCTGGCCTCGGCGGAGTTGGCCGGATTCGACGGCGTGGTTGAGCGCGGTGGGAACTGAGACGCTGACCTGATTGCCCGTCTGGCTAAGGATGTCAACGACGGCGATATCGGGGCGTTGGGCGAGCTGTTTTCGAAGAAACGCCAGCCCTACCGCACTCGCCTGATGCGGGATGATGACATCGACCTGGTGCTTGAGAAGTTCCTCAAGAAATGGCGGAAACTGCTTCTGAATCAGCCGGAGCAGGCCGCGTCCGTTCATGGAGAAGAGATAATCGGCGGGATCCGCCGGCGGCGTTCGCATGTTGAATCGGGATCCACCCGCGCGCATCACGGACAGTTCCGCACCGTCGCTAAACGTCGCGTCGCGGATCGCCAAAATGCCTTCGTCACCGATTCGGGGCCCTAGGATTGCGGCCGCGGCGCCATCGCCGAAAAGCGTACACGTGTCGAGATCGCGCCAATTCAACCCTTTCGAGGCGATCTCCGCCGCGACAACGGCCACATGGCCCCAGACGCCACTATAAATTCCCGCCGCCGCAACTCCCAATCCCCTCAAGAATCCGCCGCAAGATGCGTTTATGTCGAAGCACGTAACTCCGCCTTCTCTGGCCCCCAGGAGGCGATGGATCAGGATAGCGGTACAGGGCATAGGTTGTTCCGACATTACCCCGGCAAACAGAATTGCATCCAGAGCTTCGACAGGAATCGCGGCAGTGCGCAACGCCTTCTGAATGGCGCTAGCGGCCATGGTGCTGGCGGTTTCAGATTCCCCGGCAAAGTGGCGAAATTGGACGCCGTTGCGCGCAAACGTCGTCCCCGGTTCCAGACCCAGTTGATGGTCCAAGTCTTCCGCGGAGACCTGTCTGGCAGGTAAAATGGCGCCGGTTCCCAATACGCGAACGGGTAAACGCATAGTCGGCTAGTTGAGCGCCAGTATAGCAACCAAGGTTGTTGAGGCAGAATCTCGGTGCCAGTACCAGGCTATTTCGCCGGAGATTATGCCTGTTTCACAAAAATGTGCCTAAAGTACCAGGACCATAGTAGTAGAGTATCGGGACTCTCCCTATTGACCGTTCTAGGTGATTCGCATTAGTCTGAGGGTGACGTGAGCGAACAACGTAAGAACCAACGATTTGAATTGAAGTTGCCGATCGAGCTGGTACGAGCCAACGGCGCCGAATTTCCCCAGGTTGGGGAGACTCGCAACTTAAGCTCGGGCGGGGTTTTGTTTACCTCCGACGGCAAGTTGCAGAAGGGGGATCCGATTGAATATCTGGTGACGTTGCCCGCTCAGGGCACGGAAGCCGGGCTACGCCTTCGCTGCATGGGCAAGGTCGTACGTGTGGACGAGCGCGACGCACCGGAAGCGGGAGCGGCGCGGCATCCGTTTTCAATCGCCGCGACGCTTGAGCGTCACGAGTTCCTGCGGCGACAGTTGCCTGATTAGTTGCGTTTCCCGTGAGGGCGTGGTAGCAAAGAAAAAGCGAAACCACGCATTATGAATCTCACGCTTGGCTTTTCCGACCTTCCGCTTGAATCGAATGATCCGGGCTTAACGCTGCGGCGGCCCTCTGGACTGGACGGCGCCGTCAGCCGCTTCCAGGAGTGGATGCAGAAGCCGGATTCGCCCGTGCGATCTATTCAGCATCAGCCGGCGAGGGAGGGAGAGTTCGCTCCAATACCGGTAACGGTGGCCCCGGAACTGGCGGCCGCTTTTCTAGCACGGGGAATTGATCGTCTATATAGCCACCAAGCCGACGCTTTTTCTGCCATCGACGCCGGGCAGAACGTAGTCGTTGTCACCCCTACGGCGAGCGGCAAGACGCTTTGCTACAACTTGCCGGTGCTGAACCGCCTGCTCATGGAACCCGGTGCGCGGGCGATGTATCTGTTCCCGACGAAGGCATTAGCGGAAGATCAGTTGCAAGAGTTTCAGGCCGCGGTGGATTCCATTCGTGTCGATGGAAAATCGCCGGCGATTCGAGCCTTTACCTACGACGGGGATACCCCGCAGGACGCTCGGCGGGCCATTCGCGAACGCGCGAACGTTGTGTTCACAAATCCCGACATGCTGCACGCCGGGATCCTGCCACACCATACCAAGTGGGCCAAGGTTTTCGAGAACCTGCGTTACTTCGTGATTGACGAACTGCACTACTATCGTGGTGTCTATGGAAGTCACCTCGCTAACATCATTCGGCGCATTCGGCGGATTTGCGAATTCTACGGATCGACACCGCAGTTTATCTGCAGTTCGGCAACGATTGCCAATCCGCGCGAACTCGCGCAGGCACTCTGTGAGGCGCCCTTCACATTGATTGAGAAGAACGGTGCGCCATGCGGCGAGAAGTACTTTGTTTTCTACAACCCGCCGGTCGTCAATCGGGAGTTGGGGATTCGCCGGAGCTATTTGGCGGAGTCCCGGCGGATTGCCCTGGAGTTCTTGGACCGGGGCCAGCAAACGCTGGTTTTCACAAACAACCGCCTCGCGACTGAGATTTTAACCACGTATTTGAAGGACGCGGCAGAGCGGGTTCCGGCGCTAAAAGGAAGAATCAGCGGCTACCGCGGCGGCTATCTGCCGAAGGAGCGCCGGGCAATCGAACAGCAGATACGCACCGGCGCGATTCGCGGCGTGGTTGCGACAAACGCGCTGGAACTCGGCGTGGATATTGGATCCCTCGATGCCGTAGTAATGGCGGGTTATCCGGGAACCATCGCTTCAACGTGGCAGCGCGCCGGCAGAGCCGGACGTCGGCAAAAGGCGTCATTGGCAGTCTTGGTCGCTTCCAGCGCCCCACTGGATCAATACATCATCGAACATCCGGATTATTTTTTCGACCGGCCGCCGGAGCATGCCTTTATCAACCCCGATAACCTGGAGATTCTTCTTAATCACATGAAATGCGCAGCGTTTGAGCTGCCAATCCGGAACGGGGAGAAGTTCGGGCCGCACGATACCGGAGATTTGTGCCGGTTCTTGCAGGAACTGGGCTTGCTGCATCCGGCAGGAGACACCTGGCACTGGACGAGCGATACCTATCCGGCGGATGCAGTGAGCCTCCGCGCCGTGACAAGCGACAACTTCGTCGTAATCGACTCCTCGAACGAAAACAAAGTGATCGCCGAAGTGGATTTTACTTCGGCTTTGACGACGCTGCACGAGAAGGCCATTTACCTCCATGACGCGCGGCAATTTCAAGTCGAAAGATTCGACTACGACGGTCGAAAGGCGTATGTCCGGTCGGTCGAATGCGACTATTTCACCGATGCCATTGACTATACACAGGTGAAGATCCTGCAGGAGTTTGATCGGGTGGAACTGCCCGGGTCGGCGCGTGCTCTGCATGGAGAAGTACGGGTAAACCGCCAAATCGTAGGTTTCAAAAAGGTGAAGTTTTACACGATGGAGAATGTCGGCGCGGGAAACCTGTCGACACCCGAGCAGGAAATGCACACGACATCGTTCTGGCTCCACTTCTCCGAAGGGTTTCTCGCCCGTTTTCCGGATCTCACGCCAACCGAAAAGCAGAACGGGCTCGTCGGGTTGGGAAACGCATTGCGAGCGGTGGCAGCGCTTTTGTTGATGTGTGACCTGCGAGATATGGGCGTTACTTTGACGGAGGACTCCACCGAGCCTTCTCGTGACTATCGTCCGAATCTATATCTGTACGATAGCTACCCCGGCGGAATCGGCGGCAGCCAACCGTTGTTCCGAATGCATGAGCGTTTGCTGCGCTCCGCCGCCGATCTAATTGCGGCCTGCCCGTGCGAACACGGATGCCCGAGTTGCGTGGGCCCAGTCGGAGAAGTTGGCGATCGGGGCAAAGAAGTTGCACAGCGCGTCCTAAAAGAAATTATGTGACGCTAAACGGTCCTTGTTGAACCGGGAAGAGTGCGGTAGAAGACCGCCGCGGCAGGCAGGGCCCACTCCTACACCTGCAAAATGTGCTTCCGGACCGCGCTCGCCGCTCGATTAGTTTCTCCATCTGTGTTAGCTCAGGCTCCCGCCATTACCGAGGTCGATCCGCGCGTTTCTCGCGAGTGCCGTCACGGTCGATCCTGCCAGCGTGCGGCAACTGGCAGGAAGGAACCTATAACTTCACCGTGACAGTAATCGGAGTTACGCTTTCCACTGCTGCCGGAACAATCGTCTTCAAGGATCGGCAACAGTTACGGATCCTGGTTCAGCCTGCTAAAGCAAACTAAAAAGGGCACAATCCAGCTACCGGGACTGCTCCAATATCGTGGTTGCTGACGAACGGTGTCTTGCCGGCCTCGCTAACGTTATCTGCGGCAGGATCGATCCCCGGTACCCCGCTTCATGCCGAAAACCGCTACCTTCACTCCGACCGCCACAAACGCCGCCGGATCGTTTTCGAAATCTTGTTCCTTAACGATCCAGGCCCCGAACCTCCATCCTGTCGCCGCGCCTTCGATCAGCAACGGCTACACCACGCCTGACGACGACGCCATTCGCACGATCGTCGCCACCAGCCGAAAAATAGTCCCGGACGCAACGATCGAAGAGATCGTGCATTTTATTCACGAAAAAGGGCAAACGCTGAGAAGCGGCAAGATCGGCAATCCACTGGCGCACCTGATCGTTTACGTTCCCACATGCTTTCAACGAGGCGCATTGGGAGCGTTCCGGGAAGAGATGCACGTCGAACGGGATCGTCCAGGCGCTGGCGATTCTGTGGGAGACCGCAGATCGGCTTTGCGGCAAACGCCTCAAGAGCATCCTTCCTACACTTGTCGAGTCGATAGAGTCGGAAAGGCCTCCGCACCGGAAGATTTCTCCTCTTCGGCTCAGCCTCCATGGATCTCCTACGCCAATCAGGCGAAAGCCTCGCAGGCCGCATTACTTACGTGGGTCTTGGTCCCCTCGACGTACTTGAACTACAATCCCTGAATCGGGATTTGACTCCCCTTTGGGTACGCGGCGGTTTTCCAGACAGTTTTCTCGTTGCGGACGACCGCGACAGCCTTAGCTGGCGGAAGGACTTTGTCCGTTCCTATCTGGAACGCGAACTTCCCCTCCTTGGACCGCGAATTCCAGCTGAAACCCTGGAGCGTCTTTGGATCATGCTGGCTCACACTCAGGGCGGTCTGCTCAACGCGTCGCGCTTGGCCGCCGCACTCATGATGGTCAGCGCCCAAACCGCCGACCGCTACAGTGACCTGCTGGCGGACCTGCTCCTCGTCTGGCGCCTGCCGCCTTTCCACTCCAACGCTGGAAAACGTCTCGTCAAATCGCCAAAAATTTATGTCCGCGACTCCGGCATTGTCCATGCCCTCCTCGGCATTGCCGATTTCAACGCACTCTCGGGCCATCCCGTCGTTGGACTAAGCTGGGAGGGCTTCGTCATCGAAAACCTCCTCGCTGCTGCGCCCCCGCTCACCATAGCGAGCTTCTATCGCACCTCCGCCGGGGCCGAAGTCGATCTCGTTCTCGAAATCCCAGGTCACGGGCTTTGGGCCATCAATATCAAACGTGGACTCTCCGCACGGCCTGAAAGAGGCTTTCACAATGCTTGCCTGGATCTGCGGCCCGCCCGAAATTTCGCCATCAATGCCGGTGCCGGCCGTTACCGGATCAGTCAGGATGTCGAGGCCGCTGGTCTTACAGATATCGCCGCCGAACTCGCCACGCTCTCATTTGGCCAGGCAGGTGTCGCTCGGCATTGAATTCGGATCTGGCGCAGGTTTGGTAAAAGGGCGTGAGAGGTTGCTTCACGAAATAAATTAGAAGGCATGCTGAGCCGGTGGAAATGAACTTCCTCTTCTCAGCCACCCAGCGTCGCCGGCAGCGGCCGCGAAGCCGCTGCAAAACCTTTCCGAATTCCAGATCTGCTGCGTCCAAAACTTCCTTCTGTTCTTGAAACTCCGGCTGAAAAACTTCTGGATGCCCTTCCGGCAGGGTGGTGCCGCGTCGCGCAAACGTCCGCCGCACTGCTTCCCGCAAGCGCAAGATTTCCGGCCTGCCGTACGACGCTTACTTTGAAGTACGAACTGCTTCCTGTGCTTCAACTGGCGGCTTATCCAGGACTGTTGCGGAGGATTCGCCTAACGCCCTTGAGAGGTTGACCAATTGCGCGGTTGACGGCGTCTCCGCGGTCGAATTTCGTTTCTGAACCGGGCCCGCCACTGCGGGAGCCTCCTCCCAAAGGCTGGCTTCGATGCTTTCGATCCAAATAAAGCCCTCATCCAGAAGTGAGATTGCCGGCCTGGCGCGCTGATAGCCGCTTATTCGGTTCTGATACACGCAGAAAACAAGGAAGAGCGCGGCGAAAACAGCGAGATAGATAAACACTTAACGCTTATCGGTCCAAGGACGGAAAGACTTTAGTTTTCCGGTTCCGGCCGGAACATGCTAACAATATAAGACATCCTGAGAAGAGAGCGAGGGAACAATCTGCGTGTTGCCGAAAGGGTCTAAGCAAAATCCAGCCGTCCAGCCAGCGGAATTTGCGCTGATCGCGTCCACAGTCCGCGGGCTGATCGCCGGCGGTAAAAGCAAAACGGCTCTCGACCAGGCCAAGGACCTTCACAAGGCTCATGGAACCCCTGCTTCCGAAGCGCTTCTCATTGACTCCTATATTGCCCGCGTCCAATCTTTGACTCAAACGGGTCTCAGCGTGGAAGCAACCGCGCTGCTCAACCTCGTCCGCGAACGATTTCCAAACGCGAAGGAACGGTTGGCGATGCTCAGCGCCGATACGCTCGCGCGGTCCGGCAATCTGGACGAACTCCTCGCACCGCTCAGCGACCCTGCCCTCTCCCCGGAACGCCTCGCCTTCATTGAACGCACCATCCAGGAGCGAGTCTACGACCCTGGCCAGATCGCTTCCTGCACGGCCCTTCCCGCTGGACATCCATTGCGCCAAGCCGCGGCGGCAGTGCAACGAGCATTTGCGGCTGTCACAACGGGACCGGTTACCGATGAGATTCTCTCACTGCCGGAGGTATCCCGCCGCAGCCCGCTGGCGCCCTGGAAAATGCTGGTGTGGGCATTGGCCTCCATGTATCGCCGTGACGCGGAGGCCTGCCGACGTTACCTGGCCGCGATTCCACCGGGCTCCGCTCCGGCCCGGCTCATCCCGGTTTTTGAAGCGATTCAGGGCGACAAGAAGCCGGGTTCACTGCTCACCGCGGCGGCCGATGCGTTGCTTGCTCAGTTACACAGCGACACTGACATTCTTAAACAGGCGGCCCAGGAATTGGATGCGGCTTTTGAAAATGGCTGCGAGGACGGCGATATCGTGCGCGCGGTTAGAAAGGGCGTTGCGGAGTGCCGCCGGACGGCGCCCGCTCATCTCGAGAAGTTCAAACAGTACGTCTTCATCCGCGCCAGCATTGAGGAAGTCAACGCCAAGATTGTGAACGCAGCGCTGGGCGGCGCGCCACACCCGGATGCCGCGTTCAACAGCCTGTTCGCCCGAAGCCTTGCATTGGACGACCTGCCGGGAGAAGCTTGCGCCACTTGGCATTCCTTTCTGCAGAAGGCGGTCGAGGAGGGCTGGTTCCCGGCCGAGAGTCCAGAGGCGGCAGCCGTCTATCTGCATATAGCAAGGGTGCTCGGTGATTTAGCTCCCTGGGAGGTAGAGGAATACAAGAACGCTATCAAGACAGCGATTCCCGCCGGTATGCCCATGGACCCGGCGGCGCTCTACGAGCGAGCCAGCGTGATTGACCCCCATCCCGCCGTATTCACTCAATGGCTGGATGGGGCCAAAACGCGGAAAGGCCCCGGCGCGGAAAAGGTTGCTGAGCGGTGGCACAAGGCGAGGCCCCAGGATGTAGAGCCGTTGCTATTTCTGATCTCCGCTTTCGAGAAGCGCAAGGCCTTTCCGACCGCCCTTCGATACCTCGCCGAGGCTGAGAAGATCGACGGGCTGAACCCGGATGTGCGCAAGGCCCGCCTGCGGATCACGTGCGCGAATTTCTATAAACAGGTTCAACAGCGGCCGGTTCGCTCGGTCGCGGACAAGACTTTGGCGGCAATCGGCGAGATGCCGCAGACGCTGCAAGGCGACCGGCCGGCTTTTGTCCAGGCGTTGCGCTACATGCTGGCCCTTTGCAAGCGGAATCTTTCCGGGGCCGAGATCCATCGCGCCGCAATGGAGCGCTTCCTGGGAAGCGCCACGGCAACGGCTTTGCTGACGATCGTCGTGGCACATGCCTGCAACTTCGCCATCATCAAGAAGCCGGAGTTGCCCAAGGACGACCGCGACGGATTGTCAGCGAAACTCGCGCGCATCGCCGCGCTTGCCGCCGATTTGGACTTGGCCATGGTGATCCCCCGCGACTGGGTGGCGGAAGCCAGGACGCAGTTTGAAGGGGTCTCGAAGGCGCTGGATCTTCGCCAACTGCGCAATTTGGGGGAGTGCGCTTTGTGCAACGGAGACGTCGAATTCGCCTATGACATATCAGTGGAAGGCCTAGGGCGCGGCGCCGGCGTCGAGGCGGAATTTCTCCTGCTGCGAGCCCACGCGCTGCTCGCTCGTAGCCGGGAGCGCGCCATGATTTGCGCGCTGGCTGCCGCCGGTATCGCCCGTCAGCGCAGCGAACTCGATTTGGGCGCCAGAGTCGTCGACTTTCTGGATGAGACGTTCAAGGGCGACATCAATAAATTCAATTCAGAGCAGATTGAGCGCGTCCTGAAAACCGAAAAAGCCGAGATGAAGTTCCCCGGATGGAACCGCGGTCCGAATTATTTCGATCTGCTCGACCGGCGGTGCGACTGCCCCTCCTGCCGCCGGGCGCGCAGCGAAGATCCTTCTTCATTTAGCGAGGCGGAAGACGATCCATTTGCAGGCATGCCGCCGGAAGTGGGCGAAATTATGATGGCAGCGATGATGGAGGGGATGGCGAGAAACGAAACCCCCGAGCAGACGTTCAAGCGGCTGGAACGTGAGTTTACGATGGGACTTCCATTCCCAGGCAAAGGTAGGAAGAGAAGATGACGGCGCGCGAGATCCTGAGCATAGAACTGAACGCCACCGATGAACAAATTCGCGCCGCTTATCTGGCCAAGATCACGGAACATCCTCCGGACCGCTCTCCCACCGAGTTCGAACGCATTCGCGACGCCTACGATACCCTTCGCGATCCCCGGCGGCGCATGAACGAAATACTGCGTTCACGGGACCCTATCCCCAGTATTTCTTCGATTTTCGCCGGACTTGAGCCGGAGTGCCGGTATGTGGGGCCGGGCCTTTGGCTGGAGGTCCTGAAGGGCAAGTGACTAGCCGCGAAGAGATACTCATCCGTTTTGAACAATGGCTCGACGGCGCATTGTCGCGCGAAGCGCCGCCCGCGGGGATTGACGCCGATATCCTGGCCGCCATCACCGCCAATCCGGCTGGCGAAACGGACGGTACGGGCGAGTACGCCGTGTGGTCGGCCATAACCGCGCTCACGCAAGAGGTGAAACTGCAGGGCAGAGCGTTTAAGGAGCTCACCACTACTCTCGGGGTTCAGGCTGACCGGGCACTCGATGAGCTTCGCTCTGAATTCGGCGAACGGGAGCGGGTTCTTCAGCGGCAGGCCGAACAGCGCAGCCGTAAAGAGATCCTTCACGCGCTGCTGGACATTCGCGACCGGCTTGAACGCGGCCTGGATTCCGCCAAAACCGGCGCTGCCCGGCTGCGCCATAAAAACTGGCTTCAACGGCTGGTCGGCCCCAATCCTGATCCCGGCGTCGAAACCATTCAGGCGCTGTTGAAAGGGTACGAACTTGGCTTGGAGCGGCTCAACCAAACGCTTACCGACATGAACGCACGGGAGATTCGCGCGCTGGGTGAACCATTTGATCCACGGCTTATGAATGCCGTCGACAAGGAGGCATCGGCCGCCGTCGCCGAAGGAATCGTGCTCGAAGTTTATCGAAGCGGTTTTGAGTGGAATGGAGAAGTGTTCCGCCCCGCACAGGTGAAGGTGTCGACGGGCGACAGCACGGAAGGAATCATGGTATGAGTGACATTATTTTGGGAATAGATTTAGGCACTACGAATTCCGAGGTGGCCGCGTTTCACAAAGGAGAGGTGCGGATACTTGGACCCGGCGACAAGCGCATCCTGCCGTCGTGCGTGGGATTCTCGGCGACGGGTGAACTGTTGGTTGGCGAAGCCGCCCGAAATCAGCAGGCACTTTACCCGGAGCGGACTGTCCATAGTATTAAACGCAAGATGGGCTTGCCGGACACGGTTTCCCTCGCAGGTAAGGAATTCACGCCACCCGAGATTTCGGCTTTCATCCTGAGCGAACTGGCTGAATGGGCCGCGCAGTCGCTGGGAGAACGGCCATCGAAGGCCGTCATCACCGTCCCTTCCTACTTCTCCGACGCCCAGCGTAACGCGACGCGGGAGGCCGGCGGGCTGGCGGGTTTGGATGTCGTCCGTATCCTGAATGAGCCGACGGCCGCGAGTCTGGCGTACGGATACGCGGACGGCACGCGTCACACGGCGCTGGTATACGATCTGGGCGGCGGGACTTTTGATGTATCGGTCGTTATGATCGAAGGCGAAGTGACCGAAGTGCTGGCTAGCCACGGCAACAACCGCCTGGGGGGCGACGATTTTGACGATCTGCTGGTTGAGCGGTTGGCGAGCGCGTTTCAGAATGAACACGGCATTGACGTCCGCCAGGATCCGGCAGCCAAGGCGCGGCTGTGGTGGGCCGCGGAGGAAGCCAAGAAGAAGCTGAGCTTTGAGCCTTTCGTCAAGATTCGCGAAGAGGCTCTTCTGATTCGCGACGGGCGTCCGCTGCATCTGGAAATGGAAATCGGCCGGCGGGAATACGAGAACCTGATCCGATCATTGGTCGAATCCACGTTGGATAGCGTCTCGAAGACCCTTCGCGATGCGGGCCGTCAAGCCGGCGATATGGACGCGATTCTGCTGGTGGGCGGTTCCACGCGGACGCCATTGGTTACGGACCTGTTGATTGAACGCACCGGCCTGACACCGCGCCAGGACGTACATCCCGATCTGTGCGTGGCCCTGGGCGCGGGCGTGCTTGCTTCCCGCTTGGCCGGGCAGAGCATCTCCAGAATATTGGTGGACGTCTCTCCTTTCTCGTTCGGTATTTCTTACGTTGGGGAACGAGGCGGCTACGAGTATTCGTATTGCTACCGTCCCATTATTCGCCGGAACACGCCGCTACCCCTTACCCGGACCGAGAGTTATTTCACCGGATATCCATTCCAGACGGCGGCGAAAATCGAAGTGTATCAAGGCGATGACGACGACGCGCTGAAGAACATTTTGGTGGGCGACTTCACGATTGAGGGACTGACCGCGAGGGAAGAGCCGGTTGAGCTTCTCTGCCGGATGCGTCTCGATCTGGACGGAATTCTGGAAGTGACGGCGGTGGAAAAGCACACCGGTAAATCGAAGCAGGTGACGATTTCGAACGCCTTGAAAGCGAAGAGCGCCGAAGAGATGGCGGCGGCGCGGAAGCGGATTCAGGAGCTTCATCAGAGCGGCCGTGAGGCCAGGGAGGAAGTGGAGGATGAGTGGGAAGAGGTCACGGTTAAGAGTTTGGCCGCTGTTGAGCCACAACCCCATGACGACGAGACCGCGCAGTTGCTGGCGCGGTCCCGCGGACTGCTTGAAAAGATGCATGGCGATGACCGGGAAGAGGCCATTGGCCTTCACGAACAGATTGAATCCGCTTTGGAATCCGATGACGCCGCCGCGCTCCAGAAGGCGGCCGCGGAGCTACGCGAACTGCTGTTCTTCGTGGAGGGCCAGCCGGGTTGAGCGAGCCCGCCCAGTGTCCGGTATGCCGGGCCCGTTTCCGGGGCGCGCGGATTTGTTCGCGCTGTGGCGCGGATCTGGAGTCCTTGATGCGGCTGGCGGCGCAGGCGTGGATGCTGCGCGAATCGGCACGCGATGCCATTGCTGCCGGGGACTTCGGCCGGGCGCGTGAGTTGGCGGTCCGGGCAGGGAGACTTCAAGGCGGCGGAGCGGGGGAGGCGTTGGGTTTGTTGAGTGCTTGGCTGGAGGGAGAGTAGAGGGCCGGAATTCTCTAGTGTTTCGGGTTGCGCGGACGCCAGGCCCGAGGAAGCAATTGTGCAGCAGGTTGCCGCACAAACTCCGCATTCTGCTCGACAAGGCGAAGGAGCCGAGAGTCTGGAGACCTATCTACGGAGGTTCATAACTATGCAAAAATGGAGCCAGGCTCTAGAAATACATATATGTTGTTTCGTCGCCTCAGTACTCGTCTGAATCACCTTCTGCGTCATAATCCAGCGGTAGTGCTGTTGGGTCCGCGCCAAGTGGGGAAGACTACCCTCGCGCTTGAGATCGGCGAGCAACGCTCCTGTGTTTACCTTGATCTTGAAGAAGAAGATGATCGGCTGCGACGACAACGGACGTATCACGCGCCGCCGAGCCTGTGTTTACCTTGATCTTGAAGAAGAAGATGATCGGGCCAGGCTTGCCAACCCAGCCCTCTACTTTGCCGATCACGAAAAAGAGCTTGTCATTCTGGATGGAGTACACCGCGTT
>Ga0105048_10002314_pt1 | contig 30849 bp, 23 predicted proteins | sample MAT05_FD_78382 | JGI IMG/M metagenome (GOLD analysis project Ga0105048, IMG submission 78382) | Freshwater microbial communities from Lake Fryxell liftoff mats and glacier meltwater in Antarctica - MAT-05 | ecosystem: Environmental > Aquatic > Freshwater > Ice > Liftoff microbial mat | place... | reverse complement strand
GTTGAAGGCACCGTAGACCTCACGCTCCGCGTGAGGATCTTCGCCTCCTACGGTTCATACCGCTTTAACAAGGTCGTTGAAGGCACCGTAGACCTCACGCTCCGCGTGAGGATCTTCGCCTCCTACGGTTCATACCGCTTCAACAAGGTCGTTGAAGGCACCGTAGACCTCACGCTCCGCGTGAGGATCTTCGCCTCCTACGGTTCATACCGCTTTAACAATGTTGTTGAAGGCCCTTCGAAGCGCACGACGAACCCCGGTCGACGTGGAGATTGGTTCATCCAGCGAATGTTGCCGGTCAAAATCGGGAATGTCGCGTCCGCCTTGGTGAGTTGCTCGCGGAGTTTGTCGTATTGGATGGAATTCGCTCGGCGGGCCGCTTCGATCCAGACGTTGGCCGAGTCGTGGGCCAAGGCCGCAGCGAGTGAAGGCAATTTGCCGTACTTTTCCTGGAATCGCTTCGTAAAGGCCTGAGCCGCGGCCGAACCATCGACAGAATCGAACGAAACGACGGCCGTGAGCGGTCGCTCGGCATCGCGGTCGCTCGCAAGTCGGGCCAGTTCCAGTTCTTCCCCGGCGATGAACAGGTGCTGTTTCGGAAGCTTCGATCGCCAGGTCAGGATCGATTTGGCCGAACCGCACAGCACAAAGGTGCTGGAACCTTCCTTATCGAAGTTCTGGAACAGGTCGGGCGTCTCACCAGCTTTAATCGCGTGTTCAACGACTTTGGTCGGGCTCAGATGTCCGGCGAGAGCACGGGCGGCGAGGCCGGCGACCATCGCATCGTTCTCTTTCAAGATGACGACCCGATCGGTCTTGACGGATTCCTTGATGTATTGGGCCAGAAAACGGCCTTGCTCCGCCGGATCGAGGCCGACGGGAAAAGCCATCGCGCCGGGCGAATTGCCCGCGTAACCCGCGAGGGTCAGCACCAGCGTCGGCGGCGACTGGGCGGCCAGAATTGTCTTCTCAACCTGCGAATAGGCACCCGGACCCAGCAAGGCTTCCACCTTATCGAGTGTCAACAAACGCGAAGCCTGCCCGAGCGCTTCTTCCGGCGACTTGCCGGCATCGGCATGGATCACGCGAATTTTACGACCCGTGATGTGCCGGGCCGCATCCGCATTGATGGGATCGACGGCCAGGGTGATGCCGTGGATCTCTTCTTCATCCGGAGACGAACTGAGGTGCCCAAGAAGAATCGGCCCGCTCGGCGGCGAAGTGGAACAACCGCCGAGCAGGCACACCATTAATAGAGGGAGAGGAAAGCGTGTGAACATGCAATCGTTATAGAAGGCGGGGTCGTAGGCGACCCAGCCCGAAATCATGACTTACTTCTTCTTGTACTTCTCTTTAACCTTGTCCCAGTCGGCTCGCGGGCTGGCTTCCGAGACGCTCAGGTTCTTGTACGACGCGGTCTCGCCGGCCACTGTCAGGCCGATGTTGGCTTTCGGCTTGTTGATGGCGTCGTTTTCCCCGTAGGCGGTGAACTCGCCGTCGAGTGTAGCCAGCATCTCCTTGCCTTGCATCTCTACGACCATCGTGTGCCATTCGCCGGCCTTGATCGGCGTCTCCACGGTGGACAGAACAAGCCCCGTGTCCGGTCCCGTTTTGCCGTCCTGATCGTCCTTCTGCACCGAGAAACCGTTCGGCCGGATCGATACGCGGCAGATATGGGCTTTCGGGCCATTCATGCTCAGGCTGATCGATTTGGCGCCATCGAGTTTGAACGCGAATTGAACGACACCGTTCTCGAAAGCCGCGTCCCGCCGGGTGACCGCGCCGTGCATGTCGGCCTTCAGCTCGGCTCCGCGCAGGGCGCCGTCGACGACTTCCCATTTTCCTTTGCCCGCTTTCCAATCCTTGGCGATGCTCGACAGATCATCGTTCAAAATGCTCTTGCCGCGTTCCGTCATGATCGGCTTGAGTTCCGGCTTGGGATCAGCCGCGGTCGAGGCCGCGATGAAAAAGCCGAGCAGGCTTGTCGTCATCAAGAATCGTCGCATGATGTTTCTCCCTCTTTCGCGTTGTTTCTGAACTCTGACGTACGGCTGACTATCCTACCCGAAGAACGAGGGCGAATCCAACAATCTTCCGGGTCTGGCGGGCCTTTACTCCCCATCCTTAAAAATTGGAGGGATGATAGAATCGTTGCTTTGGCGACCGATTCTTGAGATACTCTGAGTGAAGATCATCGCTCGATATCGCGAGGCCGTTCATGGATCGCTGCCTGTTGGTTGCTGGAGTTGTGTTGCTCTCTGGGGCATGCGCGAGTGGCGAAGCGCCGTCGTTTAACAATGACGTGATGGCCGTGCTCTCACGCGCCGGGTGCAACCAGGGCGCCTGTCACGGCAACTTGAATGGCAAGGGCGGCTTTAAGCTCTCTCTTCGCGGCGAAGATGCGGACTTCGACTTCCGGGCTTTGACTCGCGACACCCATGGTCGACGGACCTCCATCCAGAAACCCGAAGAAAGCCTGATTCTCCGCAAAGCCACCGGCGGCGTCGCGCACGAAGGCGGCCCGCGATTCGGGACCGATTCACTTGAATATCAGATCATGCGTGACTGGATTGCCGCGGGATGTCGCCCCGATCGAGCGGATCGACCAACCATCACAAAACTCGATGTGACGCCCACGTCGCAAGTTCTGATCGATCCGATTGATCAGGTGCAAATCCAGGTGAAGGGAACGTTCTCAGACGGCACGACCCGCGACCTGTCGAGACTCGTCGTCTACGAAACCTCGGCGGTCGGCATCGTTCGCGTTACTGCCGATGGGACCGTGATTCGGCAACAGCCGGGCGAACTCGTCATCCTCGTTCGCTATCTGCATGTGCAAGTGCCGGTGAAGCTGGCCTTCATCACCGCCCGCCAGAAGTTCACCTGGAAGGAGCTTCCTCTTTCGAATCAGATCGATCGGTTGCTCTTCGATCAGATGAAGACATTGCGGCTCACTCCCTCCGCGCTCTCGAGCGAAAGCGTGTTCGTTCGGCGGGCATATCTTGATGCGATCGGGCTGTTGCCGACACCGGACGAGGTTCGTCGTTTCCTTGACGACACCCAGGCCGACAAGCGCGAACGCCTGATCGAGCACCTACTTCAGCGTCCCGAGCTCGCGGACTTTTGGGCGCAGAAGTGGTCAGATCTCTTACGCAACGAGGAGAAGTCGCTCGATCGCAAAGGGGTGCGCATCTACTTCCAGTGGTTGCGTGACGGTATCGCCAGTGGCAAGGCATTGAACGAATTGGCGCGTGAAGTCATCGGCGGACGTGGCAGCACCTACCAGAATCCGCCCGCGAATTTCTACCGGTCGCTGCGTGAGCCCTACGCCCGGGCCGAGGCCGTTGCCCAGGTGTTTCTCGGCACGCGCATCCAGTGCGCGAAGTGCCACAATCACCCCTTCGACCGCTGGACGCAGAACGATTACCACGACTTCGCCGCGTTCTTCGATGGGATTGATTATCGCATCATGGAGAACGAACGAGCCGATCGCCTTGACAAGCACGAGTTCAACGGCGAACAGATCGTGCTCATCACGCGCGAAGCGACCATGAAAAATCCAAGAACGGGCGAGGTGTTGCGCCCGCGTTTTCTAGGCGGCGCTTCGCTTCCGAAACGCGACCAAGATCGCCTTCAAGCTCTTGCCGACTGGACGGCCGACCCGAAGAATCCGTTCTTCGCCCGCGCCCAGGTGAATCGCATCTGGTTCCACCTGGTGGGCCGTGGGCTGGTCGACCCCATCGACGACTTTCGCCACTCCAACCCGGCCGTCAATCAAGAACTCGTCGACTGGTTGGCCAAGGATTTTCAGGAGCACGGCTTCCAGATCCGCCACACGATCGCGCGGATCATGAACTCGCGGACCTATCAACTTTCTTCCGACGATGCCGAGACGAACCACGACGACGAAACACATTATTCGAAGGCGCTGATTCAACCGCTTGAGGCCGAGCAGTTGCTGGATGCGGTAAGCCGGGTGCTCGACGTGCCGGTCAAATTCAACGGCTACCCTCAGGGCATGCGCTCGGGCCAGATCGCGGCCGTCTCGCAGGCGAAGCGCGGCGAGAAACGGATCGAGATGGGCGAGAAATTCCTTAAAGTCTTCGGCAAGCCCGATCGCCTGCTGACCTGCGAGTGCGAACGCAGCGACGACACGGGCGTCATGCAATCGTTCCAACTGCTGACGGGGGAACTGTTGCACTCGATGCTCGAGGACAAAGACAACCTCATCGGCCGACTGATGACTGAAAAGAAGAGTAACGACGAGATTATCGAGACGCTCTACCTGGCGGCGCTTTGTCGTTACCCAAGTGTGAAAGAAAAGGAACGCCTCAACGCGTTCGTGGTTGCCAACAAAAACCGACGTTTCGCCTTGGAAGATCTGGCGTGGGGCTTGGTGAACGCTAAAGAGTTTCAGGTGCGGCGATGACCGTAGGGGCCGACGATGCCGACGTATTTTCATGGAACAGTCGTTAGCGATGTCATTACGATGGTGGGAGAGCCAGAACGTGGAGGAATTGACGTCGCTCTCGGTGGCGGCGAATTCGGGCGCGGATTCTACACGCAGTCCTCGAAATCGAACGCGCTGACGTGGGCACAGAATCATCGCGGTGAGCCCGAAAACGCTTGTTTGCTGGAAGTGGCCATTGAGGATGAGGCGTATGCTCGTTTGCAAATCCGTTTGCTTGACACGAAACAAGCCAAGCGCTTGACCCAACGAATTCGGAAACGAAAGGCCACTCGAACGCACGTTGAGGGAGTAGATGTGGTCACCGGTCCACTGAATGGTTCACGACGAATTCAGCAACAGAAGTTCGAGTCGGACAATGCGCAGGTGCTTCTCAACGGCTCGCAAACGCGGCGGAGATTGATCTAATGCTCGACAAGTTGCCCTACATACATTACCTGGCGAAGATTCATCGAGCCAGACAAACGATCTTAATCAGTCCGGCCGAGATACCGGCGGCGGAATTCAACGGTGGTTCGTTTTTCGCACCCGTGAACGATTTAGGTTCATTCTTTCCTATCTATCGTTTCGACTTCTCGATATATCGCGGCCAAGGTAAGTTCCTGAAACCGGAACAAGGTAAGAAGGTGTTCAACGGGATGGCGTTTGCAGCCGTCGACCAAAGGCGTGATGCCTTGATTTGCACCTTCGAGTATCCTTTTGGCCTCAAGCCGAGTAACGGCCACGCGAACATGCCGTTGTGGTTTTTTGAGGAGCGACCGTCCCATGTCACCCCCCGCTTCCGAAAGGTTCAGTCAGGCGGCAGGGGGAAACTGTTCCATTATCGAGGAGATTTACGGCATTCGGACTTCAAACACCCATTTGTCGAATTGGAACTTGGCGAACCAGCGATTCTCGATGACTTGCTGGAAGAATGGGGATTGTCGATCGTCGGTTGCAGTCCGAAGTTGAGATATTCCCAAATTCGGAAGCAAAAAGCGATGCCAGCACGAGGTTGAAGATCGATTCGCGACCTGCGGATTGAATGCTGATGAATCGAGGAAGATGTATGAATTATTCCCGCCGCCATCTCCTGCAAATCGGCTCCGCTGGCCTCCTCGGCTTGTCGTTGCCGGAACTTATCCGCGCGACTGACAACGGGTCGAAGAAACGCCGGGCTAAGTCGATCATCTATTTGCATCAGTTTGGCGGGCCTTCGCAGTATGAAACCTTCGACATGAAGCCGGACGCCGTCAGCGATGTGCGCGGGACCTTCAAGCCGATCGCTTCGAAACTGGCAAGCGTGCCCGTTTGCCAGTTGCTGCCGAAGATGGCGCAGATCATGGACAAGGTCACCGTGATCCGCGGCGTTCAGCACTCGATGAAGAACCACAACTCCGCGGGTTATTACAGCCTCACGGGTTACGCCCCGCCGACGGATGACCAGCGGCTCCGTGATTCTCTCGAACTGTTCCCGGCCTTCGGCTCGATCGTCGACAAGTTCGCCCCGTCGCCAAAAGGGGTGCCGACTTTCGTCTCGTATCCGCATGTCATCCGCGATGGGTCGATCACTCCGGGCCAGCACGCCAGTTTCCTCGGCAAACTGCACAATCCGTTCTTCATCAACCAGGACCCGAGTGCGGCCGACTTCAGGTTGCCGGAACTCTCGCTGCCCGCGAATTTGGGTCTTGACCGTCTCGAGAGCCGCAAGGAGGTTCTGCGGTTGATCGATGCGCAGACCGACCTGATCGAGAAGTCGGCCGTCGCTCACGGCATTGATGAATCGTACCAGAAAGCGGTGGCGATGCTGACGTCGAAGGAGTTCATGAAGGCCTTCGACCTGGCCGAGGAGAAGCCGGCCACCCGCGAGAAATATGGCCGGCACACGTATGGGCAGGGCTGTCTTCTTGCACGCCGGCTGGTGGAAGCGGGCGTACGCTTCGTCACCGTCTATCTCTCTCCGTTGATCGGCGGTTGCACCGGCGGCTGGGACACGCACGGCTTCAATGACAAACCGATGGACCCCATCCTGAAGAACTACCTATTGCCGTTGACCGATCAAACGCTGCCGACGTTGATCGATGACCTTGACCAGCGCGGCCTGCTCGACGACACGATCGTCTTGTGGATGGGGGAATTCGGACGCACGCCCCGGATCAACAAACTCGCGGGCCGTGATCACTGGCCGCAATGTTACACGCTGCTGATGGCGGGCGGCGGCGTCAAACGCGGCGCGGTAGTCGGTTCGTCCGACAAGATTGGCGCCTACCCCGTGCAGGGTTTCCGTCCCGAGGACATCTCGGCCACGTTCTACGATCTGCTCGGCATCGACCCGGAGACCGAGATCCAAGACAAGTTCGGCCGGCCGTTCCCGATCTCGAAGGGGACGGTGATTCAGGAGGCGATCGGGTAAACGCCAGGGGATGACGAGTCGTTTACCCGCGTGTTGGCCGATACATCAAAAGAGTTCGAACGAGCGACTTTAGGGTCCGCCACCATTTTCGATCATCTTTCGCGGCCCGGAAACTCCACCCTGCCGCCCTCAGCGGCTCGCGATCCCGCAGCACATACGCCATCGTCCAGTAGGTGGAACCCCACGCTTCGCGCTGGACATCGATCGGCGTCGTCTTCTCTTGCCCTCGCCGTTGCAAGCAGCGGCGCATGATCGAGAGCACGCTTGTGATGCGCTCGACGATCCGTTTCGAGAGATTGCCGTGGCCGGTGCGATATTTGACGAGGGCTTCGTCGATGAAATCGAAGCGGTAGTGCGGGGCGACGCGCAGCCAGAGATCGTAATCGATGGCCAATTCCAGCCGGGGGTCGAAGCTGCCGACATGTTCGAGCACCGATCGGCGAACCAGCACGGAGGAGAAGCAGGCGAAGTTGTTTACTAGTATCTCGTTGAAGACTTGGCCGCGTGGGAAAGGATCGTGTCGGGATTGCAGAATGCCGCCTTCGGGATCGATCAGCAAGCGCCGGCAGAAGACGACGCCCAGGCGCGGGTCGGCCTCCATCAATCGGATTTGCCGTTCGAGCTTGCTTGGCAGCCAGGCATCATCGCCATCGAGATAGGCGACGAGCGGCGCCTGCGAAAGATTGAGGGCCAAGTTCTTCGCCCGTGGCTGGCCTAGTGAGTTTGTCCGGATGCAGCGGATTCGCGAATCAGTCAGGAAGGGGCGAACCACGTCTGGTGTGTCATCGCGCGAACCGTCGTCGACGAGGATCATTTCCCAGTCGGTCAGTGTCTGGCGCTGGACGGACCGGATGGCGTCGGCCAGGTATCGGCCGTAATCGCGAGTGGCGACGAGGACGCTGACCCGAGGTGTCATGACGCGAATGCCTTGAGAAATTCCCCAGCGACTTTCGAGATGCAGAAGCGGTATTTGCCCGACGGCTCCTGCGGGATCGAGTCGACCAGTTCGACCTCATGATCCATGTCCGGCCCGAACATTTCGCGCACGAGTTCAGCAATCTGCCAGCGGCTTTCGGGTCCAAACTCGTCGGAAGGAACCATCCGCAGGAGCAGGAAGCGTTCGCTTTCCTGGACGATCTGCACCTGAGCCGCGCCGCGGATATGCAGGGCGAAATTCTCCGTCAGCGAGATGCCCGAGATCAGCTTGCCCGAAGGGGTGAGCACATAGTCAGCCTCACGGCCTTCGACACGCTCGATGAGCGGCAAGCCTCGACCGCAGGCACATTGTCGATCCGACTTCACGACCACGTCGCCGACCTTATAGCGGATCAGAGGCATCGCGCGATTGGTCAGGTCGGTGACGACCAGCGAACCTTCGTCGGGGCTACCGGGCCGATCGGGGATGACTTCCGCGTACAGCGAATCCGCATTCAGATGCAGGCCCCGATGATGCTCGCACTCGCTGGCGATCAGGCTGACTTCCTCGCAGCCATAACGGTTCGTGACCGGAGTGCCGAATGCCTCTTCGATGGCCGCGCGTTGATGATCGTGCAGGAGCATCGCTGTCGAGATGATGCCGTTAGGGCGGATGGCGCCGGCGAAATGACGGCGCGCGTAGCAGGCGAACAGATAGAGAGAGTGCGCGTGCCCGAACAGGAGCCCCGGCTGCTTGGAACGAAGGCTTGTGGCAAACAACCGCATCTGCTCTTCGTCGAGCCCGATGGTGTCGAGGTAGCGGGCGCGGTCGACAAAGAAGTTCCGCAGCCGGCCTTTGAAGCCCTGGTTTTGGTATTCAGGGTTGCCCCAGACCTTGGCCTCGCGCTGACCGAAACGCCAACCGCTCCATTCATCGGAACGCAGCGTACAGGCCGACTTCCATTCCATGCTCTCGCGATTGACGAGGATCGAAAGCGGGACTCCCGTCGAACCCGAAGTCTGCTTCAGGAAGACGCTTTCCTCATCATCGCCGGTCGATCGAAGCTCTTGGAAATGCGTGCGGATGTCAGTTTTGGTGAGGATCGGAAAATCTTCGAGGTCGGTCAGTGATCGCACGTCGTTCGGATGGCCGCCCATGCCGATGAAGAGGTTGCGGTAGTAGGGCACGGATTCGTACGCGTGGAAGAGGATCTTACGCACGGCGTCAAGTTGCCGGGCGCGAATCGTCTCCGGATCGTCGAATTGGCTTTTGTTCAACTGACGCAAGTACTGCAAACGGCGGTTGCCGGTGCGCCACGCTTGCAGCGGTTGAACGACATGTCGATTGAGCAGTGCCAGCATGATGGACCTTTCTCACGCGACCATGCTCAGAGCGGGTTGTGTCTGCCAGGCGATCTGGCGAGCGAGGCCTTCCTCGACGCCGACGCGCGGCTTCCAGCCCGTGTGGCGCGTCAGTTTCACGATGTCGGCTCCGGTATGCTTCTGATCGCCGCGGCGTTCCGGCAGGCGCTGGATGCGGGCGGTCTTGCCGGTCAGCTTCTCGATCTTGCGGATGACGTCGGTGACGGAAACGAGTTCGCCGCCGCCGACGTTGAAGGTCTCGCCCGGGACGGTGTTGACCGCCGCCACCGTGGCCGCGACGCAATCATCGACGTAGCTATTGCCGCGAACCTGGGTGCCGTCGCCCGTGAGTTGGATCGGCTGGCCGTCGAGCACGCACTGGATGAACTTGTTGTACCCCATGTCCGGCCTTTGCCGGGGGCCGAAGACCGAGAAGTAGCGCAGGATCACCGAGGGAATGTCGAACTCGTCGTTGTAAACACGGCAGAGGTTCTCGCCCGCCAGCTTGGTGATGCCGTAAGGCGAACTCGGCCGCAGGGGCAGCGACTCGTCGCCCGAGGCAAACCGCCCGTAGACCGACGACGTCGAGACGTAGAGAAATCGATTCAGATTGGACGAGCCTTTGACAGCCTCAAGCAGCCGTTGCGTGGCGATGATGTTGTGCGTGTTGTACTGGTCGAAGTGCGTCCAACTCTTCGTGAGCCCGGCCATGGCCGCGAGGTGAAAAACCCACTCGGTCCCGCGAACGAGAAAATCGAGCGGATCGTGGGTGAGATCGACCTCGTGAAATTCAAAATTCTTCCGGCCGCGCAGCCCGGCCAGATTCCGTTCCTTCAGCTGGCGCGGGTAGTAATTCGTGAAGCAATCGATGCCTACGACGCGTTGTCCGTCGTTGAGCAAACGTTCGCAAAGATGCGAGCCAATAAACCCGGCCGCCCCGGTGACCAAACATTCCATGAGCATCCCTGCCGCTGGAGGAAATCACAACTGCGAAATGGTAACACGATTCGCCGAAGGTTCGCAATGGGAATTTTTCAATTGATACGTTGCCGCGATCATTCCTCCGCGCCCGACGCGAAGCGAGGGATTCTCCTCCGCGCCCGCCGCGAAGCGAGGGATTCTGTAGCGGCCTAAAAGGGGGCGCGATGAGCGTCCCCTCGTTTATGCGCATTGATCAATTTGTCATTCGTACCATTCTGTTTTCTTCTGGCCAATACCCACCCACCCCTCGCCAGAAGAAACGGACATGTCCGGAAGAAACGAACATGTCCGGAAGAAACGAACATGTCCGGAAGAAACGAACAAAACCAGAAGAAATGACGCCTGTCGAATAATCTTACTCACGAACATCGGCCTGTCGGGAGTCAGGAAATTCGTGCGAGTATTCTATGGCGGCGTCGAGCGGCATGCAAGAAGCATGTTCACGCCCCATCGCTCCGACTCAGGCTAGCGAGTTGCGATTGAACGGGTCGAGCCCGTCGTCTTGAAGAGACGCCGTGCGGCACGGAGAGTCAACTTCCGCGAGCCCTCCTCTGCCAGACGCCTGATTTTTGCCCACAAGTCATATTTGGCTCGTTCTTGATCCCGCAGGGCTCGCAGCGATTAGCCCCAGGTCGCGTTTCGCGCACCCGGGGTACGTTCCGTCCCGCGGCGTTTTTTCATAGGATGACTTTCGTGACAGAAGTCTCCAGACACCCCTGGGCGACGATGGACACAACCCCTCCGAGCCTGCTGCAGCGTATGCGCCAACCGGATCAACCGGAGGCGTGGGCTCATTTTGTCGAAATGTATACGCCCTACTTGTATCTCTGGTGCCGTCGGCGCGGCCTGCAAGAATCCGACGCGGCCGATCTGGTGCAAGACGTCTTACTGCTGGTTTTCCGCAAGTTGCCCGAGTTCGACTACAATCCACGCGGCAGTTTTCGCGGTTGGTTGTACACGCTTACGCTCAACAAGATGCGTGAACGCCACCGCCGCCGCGCGCTTCCGCAGTACGAGATGCTGGAAAACTTGGCGGGACCTGATGAAATCGTCCGCCAGGAAGAAATCGACTACCGCAATCATCTCGTCCGGCATGGGCTTCACGTGATCAAGTCGGGAATTGCTCCCAAGGTCTGGCAGTTGTTTGAAGAGCATGTTCTCGCGGACCGGTCGGCAACAGACGTGGCGATCGCCCGGGGCTTGAGCGTCGGCACCGTCTACGCCGCCAAGTCACGTGTTCTTTCCCGGTTAAGGCAAGAACTTGAAGGCCTGGTCGAGTGGAACTGACCACGGCCGGAAAATATTCTCTCCATTTAGCAAGGTTTCTGCCGCGGTGCGCATAGAGCAGGGGTGACTCTCATTTTTCGCATTGCTCGGGGAGGCGGCCGTGAAGAACGTGATCATTTGCCCAGGGACCGACGAACTCCGTCGGCTCGTGCTCGGACAGTTGCCCGGTAAAGAAGGCGAGTCGCTGCTCGGGCATCTGGAATCGTGCGCGCGTTGCGCGTCCAAGCTCACTCAAATGCCGCAAATCGATACGCTGATCCAGGCCATCCAGGCAGGCGAAACGCTTGCGGAAGAGTCCGATCGAAAACGCATCAAGGAACTGGTCAAGAAACTGCGCTCCGCCCCCAAGTTGGGTGCGGCCGCCGCCGACGCAACGGGTGGGTTTGAACCGCATTCCGGTGAGTTGCTGAGCCTCGACGATGACAATGTCGTTGCGAGTGCGGAAGAAGTCGATGACTTTGGCCTGGCGCCTCCCATCGGGCCGGGGGAGATCGGCACGCTGGGCGGCTACCGGGTTCTCAAGGTCCTTGGGGCTGGCGGCATGGGGGCCGTTCTCCTGGCGGAAGATCCCAAGCTGAAGCGACGCCTGGCGCTGAAGGTGATGCGGCCGGAGGTGGCGAAGAGGACGACTTCCAAAGACCGATTCCTGCGTGAAGCCCAGGCGGCCGCCCGCATCAATCACGATTACATCATCCCCATTTTGCAAGTCGGCGAAGAGAACGGCGTGCCGTTCATCGCCATGCCTTTTCTGGAAGGCGAACCGCTCGATGCCCGCTTGAAACGAAGTCGATTGTCGGTTCCCGAGATCCTGCACATCGGCCGGCAAGCAGCCGAGGGGCTGGCTGCCGCGCACAAGTTAGGCATGATCCACCGCGACATCAAGCCGGGCAACATTTGGTTGGAATCGTTCAGCGATAGCGATGGCTTTCGGGTCAAGATCCTCGACTTCGGTCTGGCACGTTTGGCGGGCGACGAGGTTCAACTGACCCAGTCGGGTACGATCTTGGGCACTCCCGCTTACATGTCCCCGGAGCAGGCACGCGGCAAGGAAGTGGACCATCGTGCCGACCTGTTCAGCCTGGGTTGCGTTCTCTACGAGATGGCGACGGGCGGCAAGCCGTTCACCGGCCAGGATACGATGGCGATTCTGACGAGTCTGGCGCTGGATACACCTGCCGAGCCGATTTCGCTGAATCCCGAACTGCCGGCGGAACTCTCGCAACTGATTATGCAGTTGCTGGAAAAGGACCCGGCAGCTCGCCCCTCGTTGGGCCGGGTGGTGGCGGATGTTCTCCGGAAGCTCCAGCCGGAAAGCGTGGTGGTCGTCCAGTCGCGACCAGCAGTGGAAGCCAACCCTTGGACAAACTTGACGCCGAGCAGTAGATCGCTTCCATCCGCAATCCCACTCAGCCGCTCTTCGGAAGGTCCCCCGAGAAAATCGCGAAGACCACTCTGGATTGCGAGCGGCCTGCTTGGCTTTGCCGCGCTTGTCGCCGCGATTGTCATCGTGATCATCCGCGACAAGGATGGCAACAAGATTGCCGAGATCAACGTGCCGAAGGGCGGCAGCGTTGAGATTGTTGATGATTCGGGGAAGAAGGAACTCAGCAAACGGGAACTCGGCAAGCCGGAAGTGAAGAAGGTAGTCGACGTCGCCCATCCAGGCACGAATTACGCCCTGGAGTTTGGCGATCAGCGAGTAGTTGGGGCAGTGCAGTCTTTCAATCTTTGGGGTCCAGCGCCGCGCACAATCGAAGCGCGAATCCGGGTTGGGAAAGTGACTTCCGCGAACGGCCGGATCTTGAATTTCCACGACGCCTGTGGCTTGTATGTCGCGCCTTCAGGACGAATTCAAACTTACTGGTACGACCCCCAATTCAAGAGTTTCGAAGTTTCATCCAAGGCGCCCGTCGTTGTCGGACAAGAGTATCATGTCGCGATGGTGTTTGACGATTCGAAAAGCGTGCTATTTGTAGACGGAAAGCGGCAAGGAGGCATCAACATCCCGCGTAATCGTGTGCAGGACATGGGCGGAACGGAAATATTAATCGGGGGCGCAGGCGTTGAGTTCTTCAACGGGACGATCGACGAAGTTCGAATTTCCAAAGTCGTTCGCTACACGGAAGACTTCGTTCCCCAAACATATTTCAAGCCCGATGCCGACACGATGGCCTTGTACCACTTCGACGAAGGCCAGGGCGATGTACTCAAAGACTCCTCCGGCAACGGCAACCATGGCAAGAACTTTGGCGCGAAGTGGGTGAAGGCGGACGGCACCGCAGTTCCAGCGAACGCCGATTCGGGATCGAACTGGACCGACCTGTTCGATGGGCCTGGCACATCGGGTTGGAAACAACATGGTCACAACGGTTGGAGCGTGACCGGCAAGGTGCTTGTGGGCGAGACGCCTGGACCAACGGGTTGGCTGATGAGTGAACGACAGTTCTCCGATTTCGAACTGGACCTGGAGTACAAAATGTCGCCAGGCGGCAACAGCGGCATCTTTTTCCGGGTCGCGCCCGAGGGGAGCTTGATGGGGCGCGAGGCCGATTTTCCGGAGGTGCAACTGCTTGACGACAACGCTCCCGCGTTCGTCAACCTGGGCCCTAAGGTTAAGACCGGGGCGATCTGGCAGCAAATCGCGCCGAATCCCGCGCCGCTCGCTCCCCCGGATCAATGGCATCGTCTTCGCTTGAAAGTTGACGGCAAGCACGTCCAGGTGGCCGTCAACGGTCAACAGGTCATCGACAACGAGTTATCGAAAGCGCCCGCGACTTCGGGTCGAATCGTGTTGCAGTTAGGGCCGCCGCGCGTCGAGTTCAAGAACATTCGCGTTCGCGATTTGACGAAATCGACGAAAGTCGTGCCCCCGACGATCATTCCAGCCCGCTCGGCCTTCGACTCGCTAAAGCGCGAAGACATCCCGCCTCATGAGCTGGCCGCCGCCGGCGACGGCGATCCGGCCAAAGCGCCGAAGGAACTGGTGGCCATCATCGGCGACAGCCGCCTTCGGAGTTGGGAGCCCATCTATCAGACTCGCTTTACTTCAGATGGAAAGCGGCTCATTACTTACAACGAATCTGGTTACGGCTTCGCACGGGAATGGGACGCGGAGACGGGCAACGCGCTGGGCACATTGCCGACACGCTCGCAGGGTGAGGATGGCTACGCTCGTGAGATTGGCCCGGACGGTCGTATCGCTTTCTCTCGACGCGACGACGTCGTGGTCATGGATGGAAAGACGGGAAAAGAGGTCTTCACCAGTCCCAATCCCAAGAATTATTCGCATGCCGCGGTCTTCTCGCCCGACGGCAAGTGGTTGGCCAAGGGCTGCGATGACAGCACGATCCAGATTTGCAACGGCGCCACCGGCGAGGTTGTACGTACTTTCAAGGGACATACGCTTCGGGTCATCAGCCTTGCGTTTAGTGCGGATGGCAAGCGACTGGTATCGGCCGCCTCGACCGATGCGATGAACAACAAGGAGCCTGGTGAACTGAAAGTATGGGACTTCGAAAAAGGCAAAGAACTTCGTGATTTGATAGGCCGTTCCTTTCCGGCCCGGGCAATCGCATTCAGTCCAGACGGGCAGCGAATCGCAAGTCTTGAGGCAACCGGAACGGTCGATATATTTGACGCTCAAAGCGGTCAGAAAATCAGTTCCAGAAAGGGGGAGGCCGGGCCGTGCTCCATGGCGTTCAGCCCGGATGGAAAACGGCTATTCCTGGGTCATTCGTACGGGGCACAGGTCGATGTTCTTTTGCTAGCAACCGGCAAATTGGAGACTTCATTGCCGGCACCGTACGGAATCCGGAAGTTTGCCATCAGCCCGGATGGAAAACGCCTCGCCGCTGGCGGATTCAACCAGGCGATTTCGGTTTGGGATATTGCGACCCTGAAGCCCGTTTTGTCCCCTGGAATGGCAATCTGGAACGTCGAATGCAGTTCGGACGGTCGTTGGCTGGCACTTACCGGTCCGGAGAAGAACATTCGAATGTGGGACGTCGCCGAAGGCAAGTTTGGCCGCACGCTGAGCCACACCCAGGACAATCTTCACAGCATCGCGCTGAGTCCGGACGGCCAACGGCTTGTTGCTCTCGGCAATCGCAGCGTCGATGTATGGGACTTGAAAGACGGCAAAATTACGTCAACTTGGCCATCTCCGGGAGGAGGGCGGGTCGCCTACAGCCGTGATGGCAGCCGGTTCGCGGTCGCTGCCGAAGCTGTTGCTAAAGTCTACGACACGGCCACGTTGGAAGGGGTCAGCGTCTACCGAAGTTCGCACGGTAAGCTATCGTCAATCGCCTTCAGCCCGGATGGTCAAACCCTGGCGTGCGGTAGTTTGGACAAGCCGATTGTCGCCCTCTGGGACGCCGCGACCGGGAAAGAAATCAAGACGTTTGATGCGCCGAACACACATCACATGACGAAAGTATTTTTCCAGCCCAACGGCAAACAACTTATCGGCAATTCGACGGTCGGCGGCTATAACGCGTCAATCGAAACGTGGGAAGTCGCAACTCAGAAGCACCTTTCGACCAAACGCAACTGGGTTGGTCAAGCCTTCAGCCCCGACAGTAAGCAACTGATCATCAACCATCTGAACAAGGGCGAACTCGCCATTGTTGACAGCCTCACCCAGGACCAACGCCGCCACTGGAATCTATCCGGCGCGACCTATACCGCAACCTTCACATCGGACGGCCGGCACATGGTTACGCGCAACCTCAACGGCACGGTTTATGTCTTTCGGTTGGCCGACGCGAAGTAGCTTCGGTCGAATACTTTAACACCCAAAATCGATAGAGGTGCACAATGAAAAAGGAACGTTTGGCAATCGCGGCGACACTCATGCTCTTCACTATTGCCGCGCGAGCCGCCGACGTTGACGATCCGATGAAGGAGAAACTGGAGGCGGCAAAGGCGGCGCATCAGGTTAAACTGGACAAGCTCAATAACATCATCATCGATGCGATGCAGAAACGCGAGGACGAAGCCCGCAAGCGCAAGCTGCCCAAAATTGTGGACGAGACGAAAGTCGAACGCGAAGCGTTCCTCAAACGAGGGGCCGTCCCCGCCTGGTTAAATGCGACCCAGCATTATGCCAACCTCAAATTGATTCGGGCCGAACTGTTGGCCGTTTACGATGCGACGATCAAGGCCTATGCCAGCGATCCGGCGAAAGATGAAGTGCGCGCGGTCATCACAAAGGAGCGCGATGAACTAGTCGGCGAGCAGCCCGATCCGAAGGCCGGGCCATTCCGAGCAGGTTCCGTGTGGAAAGGAGCCTATCAGATCAATGCTCGCCCCAGCGAAGAGATTACGTTCGAAGTGACTTTCTTGGGCGAAACCGGGTTCGATGCCACTCTCAGCACCAAGGACGGATCCGAGGTCATCGAAATGAAAGGAACTTTGAACCGCGGAAAAATCGATTGGAAGGCCGTTAAAGTCCTCAAAGGCTCCGGGACGATCGCGGGCGCCGAGGGCACGGCAATCATGCGAGGCAATGCCATCGCGGGCGCCGTGTCAAAGTTGGGGAAAAAGGACAACCTAAATACATGGAACATTGTCTTGAAACTGGCGCCGAAGGGGTGACAGAACTGCTTCACGGAAGGGAAGGTGCCGATCAGCGAATCGTCACCTGATTCAACGTTGGGCTCGCGCGCGGGTTCCGGGACTCCAACTGGCAGCGGATTTGGATGTGGCGATTTACCTCCCAGCCCGACGCGAAGCGAGTGATTCCGACCGAGCCCGACGCGTTAGCGCGGGTGTGTTTGATCTGTTTGACATTGATAACAGGGAGGGGTCGCATAAATTGAAATGGGCCAAGGACCGATCGCCATTCGCCGCTCCTAAACGCGCGTACCGCTTTAAGCACCTCGAAGAACTAGACTGTCGAGCAATCCATGAACGCGTTGAAGCCGCTGGCGGAGTTGATCCTCAAAAAACGCGCGTCGTCACTTCCAACTGAGAGTATGCTGGCTGCCATCGACGGGTGCGGTCAGGAAGGGTCGAGAACCCACTGATGACCCAACTGTCGCTTCGAGGCAGCGGGCCAACTCCACATCGAAAATGTTCAACGTGAGGGATCCATGAATCGCAATCATATCGGCGTACTTGTCGCTCTGATCGGGCTGATGGTCTCGCCTTTTTCCAATCGGGCGCGGGTTCAAGGGGAAGAATCCGGAGGACGGGAAACGCTGGATCAAGTTTCTTCTGGAAGATGAGCGGTACAGTCGTTTCTTGAGCGGCATACCCGGAGCCATAATGCCCGTGACGAACGCGGTGAATGAATCAACGAGGTCTCTCATTAAACGTTCCCTTCGCGTGACATTGCTGACGGTACTGATCGCGATAACCACTCTGACGGCCGCCGTCATCGGCCTTGTCTCCTATCTCAACGCGCGCGACACCGCCACGGACTTGACGAAGCAGACCCTCCGCGAAACGTCCAAACGCATCGAGTACCAGGTCGACGATCTCGTCGGCATCGCCCGCCGACAGGTCAGCCTGAACGAGCAACTTCTGGCGAATGGCTTCCTCGAGACAGACTCCTCCACGAAGCTCATTGTGTATTGGGAACAGGTGCTCGACTCCTATCATTCCCTCAACGCCCTCTATTTGACGCGCGCGAACGATGGGACAACGATCCTCATTTTCAAGAAGCCGGGCGTGGGCATGCGCGTCCAGTTGTTGCTGCCGTCGAGCGACAATCGCTTTAACCTCTATGAGGCCACAGTGGAGGAAGCCAAGCGGGGCGAGAAGGGAGAGTTGCTGCGTGAAGGTTCAGCCGAGGATCTCGACCCCCGTGCTGAGCAGTGGTTTACGCAAGCACGGCAGGCCAACAAAGCCGTCTGGATCGACACGGGCCTCAACATCGACAATAAGCGTAATCGGTTTATGGCCAGCGCCACTCATGCCTGTCCCATACTTGGGCCGAAGAATCGCGAGTTCGTGCTTGGTCTCGACTTCTATCTGTTCTCGCTCTGCGATTACCTGCACGGCGTCCGGGTTGGTGAAAATGGCCTGGCTTTCATCGTGGAACGGCAACGCAACGGACAACGGCGGGTTATCGCCCACCCGCAGCATGATGTCGTCATCCCGCCGGGACAAAATCAACTCGTCCCGATCGAGAAACTGAGCGATTCGCGCATCCGTGCTTTCCTCGCCGGGGTTCCGGATACGAAAGACGACTCACGGGAGTTCCTGCGATTCGAAGACAAAGACGTCCGCTATCTGGGCGTGTACCATTCGCTGGAAGATCCGCAAGGCACGGCCCCCGACTGGTTCATCGGCTTGATCCTGCCCGAAAAAGACGTACTGGCGCGGGCTGAAAGCAATAGAAGGCACAGTATCCTCATCGGCGGCCTGGTGGTTCTGTTCGCTATCGTGCTGAGCCTGATCGTGGCCCGACTGGTGTCGCGCCCCGTCGAACAAATGGCGCGCGACGTGGCAGCGGTTGCCCGGCTGAACTTCGATGTGCACCCGTACCCGCCGTCGATCATCCTCGAGGTCCATCAGCTACAGCAAGCGCTGGAAAGCATGAAGACGAGCCTGCGTTCCTTTCGCAAGTATGTACCGGCCGACTTGGTGGCGATGTTGATGTCGAGCGGGCAGGAGGCGGAGTTGGGCGGCGAACGACGGCCCCTGACGATCTATTTCTCCGACATTGCCAACTTTACCTCGATTTCGGAGTCGATGGATCCGGAAAAACTGGTCGATCACCTTGGCGAGTATCTGCAAGTGCTGAGCGACCAGATCCAGGCGACGGGCGGCACGGTGGACAAGTACATCGGCGACGCGATCATGGCCTTCTGGGGGGCGCCGGTGAAGATGGCGGGTCATGCGCTGGCGGCCTGCACGGCGGCCTTGCGCAATCAGAAGACGCTGCTCGAAATGCGCGAGCGCTGGACCGGGGAGGGAAAACATCCGTTCCAGGCGCGGATCGGCATCAACACGGGCGAAGTAGTGGTCGGCAACATCGGCGCCGCGAATCGCTTGAACTACACCGTGATCGGCGACGCGGTCAACCTGGCCAGCAGGCTCGAGGGCTTGAACAAGTACTACGAGACGCAAATTTTGATCAGCGAAGCGACCTACCGGGAGGCGAAGGCCGGCATCGTGGCCCGGCCGCTGGACTGGGTGTCGGTAAAGGGCAAGAACACGGCAGTGCTGGTGTACGAACTGCTCGGTCTGAAAGGCGAGACACCGCCCGAGCAGGAGGAGATGGCGGAGAAGTTCGCCGCGGCACTGAATGCCTATCGCCGACGGGAGTGGACGGAGGCGTTACGCGGCTTCGAGGATCTGCTGCGGCGCTGGCCGACGGACGCTCCCTCACGAGAGATGAAACGCCGGTGTGAAGGATACCGCGAGCAAGCGCCCCCAGCGGACTGGGATGGCGTCCACCACATGGAGAGCAAGTAAGTACATTTTGGATGGGATGTTCCCCACAAGCGTGGGGGTGAACCGGTCGGCGTGACACCGCTGAATAATGGCTCGAACATGCTTGCGAGGGAGATTTTAAGGGGTATTGAGGGTGAAAAACTGATCGAACTGGAAGTGCAGCAAGTGCTAGAATATAGGGCGTTTTCGAAGATATGTCGGCAAACGTCTCAGAAGGCATGAAACGAATTTGAGTCCGGCGCGTCTGCCATTCCGGCTGGGTGAATTTTTTTTCAAGGCAGCGGTCGCTCGACGTGATGACTAGTCCGAACAATTCTCGCGCCCCGCCGATTTTTTCGCATTCTCCCTTTTTTCGATTCGGCCGGGAGATAGAACATCTGTCTGGAAATTAAAATCTCTCTCCTTGGATTACTCGGAGGAATTGCCGTGCATCTGTTGCGTCTCGTCGCCCTCTTCGGGCTGCTGTTTGGGTTCATCGCCGCCTCGGCCGATGCCCAGGATCAGAAAGACCTCAAAAAGGACGACACCAAAAAGGTCGAGCCGAAAAAAGAGGAAGTGAAGAAGGAAGAGCCCAAAAAGGTCGAACCAAAGACGGAGGAGACCAAGAAGGAAGAGCCGAAGAAAGAGGAAGTGAAGAAGAAGGACGAGCCGAAAGACCCGAAGGAAGTGAAGAAGGACGAGCCGAAAGACCCGAAGGAAGTTAAGAAGGAAGATCCGAAAGAAGTTAAGAAGGAAGATCCGAAAGAAGTTAAGAAGGAAGACCCCAAGAAGACAGACGGCACCGCGGTCGTTCTGGCCTGGAAATTCACGGCTAACACGCCGTTCTACCAGAAGATGTTCACCTCCACCGAACAGAACATCAAGGTGATGGGGTTGGACGTCGCGCAAACCCAGAAGCAAACCTTCTACTTTAAATGGACGCCGATCAAGCAGGATGGCGACAAGTGGGAGATCAAGCAGGAAATCGAAGGCATCCAGATGTCGATCGACATCGCCGGCAACCCGGTTTCTTATGACTCCACGACCGAAAACCAGACCGGCGGCGCCAACACCGCCCTGGCTGAATTCTTCAAGGCTCTCAAGGGTTCGTCGTTCACCCTGACCTTCAACACCAAGACGATGAAGGTGGAAACCGTTACGGGGAAGGATGAGTTCCTCAAGAAGCTGGCCACCGCCAACCAGACCCTTGAACCGTTGCTCAAGAAGATCCTCAACGATCAGGCCTTGGCCCAAATGGCCGACCCGACCTTCGGTGTTCTGCCGGCCACGGCCAAGAAGATTGATGAGACCTGGGAATCGACCTCGCCGCTCAACCTTGGGCCGCTCGGCACCTACACGAACAAGTACACCTATGTGTACAAGGGGCCGGACGCGAAGAACAAGGATCTCGAGACGATCACGGTTAAGACCAACCTGACCTACACGCCGCCCACCGAGAATGATCCGTCGCTGCCGTTCAAGATCACGAGCGCCAAGCTCGAGACCAAGGACGCCAAGGAAGGGGAACCGGGCAAGATCGTGTTCAACACGAAATTGGGCCGGCTCGAAAGCACCGATTTCTCACTTTCCCTCACCGGAACGCTGACGATCGAAGTGGGCCAAAATAAGACGGAAGTCAAGCTCGAACAGAAGCAGACGACGAACGTCGTGACGGGCGATACCTCGTTCTTGCCCAAGCCGAAGGAAGAGCCGAAGAAAACGCCTTGATGACTTGAGAATTGCCGAAAGCCGCCGTGGATCCCGCTATCCACGGCGGCTTCCTTCATTCCTGGAGTGATTGATGAAGTATGCCATCATTGGGGCGGCAGGCCAACTCGGGCGGGCATTCACCGCCCTCCTGGCCGAAAAGGCCATCTCGCTGACTCGCGATCAAGCGAATCTCGAACGCCCTCTCGAATTGCGGCAGGCACTGGAAGCCGTGCGGCCTGATGTGGTCATCAACTGCGCCGCCTACAACCTGGTCGACCGGGCCGAGACGGACGCCGAAGCTGCCTTTCACGTCAATGCCTGGGGAGTGCGTGCTCTCGCCCAAATCTGTCGCGACATCGACGCCACACTTGTTCACTTCAGCACCGATTATGTTTTTGGCGCGGACGCCGCCCGGCGCGAACCCTGGAACGAAACCGATGCTGCTGGCCCGGTCAGCGCCTACGGCCTGAGCAAATTGACGGGTGAATACTGGGTCCGGCAAACTTGTGAACGGCATTTCGTCATCCGCACCTGTGGCCTTTATGGCTTACGCGGGACAGGTGGCAAGGGCGGCAATTTTGTTGAAACGATGTTGCGAGTCGCAGGGGAAGGCAAGCCGTTACGCGTTGTGAGCGATCAAATCTGCACGCCGAGTTTCGTGGGCGATGTGGCGGAGGCAACGCTCCCACTTCTCGCAACCGCCCGCTACGGCCTCTACCATCTCACGAATTCGGGGGCATGCTCCTGGTTCGAGCTCGCTCGCGAAATCTTCCGCCAAGGCGGGCTGCAGGCGAACTTGACAGCCATACCTGGAAGCGACTATCCGACCCCTGCTCGCCGGCCCGCGTATAGCGTGCTCGGTCGAGATCAGGCGAACACGCTCGGACTCGCTCCACTTCGCGACTGGCCAGCGGCATTAAGTGCGTACTTGGCAATTCGCCCAAAATAAGCCAAGAGAAAACCGCCTGAAGCCGGGACTTCAACAAAGAGATGTCTTTTCTTCGTTGGAGTCCCGCCTTTAGGCGGTCTTATGTGAGACATTTACCCGTGTCGATGGCTTTCCCGCGCCAGGTCGATGATGCCGACCAGGAACGCCAGGAAGATCGTTTCCAGGCCGATGACGAAAATCGTGCCGGCGAAGATCCACTGGGGCGCCATCAACTCCGCTGTGCGGAACCAATGCACGATGACCGGAGCGGCAAGCAGCAGCGCGATGCCGATGAGTGAGCCGCCAACCTGGAAACCGCGCTCGACCCGGAACCAGCGCGTAAAACGTTCCAGCCTTCGATCGAAAAAGACCGGATCGAGCCGATGCGAGACAAGTTTGGCCAGGAAGCCGAAGACGAGGACATGGAAGCCGGTGAGAGCAACCAACGACGCGGAGTACATGAAGTTCGGGCCGAACTGATCGGACCAGATGCCATAGCCGGCGAGGGCGGCGACCGGAATGGCCGACAGGCCCAGAAGCAGCAACATCATGCCGGGCAGGAAGAACAGGAAGCTCGGGCAACACATCAACATGAAGCGAAGATGCCGCCAACCATCCCGGAAGCTGCGAAGGTGCGGCCGGCGGTCGCGGCCATCGGGCGAGAGCGTGATCGGAATTTCGTCGATTTTCAACTTGGCCAGGCTGCTCTTGATGATCATCTCACTGGCCATCTCCATGCCAGGCATCTGCAGGTTCATCCGGGCGACGGCATCATTGCGAAAGCCGCGCATGCCGCAATGGGTGTCACCCACTCCGGTTTTGAAAAGCAGATTAAGGAACCAGCTCAGTCCGGGGTTGCCGACATACCGATGCAGCCAGGGCATGGCGCCCGGTTTGATGTGCCCCTTTAGGCGGTTGCCCATCACGAGTTCCGCGCCGTTCCGTAGGCAATCGACGTATCGTTTCAGGTCGGTGAAGTCGTACGAGTCGTCGCAGTCGCCCATGATGATATAGGTGCCGCGTGCTTCCGCGAACCCACGGCGTAGAGCGTTGCCGTAACCCTTGAGCGGATGGTAGACCACGCGGGCGCCGGCGGCTTCCGCCACGGCCACGCTGCGATCGGTGGAGCCGTTGTCGACGATCACCACTTCACCGGCAATGCCCAGTTCAGCCATCGTCCGGAGAGCTTTTTCGACGCAAATAGCCACCGTGCGTTCTTCGTTCAGACAGGGCATGACAACGGACAGCTCCAGTCCCCCGACTGCGGAAGTCGACGAAGGATGGATGCGATCGATTGTCGCGGAAACGACGGACACGCCAAGCGAATCGATTCGAGATGTGGTATACATCTTGCCTCTTCTCCCAAAGATGCACGAAACTCCGACTTTACAGTCTAGAACAGTCCGCGCGAGAAGGAGGCGTCGCCGTGTGAAAATGGAACAGAAATACCGGTCGGGAGGTTCCGATGGGGATGGTTTTGCCGATCATTTGGAGCCGTGAATGTGCACTTTCGTGTCGAGGCCCGGCTTTATCATGGGATCTCCGGAAAATACTTGGCCACTATTCGCCGGAGAAAGGTCAGTGATTCCGCCATCTCGTCCATGCCGTTCATACCGTCTTCGATGCTCACCCAGCCGCGGTAACCTGCCGCGGCCAGTGTCGCAAAGATCGCGTCGTAGTCGTTCAGCCCCTTGCCCGTGACACCATGCTTTAGCTTGGCGAAGTAACCGATACTGCCGTCGGCCTGTTTCAGTTCCTCGAGCGTGGCGCCGGGCTCCAGGTAGCGATCGCTGGCGTGCATGCTCACCACGCGGTCGGCTACTTCGCGCAGCAACTCCACGGGATCGTCGCCAGCCACCACGGCATTTGATGGGTCGTACTGCACCCCGAAATTTGTTCGATCAGGAATCATATCCACGAGATCAAGGAATACATCCTTCTTCTGCGCGAACTCGGGATACTTCCAGAAACCGTCCTTATAGTGGTTCTCGAGGCCGAGGATCACACCGCACTCGCGGGCCACCGGCAAGACGGCCTCAATGCATCCGGCTGCCCAATGCAATCCCTGTTCCCGGCCTACATCGGGATACCGTTGCCCGCTCAGTACGCGGCAAACTGTCCCTTCCCCGCCTAGCCGATGAGCGACCCGGACCATTTTTACTTCGTGATCGATAGCGCGTTTACGCGCGTCGGCATCCGGATTCGTGAAATCCGGGGAGCAGCAGAGCATCGGCATCGCAAACCCGGCCGCGTGTATCGAGTCTGCCACGGAATCGAGGTAACTTGGCTCGAAATTGGCGAAGAACCCCTCGTACATCTCGAGTCCGTCAGCATCCAGCTGCTTCGCTTGTTCGATCCATTCGAAAACGGTCATTGACCGCTCGCCCGCGATCTTTTCGAGATAACACTTCGGGAAGGCAGACAGCTTTAGCGGCATGGCGGCTCGAGCCTCAGATTGCGCAACCCTAGTGCGCTTGGTATCTTACGCATCTTATCTAGTTGATCTGTTTTGTGTGGCGTTTCAAACTGGATAAACGAAAAAGCCTCGGGGATCTCCCGAGGCTTCTTGCGTAAATTGCGGCGATAGGATTTGAACCTATGACCTCCAGGTTATGAGCCTGGCGAGCTAACCGGACTGCTCCACGCCGCGATGAATATAAAGCACTTGGGGTTTCCCATGTGCCTTACCTTAACTATATCGGCTGTCTTTCCGCCTGTCATCCCCATTTTTAGGAATTGTTGGGCATTCAGTTAGCCGATGTTAAGGTGTGTATCGATTGGGGAATGGTTCGCGATTTGCTTGATTTTTCCGCGTACCTCGATTATCGCTCAACCCCGTCACCGTTATTGGAGGCTTGCCGTCATGGAACCCACTGCCTTGCCTGCAACCTCCGGGAAAAAATTCGAGCGCACTTGGGCGCCGCGGATCTGGGTCGGGTCCGACTTCTTCGCCTGGTTGCGGATCATGACGAAAGGGGGATTCCAATTCTCTCTACCTCATGCCTACATTGCCGCCTGTACCTCGATGTTTAGCGTCGGTCATTCCGTGCTGAAGTGCGCCCAGAACGTGCTTTACCGCCGGCGTATCGCTCGCACCAGCATCGACAAGCCGCCGGTCTTCATCATCGGTCACTGGCGCACGGGCACGACGCTGCTGCATGAGTACATGATCCTGGACGAGCAGCACAACTTCCCAAACACGTACCAGTGCATGGAGCCGAATCACTTCCTGCTAACGGAAAAGCACTTCAAGAAGTGGTTCTGGTTCTTGCTGCCCGAACGCCGGCCGATGGACAATATGGCGATGGGCTGGGATCATCCGCAGGAAGACGAATTCGCGCTCTGCCTGCTTGGCCTGCCCTCGCCCTACCTCGATATTATTTTCCCGAACCAAGCGCCGTTAACGCCCGGAGCACTCGACCTGCAAGGTCTCAAGCCGAGCGAGCGACGACGCTGGAAAGAGGGATTCCACCGCTTCATTCAGACGCTGACCGTGAACGATTCGCGCAGACTGGTGCTTAAATCGCCGCCGCACTCGTGCCGAATTCCCACGCTCCTTGAACTGTATCCGGACGCTCGGTTCGTTCACATCGTTCGCAATCCGTACCACGTCTACCCGTCGACCGTGAAACTCTGGAAGACGTTGGCGGAGAAGCAGGGCCTTCAGCGCCCGAAGAATCGTGAAGTGAAGGAACGCGTTCTGCAAACCCTGCCGCACCTCTACCAAAAGATCGAGGAAGGCAAAAAACTCATCCCCGCGAATCGGTTCCACGAATTGCGGTACGAGGACCTGACCCGCGATCCGCACGGAGAGATGCGGAAAGTGTACGAGCATCTCGATCTCGGCGGGTTCGACGCCCTGGCGCCGCGCCTGAGCGACTACCTCGCGAAGCACGCCAACTACGAACGAAACAAGTTCGAATACGATCCCGAGGAACGCCGTGAAGTAACCCGCCGTTGGGGCGATGTTATTCGCCATTACGGCTACCCGGTCGACGAAGAAATCTCGACTCCGCAAGCATCTAGCGAATCGGAAGACAAGTTCTTGCCATTCCCGAACGGCGAGGCGTTGCCTGAAAAGACGTCGGAGCAACATTCTCAGGTAGCTTGAGTGTCGGCAATCAGATTCTTGGGCTTGGAGGGGACGATCCGGTACGATTGTCTCGCTCCCGGCTCGCGGCGAAAACGCTGGCGATCGACCTGGTAGAGAAAGATCTCCGCTTCTTCACGTCGCATGCCGCTACGCAACACAACGGAGTGCGACGCGTCGACCGGTTCCATCGCGCCCCGGCCTTGGGCGCCCGTGAACCAGCGGACCGCCCGCAGAAAGACGAACATCGCCCCGCCCAGCCACCCTTCCAATATCACGTCGAATTTAGCCCCGGCAGCATCACGCCATTCCACGTCGATCGTCTTCGCCACTCGCAACAAGCGTTTGACAAGTTGACGTCGTTCGGGGGCGTTCTCGTCGCGCTCGGCCACCGCCTGCACAAGACGTAGATATTCCGCCTTGGCAGCCTCGTCGTTCTCGTCCAACCAGTCGGCATAAACGAGCCGCGGAGCCACCTCCTCGGGAGCTTCGCGGATAGCCAGGAGAAACGGGTCACGATCCATTTGCTCGCTCACAACGATCGATTAAAGGATCACTATTTTATCCGCGGCCGTTTCACGATCCTACAGCCTGCACGATTACCTCACGCCGCCGGGGGCCGTCGCACTCAACGAAATAGACTCCTTGCCAGCGTCCCAGGACCAGGCTTCCTTGGTCAATCACAAGCGTGACGCTGGAGCCAATCAAACTTGCCTTCAAATGAGCGTCGCTGTTGCCTTCGCCATGGCGAAATCCCGGCTGATCCTGGGGAATCACGCGATTCAGCCAGAGTGTCATATCATGAACGACGTCCGGGTCGGCGTTTTCGTTCACCGTAACAGCCGCGGTCGTGTGCGGCACGTAAACGATGCAAATTCCGTGAGCAATACCACTGGCCGCCACGGCCTCGCGGACCAAATCCGTGATCTCAACGAACTGCTGACGAACCGTGGTGCGGACTTCGAAACGGCGCATGAACTACCTCGCCTGATTGCGGATGACCTCGGGCATGGATAGAGTAATCCTATGTCTCGATCCTAATGCGCCCGGAGGTCCGCCATGTTTCGCTCCGTGATCGTCATCGTTTCCGCGCTTGCATTTGTTCTGCCGACTGTCTCCTACGCCCAAACGGTGAAGGAGATCGTCGAGAAGGCGATCGAGGCTCACGGCGGGGCCGCGAAACTGAAGAAGTTGACGGCTGGCAAGGCCATCTCGAAGGCGACCATGAACTACATGGGCCTGGAAGTTGCCATCGACGCGGTGACCACGTTTCAAATGCCCGAACAGTTCCGCAACGAACTTACCATGGAGATTCTCGGGAAGAAGATCGTGGTGACGCAGATTTACAACATGGGGAAGACCAAGATCACGGCCAACACGCCCACTCCTCCCGTAAGCGATGAGCAGAAGGCCGAGTTGCAGCAGAGCGTCAATCTTCAGAAAATCCAGCAACTCCTCCCGCTTCTCGACCCCAAGCAATTCGAACTCAGCGTCATCGAGAAAGCGGAGAAGATCGGCGACCGCGAACTTGTCGGCCTGCTCGCGAAAGACAAGGACAAGCGCGAGATCAAGGTGTTTTTCGATAAGAAGACTTACTTGATCGCCAAGATCGAGCGCCGCGGACTTGACCCGATCGAAAAAGAAGTCGATCAGGTCATCATCTACACGGGCTACAAAAAATTTGATGGGCTGAACTATCCCGTCAAATCTGAAGTGTTGTTGGATGGCAAGAAGTTCCTGACGGCCGAGGTCGTGGAACTTGAACATCTGGAAAAGATCGATCCCAAAGTCTTCGACGTGGCGGATTAATTCGACATGCTGCTGCATTCATACATCGTGGCCAAGGGGGAAGGGAAGCAAACCCTGGCGTCCTTCTTGCGCATCAAGCTGAATCTTCCCTGGTCGAAGGCCAAGACCATCATTGAGAAGAAACAGGTCCGTGTCGCGGGGAAGCCGACCAGCGACCCGGCCCAGCGACTGCGCGTGGGCAATCGCGTCGAGGTGCATGGTTTCTCGGACATCGCAGAATCGCCGCTGCCAAAGAAGAAGGCCATCATCAAGGAGAAGCCCAAGTACGCCGGCCCAATGCCGAAGATCGTCTACGAAGACGGTGAAATCGTGGTCGTCGACAAACCGGCCGGCATGACGACCATGCGCCACGCCGAGGAGGCCGCGGAGTTTGGGGATCGAGGCAAGCGATTCCTGCCCGTGACCCTCGCTGACCTATTGCCGGGCTTACTGGGACAACCGGGCAAGCCAGTACGGCCGGTGCATCGCATCGACCGCGACACAAGCGGGCTCGTGGTTTTCGCTCGCACGCTCAAGGCAGAGCGGGCGCTCGGTGAACAATTTCGCGCCCACTCGATCGAACGCCGCTATCTGGCCCTCGTTCGCGGCCAACCGGCGGCGGGGAAAATTGAATCATTTCTAATTCGTGACCGGGGGGACGGCCGGCGCGGCAGCGCGCCGCAGACCGGCGAAGGCCAGCACGCCATCACGCATGTCAAAATAATTGAAGCGCTAGGCGATGCGACTCTGATTGAATGCCGGCTTGAGACCGGGCGGACCCATCAGATCCGCATTCATCTGGGTGAGAAGGGCAATCCACTTTGCGGGGAACGTCTCTACGATCGACCGATCAACGGTAAGCCGATCCCCGACGATAGCGACGCGGAACGGGCGATGCTGCACGCGGCTAAACTGGGCATTCGTCATCCGGAAACGAATGATCGCATGAGTTGGTCATGCCCACTGCCGGATGACATGGCGAAGTTGTTGGAAACACTCCGCGAAGATGATTGAACTCAAAATGCGAATTCCGAAGCAAAGAGAACGACTTCTGACTTCGGCTTTGTTACGGAAAAGCGTCCTGTTACGAAATTCCTTGTGCTGTTACGGAATTCGGAGCGGCAAGATCGCACGATGTTATTGGTCGGTGGTTGCGTTTTAGTTGATGCCGTAAAACTCAAATGAAAAGCCCCGGACGGTGTCCAGGGCTCATCCGCTACCAATGGGATTGTCAAACCTAAGCTCCACAGGGTTCGCAAATCGACTCGAAGAACTCCTTTGCCAATTCTGGATGCCTCTTCCTTTGGAATTCCATTTCGAGGTAGCTGTTAATGAACGCCACCTCTTCAGCGTCACGAAGAATTTCTTCCTTAATCAGATTGTTCTCGTAAAGCCAATTAGCCACCTCGCACCAATACCAGAGTGAATGGTTGTCGTTGATGTTGCACGCTGGCGGTGGGAAATTGCCTGGTCCACGCTCTCCCGTGATGTACTGATGAATCTGCTGCCTGCTTCGACGGCTTCTGTGTCCGATTTCCGACTGGGTAACGAGGTTGCAGTCGTCGACACGTAGAATTTCTGCTCCGATTTTTGCCTTATGAACATCAGAGATAGCACTTAAGATCGCCTCTGAAATCAGGATTGCATTTCGGGAGAACGTCAAAAACATTCGACCAGACCGGATGCTTGGTGTGGCGTCATCGCAGCCAGCTTCATAAAGAGCATCCATCACCTTTCGATCGAGCTGCGGCACTCCGTCAAGCACCAAGGTAAAGTCGTGTTCGCGTTCACACGGCTTCTTGGGTTCCATTGTGGTCATCCTCGAGGTTTGTGTTGGGCGCATTTCCTTCAGTATCGCTTAGCCTATGCGGGCAAAGGTCTATCTGCCGCTGGACGTGCTGCGCGTGGTTGTCTTGATCCCTCGGTGTAGAATAGACGCCAACCGAGCAACCATCTCGGCCTCGGTGGGGGCAAAGAATATGCCCCCACGCATGGCCGTTCGACATTTCGACGCGCCATCCGAGCGACTCGGCATACGCTATCGCTTTCTCGATCGCTTTCTTAGGGTGCCTCGGCCTAGCCATGCACTCATCGTATTCACGATGTTGACACCTGTCAAGCAAGACGGGCAACAATAGCATCGGGTTCGCAGCTTTGCAACTTGAATTCAATTGGCGTCGTCCAAATCAAGACAATTACGGAAAATAATCTTGCGCCAATTTGAGTGACCTGTTACGCTCCAGAAATGGAATTCAAGTAGCCTGATTTGACCACAACTCTTGACCGCATTTATCCACCTTTGAAGTTGCAAAGCCTCTGACTTCAGGCACTGAGTGCAATTAGAAAGAAGCACAAACGAGAACCGAAGAAAGTTTCTTTCTTCGGTTCTCGTTTGTGCTTCTTTGGTTTTACATCTTTTCGTATTTGTTTCATATTTCGAAATTCGCATTTCGAATTTCAAGACTGCGACTTCATGACCATCAGGAAGCGGATCGCGAACACGATGCCGGCCAAGACCCCCGCCCCGAGCAGGAACAACAGAACAC
>Ga0105048_10002313_pt1 | contig 30849 bp, 24 predicted proteins | sample MAT05_FD_78382 | JGI IMG/M metagenome (GOLD analysis project Ga0105048, IMG submission 78382) | Freshwater microbial communities from Lake Fryxell liftoff mats and glacier meltwater in Antarctica - MAT-05 | ecosystem: Environmental > Aquatic > Freshwater > Ice > Liftoff microbial mat | place... | reverse complement strand
TGTCACGTAGGCCTGCGGCCAGCGCTTAAGTCGCGCTCCCACTAGTTGGGATTGCGCCCGCCGTACGCGCTCACCTCTTGAATCCGCTGTCTGCGGCATCATGCTGTGTCTAACTTTGCTGTCGAGTTGCCTGATGATTGCGTCTACCCCGATTGCCCTGGCCGAGAGCCAGTTTTTGTCTACTGGTTTGGATCTGTCAGTTGTTGAACGCGCGCTCGGTGCTTTGTTGGGGCCCGGCGTCGATAGCGCGGACTTGTACTTTCAGCATACCCGCCACGAAGGCTGGGGGCTGGACGACGGCATTGTTAAAGAGGGCTCGCATAATATTGAGCAGGGTGTCGGCGTACGTGCGGTGTCTGGCGAGAAAGTCGGCTTTGCCTATTCCGATGCCATTGATGCGCCGGCTCTGCTGGAGGCAGCGGGCAGCGCGCGGGCGATCGCGCGCAGCGGCAATAGCGGCGTTATGGCGCCTTTGTTGCGGCGTGATTCGGCGTCTTTGTATCCGGCGATCGACCCGATTGATTCAGCCAACGCGGAAACCAAGGTCGCGTTGTTAAAGGAAATCGATGCCTACGCGCGCAGTCTGGATTCGCGTGTGCATCAGGTGATGGTGAGCCTGTCGGGCGAGGTCGATACCATCCTGATTGCGCAAAGCGACGGCACCTTGTCCGCCGATGTGCGCCCGCTAATGCAGTTCCGGGTGCAAGTGATCGTCGAAAGCAATGGCCGGCGCGAGGCCGGTTTCTCGGGCGGCGGTGGCCGGCGCGGCTTCGACGAATACCTGGTCGGCGATGCGGCGCGTGCGTTGGCGCGCGAGGCGGTGCGCCAAGCCTTGGTCAATCTGGAGTCCATTCCGGCACCCGCCGGCAGCATGACGGTGGTGTTGGGCGCCGGCTGGCCGGGAATCTTGCTGCACGAGGCCATCGGCCACGGTTTAGAGGGCGATTTTAATCGCAAAGGGACCAGCGCTTTTTCTGGCCGGATCGGCCAGCGCGTCGCCAATCCACTGGTCACCGTGGTCGACGATGGCACTCTGCCCGGCCGCCGTGGCTCGCTGAGCATGGACGATGAAGGCACCACTAGCCAATGCACCACCTTGATCGAAGACGGTGTGCTGAAGGGTTATTTGATGGACAAACTCAATGCGCGCCTGATGGGCACGGTCAGCACCGGCAATGGTCGGCGCGAGTCTTTTGCGCATTTGCCAATGCCCCGTATGACCAATACCTACATGCGCCCCGGCCCGCACGAGCGCGAAGAGATCATCCGCTCCGTGAAGCGCGGTTTGTACGCCGCCAACTTCGGCGGTGGGCAAGTGGATATCACCAGTGGCAAGTTCGTATTTTCGGCGTCTGAGGCCTACTTGATCGAAGACGGCCGCATCACCACGCCGGTCAAAGGCGCCACTTTGATCGGCAACGGCCCCGATGTGCTGACCCGCGTATCGATGGTCGGCAACGATCTACAGTTAGACAACGGCGTCGGCGTATGCGGCAAAGAGGGCCAGAGCGTGCCAGTCGGCGTGGGTCAGCCGACCCTACGCGTGGATTCTTTGACGGTCGGCGGCACGCAGTAACTCGTCTTCAGCTTGACGCCCCGCAGCGCCTGCCGCGGGGCGGTTGCTTACTCAGACCTTCAACACCTGTTTGCCGAAGTTGCGGCCGGCGAGCAAATGGCGCAACGTCGCTGGGAAGTTGCCCAAGCCTTCCATCACGTCGACTTTGCCCTTCAGTTGGCCTTTCGCGACCAATGGCGCCATCGCCGCGATGGCTTCATCGCCACGGTGCAGATAGTCGATCACCACAAAGCCCTCCATGCGCGCGCGTGCCGAGATCAGCGATAGATAGTTGGCCGGGCCTTTGGCGCCGTCGGTGGCGTTGTATTGCGAGATTCCGCCACACAATACGACGCGGGCGCGCAGTTTCAGGCGTTTGAGCACTGAATCGAGAATGTCGCCGCCGACATTATCGAAATACACGTCAATGCCATCCGGGCAGGTCTCAAACAGGGCTTTGCCAAGCTTTTCATTCTTGTAGTCGATAACGGCATCGGCACCGAGTTCATCGCGCACATAGGCGCACTTGTCTGGGCCACCGGCGATGCCTACCACTCTGCAACCCCAGGCTTTGGCGAGTTGCACCACGGTGGAGCCCACCGCGCCAGCGGCGGCAGAGACCACCACGGTTTCGCCGGGTTTGGGCAGGCCAATTTCCTTCAAGCCGAAATACGCGGTGAATCCGGTCGCCCCAAACACATGCAGCGCCCAGGTCGGATCGGGTAAAGCGCGCGCGTCGAAGGGCCGAAAGCCTTTGCCGTCGGTGATCAGCTCTTCCGTCACGCCGGTCATGCCGCCAACCCAAGCACCCAGCGGCAGACGGGTAGATTTGGATTCGATCACCTCACCGATACCGCCCGCACGCATGACCTCCTGCAAACCGACCGGCGGCCAATAGGATTTCTGCTCCGTCATCCAGATGCGCATGGCCGGATCGACCGACAGATAACGCACCGCAACCCGCGCCTCACCATCCAGCAAATCGCGCGTGGCGAGGGGTCGCAGTTCGAAATCAGAATCCTTAGGCTCACCTTCCGGGCGAGCAATGAGGTGCAGAGCGTTGGGCATAAATTGGGCCTTGTTTGGTGACGGGGCTCCGCAAGATGGGGACACGCGGGGCACAAAACAACGGCGCAGGAGTTTAGCCTAGTAGCAGACTCACCCAATAGATGAACTGATCAAAGTGCTGAAAAGGCAGAAGAATCATGGCGTTATGGGTGATGGGAAGCGGTCAACTGAGGTTTCTAGGTGTAAGGCAGCGAGACAGCCAGACCGGCGCCGGCGTGGCTTTGCGCGCTTTCGGTGCAAGAGCATGAACACAACTCGGCGCTCCAGAGGCTATCCGGATCGCCGACTTGCGCTGTGGCTTTGCGCTCTTCCGGTGGATGAGCATGCCGACTACCAATCAGGGCCGTCCAAAGCACCATCCAGGATGAGTCAGTCCTTCAACTTAACGGCATTGGGCGTTGCCTTGGGCTGCCACAGGGTGCGTCGTTAGCGCTCTTGCAAAGCCCGGCAGGCTGCTAGACCGGCAAACTTGAGCTGCGCCCTTGTTTCAAAAAGCGAACTTACTCCGGGTGCAAACGGCGACTGGCCAGCAGCATGCCGTCCGCGTCGGCGTACAGCCAATTGTCCGGCGCAATCCTTACGCCTGCGAACTCCACCACGCGCCCGGCTTGGCCGCTGTGCAAGCCCTTTTCGCTTTTCCGCGGGTGAGCCGCTAAAGCCTTGATGCCAATGGGCTGTTGGGCCAATTCCACAACATCGCGCACGCAGCCGTAAACGACGATACCTGACCAGCCGTTGCGCCGTCCCAACTCGGCCAGCATGCCGCCAAGCAATGCACAGCGCATCGAACCACCCCCATCGACGACCAAAACGCGCGCCTCGCCAGGCGTTTCCAGCGTACTGCGCAGCAAGGCATTGTCTTCAAATATCTTGAGGGTGACCACACGGCCATGAAAGCCGCTGATCGCGCCAAAATCTCGAAAGATGGGGGCGAGTACCGCAGCATCGGGATGAGCATCGGAAAGATCGGTGGTAGCAAGGGACATCGTCAGGCCTGCGGGTTCGGTGTGCCTAGTGTGGCATTGTCTGCTGATGCCTGAACCAAGCCTAGCGCGGCGCCATCCAAAGTTCTGCCATTCCTACCCGCTCAGGCGCGAATCTGCTATGAATCGCGGCCTGAAACGTCTGCCAACTGGAGTGTTGCAATGACCCGATTTGCCCTAGCCGCTTTGGCTTTGTGCTTGGCCGCCACTAGCCATGCGCAAACCGCCAACCCGAAAGTCACACTGAAAACCAATCAAGGCGATATTGTCATCGAACTGGACGCCGCCAAGGCGCCAAAATCGGTCGACAACTTTACTCAGTACGTGAAGTCGGGTTTTTATGACGGCACGATTTTCCATCGCGTCATCGATAACTTCATGATTCAAGGCGGCGGTTACGGCACCGAACTATCCGCCAAGGGTGGTTTGCGTGCGCCAGTGACCAATGAGGCCGACAACGGTCTTTCCAACGCGCGCGGCACGATGGCCATGGCCCGTACCGGCGATCCACACTCCGCTACCGCGCAGTTTTTCATCAACGTCAACAACAATGCGGCGCTTGATCATGTCAGCAAGGCCGATGGCCGCACTTGGGGTTATGCGGTGTTTGGCAAAGTGGTGTCGGGCATGGACGTGGTTGACAAGATCAAAGTGCTGCCCACCAATGCCTTTTCGGCCGAATTTCAGAATCTGCCACGCCCCTATGTGGTAATCGAAAAGGCGACGCTGGACGAAGCCGTGGTAGCCGACAAACCGGGTCAGTGAGTGCACGTGGGCGCGACCTATTTCGCGTCCGATGTGCACCTGACGGCGGTCGAAGACCCTAACTTCGACCGCTTTTGTGCGCTTTGCGAACAAGTAGCGGCGGACGGCCAAGCGCTTTATCTGCTGGGTGATGTGTTTGAGGCTTACATCGGTGACGATGACGACGCGCCGCTGCTGGCTGCGGTCAGCACGGCGCTGCGCCGTTTGAGCGACCGCGGTGTCAGCGTGGCATTTGCCCATGGCAATCGCGATTTCCTGGTCGGCACACATTTCGCGCATCGATCTGGCGCGCGTTTGCTGGCTGAAATCGAATTGATCGATCTGGCTGGCCGAAAGGTCGCACTTTTGCATGGCGATACGCTGTGCACCGACGATGTCGAATATCAAACGGTGCGCCGCCTGCTGCGCGATGCACATTGGCAGCGCCAGTTCCTGTCTCAAGATTTAGCCGCGCGCCGCGCTTTCGCGGCACACGCGCGCGCGCAAAGCGCCGCGCACACCGCGATGGCCGCAGCCACCATCATGGACGTCAATGCGGACGCCGTCGCGGCGCTGTTTGAACAAAGCGCGGCCGAATGGATCATTCACGGCCACACGCATAGACCCGCAGTGCATCATTTTGATGAACGCCGCCGACGTATCGTCCTGGGCGACTGGCCGCGCTTAGCCTCCTGGATGCGCGTATCGGCAGACGGGGCTGGCGAACTTATTTTTGATGGCCAACGGCTGAAGGTTTAAGCAATACCATTGACCCTGATGTTTCATGAATTCGCGCGATGATCGCGCAGGACATTCAACGTTCGGTGGTTTTTTCGAAGGCGCGGTGTAGTGATTCATACACCCGACTGAGGAAAAATCGCTGGGCGATCAAGGGACAAGCGAGGGCGCGTGCAATTTATGAAACATCAGGGTTAGGGCCAGTTGTCTTTTGTGGAAGAGTCACAACCCCGCAAAACAAGACGCCGCCCGAAGGCGGCGTTTTGCACAACGATCTAAACCAGATCAGGACCGGCGATTGAGCGCCACGCCAGCAAATCCCAGCAGCGCGAGCCCCAGCGCCAGCAGGCCATAGAAGCTCATCGTCGGCGCTGGAACTGCCTGAGCGGCTGGCTGGATCACCGTCGGGATATCGCCAAAGGACGTCACCGCTTGCACCGTGCTGCTGCCACCCGGCGGTACTGTCACATCCCACTGCAGTGCGGCACCGTTGTCGAGGCAGGCCCCCGGATTGACCACGTTGTTCAACGTGCCGGCACCGATCTGCGCCCAGATGCTGTTGTAACCGTCGGCGCTGAAGCCATTCGACGCTACGCCCGTCGAGATGTGCAGGATGGTGTAGACCGGGATGATGCCCGCGCAGGTCTGACCACCCGGCGAACCAGAGGTCGGCTCGCGAAACGGCTTACCCGAGTCGCTGCTCGCAAGATAGATATCGCTGCCGAGAAAAACGCGCGCCGGGACCGCTGTTCCGCCCGAGTTGGTCAATGTGAACGCCTTGCGGAAAAAATTCTCGCCGTTGACATAGGTGACCACCTGGGTGGCGTTCATGCCGGCCGCCGTGCCGGTCACCGTGACCGAAAACGGCGAGGCCGCGCTGCCGGCACCGGTGACGGCGCTGATCGTACGGGCGCCAAATGGGGTGTTCGCACCAATACTGGCGGTTGCGGTGCCGCCCGAGTGATCGCTGAAGGCGGGCGCGGTCAAAGCGCTGCCAACACGCACAAACCAGCCCATGTCGGCCTGACCTTCGTCATTCGGATAGATCTGCCCTTCGCCGGGCGCCAAGCTCGTATAAACCTGGAAGGAATTGTCATCCGCGACATTGATCGTCAGCGGGTTGCCGACGATGTTGGTCTGACTAACGGTGCCGCGGGTTGGGGAAATAGTGCCCTTGGCATGCACTCCGACGGCGCCGAGCAATCCGATTGCCAATGCTGCGGCTAGAGTTTTCTTATTCATTGTTGTGTCACTCCTGAATGGATACTGGCGAATCGGTCGCATGCACTCACCGCCGACCTATGCGGATGGGAGCCATGCGGTTGCGCGGATGATAACCACCGTAACTGGCAGCGGATACCCCCTGGCTGTGCGCGATTGAAGCTGATCAAGCTCAGGGTTCAACCTAGCAGCCTGTCGGACTTTCCGAGGAAAGTCCGACAAGCTGCTAGGGTCAATGCCCATGAAGGGCACCCAGGGAGCGCGCTTGCTCGCAATACGCGCCTTTTTGTGTTTCATCAGCGCAGCGCGCAAGGACTCTCCCAGAAGAGCTTAAGTAACAGCCTCGCCGCCAGCCTGTGGGAGTCCTGACCCGCGGCTGGATCACCACATCAATTAGACTCCCCCCGCCATGCCTTACTGGCCGGCCCGACCTGCCCGAAAGTGGCACACTGCGCATTCGACCAGCCAAGGCCAGCCACCAGATGAGCGCCCGCACCGGGGACACTAATTTCCGCGCTTTTGCGCTGACGGCGTTGCTGCTGGTGCTGCTCGGCGCTGCCGTGATCGCGATTGCCGACCGCTTTCTAACCGATGCGCGTGCCATAGCCGTCGCCCAACAGCAGCTGACCAGACTGGAGCAGGTCAGTCGCGCCGAACGCGACGCCATCGCTGCGCAGCGTGCCTACCTGTTGACCGGCGATGTCGACCAACGCGACCGATTCCAGCAGGGCATTGAGCGTGTCGCGCTTGCCGCGGCCCAGTTACGCCGCGAAAACCTGATCGCCCTCGACAAGCAAGCCATTGCCGAGTTGCAACTCACGCTCGACGCCCGGCTCAATCGCGCACGCCTAGTCGTGACCATCAATGACCGCGATGGCGCGCAAGCAGCACTAGTGCTGCTGCGGGACGGCACTAGCCTGCAGCTGGAGCAGGGCATCGGCGCGGCCATCGAGCACTTGTCTTCCGCCGCCGATGCGCGTCTGGCCAAGGCGAGGGCCGCCGCCGAGCGTAGCTCATTCTGGCTGCTGCTATGCGCCGCCTTAGGCGCGCCGGTTTCGCTGCTGGCGCTTGGCATGGGCTACCCTGCGCTGCGCCGGGAAGTGCAGTCCCGGCAAGCCGCCGAGCACGCGAGCGAAGCCGGGCGCGTCCAGCTGCAGGCATCCATCGCGCAGCTCACGCGGATGTCGAATGATATGCAGAGGATGAGCGCCTACGCGGGCCTACTGCAGACCTGCGACACCACCGAAGAAGTGCTCGACGTGACGCGGGTCTGTTTCGCCGCGCTGCTACCGGACTACTCTGGATTGGTTTATTTGATGGACAAGGAGCGCACGCAGGCGGTGCTGGCGACCGAGTGGGGGCTGACACGACTGGTCAGCGCTGACCAGGTCCTGCCTACGCAATGCTGGGCCTGGCGCCGGGCCCAGCCTTATCTCACTGACAGTCAGAATGCCGACTTACGCTGCAGCCATCTCAGCGGCGAAGTCGCCGCGACCGCCACCGCGTGCCTGCCGCTGAATGCGCACGGCGAGGCCTTCGGGCTGCTCTACATCGACGGCCCGGAGCCATTGCGCCACGAGCGTCTAGTCGCCACCGCAGCCGAACAGCTATCGCTCGCGCTGGCCAACCTGAATCTGCGCGAGTCGCTGCGCGAGCAGGCGATCAAAGACGCGCTGACCGGCCTCTACAACCGACGCTATCTGCAACAGGTGTTGCCAGCCGAGTACACGCGCTGTCGCCTTGGCGGGGATTCACTAGCGGTTTTGATGGTCGACATTGACCACTTCAAGGCCTTCAACGACAGCCATGGACACGCTGCCGGTGATCTGCTGCTGGTTGCGGTGGGCCGCTTGCTCGACGAGTCTGGATTTGTTGGCGCTATCGCGTGCCGCTACGGCGGCGAGGAATTCATCGTGATCCTGCCGCAAGCCGATGTCGATACCGCGGTCGCGCACGCGCAAGCCATCCGCGCGGGCATTGCCAGCCTGCGCATCGCTATCGACGCAGCGCAGTTACCCCAGGTCACCGTGTCGATCGGCGTAGCGACCGTTCCTGGTAGCGTCGATCAGCTCGACGACCTCATCGAAGCTGCCGACAAGGCGCTCTACCTCGCCAAGTCAGACGGGCGCAACCGGGTGATGGTTGCCGCTGGCGGCGCCTGAGCAGTCGGCCTTGGGCGCGCCCCGATTGCTCCTCCCACTAGCCAAAGTATTGGTTGGCGCATTAGTGCTGACCGTTATCGGTTGCATTCTCTTTATAATGGGCGACCATAGCGCGCCAGAGAATTCGAAGCACCGCGATCAGCGATCGCACCAAAACGCCAATGCAATGAAATCGCCCGAATCTGGCGTGGCAGGCGTGGCAGATCGCCGAATTCCAGAAAAGGAAGAAAGCGATATTATTCGGCCTGTTTATTCCCTATTTCCAGGCGACAAAATATTACTTGCAAATAACATTGGTGAATTGATTGATTTGCTGCCAAGTGCAAACCGCCCGATTGCGCAGGCACTTGCTGCCCGCTATCCGGAAGCCTATTAGTTCACTTCGGGTGAGCAGTTAAACCAAAAAACCTCAGTTGGACGGGGTGGAGTGTGCAACGAGTTGGCCGCGCCGCGCGAGCGGTGTTTTGTCGTCGCTGACCGCGGGCGCCGGGTCAGTCACGTCGTGTTGGCCGTTTCCAGCCTTTCACTTCGGTCTGCGGCGCTCGGGTTAGGGTTAGTTCGCCGGCCGGCGCGTCTTTGTGGATCGTGGAGCCGGCGCCGATTGTTGCACCCGCGCCAATGTTAACCGGGGCCACCAGCGAACTATTCGAACCAATAAACGCGCCATCTTCAATGCGCGTTTGCGACTTATTCACGCCGTCGTAATTGCAGGTGATCGTGCCGGCGCCGATATTGACCGCAGCGCCGATGTGCGCGTCGCCGATGTAACTCAGGTGATTGGCCTTGGAGCCTGGCCCAAACCGCGCTTGTTTGGTTTCGACAAAATTGCCGATATGGCTGTCGGCCGCCAATTCCGTGCCGGGGCGCAAACGGGCGAAAGGGCCGATGCGACAGGCGCCGAGCGTGACCACGCCGTCTAGATCGCTATGCCCCAGCACTTCCGTGCCACCCGCCAATTGACAGTTGCGCAGACGCACAAACGGGCCAATGCGCACACCATCACCGAGTTCTACTTTGCCCTCAAAAATGACGTTGATGTCGACACTGACATCGCGACCAAACTGCAACTCGCCGCGCACATCGACGCGCGCCGGATCAGCCACCCGTAAGCCGGCTTGGCACAATTCACGCACCCGTCGGTGCTGGAAGTAGCGCTCCAATTGCGCCAGTTGCCAGGGGTCATTGGCGCCAAAAGCCTCGTTGGCATCCACGCAGCGGACTGCCAGTGCCGGCGCCTGATCACCGCTGGCCAGCGCAAACACATCGGTCAGGTAGAACTCGCCCTGCGCGTTGTCTGGCCGCACGCGCGCCAACCAATCGCGCAGCGCAGCGGCCTGTGCGGCGAGCACGCCGGTGTTGACCACGTGTACGCGACGCTCGTCAGCACTGGCATCGCGCTCCTCGACGATGCGTGTCACGCGTCCGTCGGCATCGGTGAGCACTCGTCCATAACCATGCGGATCATCCAGATAGGCGGTCAGTACCGCGAGCCGGCTGGGTGCTTGGGCGAGCGGCCTTAAGGTGCTGGCCGCCAGCAGCGGCACATCGCCATACAGCACCAAGACGCGCGCATCGTCAGCGATGCCCGGCAAGGCCAGCGCCACGGCATGCCCGGTGCCCCGTTGCTGGTCCTGCAGCACCCAACGCAGATCGGTGGCAGCGGCATAGGCGGCCCGTAACTGTGCGCCGCGATGCCCATAAACCACGTGAATCGCCGCCGGCTGTAGCGCGCGTGCCGCGGCGAGCACATGGTCGAGCATCGGTCGCCCGGCCAAAGGTACCAAAACCTTAGGCAGATCCGAGCGCATCCGCTTGCCCTCGCCAGCGGCAAGGATGATGACGTGCAGAGCTTGAGTGGCGTGCATGGCGCAGGTCGTGTGGGGGAAATGCGCTACAGACTAGCTAAAAGTGCGGCACGGAGGGGTGCCAGTCAAACTGATGTAGTGATCCAAAGTGGTCAGCGCTGTGCGCTGACGCTTTTTCTGCCCTGTGGGGGAGAAGAGGTGCCGGCTCCGGATCGGCGGCGCTGTGCTCACCGATCAACGCTCGATCATTCACGCCGCCTGCGCCCACGTTGCGCCGCTGAGCCATTGTTGGGTGTATCGAAACTGCGTGTCGGCGTGCTCAAAACGCACCACGTCACGGCGAAACTGCTCACCATCTGCGCGGGTTTTTGCGTACCAACCCAAGTGTTTGCGGGCAATCCGCGTGCCCTGCTGTTCGCCGTAAAACGCGTACAAGGCCTGCAAGTGAGCGAGCATAATCGCTGCAATTTCGCTGTCGTCCGGCGCGGCCATGTGCTTGCCGGTGGCCAAATAATGGGCAATTTCGCGGAAGATCCACGGGCGCCCTTGCGCTGCGCGGCCAATCAGAATGCCATCACAGCCGGTCAGATCCAGCACCTGACGCGCTTTCTCCGGGCTATCGATATCGCCATTGGCCAGCACGGGAATGCTCAGGCGTGATTTGATGTCCGCAATGGTGGCGTATTCGGCTTCGCCCTCGTACATGTCCTCGCGGGTGCGCCCGTGCACCGCCAGTGCCGCGATGCCGGCGCTCTGCGCAATGTGCGCAATGACCGGGCCATTTTTCACCGCGCGGCACCAACCGGTGCGGATTTTCAGCGTTACGGGGACAGAAACAGCCCGCACCACGGCATCCAAAATGCGCCCAACCAAGGCCTCGTCACGCATCAGCGCCGAGCCGGCATCCACCTTGCAGACCTTTTTGGCCGGGCAGCCCATGTTGAAATCGATAATGTCGGCGCCGTGATCGACGTTAAAACGGGCGGCGTCGGCCACCTGCTGGGGATCGTAGCCGGCTATTTGCACACTGATCGGCGCCGGTTCACCCAAATGATCCATGCGCCAGCGACTTTTCGGCGTATCCCACAGACGCGCGTCCGACGTGGTCATCTCCGAAACCGCCAAACCCGCGCCCAGACGTTTGCAGAGCTGTCGGAACGGCTTATCGGTGACACCGGCCATCGGGGCCAAAATCACCGGCGGATCAATCTGGTGTGTGCCGATCTGCATAAACTGTTCGTTGAAGGCGATGTCGATAGACTGCCAGTCGTCGGCCGAGTAGGTAAAGCGCTAGCAGCCTGTCGGACTTTCATCGCGAGTGCGCCGGAAGAGCCATTGGCTGCGCGCCGCGCCTTGCATCCATCCGCTTAAGCCACACAACGCATCTCACGCGCAAAGTCCGACAGGCCGCTAGGCGCACTCGCGGCCGCGCAAGCGTAACTCTACAAAAGCATCTCAATCGGCAACGCTCGAAAGCTTGGGGCGGCGCCACCCGCCCCAAGCCGATAACGATCAAATCACGGTGCTGGCGCGAACGCGCAAGGACCATCTTCGAAGCCGTCTTTGTTAAAGCCGCGATCACCGGCGGCGCTCCAACCGATATCCCGGAACAGGAACGAGGTCAAATCAACGCGATCGAAAATGCTGCCGTTCAAAGCCGGCTCCATCAGCAGATTCGGGAAAGCATCAGAATGAAAGTGCGATACCGAGGATCCTGACTGCACTGGGTTAGGTGCAAACATACGCACACAACTGGCCTGTGTGCCGGCCAACGGCAGTGAAGAATCGGTGCCGATACGGACATTAACGCCCGGCGCGGGCACATTGGCTTTGATGCTGGTCCCCAGTGCTTGGGTAATGCCGATTGACGGAATGGTGATCGCTGGACTGGCACCGCCCATGCTTGGCAGGCCAGCCGCGTTATTGGCAATCAATACGCCAACTGCGCCGGCGGCCTGCGCGTTCGCCACCTTAATTACAAAGGCACATAGACCACGGTCGATCAAAGCAATCTTGCCACTGACTGCTGCCGCGTTGGCAAATGGTGCGTCGCAGCCATCGTTGATGGTCCCGCCGCCAGCCACGCCGTCATCGACCAACACGACATCATTGGTGACCGGACTTGCAAATAAACTGGGGCCGAAGCCGGCAGTTTGCGCCTCGTAACTGCCCACGATGGACGCTGGAGTATTGACGATGGCGCGTGCCGGCGGACCAAGAAACTCTGACGAGGCCATGTTGGTGATGCGGCCCGACCAGACCAAATCCGGATCGTTGATGGCCGAGGCCGCACGTTCGGCATTGCTCATGTTAATCCAACGCCTGCTGGTTTCGGTGTCATACAAAAAATGCGCCCACACCGACGGCGTTGCACCGGTGAAATACGCGCCAGAGGTGGTATTCACCCCGGCAGTGAATCCCAACCCATGCCCAATTTCGTGAAAAACCACCGGCAACAATGCCGTGCGGTTAGTGGGTGCGGGAACCAGAGGATTTGTGCCATACCACCAACCCACCACGCCATTCAAACAACCGGCGTCAATACTGATATTAAAGTTGGTGACGATATCGTTGGTCGCCCCGTTCAAATCCGTGCCCGCCAGTGCGTTGGCCAAGGCCACGGGATAGGCGGTATTGGCGCGTGGCGCGTTGAGAAAATTAGCGAACGAGCCGCTCGGACCAGCACTACCCAGTACCGCGCTGGTCCCGCTGCAGGTTTGCGGGATCAGACCTGCTTCTACTCGGATTTCGACATTTGAGTCGAGCAATCGACCCCACTGCGCAGCGGCGGTCGTGAATACATTCAACCGACACGCACCGAGCGTTTGACCGATCGTGCAGCCGGCATCGGCATTAGCAACGATGTTGGTATCGTTGAACCCAACACCCGCAGCATTGGTGTTGACCACGGTGACCGTTGCCGCACTGGCAATGGATGCGCAGCCGAGCAACAAACCTGCGGCTGTGGCGCTACGAATAATTTGACCCAGCTTACTCATCGCGGCTCTCCTTGGCAGTCAATTCATGTTGGTGAATCGCGGCGTGCTCCGCACAGTAGATATCGATACCGCCATCCGCGTTACGTTGGGCAACAACGGATTCCATGGCTTGTCCGTTGAACTGCCATTCGGTCATGCCATTGGGGTGCCGAATCTCTTGGATCAGTTCCATTTGTGGTTGCGCCAACTCCGGCGCACGCACGTTTGGCTGCTTTCGAAGTGAGCTCCCCGGTTTCCGAGTCTACGTAGACACGCACCGATTCCTGAACGGGTGGGGTCGAAGTGTCCTTGGAATCTTCCACGGCGTAACAGTTGGCGCATGCCAACCCCGCCAGCAGACTGAAATAAAGGGTCTTACTCATTTGAAGCTCCTGTATGCGCTTAGACATAGCGCTGGAACGCCGGAGTTTAGTCTTTCGGGTTCAAGGCTGGTGTGAAATCGGCAGCATATTTTCAGCTTTGATGTCGGTGCGTTGGCCGACAGATGGTAGCCGCCATGCCCATCGCCTGAACCCATCCTGGGGCTGAGCTTTGCTCAAACTCTGACGCTCCGCCCAGGGCTTGCAAAATGCGCAACCGCGCCGCCAGCACGCCCAACGCAATGGCCGACATGGCCGGTAGATAGGCCTTCTCTTGCCAGATTTCTTGGCCATCTAAGGCGCCGCGCGTGCGCCTGGCAATCAAAAATCCCGAGATCACAAAAAACGCGTACACCGCGGCATAACCGCTCTAACTGAGCAGATTAGTGACGCGCGGCCCCAGCCACTCGCCCACCGCCGCCGAAAGGGCAGCGCCAAATGATGCAAAATCACCAGCAGGATCGACAAACCACGCAGCACATCGATGGCGCCGTTGCGCTGCATCGCGGCGGATGCGGACGATTCTTAAAGTGGGTTCAAGCCCATGCTGCGTGGTTCGCCGCTCATCCTGTCCGGAGCGCGTTGACAGCGCCATATTGCCATCCATCCTGTTTAGCGGCGGCGTTTGCGGCCGCGCGCCTAAGCTGCGCTTCGTTTCCAATAACGGAGTACACAGGTGAACCATTCAATGTTGAAGGCTGGACGCGTCCTGGCAATCGTCGGCGCTTTAGTGCAACCGTTGTGCTTGGACGCTGCCAACAGCACCGTTGCGGCCCAACTGGAACAGCGCGCCGCGCAGTTCTTCAAGGCTGATCAGCCCGGTGGCGTGGTCTACGTGCGGCGCGGCGACGAGGTTTTGCTGCGCCAAGCCTACGGGCTGGCCGACCTTGAGAATCAACGGCCGGCGTTTGCTCGGTCAACTGAGCCCGCACTTCACGTTCAACACCATCAACAACATCCGCGCACTGATCCTGAAAGACCCGGAAGCCGCGCGCAGCATGCTCGGCAAATTCGCCGCCACCTTGCGTTACCAATTTGCTGACGCGCCACAGGCGGCGGTCACCCTGGCCGATGCGCTTAAGACGGTCCACGACTATCTGGAACTGACCCGTTTGCAACTCGGCGCGCGCCTAAGCTACAGCGAGCAAATCGACCCACTGGCGCTGCCGCTGCAGGCACCGAAGTTTTCGCTGCTGCTATTAATCGAAAACGCGATCAATCACGGCTTGGCACCTCGACCGCAAGTGGGCATCCTGCATATCGATATCAGAATTCAGGCCGATACCCTGCAAATGGTCGTGCGCAACAGCGGACAACTGATCGAACGCGCAAACGCCGGCGGCATAGGGCTTAGCAATCTGCAGCGCAGGCTGCAGCTGATGTATCCGGGCGCCGCCAGTTGCAATCTTTGCGCAGACGGCGACAGCGTGCTCGCGCGGGTGCGTATCGAGCACAGCACTCCGTCCAACTCAAGTTGCAATCCCTGATGATCCGCACCGTGCTGATCGAAGATTCCGAGCTGGCGCGCTTTGAGCTAGAACATCAGCTGCGCGCCTACCCGGAGGTCGAGATTGTCGGTCAGGCCGGCGATGTGGCCAGCGCGCACGCGCTGATCGACGCGCAAGCCCCGGATTTGCTGATGCTGGATATCGATCTGCCCGGTAGCAACGCCTTTGATCTGCTGCAACGCTTGCAACAAATCCCACAAATCATCTTCACCACCGCGATCGACGCCTACGCACTGCAGGCTTTTGCGTACCACACGATCGATTACCTGCTCAAGCCCATTGAGCCAGAACGCCTCGCTCAAGCCATCGCCAAGCTGCGTCCAGCAACACTGACTGCGCGCGATCGACTGACCCCCGACAGCCCACTGTTTGTCAAAGATGGCGAGCGCTGTTACCTCGTGAAGGTAAGAGATTCGCCTGATCGAGGCAATTGGTAACTACAGTCGGCTCTATTTTGGCGCGCACTCGCCGCTGTTGTATCGCGCGCTCGGTGCCATCGAAGCGCGCCTTGATCCTTGCCTATTCTTTCGCTGCAGCCGCAAACACCTGGTCAATCTCAACTACGTCGAATCGATCAACCTGTGGATCAGCGGCGGCCTGCAATTGCGCGTCAAAGGCGGCACCGAAATCGAAGTATCACGCCGACAGAGCAATAAACTGCGCGAATTGCTGAGCTTGTGAATTGCGGCGCTGTTGCGTTGCATTTGCTGTTCCAGAGCGGAGCTTACTCGATCTCGCTCCGCTGCATTTGCTGTTAATTCTTGCCCTACTGAGCCTAGTCAACCAGTGTCAAGCGACGCAGAACCGCTTGGCACTGATGTCCGATGACGCAAAATTCGGTCTCTATGATTGCCGCCTGCTCAAATAGCGATCAGATGGCGTTTCTAACCCGCATGTTTCATAAATTACACGCGCCCTCGCTAGTCTATTGGTCGCGCGAATTCATCAAACATGCGGGCCAAATCAGGGCGCGCTCAATCCATCAATCTGATTGGTCGCAATTGATCAGAGAAATTGTGCGTAATCTGCCAACGGCAAGCGCGTGATGTCGGGCACGCTAACGTCTGGCGCTGGATAGCCGACCACCAGCAGCAGATAGGCCATTTCGTTTTGCGGTCGGCCGAGGATCTCGTTCAAGAAGCCCATTGGGCTGGGCGTGTGGGTCAAGGTGGCTAAACCTGCGCAATGCAGCGCGGCGATCAACATGCCGGTGGCGATGCCGACCGATTCATGTGGGTAATAGCGTTTGACCTTTTCGCCATGATCGTCGCGCCCGTAGCGCTCGTAGAAAATACCGATCAGCCACGGGGCGATTTCAAGGAAGGGTTTGTCGGCGTCGGTCCCGAGCGGTGCCAGTGCTTGTTTCCATTGCTCGGGGGCACGGTGCTCATAGAAGGCGCGTTCCTCCACTTCGGCCGCGTCGCGGATGCGTCGTTTGATCTCTGCATCTGCCACGGCGACGAAACGCCACGGCTGTTGGTTGGCGCCACTCGGCGCGCTACCGGCGGCACGCAGGCAGTGTTCGATAATGTTGCGCGACACCGGGCGAGCGGAAAAGTCGCGCACCGAGCGGCGGCGATGCAGCTCGTCGGCGAAGGCCGCGGCGCGGGCGAGCATCTCGGTCTCGGGCAGTTCTTCGTAGCTACTCCACGGAATGCGTTGCGGTGCGGACATCGGCGGCATCGGTGTTTGGGGGCGTTGCAGCAGACACTGACCGATGGGCTGGCGTCAATTGGTCTCCTCAGCGGGGGTGCGAGCCAAACTGAAGTAGTCAGCCTTGATGCAGGTGCAGAGCAACGCTCGGATCAAGAACAGAAACTCACCGTGCAGGAAAAGCCCCAGCGCACAGCGCCGGCCCAGGAGCCAGCGCCGGCCCAGACCTGAGCCTTTGGTGGGTTCGATCTGCGATCGAACGTTTCTCCCCACCCTGCAGGAAAAGCGTCAGCGCACAGCGCCGACTCACCAGAATCTGCTGTCTTGTCTCCCATCGTTTGCTTCCGGCTGGCGAAATGACAGCGGCCAGGGATCACCACATCAACTTGACTCGCACGCCATCAGCGGCGCGCCAGCTGCGTGGCGATTGCCCGCCGTAATGGCTGAACGCACGCGCCAGAGCTCATCAAAACCAGATGGATCTATTTTTGCCCGGATTATGATCGCCGCGCGGGCGGTTTCTCGTAGATGTTCAGTAAGGCCCACGCCGGCCGGTAACGCCGCCCGCCGCCGGCGTCGATCCAGTCTAAGCTAAGGGCTCGGCTGCGCAGATCATTGCGAAGCGCGACTTTCCGCCCCAGACTGCCCACATGCCGGTTGGGGGAAACTGCCGCCGAGTTTTAGCTGCAGTCGAGCTATCACATTTCTGCACGGAGCCATGCATGGGTGCTGAAACGCCGGCCTCCGGACTAGAAATAGCCGCGCAACGCCGGCGACTTTTACCCGTATTTGCTGCAGCTGGCCGCAGCTGGACGGTCGGCGACGTGCTGGCGATTGCGCCGCACGTCGCCGAGCTGAAGCGAGTCCCCGCAACTGCGGTAGTTGCGATTAACGATGCGGCGGTGGATGTCGCGGTCACCGAGTTTCGCTATGCGCATGACTTGGTCAGCGCCGAGGAGTGCCTAAGCTGGCTGGCGACGCGCGAGCTCAGCTTCGCCGAACTGCGCGCCAGCGTGCGGCGAAGGCTGGGCCAGACTCCGGCGCCTTCGACGGCGACCGCGCAGATCGACCAATTGCTTGACAAAGAGTTTAGCCAAGCCGCGCGCGCACTCGCGGCGCGTATCGGTGCGGCGATCGAAGCGCAGACCCTGCCGGAATCGGCGCCGGCCTGGCCTGAACTTGAGGCCGGCTATCAGGCCTTTGTGTCGGCCACCACCACGCCGGCGGCGCGCACCCGCGTGCTGACCACGGACCGCTTGAACTGGTTGCAAGTGGAATGCGAGGTCATTGAGTTCGATCAGCTCGACGCCGCGCGCGAGGCGCGTCACTGCGTGGACGACGGACAAAGCTTGACCGAGATCGCGGCGATGGGAGGCTTCGCCCACCGCAGCGGCCGCTGGCTGGTGTCGGCGCTGCCCAAAAACTGGGCGCAGGCCTTGTTCCAAATCCGCCCGGGACTGGTCACCCAGCCAATCGCTGAGGGTGAACGCCTGCTGCTACTCGGGTTTACGCGACTGATCGAACCGAGCCTGACCGATCCCGAGATCGTCGCCGGCATCGATGAGGCCATTCTGCAACCCGCGCTGCAAGCGCTGCTAACGCGCCACGTCGAATGGCTCTTGCCAGGACTGAAATTTTCTAAATCCGCGTGATCTGTGCCGCCGCGCCACCGCGTACCCAATGACAGGACGAGAACGCGCTCGTCTTGCACCGAATTGGCAGACAAAGTGATGAGCAGCAACGCCGAAGTGAGTGGTCAATCGAGTGATCAGTTTTGAGCCTGAGCGGCCCGCTTAATTTGTTGCTGCACGCCGCGCGGGCCAGGCAGGGGCAAGAAAACCGCAGGGCAGCGCCTGCGCAAGCGGCGCCCAAAGCGTCGGCCGTCCAGGAGGCTGCCTGAGCCCAACGCGGTTAACACCGCTATCGAGCGCATCGAAAGCCTGCATGCGCACGCCAATCGGTTGTGCGCGCAGGGCCACTATGAGCCATCGCGGGTTGCTTTCGAGCAAGCACTGGCGCTGGCGGAGCGCCTCGTCGGTGCGCAGGCTCCGGCGCTGGTGCCGCTGCTGAACAACCGCGCGGTGCTTGGCAAATACAGCGGTGATGACGCGGCGCAGGCCTGCTACGAACGCGCGCTGAGCATTACAGAACGCCACTTATTAGGCCCCGAGCATGAACAGCTTGCGACGCTGTATCACAACCTCGGCGGCTTGGCGCACGCGCGCGGCGAGTTCGAGCGCGGCGAACCACTGGCACGCCGTGCCGTCGAGATTCGCGAACAGGCGCTCGGGCCAACACACGCTTCGGTGCTGGCCGATCAGGTCGCCTGGGCCGGTTTGCTCGACGGCCTTAAACGTTTCGATGAGTCCGAGCCGATCTATCGGCGCGCGTTAGCCGTCTATGAGGCGCTGGGCGACGACGCGGAAATCGCCGACAGCCTCAACAATTTAGCCACCGTTTGCGTCGCCCGCGGCGCGCTCGACGAGGCGCTGCCCCACTACCGGCGCGCGCTGGCGCTCAAAGAGCAGCTACTCGGACCAGAACACCCAGACGTCGCCCTGACCTTGAATAATCTAGCGCTGCTGCGCAAGCAGCAAGGCGAATTCGCCGAGGCGGCGCAGTTGTACAGCCGCGCGCTCGGCATCTTCGAGCAGACACTACCCGCCGAGCATCCGCGCCGGACCACCTGCCGCGCCAATTTTGCCAAGCTTGAACGCGTGCGGGGCAAACGGGTGTCGTGATTGCGGGCCCAGAGCAACGCTTTGAGCAAGCAAGAGATCCACGTTGCCGGAAACGCGTCAGCGCACAGGGCCGGCCCATCAAGGACCACCAAATCACTTTGACCCTTCCCCCAATGATCTCTGCCGACACCTGCGCGCGTACTCTGGGCATTATGGAAAGCCCCTCGCCACGCAGCCCGCCTGAGTGAACCCACGATTCGAAGACACCCTGCGCGGCGGCGCAATGATGAAGTTCGTGCCCGAGGCGCATTACGCGCGTCTGCGCGACAGTTTCACCGTGGAGCGCTATGAATTCGGCGAGGTCATTGTCCGCCAAGGTGATTCTGCCGACGCGTTTTTCATGCTGGTCAGCGGCCGCGCGCGGGTGCTCAAGACCAGCGCCGAAGGCGCGGAGCTGGCGCTCAATCGGTTGGCGCCGGGCGACGAGTTTGGTGAGGGCGCGTTGCTCGAAGGCGGCGTACGCGCGGCGAGCGTGCGCGCCAGCACGACGGTCGAGGCGCTGCGCCTGGACCGCGCGCGCTTTCTTGATCTTGCCAACGAGTTTCCGGCGCTGCGCGAGGCGATAGAACTGCTTGCCCGCTGGCGCAGCCTGCACTCTTTTCTATATGAATTCAGCAACTTCGGCCGACTGCCCGCGCCCGCGCTGCGCGCGCTGATGGCTGAACTGGTGCCCCTGCAGGTGCGCAAGGGCGAACTCATCCTGCGCGAAGGCGACGGCGCCGGACCGATGTATCTGCTGCGCGCCGGACGCGTGTGGATCTACAGCGGCGCGCGCGAGAATCCGGTCCACCTCGCGTTCTACCGGGAGGGCGAGTATTTCGGCGAGCTCGCCATGCTCAACAACGCGCCGCGCGCCGCCAGCGCGCAAGCGGTCAGCGACTGCGAGCTGTTGTTGCTCAAGCCAGATTCGGTGAGCGCTCTGCGCGCACGCTTTGCCGAGTTTGACCGGCTGCTCACGGAGCGCATCGCGCAGTACCAGGGTGCGGGCGAAGCGCGTATTCCCCTCGATTTTGCCGAGGAGTTGCTGCCCGCAGACGCGCGCGTCAGCGACAAAACCGCCGACGCCGTCGACAGCGCTGATACCAGCGAATCCGGGCCGCGCGCGCGCATCCGGCGTTTTAAGCACATTGCGCAGATCGACGAAATGGATTGCGGCGCCGCTTGTTTTGCGATGGTCTGCCGGCATTTTGGGCGCGCGGTCAGCCTCTCGCGCATTCGTGAACTGTGCGACACCGCGAGCGACGGCACCAGCCTGAAAGCCCTGTGCGCGGCCGGCAATGAGCTAGGACTGGCGGCGCGCGCGCTGAAAATCTCGCCGCAGCATCTGGATCAGATGCCGCTGCCGGCGATCTGCCACTGGGAAGGCAATCATTGGGTCGTGGTGTATCGCGTCGACGCGACGCGCGTGCACATCGCCGATCCCGCGCGCAGCTGCCTGACGCTGCCGCGCGCCGAATTCCTGAAGAAATGGAGCGGCTACGCGGCGCTGTTCGACTACACCCAGACCTTCGCCAACGCCCCTGAAAGTGCGCCGAGTCTGGCCTGGCTGTGGCCTTTTCTGCGCGAACATGCCGCGGCGCTGCGCTTGGCGACCGGCCTTGCGGCCCTGGTGAGTTTCCTCGGCTTGCTGTTTCCGGTGTTCACGCAATTCGTGGTCGACAAGGTCATCGTCGACGCCGATCTTGATCTGCTCGCCGTGATGTTGCCGGCGATGGTCGCGGTGCTGGTGTTCCTGCTGCTCGCCAGCTTGATCCAGCAATATCTGCTGAGTTTCGTCGCGGTGCGTATCGACAGCGCCGTGCTGGACTTTCTGACGCGACGGCTGCTGGCCCTGCCGATGAGCTATTTCAAATCGCGCCGCACCGGTGATATCCAGCGGCGCCTCGACGGCGCGCGCCAAGTACGTCAGTTCCTCGTCGACAGCGGTGTCGACGGGTTGCTGGCCAGCGTGCAACTGCTCGGCTGCCTGGGCTTGATGGCGATCTATTCGCTGCAGCTGACCTTTCTGTATTTGCTGGTCGCGCCGCTCTACGCAGGCTTGATGCTGTTCTCGCGCAAGGTCTTGCGGCCGCTTTATACGGCGCTAGAAAGTGCTCACGGCCGCTACGCCTCGCACCAGATTGACGCGATCAAGGGCATTGAGGCGGTCAAGGCCGCCGGTGCTGAATCTAGCTTTCGCGATGACATGCTGGCGCAATTCCTCAAGGTCAGCCAGCAACAGTTCCGCGGCAATTTCACCGTCATGAGCTATCAGAGCGCACTGCAGGCGGTTGGCTTCATGTCCACCGTGCTGTTCCTGTGGGCAGGCGCGCATCGCGTGGTCGAAGGTGAGATGACCGTCGGCGCCTTTGTTGCCTTCAGCAGCATCATGGCGATGGCCTCCAGCGCGATCCTGCGTGCGCTCGGCGTCTGGGACGGCCTGCAGTTCATGAGCGTACTGCTGAATCGATTGAACGACGTCATCGAGCCCGAGCCCGAACAGGGCTTTGATCGCTCCCGATTAGCGCCGGTGCGTTCACTCGAAGGCCATATTCGTTTGCATAACGTCGGGCTGCGTTTTGGCGGTCCGCAATCACCGGAAATCCTGTCGTCGATCTCGCTAGAGATTCCACCCGGAAAAACTTACGCGCTGGTCGGGCGCAGCGGCTGCGGCAAGACCAGTCTAGTCAAGCTGATTTGCGGCCTGCTCGACCCGACGGCGGGTGAAATTTACTTTGATCGCATCGACAGCCGCACCCTCAATCATCGCGATTTGCGGCGCCAGATTGGCTTTGTGCTGCAGGAAAACCATCTATTCGACAACACTATTCTGAACAACATCGCCTTCGGCGACCCGCAGCCCGACATGAAGCGCGTGTTGTGGGCCGCGCAAATGGCCAATGCGCACGACTTCATTCAGCGCCTGCCGCTCGGTTATGAATCGCGCGTCGGGGAAACCGGCTTGGCGATTTCCGGCGGCCAGCGCCAGCGCATCGCCATCGCTCGCGCGATCTACCATGACCCGCCGGTGCTGATCTTCGACGAGGCCACCAGCGCACTCGACACCGAGAGCGAGCGCGCCATCCAGAAGAACTTCGCGCAGCTCACCCGCGGCCGGACCTGCTTGGTCATCGCGCACCGCTTAAGCACCATCCGCGACGCCGATCGCATCGTAGTGATGGACGCCGGCCGCATCGCTGAGGTCGGCACGCACGACGAGCTGATGGAAAAACGCGGATTGTATTTTTACCTGTCCAGTCAGCAGATCGGGCTCGCACAATGACGACTTTGCGTCCAATCGATCAGCCGTCCTTCGATCAGCCTTCGGGCCTGCTGCCGACCGAAGCGCCAGGGCGCGCGCTGCGCTGGACCGGCTGGCTGATGCTGGCGCTGGCGCTCGCCACTATGATCTTTGCGGTGAGCTTTCAGCTACCGAACGTGGTGGTCGCGCCTTTCGTGATCGTGCCTATCGAAGGCAGCGCGCCTATCCAGGCGCCGGTCGCCGGCCAACTCGCCGCCGTACGTGTGCAAGCGGGACAGCAGGTCAAAGCCGGCGACGAACTCTTCGTGCTGCGCAGCGATGCCCTGCGCGACGCCGACGCTCGGCTGCGCCTATTGCTGGAGGACCAGCGCGCGCTGGCCGAACAGGTGGCCAAGCGCGAGCGCGCGCTGCAGTTTGAACTTTCCGCCAACGACGCGCAGATCGCGCTTGGCGAACGGGAGCTCGGCTTTCGCCAGCAGCACCATCAGGCCACGCTCAGCATTCTCGAACGCAAGGAAAAAGCCGTCAAAGAAGGCTTGCTGCCGCAACTCACCGTGCTCTCCGACCGTTTGATTCTTGCCGAATCTGAAACTGCGCGCGTATTGGCTGAGCAGCAGCTGCAGCAGGTGAAACTGCGCCGCCAGCAGCAGATTGAGCAGCGCTCAGGCGAACAGACCGAAGAAGTCGCCGGCGCCGAAAAGCTGCGCCTGCAGATTGCCGCGCTGACCACGCAACTGAAAACTAGCGACGGCGATTTGCAGTCGATCCGGGCACCTTATGACGCCGTCGTCCTCAGTGTCGCTACACAAACCATCGGCAGTGTCATCGCGCTCGGCGCGGAACTCTGCCAACTGGCGCGTCAGGATGCCGCCGGCCAAGCGCGCTTGGTGTTGCCGGAGGCGCAGATGCAACGCCTGCAAATCGGCCAGCACGCGCGCCTGTTCCTGACCGCCTATCCCTATCAGCGCTACGGCTCGGTGCAAGTAGAAATTGCCTGGATCAGCCCGGCACCGGTCAGCAACGCCAGCACGCCCGGCTTCGTCGCCCTCGCCTCGCTACAATCCAATCCTGGCAAGCTGCCGATACGCATCGGCATGACCGGCGAAGCCCGCATCCTGGTTGGCCGCCGAACCCTGCTCGAACTGGCGCTCGAACCGATTCGCGGGCTGAAGGAACGCCTGTAGAAATTTGGGTGAAAGCATGCCGAGTACAACTCGGCGCTCCAGAGGGCTATTCGCAGCGCCGACTCAAATCGACCTTGTCGTTCGCGCAGTCCCGTGTCCCGTGCCTACACTGCTAGCATCTCGCACCCCTGAAGCGGATTTCCATCATGCAGAGCCCGGTGATCGCGCCATCGATCTTGTCCGCTGATTTCGCGCGCTTGGGTGAAGACACTGCGAAGGTGTTAGCGGCGGGCGCAGATTGGCTGCATTTTGACGTAATGGACAATCACTACGTGCCAAATTTGACCATTGGCCCGTTGGTTTGTGATGCCTTGCGCAGTTACGGCATTACGGTGCCAATTGATGTGCATTTGATGGTCAAGCCGGTCGATCGTATCGTGCCGGATTTTGCTAAAGCGGGCGCCAGTTCGATTAGTTTTCACCCCGAAGCCAGCGAACATGTCGATCGCACCATCGGCTTGATTCGCGAACAGGGTCTGCAAGTGGGATTGGTTTTTAACCCGGCTACGCCGCTGGTTTGGTTAGATCATGTCATCGACAAACTGGATTTGATTTTGCTGATGTCGGTGAATCCAGGCTTTGGCGGGCAATCGTTCATTCCTGGCGCCTTGCCCAAACTGCGCGAAGCGCGCCGCCGTATCGATGCCAGTGGCCGGGCAATCCGCCTGGAGATCGATGGTGGCGTCAAAGTCGACAATATTGGCGCAATCGCCGCCGCGGGGGCGGATACCTTCGTCGCCGGCTCAGCGATATTCAATGCTGGCGACTACGCACAGACGATCGCCCGCATGCGCGCCGAAATTGCCGCTGTTCGCACGGGTTAGGCAAAGGCCCGCTCTGGTGGGTCGGCGCTGTGCGCTGACGCTTTTCCTGCATTGTGAGTTTCTTGCTGGCTCCGAGCCTTGCTCTCGACCTAAATTAAGGGTGACCACATTAGTTTGACTCGCACACGCCGCAAAGTGGGAAGCCACGCTAGCCAGTGCTAACCTGCACGCCCCGTTTTTTGTGTCTAACCCATGACCCTCGTTCGCACTCGTTTCGCCCCCAGCCCGACCGGTTTTTTGCATGTAGGCGGTGCCCGTACCGCGCTGTTTAGCTATTTGGAAGCGCGTCGTAACGGCGGTCAGTTTATTTTGCGGGTCGAAGACACCGATCGTGAGCGCTCCACCGATGCCGCGGTGCAGGCGATTATCGATGGCATGCAATGGTTGGGCTTGGATCACGATGAGGGTCCGTTTTACCAAACGCAGCGTTTTGAGCGTTATCGCCAAGTGGCCCAGGAATTGCTCGCCGCCGGTAAGGCCTATCACTGCTGGTGCAGCAAAGAAGATTTGGAGGCGATGCGCGCCGATCAGGAAGCGCGTGGCCTGAAACCGCGCTACAACGGCCTTTGGCGCGAGAGCACGGCGATGCCGCCGGCAGGCGTGACGCCGGTGATTCGCTTCAAAAATCCCTTGCACGGCGACGTGGTGGTGGACGATCGGGTGCGCGGCCGGGTGGTGTTTGATAACGCCGAACTAGACGATTTGATCATCTGGCGTTCTGACGACTCGCCGACTTACAACTTTGGCGTGGTGGTCGATGACGCCGATATGCGCATCACCGATGTCATTCGTGGTGACGATCATCTAAACAACACGCCGCGCCAAATGAACATTTATGCAGCGCTAGGTCACCAAGCGCCACGTTTTGCCCATCTGCCGATGATTTTGGGGCCAGACGGCGCCAAACTCAGCAAACGCCACGGCGCGGTCAATGTGCTTGGTTATCGCGAAGATGGCTTTTTGCCGGCTGCGTTATTGAACTATCTGGTGCGTTTGGGCTGGTCGTATGGCGATCAGGAAATCTTCTCGATGGCACAGATGATCGAGTTATTCTCAGCCGACGATGTTAATCATTCGGCATCCCGCTTTGATGTCGAAAAGCTGCGTTGGCTCAACCAGCATTATCTGAAAACGCTGGATCCGGCCCTGATCGCGCCCGAGTTACGCTGGCATTTGAGTCGACTAGGCCTGGATGCAAACCGTGGGCCACGGGCCGAGGACCTCATCGTCGCGCTGCGTGAACGCGTGCATACGCTGCAGGAGATGGCGCAGCGCGCGCGGCTGTGGTTCGATCCGCTGGAAGTGTACGATGACGCTGCAGTAGCCAAGCACCTCACCGCAGCGGCTCGCGCGCCCTTGCAAGCCGCCCATGCGGCCCTCAGTGCGGTCAGCGATTGGAGCGTCACCGGCGTGCACGACGCCCTCAATGCGGCGGCGCAAAGTGTGGGATTGGGCTTGGGCAAAGTCGCGCAGCCGCTGCGCGTGGCGATCACCGGCACGCAGGTCAGTCCGTCCATTGACCATACCGTGTACTTGGCCGGCCAAGCAGAGGCGCTCAAGCGGATGGATGCGGCGCTGGCGAAGTTACCGGCGTGAGCGCTCTCATATGAGCACGCGCAAAGGCACCGCGATTGACGCGGCATTCGAAAGCACCGCGGAGCACGGTAGCCCGCGGGCCTTTGGCTATTTGATCGCCGTCGTGCTGTTCGTGCTGGCCGCCTTTGCCTACGCCCACCACAGTCGATGGACGTTCGCATTCGTGATCGCCGGCTGTAGCTTGGCGCTGATCGGCCGCTTTTTCCCGCGGCTATTGGCGCCGTTCAATCGGCTGTGGATGGGATTGGGTCATGTGCTTGGCCGCATCGTTAGCCCGATTGTCATGGGTCTGATTTACTTTGGCGTGGTCACGCCGATTGCGCTGCTCGCGCGTTGGCGCGGTGCAGACCCGATGCGCCGGCATTTCGATCCACAGGCAAGCACTTATTGGATCGAACGCGAACCGCCCGGACCCGATCCAAGCACGATGGAACGGCAGTTTTAAGCAAATCGAGCGAGTACCTGCGCGCGCGTGGGCATCGCGCAGGCTGCGCCTACCTGCTCGGTACTGATCGCGGCAACGCGATTGGCATGCATGACCGCTGCGCTAAATGGCCTGCCCGAATCGGCGAACGCCAACGCGGCAGCCAAGGCGCCGGAAAACGCATCGCCCGCGCCAGTGGTATCCACGGCCCGCACGGACTCACGCTTAACGCGGTAATAGGCTGCCGCGTCGCCGCGCCGATCGCGGCCATGCGATACAAAACAACCGTGTTCACCCAAAGTGATCACCACGCTTGGCACACCCGTGGTGCGGCACAACGCATGCAAGTCCAGATCGTCGATCTGCCAGAGCTCGGACACATCGTCTGGCACACCCAACATCGCTAGCAGCAGCGCAAATTCCGTCTCGTTCGGGGTGATCAAATCGGCTAGTGCGAGCACTTCGGGCGTCAAATCGGGCTGCAATGGCGCCGGATTCAACATCGCCAGCGCGCCGACCGATCGCGCGGCGCGCAGCGCTGCAGTGACTAACGCAATGCTGGTCTCCAACTGCGCCAGCACCACGCGCGTGCCAGCGACGATGTGCCCGGCTGCGTCGCTGGCACTCAAACTGCGATTGGCGGCCAGATCAACCACGATCAGATTGCGTCCGGCGTCATCGACCAAAATGCTGGCGGTCGCGGTGGGTACTTCGTTGACAACCTGCCAGACGCAGTCCAAGCCTTCGGCCAAGGCAAAACGACGCGCCGTGTCGCCGAGCGGATCAGCGCCAATGGCACCCACAAATCGCGTGGCGACACCCTGGCGATGCGCCGCCACGGCCTGATTGAAGCCCTTACCACCGGGACCGGTGGAAAACCGGCCAACGCGGGTTTCGCCGACCGCCGGAAAGCGATCGACGCTCCAACAGTGATCCTGAACGTAGCTGCCAAGGATGGTGACTAGCGGAGTGGATTCAGACATGGCTTGCCGTGACCGGTCAGCTAATTTGGGTTAACACGCCGGCTATCGTCGCGGTCATGAAGGTCGCCAGCGATCCACCCAGCACCGCGCGCATGCCAAATCGGGCGAGATCGGCGCGCCGTTCCGGGGCCAGACCACCGATGCCACCAATCTGGATGGCGATGGATGAAAAGTTGGCAAACCCACACAAGGCATAGGTGGCAATCAATTTACCCTGCTCGGTCAGCATCACACCATCGGCCCCGTTCTTGATGATGTCAGCCAATTGCATATAGGCCACAAACTCGTTAATGACAATTTTTTGGCCGATCAAACTGCCAACGATCGTCGCGTCTTGCCAGGGCACGCCGATCACCCACGCCAATGGCGCCAATAAATAGCCCAGAATCATCGCCATATCGGTCGGTTTACCGAACATTTCCTGCAAACCAGTGATTTCGCCAATCCAGGTCAGCGGCCAATTCAACAACGCAATCAGCGCAATAAAGGCCAACAACATCGCACCAATATTCAATGCCAAGCGCAAACCATCGGCAGCGCCGCCGGCCGCGGCATCAATAATATTGCTGGAGGTTTTTTCGACCTCCATTTTCACCACACCGCGGGTCAATGGCTCGCCCGTTTCCGGGATCAGAATCTTGGCAATCACCAAGGTCGCTGGCGCCGCCATAATCGATGCTGCGAGTAAATGTTTGGCGTAATACGCGCTCTGCACCGGATCGCCGCCACCGAGCATGCCGACATAAGCTGCAAGCACGCCGCCAGCGATATGCGCCATGCCGCCGATCATCATCGTCAATAATTCCGATTCGGTCATCTTCGGAATGTAAGGCCGCACTGTGAGCGGCGCTTCAGTCTGACCGATGAATACGCTGGCACAAACCGACGTGGTTTCGGCACCAGACACGCGCATCACTTTGGTGATCGCCAGCGCCATGATGCGCACCAGCCACTGCATGACGCCTAGGTGATAGAGCACACCCATGAGCGCTGCAAAGAAGATAATCGTCGGCAGCACCTGAAAAGCGAAGATAAATCCAAATTTGCTGGTGTCCATCAAACTGCCGAAAATGAACTTGGACCCTTCATTAACAAAACTCAGCACCTTAACAAAACCCTGGCCCAGCGCATCGAATACGTCTTTGCCACCGGGCACCAAGATCACCAGCGCAGCAAAAGCGATCTGCAATCCGATCCCAATGGCGACCAGTCGCCAATCAACCGCGCGTTTATTGTTCGAAAAGAGCCAAGCAATGCCCAGCAAAGTTGCCAACCCAAAAAAGCCAAACGCGATTTGACCCAACATGCTGCTCTCCCCAAAGATTGCAGCCGCACCCCATGCGGCCAGATGCGCGAGACTAGTGCGGCGTCCGGCAATTTCCTATCCCTATTTACGCGTCTTTCACGTCGTACATCTGTGAGCTGCACGTGCAAAGAAGCAAAGCGCACTGGCGAGGAAAGTCCGGCAGGCTGCTAACATCAGCAGCGTCCCGTCAAACGCATCGAGCGCCGCATGGTCGCCGAGGTTTCACCCATAGTGTCGACCCCGCCGCAGCGCAGACTGACGATCGGTCGACGGCTGTTTTACACCCATCTGCTGGTTGCGCTGCTGGTCGCCATCGGCTTGGGCTCCTATCTGCATTGGGCCGCTGAAGCCGAGCTTCGCAGCTCATTGAACGCCCGGCTCATCGACAATGCCACGCTCGCCGCCGAAGCAATCACACTGGCCAATTGGGACGCAATCCGCTCGCCCAGCGACACCCAGAGGCCTGAATATGCCGAGCTAATCAGCAAATTCAGCAGCATCGTCGCGCGCAACCGCGCTATCAACCGTTTGCTGCTGATTCGAAATGCCGACGGCCAGTTGCAGGTGATTGCCGATTCCGAAGGCGCAACCAGTGGTTATTCGCCCGGCGATAGCTTAGCTGCATCCTTGCTGCCATCCGGTGAGAAGCTGACGGCGGCACGCGCGCTTGCAGGTTTTGAAGGCTTCAATGCCCTAGCGCCTTTGCAAAGCAGCACTGTTTACCTTTTGGCCTTACGCGTGCCGGTTGAAGACATTTCGGAGAAGCTCGCCGATTTGCGCACCAAGTCGGCAGTGTCATTCGTGTTGGCGGTTGCGTTGGCGCTGGCGATGAGCATTTGGCTGGCGCAATCGGCGCGCCACGTATTGCGGCGCTTTGCGACGCGCTTTCGAGAGATCGCTGAAGGCCAACTGGGACAAAAACTGGATCTCGGTGGCAACGATGAATTCGCCGATCTGGGCGTCGCGCTGAACGAAATGTCCAGCCGCCTGGATTTGTCGCAACGCGAACGCGAAGGTGCCTTGCATGACCTGAAAGCAGCGCGTGATCGCCTGGAAAATATGGTTCGCGAACGCAGTGCCGAATTGGAACGGCTAAACGTGATGCTGCGCTCGGAGATCGAACAACGCTGTCAACTGGAAGCCGCGCTGGCGGAAGCCGCCGCCACCGACACCATGACGCGATTGCTTAATCGCCGCGGCATGCTGGAGGCACTCGAGCACACGGCGGAGCAAGCGCGTCGCCACAAGAGCTCGTTCATCATTGCCATTGCCGACATCGACCATTTCAAGCGCATCAATGATCAACACGGTCATTCCGTCGGTGATCAGGTGTTGATTGCGTTGGGGCGGCGCATCAAAAACGCTTTGCGTCACCACGACGTTGCGGGTCGTTGGGGTGGTGAAGAGTTCCTGCTGCTGTGGGTGGGTTTGACTATTACTGAAGGCGAAAGACTGGCCAACGACCTGCGCGAAACCATTGGTGGTACAAAGATGTACCCGAATGGCCCACAAATCACGATCAGCATTGGCATTGCGGAGTTCACCGGCTTGGACACCCTTGATCGCTGCATCAATCGCGCCGACAAAGCACTTTACCGAGCAAAATTAGAAGGTCGTAATCGGGTAAGTGTGGGGATGTAGGTTCGCTCTATGCCTGAACGGAGCTGATCATGACCTTGTTGTTTGCCGGCATCTTGATTTTTTTAGGCGTGCATTCGGTTGCCATCGTTGCACCCGCGTGGCGCGAGCGCATGT
>Ga0105048_10002310_pt1 | contig 30863 bp, 27 predicted proteins | sample MAT05_FD_78382 | JGI IMG/M metagenome (GOLD analysis project Ga0105048, IMG submission 78382) | Freshwater microbial communities from Lake Fryxell liftoff mats and glacier meltwater in Antarctica - MAT-05 | ecosystem: Environmental > Aquatic > Freshwater > Ice > Liftoff microbial mat | place... | reverse complement strand
GAGATCTATTCGTGTAATTCGTGGTTAACAAGAAAGACCGTTTCAAAAGCCATGATTTTTTTTTGCAACGAATGCTCGAATGGCCCCGAGATCTATTCGCACATTCTTGGCAATTTTTCCCGAAGCACGGAATAGCCCAATCAATGTATATTCCGATGCTACAAAAATTAATTTTAGCACGAAAGCAGATTTTACTAGAGGGTAGTTTCAAAATTCAGCTAACACACTCACTTGTACTCCTTCATCGCACTTTCAATTACACGGATGAGGAGCTCAGCATCACGAACGGCAAGTTGTTTACCCAAGCGAAATTTTTGACCACTGTAGTTGAATCCAACTCTATCACCGGCAATCATCCAAAAACTATCATCCAAAAAGGCTAAAAAAGAAGCTGGATCTTTGGTGACCAATCCGAGTTTGGAAATGTGTTGAAAGTTAAATATTTCTTCTTTACCTCGAGAGCCAAAAGCATTTTTGAGCGTAAGTTTTCCGTTAGAAAACATCAAAACTTCTTTACCAATTTTACGCCAAATAAATACCTTCGTGATACGCACAAAAAAATACAGCCACAAAGATGTTGCTATGACAAAAAATATTTGTTCCGACCTATTGGCAGATGTTGCGGCGTAATAAATAAATGTGACTCCACAAATCATCCATGCTGCCAACCAAGCAATGAGCAACGTTTCCTGCCACCGTTCTACTTGCTGGGTAATCTCGACTTTTAAATGTTGTTTGTCCTTACGAATGCTTATTCGTTTACCAATAAATTTTGGCTCTGTTTGATTCATGCTGTAGCAAGTACTGAGTTATAAAGTTGTTCGTACATTGGAAGTACTTTTTCTATGGTAAAGTCACCAGCTCTTGCCAATGCATTGGTTTTAAATTTTGCCAATCTTTTATCATCACTCAAAAGAAAAATAGCATTTTTTGCCATGTCTTTTATATCACCCACGTCGCTCATCATACCTGTTACTCCGTGACGATTTACCTCCGGTAAACCTCCGGTATTAGTGGAAATAACAGGCACCGAACAAGCCATTGCTTCCAATGCTGCCAATCCAAAACTTTCTGATTCTGAAGGCAATAAAAACAAATCGGCGATACTCAAAATTTCCATTGGATTTTTGACATTTCCCAAGAACAATACTTCTTCGCATATTCCAAGTTCGCGGCACAATTGTTTACCTTTATTTCTATCAGGACCATCGCCCACAAAAATCAATTTTGATTTTACGGATTTGCGAACTTCGTCAAATATTTCAACAACATCTATGATGCGTTTTACCGGTCTAAAATTGGAAATGTGCACCAACAGTTTTTCCCCATCCGGCGCATAATCCGCTTTTAATTGATTCTTCTCTGGAAAATCCAATTTATCGGGATTTATAAAATTCGGAATTACTTCGATATCTCTATTGATTCCAAATAATTTATACGTATCATTTTTGAGGCTATTTGATACTGCTGTAACGGCATCACTTTTATTGATTGCAAATGAGATCACTGGTTCAAAGGAAGCATCTTTTCCAAGCAGTGTGATATCAGTTCCATGAAGGGTCGTGATTACCGGAATGTGTATGCCTTCTTCTGCAAGCACCTGCTTGGCCATAATAGCCGCAGATGCGTGAGGAATGGCGTAGTGTACGTGAAGTAAATCCAGCTTTTCGTATTTGGCTACGTCGACCATTTTACTCGACAATACCAATTCATAGGGTGGATACAAAAACAGCGGATAGTCGCTCACATTTACTTCATGATAGCGGATATTTTTTCTTGCTGAGCCCAATCGAACTGGCTGGCTGTATGTAATAAAGTGAATTTCGTGTCCTTTATCTGCCAATGCTTTGCCCAATTCCGTAGCAACTACTCCACTTCCACCATAAGTTGGATAACAAACAATTCCTATTTTTAATATGCTGCTCATTTTTAATTTTTGTAAAACACGGTAAAGGTCGTGAGTTAACGAATTAGACAACTACATTGAATGATAAATTATCTTGAAAACAACGATTCTTATTCGACCATTAGCCTTTGAGTGCTAATCATAAATCCCTGATTGTTAAAGAGAGTGACCTGAAATACGCCTGGCACCAAATCAGAAATAAACGCCTCAAAAAGATTAGAACTTCCGGCTTGAATAGTCCAATTTCTAATCATACGGCCTTGACTATCTGCTATAACTAGTTTACCGCCTAATCCAGAGACTTCAGCACCCAAGGTGATTCTAAAAAAATCATCTGTAGGATTGGGACTGATTATCCCAATTGTCGAATTTTCTATTGCTATTACTACAGAATACTCAAATTGGCCGTTGTGGTCGATCTGTTTTAAACGATAGTAATCGATGCCAAAAGAAGGACTATTATCTGTAAAACTATAGTGATGAATGTTGTTGGAAGTTCCGTTACCTGAAACCATTCCTATAGTCATAAACTGGATTGCATCTCTGCTTCGTTCAATTTCAAAACGATTGTTGTTTATTTCGGAACTCGTAGTCCATAACAATTGATTTCCTGTAGAATTTGGTTCACCGGAAAAGCTCGATAATTCGACTGGAAGTTGAATATTACAATTGAGAACTACCGATCCAAGATTCCAATCGAAAATAAAAGGTGAGCTGGTAGTCAAAAAATTATCGAGGAGCATGATATAATAACTATTGACATTGGCAGGGGCAATTGTAATCGGGGCCACCCAAGCATTTCCTCCTGCACCTTCTGTAAAATCTGTTGCTCCGTTACCCAGTCCTGTAGGAGCAGAAAGCGCGCTGAATGAGCACCGCAATGGAGGTGTATTTACAGGGCAAGCAAATTGGGTAAGTGGCCCCCAAATTGCAAAATCGTAGTCAACAGGAGGCGTTGGGTTTATTGTAAAAGAAATTGTTCCTGTGGTTATAGGTTGAAATACGTACCAAGAAGACTGATGCTCGATTGAAAGACACCCCTGATTGGATGAGTTAAGATCCAAGACTGAGCCGGCACCCGATGAATTACCCCCGAATTGAGTATCGGAGCAGATTGGAAGGGAAGAAGCACAGTTCTGATTGGAGCCTGATGCTGTAATGCACGAAAGGCTCAAGGAAAAATTTCCGGAAGAGGAACTAAACCCATAAACAAGGATTCTGTAAAGTAAACCAGCTACTGTAGTGAATGTAACTTGCGATTGAAGGCCGCAAAAGTCATCATTGCTACCAATGCATGATAAGCCCGTACAATTTCCAGCAAATATGCTTAATTGTGTGTCATACAAGGATCCACAAAGACTAATTGAAGTAGATTGACCATTTCCTGTAAAAGAATACCAAACACCCGGAGCACTCCCAGAACCGCAACCTGAAGGGTACGTATCAGCAGTAGCAGATAATGTGCTCCCTGTAATAGTTTGTCCGCAAGCAATGGATGTTGCGTTGGCGCATAAATCATTGTTGATTGCAGTGGTCGAACATGCTGTTGTCTGTTGAATATTCAGATTGATGTAGGAAATACTTCCAGTACAGAAATACCGATCTACAACTACGGACACAGAACCCGTGAAACTTGATGTCCATGAAATAGATGACTGAAGACCACATGCATCGTCATTGTAACCAACCTGTGCACCATTACCCTGATTGTAGAGTGTAATTTGAGAATCGAAACTTGTATCACCACAAGTAGAAAATACATACGTTGCACCCGCACACACATTGACATCCACTCTGTATCCACCCTGAATGATAACAGATTGTGAATAGCCTGCTCCTGTCGGTGACAAAGTTCCAATACTTATATTATTATTTGGACATTGAGCATAACCCTGCTGAGTTCCAGCAAGAACGAAAACTAAATACCCGACATATTTTATCAGGTTTTTCATCAATGCTCTTCGAATTTAAATTGAGGAAACTGAAGTGGATCCAATGAGTACTCATCTTGTAAAAGCAGTATTTCACGATCATTAAGTCCGATGGTCTCAAATCCATTGACAATAAAAACATCTTGATTACCAAAGTAAAACAGTGCCGCTTGAAAATTGAATCCCGATTTTACGGCACCCTCTTGATGAACAATACCACCTGTGACATCGGCAATAAAATACCCAGCACTATTGAGGCTTGAGGCCAGTAAGTCGCCGACAATAGGGGATTTTGCTGCCAAAAGAAACATGGAAGACTTTACATTAAAAGTTAAAAGAGAATCCTCGGTTAGTTCTGAAATTAACACCACTACAATTTTTCCCTCTTCTTGCGATAAAGGCTGAAGACTTTGTAAATTATACCAATAAAGACTTACATGCTGAGCATTTGCCGAGAATGAAAACAAGCTTATAACAAGAACAAATGGTACTTTAAACACTGTTGTTTGGCATTAAGGTTATCCTCAAAAATACGCTATGTTGGAGTAAAATCTCAGATGTTGGATAAAAATAAAATAACGCTGAAAATTTCCTAGAAAAACCCTATTTAACAACTTGAATGGATCCTTCTATATTTCTCTCGAGACCATCGCCACATGTTATCTTGAATCGGAGCGTGTAGTAATAAACTCCACCATCCAAATCACCCGGCTTCCAAAACTTTTTATTGGCATCAGAATCGTACAGCTTATTACCCCAACGATTGAAAACCTTCAATTCGAATTCTTGCATGAGTTGCGTAATATTAAATTCAGGATCGGACTTAAGATAAGGAATCCAGATCTCATTTTTACCATCACCATTTGGACTTACAATATTTGGAAACTCCAAATCATCCTCGTCAAAGGTGTACGCTTCTTCCGCAACCACTTCGGTAGTTGCCGATGCAGTACAACCCGAAATAGGATGGGTTACTTCCAAGTTGAATAATCCTTCAGTGGTAACTTGCGGATTCTCGACATTGGTAGGTCCCACAAAGCTGCCGGTTTCAGAGCTAACAGTCCAATTATAAGTAACAGACTGCTCAGGAACAACGATTACATTTTGGATAGCGATAAAATTCTCAATACAACTGAGTGTATCTTGAAGTCCTATGGAAACAGAAATATTATGATTGGAGATAATTAGCTCTGTATTTATAAAGCAATTATTGGCATCGGCAATAACAATTGGATACACATTGGGCGGCAGATTACCCAGAGTAAAACCGGGCAACTCGAAACCATTGACGGTTACCGTATAGGGCGCATTGCCACCTGTAATATTGCTGAATTCCATTGCTCCGCCTGCTCCATTGCAGGCGATAACGGTTCCAATATCAAACAACAAATCGTCATCTTCAAATTCCAAATTTGGATCAGACTGAACTTGTATAACATCATTTGCATTGCAGCCAGTAGCCGGATCAATAATATTTAATTCAAACGTTCCGGGCTCTATTACTATAGGGTTTATAATCAAATTTGAACCCTGTATTTCTCCGGTTTGCGAAATAACAGACCATAGATAATTCACTGTCTGATTTGGAACTACGGTAACATTCTCAATAGTTATCTCATCAATAGTACAACTCAATAGATCCTGTGCGCCAATGGTTACATTAAGAATTTGATCAGGCACCACAACTAGAGTGGTCACAAAACAATTATTTACATCTGAGATTGTTACATCATAATTATCGGCAGGAAGATCTTGAATAACCAAATTATTAAAATCAATCCCATTCAAAGTAAATGTATAAGGCCCTTGACCACCGTTGAGATTGCTGAATGCCATTTCACCACCCACTCCATTGCAAGCAGCCACCGTCGCAACATTAAAAAGAAGTTCCCCATCATCGAACTCTAGATTTTGAGCAAACAATATTTCTGCGAAGGCCGAAGCATTGCATCCTGAAATTGGATCTGTAACCAGTAATTCATAAACACCTGGATCGATAATAATCGGATTTAAAATAGATTGTGAGCCTTCGATATTTCCATTTACAGAAATTATGGACCATAGGTAACTTACTGGTAAATCAGCGTTCATTAAAACATTTTGGATGACAACTGAAGATTGATTACACGAGAGAGAGTCTTGCAATCCAATGGACACCGTAACAATCTGATTGGGCACAGTAATACTGGTGTTTACAAAACAATTATTTGCATCCGTAATTGTGACGGGATACATAGCAGCGGGCACATCTTCGAGCAATAATTCGGTAAGTTCAAAACCATTTACCGAAACAGTATATGGCTCTGCTCCTCCGGCAAAATTGCTGAATTCCATTGACCCACCCAATCCGTTACAAGCAGAAGTAGTTTCAGCTTCAAAAGTGATAGGCGCAAATAATTCGATATCGATTACTCCTTCGCTTGCGTTATCGCAACCATCCACAATAAAATTACTGAGGCCGGTAAATATAAGAGAGTATGTACCCTGATCGGAAATTGGTTGGGATAAAGTGAGCACTAAAACACTGTTTAGAGCGACATTGGCATTTTGTCCGACGGCAGATGAAAAAGTTTGGGCACCTTCGCTATTGACTAGTAAAAAATCTGCAGCTTGAATGGATGAAGTGAGAATGCCTTCAGACATTTGAAGTGTGATAATCGAATTTGAACAATCGGCAGAAATAGAAACAGGAGCAGGAGGAATCGCATCGAATAATGCAGCAGTTGATTCGCTAAAATCGATGGAATAACCAAAAGGACTATTACTCCAATTCATAACAACAAGAGCGTAAGACTGGCCGGGAGAGACAGGAAGACTTGCATTAAAAGGCGGGCCATTAAAATTTCCAGGGCCTCCATTATTCGAGATTCCACCTAATGCAGTCGAAATGCCAGTCGGGCCGTTTGTGCCAAATACCCCCCATGAATTGCAACTTACAGTTGGAGAATTTCCATTACCGATACCGGTGCAGCCACCATTTGTGATATCAAACAATCCCCAATCATAGTCATCCGTTAAATCATTGGGTGTTAATACAAAGCCAAGATTACCGGGTTGTTGAACTGTAAATGTGTACCAAACACTGCTTTGCTCAAGATTTTGATTACAAGTACCTGTAAATTCATAAACATTTCCTGTATTAAGTGGAGCCTCATCTTCGGAATAGAGTTCATCGCACAAGACGATCGCTCCAGCGCAATCACTGATGCTTTGAGCATTTAAAAAATAACCAATAGCAGAAAATAAAAGAAAGAGGAGAGTTCTTTTCATAGTCATAATCAAAAAATAATTTCAACAAAATACTAGATTCTATGCGAATCTAGCTTGTAATTAAAAACACAAAAAAATATTTGGCTTATTTCGATGCTGCAAGAAATATATTTACCAAACTTCTTACTAGCTGCTTCTAATTATTAGCACAAACCAAATAACTGACTCTTATAAAAGGAAAAAGTTGTATTGACTATTTTACAGTCCTTTTAATCTATCAGATGTATTACACCCTCTTTGGAATCGGCTGCTCCTTCACCGCAATTTATGTTGTATTCGAGGTGGTAAAAATAAACACCCGGCTCTTGATCACCGCCATTCCAAACCTTATCGGCGTCCTCAGTTTCAAAAAGCAAATTACCCCAACGATTGTAAATTTTTAATTTAAAAACTTCTGTAATTTGTGAAAGACGAATCTCAGGATAATCGGCGAGAAAAGGTTGCCAATATTCATTTTTACCATCATTATTGGGGCTAAAAATATTAGGAAATGTTAGACTGTTAAGATCGATATTGAAAAGTTCTTGTTCCAACACTATTGCAGTTCCTGAAGTTTGGCAGCCGGACTCAGAGTCAATAACCTCAACAAAATAATTGCCCGGATAATTCACGGTCGGAGAAATCGTATTACCTCCGTCGAGAATATTTCCTTCATCTGTTGTCCAATTGATAGAAAATTGACCATCTGCATTCACCACAACCCCACCAATCTCAACAGTTCCATTTATACAACTCAATGTATCCTGAGGTGGCACATCTACTGTTGGTGTATTCAAATTTTCGGTCACATCGATTTCATCCAATGTTGAACAGCCACTCATCGGATGCGTGATTTGTAGCACAAATGTGCCCGCCTCATCAACTGTGATTGAAGTGGAATTGCTAATTATTTCGCCATCAAGAGACCATTGAATCAAAGCATCGCCTGCAGTTGTATTTGCAGTTAGAGCAACCTGATTTAAATAGCAATTTATTTCTCCATCCGAAGAAGCATTGGCTGGATATATGGAAAAATCAGAATCAATTTCAAATTGCGTAGAAGCAAAACAAACATCATCGACATTGGCTATAAGTGTGTATTGGCCTGGTTGAGCAGTCACAAAATCGGTGTTATCAATTCCTTCTGAAGCTGTCTCTCCTGCAAACTGCCAAGAATAAAATACTTCAGCATTAAAATTTATGGATGCTGTGTTTTCTGAAAATTCATTGTTGCAATTAATCAGATTTTCGCCTTCTAGGTATACTTCAAGATCAACAACATTAACATCAATTGTCGCTTCTACAGGATTGTTGCATAGATCGGTGAAGGTGACCGTATATGTAATTGAAGATGTCGGATTAGCAATGGGTGTTGGTGAGGTTGGGTCATTCAAAAAATCAACCGGTGACCAATCATAAGCACCTTCGAGCGAACTCCCTGCGCTCAGCGTAGTTGTCATTCCATTACAGATTGTTACTTCTTCTCCAACACTGATAATATTCTCTTGAAGACAAACCGTTTGATTGTTATATGCACCACCAGTAGCAGCGGTAAAACCCCAGTACACAAGATTTTCTCCACCAAAAATTTGATTTATTAAATCCTGTTCACCTGAAATTCGAAATACACAATCAAAATAAACGCTGATTATTTGTTCTGTTGGATCCCAAGTAATTCTCACTACATGATCTTCTCCATCTTCGATGTTTTGGCTAAATACATCCGCTTGGACAGGTCCTGCTATGTTGTTAGCTGAATTGTGATTGATATCTCCGTTTTTTATAATTGCGATGTGATCATAACCTTGGTCGTTGTATTCTCCATTCTGCCAAGTGTCAAATTCAATTCCGAGAGAGGTACCGAAATTGAGGTAACCGAGTCCGCCTCCGCTTGCGCCAATAGCAGAAGTGCCTACAGTTTGTAATACAAAACAAATACCGTCAGCGCCATTTCCATCGATAGTGCCGAAATTCATGGTAAACTGAATGTCGAAGGGTTGATTGAGATCGATTTGATTGCCATACCAAACAGTTCCGTTTTGGAAAGTAGCTTCACTTGTAAGGCGATAACAATCATTACCTAAAAAAACGGCATCCCCATTGAGAAAATACTCCTGCGCGGAAGCAGAGATGCTTATTAAGGTAAAAATTAAGAGGTAAGTGTCCTTCATACACTATCTATTTAATCTGCAATGATAATATAAATGAGGCAGACAAAATAGAAAGTGAGATGACTGAAGGAAATGAACCACTATCTTATGAAATGAACCTTGCCTCTATAACCTAAGGAACTATTTAAATCCCCTTTCTTTTTTTATTTGTTCGTAAGCTTCTTGCACTTTCAAAAACATCTCTTTGGCATGTTTGGCGTGTTGTTCTCCGAGTTCACTCACTCGATCGGGGTGATATTTCAGTGCCATTTTGCGATACGCCTTTTTGATGTCATCATCACTAGAAGACGTTTCAACTTCAAGAATTTTGTACGAACTTACAGAATCCTTATAGAACATAGCTTCGATGGATAAATAGTCCTTATCGGAGATGCCAAGAAAATTTGCCACTTGACTAATGATTGTAACCTCTGATTTATCGACTTTACCATCTGAGCCTGCTATTCCAAAAAGATAATGAAGCATTTGCAAACGCATGGGGTGCTCCATGAAGTATCTTATTTGTTCGCAAACTTCGCGCAATGGAATATCTTTCTTGAGTAATTCTTTGAGCATTCCAATCTGCTCTGCTGCTGCGGCCTCACCAAATTGTTTGGCAAAAAAACCGCGTATGTAGTCCAATTCACTTTTGAGCAATTTGTTGTCGGCTTTCATGACAGCCGCGCTGAGCACGAGCAATGCCGATGTAAAATCGCCCGACTGGGTATGATGTCTATATTGACGATATTGAGTTTGATAATTACCTGCACGTCCTCCGGCCGAACTCTTCTGAGTGGCAGGTTGATTTTTAAAACTGGTGTCGTCAGCCATTGCGCCAAGTGCAAAACCAATAAGTCCACCGATAGGACCGCCCACTGCCCATCCTAATGCACCACCTACCCATTTACCAAAACTCATGAATATTCTATTTTCTGATTACCTATATTTCTTCTGACGAAGATTTAATTACTTAAAAAAATCCTTTGTTGAATTTACCACTCTCCACCTGCTCCGCCACCACCAAAACTTCCGCCACCGCCAAAACCACCGAAGCCGCCGCCACTGCCGCCGGACCACCCACCAAAGCCACCGCGCCCTCGATTAAAATCTTGCCATGATCCGCTGTGAGTGTTGGACAAACTGCTGAGTAATGCCCATGCAGCCCAAAATCCAAGATTATTTAATTTTGCATATTGACGAACTTGAAATGACTTCGCAAATACAAAAACAGCAATCAAAAGGAGAACAAAAACTAGTATAACTCCTACAGGCAAACCTTTCTTTTGATGCTTGGTTTTGTAGGCTTCTATATTGTATTCTCCTTGAGCCAGCGACTTCAAAACGCCAATAGCATTAGCCAAACCTTGCTCGTAGTTGTTTGTCTTAAACTGAGGAATCATCTCATTTTCTACAATCAGATAAGTTTCTCCATCGGGAATTGCCCCTTCCAGCCCACGACCTATTGCGATAAAAGTTTTGCCATTCTCTAGATCCGTTTTTGGTTTCACTAAAACAATAATACCATTGTCCTCTTTCTCTTGGCCGGCGCCCCATAACTCACCAAGTTCTATTGCAAACTGTGCTTTGTCCATCCCGCACAAATCAGCAACTACTACAACATAAATTTCATTCGAAGAACTTATGGCAAAACTTTGTAGATCACTTTCCAATTGAGAGACAAATTGTGACCCTAAAACACCTGTTTCGTCGTAAACCAACTTATCAGGATTTTTTTTAGGAAAACATTCCTGTCCTGCTAATTGCGCATGAGAGGCAATTCCCGAAAAGAAAAGAAAAAGTCCTAGCAGATATAATTGAATTAATTTCATTTGGACTTTTTACTATTAAAATCTCTTCCTTCTGACACTTTGTTTGCAAGCTCATTTTTATCATTCGATTGGATAGGAAAAGCAGATTTTATTTTTTCGCCGACCATTCTTACGCCTTGAATAATTCCGCTTTCATATTCACTTTTTTTAAAACTATCAATCATAATGTCTTTAACATCATTCCAAAAATTTTCACGAACTTGAACATTAATACCAACATCACCAATGACTGCAAGCTTTTTGTCTTTGAATGCTGCATAAATTAAGATGCCATTTCTAAGTTCTGTTTTATGCATTTTTAATTCTGAAAAAATAAAAGTAGCACGATCCAGCACCAACTCTTTGCACTCATCTTCAATGTGCACACGAATCTCTGCCGAAGTATTTAACTCAGCTTGCCGCAATTCATCTTCAATGCGAATTTTAGCATCATCGGACAATAGTTGTTCTGCTATCACGGAGGTTTTTTTTATTGATTAAAACTTCACTACCGGAGCATCTTCTGCACCCTGCTTTGCTTCGAAAGCTTCTTTCACTGTAAATCCATCTTCTTCGGAAGCAACAAGATTTAATCCCATTTTTCTCCAAGTACCACGGATATGTGAATTATAGTCTTTTACAGATTCATTGTATCGATTGCGTTCTGTATTAATTCTGTTTTCAGTTCCCTCAATTTGAGTCTGAAGCATGGAGAAGTTAGCAATGGATTTTAGGTCAGGATAATTCTCCGTTAGAAATCCGCGCATGCCTTTATATCCATTCATAATCATCATATCCGCTTGTTGCAGTTGGCCGGGACTTGTTGCATTGCCGATCAAGTTTTTGCCTTCACTGATAATATTACCAACACTATCGGTGTATTGACGAAGACCTGCTCTTGACTGAGTTACTCCGATTAAAATCTCTTTTTCAGTACTGGCAGCTCCTTTAACGGTCTCAACAAGATTGCCGATAAGATCTGCTCTACGCTGATATGCGCTTTGAACATTACCCCATGATTCTTTGAGTGTTTCTTGTTTAGTGACAGCGTTATCTCTAACACTTGCACCATACATATATAAAATGCCAAATGCACCACCGATAACGACTACGAGAACAATAATAGAAAGGGTAACTTTATTCATTTTAGTTTAATTTTTTTGATGTTGAATACGCGAATGTAATTGTATAATATTAATTCAGCACTCACTTTTACCAATTGCAATGCCAACAACCTAAAATCTGACAAGGTGTCTGAATTATAAACTTAGGTTTTGCGAGCGATGAGAAGCTATAACCGCTCAAAAATCACAATTGACCGATCATCACTGCAACTCACTAATCTTGAGTTGTCAATCCACAAAAGTTTATTGACGGAATGACTGTGACCACCGATTTTACTGTCAATTTTAAGAATTGGTTCGAGTGTCACCGCGTTCCATATTTTTATAGTTTTATCGCGACTACTTGTTGCCATAAGCAAGCCGTCAGGTGAAAAAACAATGCTATATATTGCAAAATTGTGGGCGGGTATCTCTAATAACTGAGAGTTTTGTTTTTCGAAATTCCAAATCCTGAGATAAGCATCTTTGCCACCCGATACCAGAACAGGTTTGGATGGATGCCAAGCAACAGACGTCACTCCTTCTTTGTGCGCAATTATAGTATAGATTTCATTGTAGAATGAGTTTTCCAAAATTCTAAGCTCACCGTCACCACAGGCCAATGCTATTAGATTCCTTTCTGTCTGAATCGCAATTTGCCGGAGTTTGCCATCGCATAGTTTGATGGATCGTAAGAGCTCAAATGACGGCAATTGCCAAATTGAAAGAACGCCATCTCCACCAGCTACGTAAAGAGTATCATTCCTCTCATCAAGCTGAAGATCAAATATTCCGTTGCTATGATGAAGTATGTATCGTTCCTCTATCGCATTTTCGAGATTAATCACATGCAAACCTCCCAGTGAGTTAGCAACTAGCAAAAGTTCATAATTCTTTACAAAAAGTACAGCATAAGCGGGATGTTCAAGCTTCACCGCAAACGCTTCTTGTGACTGATTATCAGCATTCCACTCTGTAACAAACTTATCGCCTGAGGCAGAAAAAAAAGTATGAGAAGATCTACCCGCAGCCAATCCATAGACTGGAGCCCCATGATCTCTGAAACGATGTACAAACCTCATTTCCATTATTAAGCCGCAATTTTAAACTATGTCAAAGATGCCCGAAATCCGAGAAATATTTGGATCGCAGCTATCTATCTTTGCACAAAATTATACAATATGATACGCCTTGTCTTTGTAGCAATCGCTTTGCTTTTAGTTTATGTTTTTTTTCAACTGAAAAAGAATAGAAATAATATGGATTCTTAATCAATCAAAAAAAAGCCTTAAATCAAACTTTTTTCCCATCACAAATCGCAAATGTCAAAGCCAAGTATACCCAAAGGAACAAGAGATTTTTCGCCTGAGATAATGGTGAAAAGAAACTATATATTTCAGACCATAAAAAAACACTTTGAGCGATTCGGATATATGCCGTTAGAAACTCCAAGCATGGAAAATCTGGAAACCCTCACCGGTAAATACGGTGATGAAGGAGATCAGTTGATATTTAAAATTCTGAACTCAGGTGACTATTTATCCAAAGTAAATGGTGATCAAAAATCAATGCTGACAAGCAAACAACTCACTCCATATATTGCTGAGAAGGCTTTGCGATATGACCTAACTGTTCCTTTTGCGCGTTTTGTTGTAATGCATCAGAACGAACTGACATTTCCTTTCAAACGTTTTCAAATACAACCAGTGTGGCGCGCCGATCGACCGCAAAAAGGCAGGTATAGAGAGTTTTATCAATGTGATGCAGATGTAGTTGGAACCAAGTCGTTGCTATGTGAAGTTGAGTTAATACAACTCTTCGATGCTGTGTTGACGGAACTTAAAATTCCTGTTACAATCAAAATAAACAACCGCAAAATCTTAGCAGGATTGGCCGAAGTAGCGGGTGTTTCGAATAGATTTACAGATATGACCGTGGTTATTGATAAGCTGGATAAAATTGGTGAATCTGGTGTAGTGAAAGAATTGACCGAAAAAGAATTTGACGAAAATAGTATCAAAATTATTATTTCCTTTTTTGCAAGTCAAGGGAGTAATAGCGATCGTATGAAGGTGATATCAGGATTTTTAGAGAAATCAGAAACAGGATTAAAAGGATTGGAAGAATTACAAATTATTTTTGATCACATCAAATCTCTTGGTCTTGAAACGGCAAATCTCGAACTTGATCCCACTTTAGCACGTGGCCTTAATTATTATACAGGAGCAATTTTCGAAGTAAAAGCAAGGGACGTTGAGATGGGCAGTATATGCGGTGGCGGACGATATGATGATCTCACTGGAATCTTTGGATTGCCCGATGTTTCAGGCGTTGGAATTTCTTTTGGTGCTGACAGAATTTATGATGTGATGTCTGAGTTAAAGTTATTTCCGGAAAACTCAGGAAGCACCACACAACTCCTATTTGCAAATTTTGGAGAGTCAGAAGAAAAATATTGCTTACATGTTCTGCAAAAAGTCAGAGTAGCCGGAATAAATGCTGAACTTTATCCTGAAGCTGGCAAGATGAAAAAGCAGTTTAAATATGCTGACGATAAAAAAATTCCTTTTGTAGCTGTTGTTGGAGCTGATGAAATCAAGAACAACACCATTGCTCTTAAAAACATGATGACGGGCGAGCAACAAAACCTTACCACAGAAGCTATGATTAATTTCATTAAAAAGTAAAATCAATACTTAAAGTTATTGTCACACCTTTCGTATGAGTTATACCACTATCAACGAAACCAATATTGAGGATTTAAAAAATATTGTTGGACATGCCAACGTATTTGCAGATCTCGAATCGCGAAGAACCTACGGAAAAGATGAAACCGAAGATTTGATATTTCCGCCTGATGTATTATTAAAACCTGAAAATGCAGGTCATGTAAGTTCAATTCTTAAATACTGCAACGAACAAAATATACCGGTAACACCGATTGGTGCGCGAACGGGATTAAGTGGAGGAGCTCTTAGTTTGTATGGAGGTGTTGCAATCAGTATGGAGCGCTTTAATAAAATAATTAAAATAGATACCAATAACCAACAAGTAACAGTTGAGCCCGGAGTTATCACTCAAATTCTTCAGGAAGAGGTAGCAAAACATCAATTATATTATGCACCTGATCCAAGCAGTAGAGGATCATGTTTTATCGGTGGAAATCTTGCTGAAAATGCTGGAGGGCCTCATGCTGTTAAATATGGAGTTACAAAAGATTTCGTTCTCAATCTTGAAGTAGTACTTGCTTCGGGCGAAATTGTTTGGACGGGCGCCAATACTTTAAAAAATTCGACCGGATATAATCTCACACAACTAATGGTTGGCAGTGAAGGTACACTTGGAATTATTACAAAAGCTGTACTTAAATTAATTCCATTACCCCAAAAATCATTGTTGATGCTTGTTCCATTTTACAGCGCAGAAAAAGCATGTGAAGCGGTAAGTGCCATTTTCAGAGCAGGAATTACACCGAGTGCACTCGAGTTTATGGAGCGCGATGCCATTGATTGGGTGTTGAAGTTTGTAAATGAAGTTCATATGCCGATAGAAGAATCGATCCAAGCTCATCTATTGATTGAAGTAGACGGTAATCATATAGAATCTATGATGGCCGACTGCGAAAAGATTAGTGAAGTGGTCCAGGAATTTGGCAGTGGTGAAATACTTTTTGCCGATGACGAAACACAGAAGGCAAAATTGTGGATGCTTCGAAGAAAAGTTGCAGAAGCGGTAAAGTCGCACAGTATCTATAAAGAGGAGGATACTGTTGTTCCCAGATACTCTCTTCCCACGTTGCTTGCAGGGGTAAAGTCAATAGGAAAACAATACGGATTTCAATCCGTTTGTTATGGACATGCAGGAGATGGAAATTTACATGTAAATATTATTAAAGGAGAACTTTCCGACGATGAATGGAATAAAAATATTACACCAGCTATTGAAGAAATTTTCAAATTGTGTGTAAAACTTGGAGGAACATTGAGCGGTGAACACGGCATTGGTTTAGTTCAAAAAAACTATATGACTATAGCATTCAGTGATGTTGAATTGCAACTGATGCGAGGCATAAAAAATGTATTTGACCCGAAAGGAATTTTGAATCCAGGGAAAATATTCCCTGACTTAAAAGTCTCTAGGGATTAGCACACCAGTAATTTGAAATAATCTTTTAAAAAAACATTCATCCAAAAACCCAAAATTATCACTTAAAAATATCAGGATAATTATTGAATTTAGCGATCATGAGTAAAAAATTAGCAGTAATTGGTGGAGGAGCAGCGGGTTTTTTTGCTGCAATCAATGCTGCTTCAAAAGCACCTGATATGGAAGTTTCGATTTACGAAAAATCCAATCAATTACTTGGAAAAGTAAAAGTGAGTGGTGGTGGAAGATGTAATGTGACTCATGCATGTTTTGAACCCAAAGAACTAATCAAATTTTATCCGAGAGGTTCTAAAGAATTGTTGGGTCCTTTTCATGCCTTTCAACCCGGTGACATGTTTGACTGGTTCAACCAGCGAGGTATTGCTTTAAAAACTGAAGAAGATAATCGCGTTTTTCCCGAGAGCAATTCATCCCAAACAATCATCGATTGTTTTATGGACGAAGCAGAGAAAAGGAAGGTACATGTCCATACAGGAAAAAGTCTTATAAATCTCTTGCAACAAGAAAGCAAATGGCAGGTTGAATTTTCTGACAAAACAAAAGAAATATTTGATTTTGTTTTAATTGCCAGTGGAAGTAGCAATACACTTTGGAATTTACTCGAAGAATTGGGACATGAAATAATTCAGCCGGTTCCTTCGCTCTTTACATTCAACATCAATGATCCGATTATAAAAGATCTTCCTGGAGTTTCGGCACCCAATTGCACAGTAAAAATTGAAGGAACAAAATTTGCGGCAAGCGGACCGGTTCTAATAACTCATTGGGGACTTAGTGGGCCTGGCATTTTGCGACTATCCGCTTGGGCAGCTCGCGAACTTGCGTCAGTCAAATATGACTTTATCATTCGTATCAATTGGGACAATCGTTTTACAAAAGATACACTGCTCGAATTACTAAGAGACTGGAGAACGGAGCATAGTAGATCGGCGGTTAAAGCATTTAGTGCGATTAAAGTTCCACACAGGTTGTGGTGTTCGCTCCTTGCACCCTATGGCAAATTGCAGGACACACGTTGGGCCGACGTGAGTAACAAGCAACTTGAGGCTTTGGCTGATACACTTACAGCATGTTTTATTCGGGTTCAAGGCAAAAGCACTTTTAAGGATGAATTTGTAACTGCCGGCGGAGTGAGTTTAAAAGAAGTTGATTTCAAGACAATGCAGAGTAGAATTCTTCCTGGAATATATTTCGCAGGTGAAGTCATGAATATCGATGCAATAACAGGAGGTTTTAATTTTCAGGCCGCCTGGACTACCTCCTATGTAGCGGCCACTTCGATTACAAAAGCATGATTTTTGAGTCATACCAAAACTGTATGGAAGGACCTTTTTTTTTTCTATTAGATTTGCTGCTGAATCATAAACTTTTTACCATGTCAAATAATCTATTAAAAGGCAAAAAAGGCATCATTAGTGGTGCACTGAATAATATGTCAATCGCTTGGAAAGTGGCTGAAATAGCGCACGCTCAGGGTGCTGAAATCGTTCTGACAAATGCTCCAATCGCTATGCGTATGGGCGAAATAAACAACCTGGCGCAAAAATTAAACTCACCTATCATACCTGCTGATGCAACAAGTGAGCAAGATCTAGACAATTTGTTTACCAAAAGCATGGAACATTTCGGCGGTAAAGTTGACTTTGTGTTACACAGCATCGGCATGAGTCCAAATGTTAGAAAGGGAAAACACTACACTGATCTTAACTACGAGTGGTACAAACAGACTCTTGATGTGAGTGCGACCAGTTTGCACAAAATGCTGAGCACAGCATGGAAAAAAGATGCCATTAATGACTGGGGAAGTGTTGTTGCACTCACGTACATAGCAGCTCAGAGGACATTCCCTGATTATAATGATATGGCTGATGCTAAAAGTTTACTTGAAAGTATCGCACGTGGTTTTGGATATCATTATGGAGCGGCAAAAAAGGTTCGTATCAATACTATTTCGCAATCACCAACAGTAACTACTGCCGGAAGTGGTGTAAAAGGGTTTGATGGATTTATTTCGTATGCTGAGCAGATGTCGCCACTAGGCAATGCAGACGCAGAGGCATGTGCAAACTACTGCGTGGCACTTTTCAGTGATCTTACAAAATACGTTACCATGCAAAATCTCTTTCATGATGGTGGATTCAGCTCAACGGGCGTAACCCCATCGGTTGTATCTAAGTTCGGAACCATCGAATAAAATTATTTTAGAAACTCTTTATAAAAAGTCGTAGAGAGAATTTCTACGGCTTTTTTTGTTTGATCATGAGGCAATCCTGCTGGCGGTCCATACGGAGTTTTATTTACATCGATCACATAAATCTTATTGTCGTCTTTGTTGCGGAGAACATCAAGCTCACAAAAATCTGCACCGATGGCTCTGCTGAATTTAATAATGGAATCCACTTCCTGTGATTCTAGTAATTGAGAAGTATTGCAAAGTTCCGATCGTTCAACAACGTTGGTAAATCTATTCTCCATTGCTTTAAACTTTTTGTAGACAATAGGCACGGCATTTCCAATAACAACTACCCTGTAGTCCATCACAAGATCATTTCCACAGTCGTTGTTGATCAATAACTGATACACTCCACCACCTTCGATATGATTCACAGGGCAATCAATTTTTCGACCATCATGCATAGCGTTAAGATCACTTTTTAACACAGCTACACCCGAATACGTTAGCGGATTTATAAACGTGTTGTATCCAAAAACTGTACTGTGAATTTCATCAACTTTCTTTTTTGAAATATCGATGCAGTTGATGTTGATGATATTCTTTTGAGGATACAATCTTTTTAGAGCACCATTATCACCATGGGTGCTATCATGAAAATAAACAACAAGATCAGGCTTACTTAAGATTTTATTTGTGAGCCTATACTTATACCTTTTTGCGATTTTAAAAAGTGTTGTGCGTTTACTTGGAAAATCCGGAAAAGCAATAATTGACGGCAAATTAAAACCATTAAACAACCAGTATATAAGGTCATTCCATCCGAATTTAATATCCTTTGCCAACGCCTCTAGAATTGGTACACTTTTCTTGTAATCGTTGCGGAATCCTTTTCTGTAAGATGTGTTATCACTCATGTTGACATTATCTTTTGGTGACTTCTGCGGTGATAAAATCCTTGCTTAGATTATGACCTCTTGCAGGTGAAAACTCTCTTCCGTAAAAAATTATTTGAAGATGTAATTTATTCCACAGATTTTCAGGGAATAATTTTTTGGCATCGCGTTCGGTCTGAACAACATTTTTTCCACTGGTCAAATTCCATCTAATCATCAATCGGTGGATATGCGTATCAACAGGAAAGGCCGGCACTCCAAATGCCTGTGCCATAACAACACTTGCTGTTTTGTGTCCAACACCCGGCAATGCTTCCAACTCGTCGAATGATTGGGGAACTTTAGCATTATGCTGTACCAATAATATTTTACTCAGTTCAAGAATGTGTTTGCTCTTAGCCGGACCCAGTCCGCAGGGTCGTACAATTTTCTCAATTTCAAGTTGAGTCAGTGTTGCCATCTTTTTTGGGGTATCAGCCAATTTGAAAAGATGTGGTGTAACCAAGTTGACACGTTGATCTGTGCATTGAGCTGACAGCAGAACGGCAATAAGTAATGTAAATGGATCGTTGTGGTTCAATGGAATTAGAGTTTCCGGATATAGTTTCTCCAATTGTTCGATGATGTACTTAACTTTTTGATCTTTTCTCATCACCGAAAAATTACCTCACTTTGCTTGTCTTTTGTAAGAATAGCTGTCTTAATCCAGCCATCTTTTCTCACATCTATGATATTTTTTTGTTCCGGATAAATTTCCAAAAAAACTGAACTCTCCACAAACATGACGTTAAAATCGCTTAGTCCAATGATTTCAAAATAAGCATAAGTCAAATCCACCTCAGACTCATGACCAACATAAGACATAATTACAGGCCTATCGTTGAATGTTATCCTAAAATGATTTTGAAGATATTCATCAATCAAACGATCAGCTTGCGGAGCATCTTGATTCGATGACAAAAGAATATTTTTACCCGAATGTAATGATAGAGCCTGTTCAAAATCATCTGTAAACAACTTGCACGTGACTTCGAAGTTACCGATTGCGGGATTGTATTCCACAATGGTGTTACTGACATAAAACTTATGTTCCATGCACTGGTGAGTAGGAACAAAGTTCACATACATCATTGCGATTAAAAACCAATTCATGGCGGTAAAGTTACTTGTAATAATTAAAAAAAATAATACAAGAACTACAATCACCACATTAATTTCAAAGAGTTTAGTTCTTTGTTTTTTATTGTAAGCATTCGTAAACGTTGACCTCTTATTTCCGAAATAATCAAAATTCACCAATCCGACGTAATTCTATTACTTCGAAAAGGTGATTTTGACATATACAAACAACAATTAAATAACAGTCGACAATAGCAATACGCTGTAATAATTTCTGAAATCCGTTTTCCATTCCACTTCAAAAGAAGGAAGATTCTCAAAAACATCGAGATGATTGGTGCACTTAGCACTCATGTAATTTCTAAAAAATATCTGTTGATCTTGCTGAAGCGAACAAAATGCGATCAGAATACGGAGGTAATCGCGTTGAATAAAATCGCTCAATTGCCAAGTGAGCAAAGGACCATGAAGCACATGCACTCTGCTATCTTTTAAAAAGCAAATTGTGCATTCACCATTTTTCCTGAAATAATATGTTCTTCCGGCTTCATATCTTCCCTGAGAATTAAAATTTCCGATTGTAGAGCATTCTACAAATCCATGAATTTTTAGGATGTCCATCAATTCCTGTGAGGCTGCAAAACCCAGACGATTTAGGGTTTCGAATGGTTTAAAAAGTGGGGCTGTCATCATGCTATTTAATTTTTTTATTTTGACAAAGAATGGACCTGCCATTGTAACCTATTTACAATGTGATTTTATTTTCGAAATAATTTTAGAAGACAGAATCTGATTAAAGTCTAAAACTTCTCTCATGTCGATTTGCCCATATAAAAAACCATTATGCACTAATAATCATTTAATTACAGGGAATTATCATGATTGTCAAATTCAATTTTCAGAGAAATTAACCTCACTGATTTGTTATCTCTTACCGATTAATTAAGTTCGGAGTACCTTGCAGCACTGAATAAATCACATGTTGACAACCGAACAAATAAAAAACGCCATAAATCTCGTTACCGGGGCAAATCACATCGTAGTAACCGCTCACAAATCTCCAGATGGAGATGCAGTTGGTTCTCTTCTCGGTCTTAGTGGCTTATTAAAAAATCTCGGTAAAAATGTAACTCCTATTCTACCCGACTCTGTTCCAGAATTTTTACAATGGATGCAAGGATTCGATGATATTTTAATATTCGAAGAAAAACCTGCAGAAGCCTCCAACATAATAAGAGAAGCTGATTTAATTTTTTCGCTTGATTATAATTCCTTGAGTCGTGTCGGCGTTGAAATGGAAAAAGCTTTGCGCTCATCACACGCCCCGTTTATTCTTATCGATCATCACCAACAGCCGGAGGCCTTTGCGGCAGTTACTTACAGCGACACAGCTTCATGCAGCACGGCTCAACTTATCTACGAAATGGCGGAACAATGCGCTTGGTTATCACATTTAGATAATGCTACCGCAGAGTGCATTTATTGCGGCATTATGACTGATAGCGGATCGTTTAGATTTCCGGCAGTTACTCCAAAAACACACATAATAGCGGCTAATTTGATAGAATCGGGAATGGATCATGCCAAAGTTCATCGAATGGTTTATGATACAAATTTGCCTGAAAGATTAAAACTGGTGGGGTATGCACTCAACGATAAACTAGAGCATTTGGAAGATGCTTCGACGGCTATCATTTCTCTTAGTCTTGAGGAATTAAAACGATTTAATCATCGCCAAGGTGATACGGAAGGATTGGTAAATCAGGCGTTGAGTATCAAAGGAGTTAATCTGGCTGCATTTTTTAGAGAAGGCTCCAACGAAATAAAAATATCATTTCGTTCGAAAGGAAAATTTGATGTCAACAAATTCTCGCGTGAAAACTGGAATGGCGGAGGTCACATGAATGCTGCCGGTGGTATGAGCAATCTTTCATTGCACGATGCATTGATAAAATTCAGAAATCAAGTTGCTGAATTAAAAAACGAAATCAATAACTCCTGAATTCAACCATGATATTGTCAAAATTCTGCGCGTTTCTTAATGTGGGTAAAATAAATCTAATTTATATATTAATAGCTACCGTGTGTATCGGCTGCAATGGTTGTAGCGAAAAACAAAACACTCAGGTTATAGATTATGATAAAATTCAAAAAGATCTGATAGAGGACAATAAACAAAAACACAACGTAGAAATAAAAGAGATTAAAAAATTTGTTGCCAAAAACAAATGGCCAATGCAGGAAACAAATACCGGTTTACACTATTGGATTTATGAAAATGGTACTGGCAAGCATGCTAAGTTTAATGATGTTGTAACGATTTCTTTCAAAGTCTCTCTTCTCGATGGAACCCAATGTTATCAGGCAACTGATAATGACCCAAGACAATTTAAAATTGGCATGGACAATGTAGAAACAGGATTGCACGAGGTATTACAACTCATGAAAGAAGGCGATCGCTGCCGAGCCGTTCTACCATCATATCTAGCATTTGGACTTACGGGTGATTCAGATAAAATTCCATCATCAGCATCTGTTGTTTATGACATTCATTTACTCAAGACAATGGAATGAAAAAATTCTCACTCATATTTTGTACTTTTTTTCTTGTATCCACTTGTGTTGTGCTAGTTAGCTGCAATGAAAAACATCCAGACTATGAATCCATTGAAAAAGACATTTACAAAAAACTAATTGCATTTGGCGACAGCGGCATTACCATGGGGCACGGACAGTTTGTTCACTTATCAGTCATATTTCAAGAAGACACAAATGAGCGCGTAATTTCATCTATTCTTGCTGTGGCTTCGCTCAATTCTATTGTACTTAATCAAACCATTCTAGCTGATCTATCAGCAAGAAATGCAGGAGATATTGTAAAATATATTGCACCATCAGAAACATTTGTTTTTGGTAACCTACTGGATAAAGATTCTGCTGCTCATGCAAAAACAACGAATGTATCGGAAGTGCGATTTGAAATTCATAACATTTTAGAAAATAGTGACTCGCTTCGCAGCTACTTACAATCATGTGCACAAGAAGGCAGCATGGAGGAGACAGAAGCGATACGATATTGGCAAGTTACATGCGAATGTCAAAATTGGAATGAATTGAACGACCTGTCATTCGCTTACTATAATCAAACACAAGGTGACAGTATTAAATCGGGAAAAGAAATTCTTATCAGATACAACACCTATTTACTAAGTGGTCAAAAACTCGACTCATTAACCGAAATGAAATTCACTTTTGGCAAACCCGGGCAACTTATTCAGGGATTTCAATGGGGGCTTGCCAAGCTGAAAGAAGGTGAACATGTCTGTATTTTTATGCCATCCATTTGGGCATTTGGAGAAGATGGCATTCCCAATGGACCTGTCCCCCCAAGAACTCCAGTCTACATTGACGTTGAAGTAGTTGAGGTAAACTGAGCGTACATATATTTCGAGTCATTATAACTCTTTTGAATAAAATGCGTTGAAGGGTCACAGTCGCCCTTAGAATGAAGTTAACGCAAACTCTAATTTTTATTTTCTTACTCGCTAATAGTTTGGCTGGACAAGATAATATTGGAATTGCTGGAAGTTCTCATGCACCAGCAAATACAGTGCTTATAAATCCTTCCTCCATAGTTGATTCAAGAGTTTTTCTAGATTTTAATCTGATAGGAATAGGGGCGTTTGTAAGAAACGATTTAGTCTACATACCGGGCAAGCAAATTTCAATGAAAGGATTAAGTGCATTGACCGAAGTTCCGGTAAACAGAAAAAATGATCCTTACGCTGCGTATGCCGATGTAATCGTTCAAGGACCAAGTCTTGTTTTCGCAGTTAAAAAACACTCATTTGGATTTCATACTGCTGCGCGCGTATCTGCTGATGTGCGCGGCATTCCAAAAGCAATGGGCTATTATATAACAGATGGAATTCAATACCCTGGTGCAATGGGTGTGCAACAACAAGTAAAAAATTTACGCGCGAATGCACTCGGTTGGGGCGAACTTGGACTTAGTTACGGAACCATTCTTAAGAGCGATGGAGATGCTATTTGGCAAGGAGGTATTACTGCCAAAAGATTATTGGGAGTCGCCGGAGTTGGTTTAAGACTTGATGATTGGTCATACGTTGTAAGTGACAGTACACATTTGGAAACATCTGTTTTTAGAGGAGAGTACGGATTTAATGATCCAAGTGCAAGTGCCTCCATGATCAATGGAAAAGGCTGGGGATTTGATCTTGGCATGACCTACAAAGTAAGGAAGTCAAATTCTGAAGGCTACGTGCCGCATGACCCTTGCACAGATGGCGACTATCGATATAAAATCGGATTTTCTATTCTTGATATCGGCAGAATTAAATTCATCGGACCATTTTACAGAAATGTTTTTGATCAATCAGAAAGCGCGCAATGGGAAGAATACGCAGGTAGTGAAGCCGATGATGCCGCTGGGCTCGACAGCCTGTTTAACAGCAACTTTAATCTCGTAGAACAAAATGGCAATGAGAAGAAATTCAACATGAAATTGCCTACAGCATTATCTGCTCAATTCGACTACAATTTTGGTCATAACATTTATGTGATGGGAATAGCAACTATTGGTTTGCCGCGAAAGAATAGTCTTGGAATTCAGCGAGCTTCTTACATAGGTGTAGTGCCCAGATTCGAAATAAAACGGCTTGAATTTTCGATGCCCCTTTCATTGTATGAATGGAAAAATCCGCAGATGGGATTTGCAGTGAGAGCTAATAGCATAATCATCGGAAGTGATAATCTTGCTGCGTTACTCTTTAAAAAAAATGTCTACGGTGCAGATATTTACTTCAATCTAAAATATACCATCTTCAAAAATTGGAAGTGCAAAACCAAAAAAGAAAAACCTGCACCCATTCGCAAGAAGCTGATCAAAACTGCTCTACCATGCCCTGATTGGGAGAAATAGAACAAGCAATCTTTTATTGGTCTGTGATCTGAATGCAGATTGCATTTATCTTTGGCTTATGAACACCCACGAAGTAATTATTTCTAAACAAGCCGCAGATATATTACATGAGACGATCAATGAACACCAACAGTTTTCATTGTTAGCAGCAGATAAGTTGAGAACAAAATTGTTTCACAAAATCCATCTAGTGAAACATGACCCACTGCTATCCTCAAAATTAGTAGAACTACAGGGAATGCAAGGGCATTTTCGTGTAACAAATGTTCTCAATTATAAAATCTACTACAAGGTTGAGGAGACAAAAATCATAATCCTTGATATTATTCTAGACAAACTTCCTCGGCAAAGAGGATGAACTCAGATTCTGCCACTCATCTAGGACTGTACCTAAAAACCGGATACCGAAACGCACTGGATTCTACAAGATCTGAATTTTTATAAATCCAACTCAATTGTTCAGAATGACTATTTCTAATTCGCTCGTCCTCCTGCATCACTTTATCGAATTGAAGTTTTAAGTTGGGAGTTTTTCTTAATATTTCTTCAGCTTTTTCCTCAAACACATAATCGCTAAACCACTCCTTTTGCTGTAATATAGAATCGAAAAAATTCCAAGCGAAAAAGCTATCATCACCCACCGGTTCTAATGTTTCGACCAAATAACGTTTAGCAAATTGTGTTGTAGGAATCATCCAGTCACCTTTGAAAAAAGCCACCGTTTTTAATGTTTTTCTAACTTTGACTTTAGAATGGGCATAATGTCCTTCGTACGGATCTTTCGCCGTTTTAAAATCGACGATGTAATAACATTCGACTTCGAATAGTGTGTCCGTCTTGATTGGCTGCATAAGAACTCCATTTGCTTTCATTCTATCCACAACTTGATGCCAGGCTTGAGGAATAACATAATAATCAGGAACGTCAACGATATCACTTTCACTATAATTTCTGAAATAAGGAATATCCTTTTGCCAAGATGATGTTGTATCGTAGAACAAACGCTGTCCATTTCCAATCTTAGACTCTTTGAGCGTTGATATATATCCTCTGAAGCTAAACTTCTCAGAACGGGTTGTATCCAACTTAAATGAAAGCGGAACTTTATTCATTTTAAGAATTTCGTCGCGTCCCGAAGCAACTGCATTAATAATTGCCGTATTGCCTTCAAAAATAAAATTTCCTAGACTCTGAAAAAAAACATAAGTGGCTTTCACTCTTTTGTCGAAAGGTTTTAACATGTGTGTTTCAGTTACAAAACCAAGTGAACCAAATAGAGCGGTATATCCAGTTGAGTATCTGGGTGTTTCCAAAAACCCAATAAGTCCGGTTTCGGGCGTGCTTCCCATTGTGTGGACATAAGGAGACATTGGAAAACCTTTTGTGTCCATTGAGTGATAAAGTGAGGGTTCCATTACATCATGAATAAACTTTCCGGGACTACCGCCAAGTTTATCGCTTTGCGTGGTAATCAAGGTCATTGTGTAAGAATAATCTGCACCATTACTAACATGTGTATCCACAACAACATGAGGTTTTATACGCTGATACATCATAGCAAAATTCAGAGAGTTTTTGCTGTCGCATTTTACAAAATCTCTATTGAGATCAAGATTTCTAGAATTGGCTCTGAATCCATATTCAGCCGGTCCATTTTGGTTGGCGCGACTCGTAGAATTTCGATTAAGAGCGCCATCCACATTGTAAATGGGAATAACACAAACAATCATTTTATCTAAAAGAGAATACAACGACGAGTTTGGATTCAACAGCGAATCGCAAAATTCCATTGATGCATTTACCCCATCCGGTTCACCCGCGTGAATGGCATTGTTGATTAATAGAATAACCTTGGTTTGATCAAACAATTCAGGATAAAACACTTTTTGCCGATTCAAAATCAAAAGGTGTAAGGGTTTACCAGCATCAGTCTTTCCCATATCGATCAGGCTTGCTTCCTCGTATTTTTTATCAAGCATTTTATAAAAATCGATGCATTGCTGCCAAGTGGGTGTGGTATTGGGAGCATAGCCTTTAGGTTGGGCTGTAATTGTGTTTCCGAAGAGCAACAAGAGCAATCCAATGAGCAATCCAATGAGCAATTTGCGAAAAATAAATACAGTCATTTGTTAATGAAGTTTTGAATGAACCATTTTTCTTTCATTTTTGGTCCGAAATTTTCATCCCAAAAGGCAACAAACGTTTTCTCTGAGGAGTTTAACCATTTATAAAACCATAAAAATAAAGATATGGACTTAGCACCCGATAAAAATACTACTCCTGTTAAGGGTCAGGTGCTCTTGTCAGAACCTTTTCTCAACGACCCATATTTCAAACGCACAGTAATTTTTCTTTGCGAGCACAACAACGATGGATCTTTTGGATTCGTACTAAACAATTTCATCGATGTTGAACTCGAACAGATTATGGAGAACATGCCGAGTTTCGATGGTCGCATCAGCATTGGAGGTCCTGTTAGAAATAGCAATCTCTATTATATTCATACAATTGGTGAACAAGTCGAAGACAGTGTTGAAATTAGTCAGGGACTATTTATGGGAGGTAATTTCGAGACACTCAAAAAACTTCTTATTTCGGGTAAGGTAACCAAAAATGATGTTCGTTTTTTTGTAGGCTATAGTGGTTGGTCTCCTAGTCAACTTGAAAATGAAATAAAAACAAACTCTTGGTTTGTAACCACTGTTCCAAAAGAACTTGTGATGAATAGCGAAATAGATGATATGTGGAAAATTATTATGCGTTCGATGGGCAAAAAAGGCCAGATGCTGGCGAATATGCCTGAAGATCCATCCTTGAATTGATTACATAATATAATCAAATAAATGCCTTGCTGATAGCGAGGCTTTTTTTTATTGGAATTACCCGAACAAAGATTGAACAAAAAAGAAGCTGCCCCGAAATTCGAGACAGCTTCACCTACTTTAAGAATAATAATTATTACTGCACAACAAATGATTTTGATCCAACTCCCGGAATTACCAACTGGTATAAACCCGAGCTCAATTGTTCCAAATTAATTTGAGTTATGTGCGTCGAATTTGATTTGTGATCAATCACAGTTTTTCCCTGCATGTCAACAATTTTCAAATTGGTGAGCAATGTAATTGTTGAGCTAATATTAAGTACATCACCTGCGGGATTAGGATAAAGACTAATTGTACTCAAAGCTCCAACTTCTTGCACAGAAACGGGACAATCAGCACAATCTGAAAAACAAACTTCGGGTAATGTGAAGCTGGAAGAACTTACATTAACCTGGCGATTAAACCCACCGAAACCGTCATCAAATCCACATGCAAATGGAACTGTTTCCCACATCGCACCATTGAGGTATTTGAATGTATGTTGCGTATTTTCAGGAAGAACAAGAGTTACAGTATAAACTCCAACTCCGTTATTGGTCATAGACGTAGCTGTCGGATTAAAATTATTAAATGTTCCTGCCAGCCAAACTCCGGATGGTTCGACTATTTGTTGACTCATGTCTACTTGGAATGTAACGCTAATGGTATTGGCCAATATACAAGCCGCGCATTGATTAAAACATACTGCATCAAGGGTTTCATTATTTGCTCCGGCAGTGTAAGATCTATTTAAATTACCTCCGCCATCAGAAACACCACATTCACTTGGAACTGTTTCAATTCCTGCGAAATCAGGTCCATTCAAAAATTTGTATTGAGTTGTTTGTCCTGAGTTGAGAACTACAACTGCTTGATACAAGCCCGGACCATAGGATGACATTTGAGTGGCCGCAGGATCCCAGTTATTAAACTCACCTGCTATATAAACTCCTTCAGCGCTCACAATCTCATTATTCATATCAACTCTGAATGTAATAAGAACAGGAATCGACGGAAGACAAGCCGTACATTGATTAAAACAAACAGGACCGAAGCTTATAGGAGAAGTTCCAATAGCTAATGTTCTATTAAAATTACCAAATCCATCGGGCTGGCCGCATGCTGCGCTATTTACTTCAGAAAAAGGCCAATCATTACCATTTACAAATCGGAATGCAATAGAAGTATTCGAAGGAATTTGAGCAACATATTCATACATATTCGAACCAACGTTTGTCATCTCAGTTGTTGAAGGATTAAATCCTTGAAAATTCCCCGCTATGTGAACACCGTTGGCACTAACGGTTTCATTGCTCATATCGACTTGGAAAGTCACGCTTACTGTTGTAGGCTCAACCACTTCATCACATATTGTGCATGCGCTTAAACAAACGGGACCAAAAACCAAATTTTGAGAACCGATAATAAGACTTCTGTTGATTCCACCGAAGCCGTCATCAACACCGCAAGTCGAAGGAACAACCTCAGCTTCGTTGAATGTATTTCCATTGATAAATTTGAACTGAATAGTTTGATTTGCTTCGATCTGGAATGACTGTTCGTAGATGCCCGCACCCAAAGATGTCATCACAGTTGAGTTTGGATTCCATCCCTGAAAACTTCCTGCAAGATGAACACCTTGAGGACTTACGCTAACATTGCTCATATCAACTTGGAATACCACAGTAACCAATACCGGAAGAATGGGCTCACAATCGTCGCAACCACCAAAACAAACAGGCTCAAGTGTTGTAGTCACGGCAGCAACTATTTCAGAACGTTCTAGTGGGCCTATGCCATCGTTTGTTCCACATCCAGCAGGAACTATTTCGGCTTGAACACCATTTAAAAATCTATAACTTACCAATGTACCTGGTTCAAATTCGCCTATCCATTCGTAGACATTACTTCCAATTAAAGTCATTGGCTCATCTCCGAATGGAGTACCCGATATAAATACCCCAGTTCCACTCACAGTCTCATTCTGCATATTCACTCTGAATGCAACTTGAACAGTTTGAGGATCCACGATTAGTTCACAATCTGAACATTCGCCAAAACAAACCGGACCGAATGTTGATTCGGTTATTCCTATGGAATAAGTTCTATTAAATCCGCCAAAGCCATTCGACACTCCGCACGCTGTTGGAACGGCTTCTTGGTTGGTAAATGAATTGCCATTGATAAATACAAACTGAATCTCTGTGCTTTCTGCAATTTCAGCCGTGTAAGAAAATATTCCATCAGCATCAACATCTGTCATTAAAGAAGATGTTGGATTCCAACCTTGGAAACTTCCTGCTACATGCACTCCATTGATAGAAACGATTTCATTTTGCATATTTACATGAAATGTCACAGACACCAATGTTGGTTCAACAACTGCCTCACAATCCACACATGCTGAAAAACAAACTGCATCAAGCGTAATGTCAGCATCGGCATCAGCGAGCGGACGATTAAATCCACCAAAGCCATTTGACACACCGCATGTCGAAGGAACTGTTTCCTGACCTGAGAATGTATTTCCGTTTATATACGTGTATTGAATAGTT
>Ga0105048_10002309_pt1 | contig 30880 bp, 24 predicted proteins | sample MAT05_FD_78382 | JGI IMG/M metagenome (GOLD analysis project Ga0105048, IMG submission 78382) | Freshwater microbial communities from Lake Fryxell liftoff mats and glacier meltwater in Antarctica - MAT-05 | ecosystem: Environmental > Aquatic > Freshwater > Ice > Liftoff microbial mat | place... | reverse complement strand
GAGGTATCATTGCGCGAGATAGTGGTGCGCTGCAGTGCATGAAATGGACCGCGGCGTCCGGAGATGCTCCGGACGCCGCGGCGGGCCCAACTTTCATTCAGTCGTCAGCGCCGGTCGGCCGCGTCAGGCAGCACCAGCGATATACCGCGCAATCCTGCCGCATGTTTCACAGCGCAGCGTCACATGACTGCGCGGTGGGGGCGGCATGAGGGACGGTTCACGCTCGAACTGCGCCGAGGCGCAAGACGGGCAGACCAGTGGAATTCCTGTACGATCGCTGGCAATCAGGTTCAGCGCTTGTGCAGGGTTGTACGACGCGGGCCGAGGCTTACGCATGTACCCTCCGAATTGTGGTCCCTTTGGCAGATCGAACGCCATGTACCAATGGGCGATGAGGGAACGGTAACCACGTCCGGAAGGGTCTGCAAAGGGGCCCACACCGTCACCGGTTTCGTGGACTGTTCGCTCAGGCATTCTCGCGCCATGGATTGGCTTGCACACACGAGATCGTTCGACCGGCGACAACTCGCGGGTTGCTGTCGCAATGCCGCCGCGATAGCATTGCTCCGTGAGTCGAACCGAACGCAGCCATGTGCCGAGTTGTGCAGAGCTGAGCGCGGTGTCGTGCACCACTGTGCGTGTATCGGCAGAAGACCGCATTGCCTCGTGGCCAATTGTGCGTAGTGACAGATGACTGTCGTTCTGCGTGGGTCCACACTCTGCCATTCTGACGGAGACAAAAGATACTGGCGCTTGTTGTGCTACTGCTCGTCCCACCGGAACGGGCGACGCCAGATCCGACGATCGAGCTGCCACGACTTCCGCGACGACACCTCGTCGCTTCCCTGGAACAGCTCGGTGTCCTGCACCGCTTCGGCGAACGAGTCGGCGCTGGCGCTCGTCTGGTCTGCCCAGTGCAACAGCTCCGCCTCGATCGTCATCGGCTGCACCGGGCTCCCGAACTCCAGTGAACCGTGGTGTGAGAGGATCATGTGCTGCAGTTCGGTCACCTGCGCATCCGAGAGGGTGCACGTCCCTGCCGCTCGCGCCGCGGCGACGCGCTCGGTGAACATGAGACAGCCGAGCACGACGTGCCCGATGAGGTGGTTGCGCGGGTCGTAGCCCAGTCCGCGAGCATCGACGGTATACGCCTCGACCTTTCCGATGTCGTGCAACAGTGCGCCGGCGATCACGAGATCGACGTTCGCCTTCCGCATCGTCTTCGCCATCTGCTGGCCGATCGATGCCACTTCCATCACGTGCAGCAACAATCCGCCCAGGCGCGAATGATGGCCACGCACGGCACCGGGGGTGCGCTCGAAGCGCTGCCGGAAGACGTCATCGGCAAAGAACAGATCGACGGCCTCCGCGATCCGTGGTGCGCTGATGCTGGCGCGCAGCTTGTCGAGGGCGTCCCAGAGGCGCTCGGTTGCGAACTCGATGCGCGGCAGGAATTCGTCGATGCGCTCGGTACCGACCGGCAGCACGCGAACGGGCCCGGTGATCTTGAGTTGCCGAGCGCCGGTTTTCGCGTAGACCTCCACCGTGCCGATGACCTGCACCACCCGTCCCTTCTCCACGCCCTCGACCCACGCGGCGTTGTCCTTCCACACCGGTGCGGTTTGCACCATGCCGCTGGCATTGCCCAGCGTGAGTACCCAGAAGGGATCGCCAGCACCGGTGGTCCGCTCGACGCGGTCCTGCACGAGGAGTTCGGCTGAGACGGAGGCGCCAGCGGCGAGGCCGGGCAGGTGCAGGGGAGGCATACGAGTCGGTGCGAGAGTCGGGGCCCCGCGCGGGAGGGACGGCATGGCGGAACCCCAAAGATGCCGTGCGGCCTGGCACCCTGTCGAGACGAATCAAATCACGTATCATCGTCCGGGCGCTCCCGCGACCCATTGCCGCTCCCGACCCCGTCCAGACTCTGATGCGCCGCTACCGCAACACGCTCCTCACGATCCTCCTTCTCGCCGCCCTCGGCGCCGTCTTCTGGAACAAGACGATGTCGGCCCAGCAGGCGACCTGCGAGGTCTGCGTGGTGTTCAACGGCGAGCGGCGCTGCAGCTCGGCCAGCGCCATCAATGCGAAGGAGGCGGCGCGCACGGCGCACTCGACCGCATGTGGACCGCTGGCGAACGGCATGAACGAAAAGATCGCCTGCGACAGCCGGCCGCCGCAGACGATGCGATGTGATCCGCCGGCCCCGTAGGCTGCAGCGCGTGAATGCACGCTCGCCGGATCTGCAGAACGGCGACACAGCAGAACGCACAGGCGCGGAGGCGCGAAGACGCGAAGGCGCGAAGGCGCTATGCTCTCTGCGACATGCCCAGCTGGCTGGCACGGCACCGACGACGGAAAGCGTCATGAATTGCGCTCGTGCGAGTCATTCCGAAAATATGCCTGTCTCAGGCATGATTGCGGTCACGATCGCTGCGCGCGCGCACGGACAGCCTTGCGCCTCCGCGCCTTTGCGCCTGTGCGCCTGTGCGCCTGTGCGTTCCGCCGTTCTGAAACGCCCCGCCAACGACGAACAGCCGCTACGAGAAGAACAGCACATCCCCGTCCGGCTCGAGGGCAAGCTGGAGATGCGCAGCGCACACACCGCAGACCATGTCGGCGAGCCAGGCCGCCCCGGTGACATGGTCCGACGCCTCCGCCTCGCGCACCTTGATGCGCTTGTAGGTGTATTCGTGGCACCGGGGGCAGGCCTGGGCGCGTGCGATCAGCTCCGCACGCGCCTTCGTGACGATCGCCATGTCAGCTGCCGCGGTCCGGCAGGAAGCCGCCGGGGGGTGGCGCGAGCCGTGCTGGCGGTGGCTGCGGCGTGGCCCGCTGCGGCTCGGCGTTGCTCCCGCCACTCGTCCGGGACAGGAGCTCCCTGATGCCGCCCAGCGCGCCCATCATGCCCGCAGCCTCGGCGGGGAGAAATACCGTGCTGCCCTTGCTCGCCGCGAGCGCCGGGAGCATCTCGAGGTACTTCTGCCCCAACAGGTACATCGCCACCTGGCCATCGGGCAGCGACGCCGCGATGCGACGGATCGCCTCGGCTTCGGCAGATGCCATCGCGAGGCGCGCCTCGGCCAGGCCGTTGGCGCGAAGGATCGACGCCTCCTTCTCACCCTGCGCCTTCTGGATCTGCGATTCGCGCGACCCTTCGGCCTCGAGGATCTGCGCGCGCTTGGTGGCTTCGGCGTTGGTGACCGAGGCGCGGCGCTCACGCTCGGCGCGCATCTGCAGCTCCATCGACTGCTGAATGTCACGCGGCGGCTCGATGCTCTGCAGCTCCACGCGCGTCACGTCCACGCCCCAGCCGATCGACGCCTCCTCGATCGTCTCACGCATGCGCTTGTTGATCTCGTCACGGCTGGTGAGCGTCGTGTCGAGCTCCATCTCACCGACGATGTTGCGCAGGGCGGTTCGTGTCAGCGTCTCCAGGGCAAACGGGAGATTCTGCACCGAATACGTCGCCTTCTGCGGATCAGCCACGCGGTAGTACATGACCGCGTCGATGTCGATGGTGACGTTGTCCTTCGTGATCACCGGTTGGCTCGGGAAGTTCAGCACCTGCTCGCGGAGGTCGATGCGTGAAGTGGAGCCGCTGGTCACCTTTTTCACCCCCGACACATCCTGCCCGAAGAAGCGCACGTCGATGGTGCGCGGGCGCTCGATGAACGGGATCAGCACGTTCAGGCCTGAGCGGGCGATCCGGTTGAAGCGGCCCAGGCGTTCGATGACCATCACCTCGGCCTGCCCGATGATCTTGAACGAGCTGGTGCCGACCAGCGCGACGAGTAGAAGGAGCACCAACGGGATGAGCCACGTCATGGTACAGTTCCGGCGGAGAGAGTGAACGGCGTGATGCAATGGATGGTAGCGAGGCTGCACAGGTCATGGCAGCCGTCGTGTAGATGAACGCGCCGCGCCCCGGATTCGGGACGCGGCGCGTCATACACCACGGCGCAAGCTCCGGCCGGAGCGGATGGCTGCCTCAGCTGACGCGCACGCTTCCGGGTGCGCCGGCGGCGGTCAGGGGACCCACTCGGCGATGAACAGGTTCGTCTCCGTCGCGACGTTGTCGAAGCGGTTCGAGGCCCAGATCAGCGACGTGCCGTCGGGGCTGAACATCGGGAAGCCGTCGAACACGGGGTTGGTGGTCACCTGCTCCAGATTCTTCCCGTCCATGTCCACCACGAACAGATCGAAATTGCCGCTGCGCGGATTCTTGTGATTCGACGAGAAGATGATGCGCTTGCCGTCCGGGGTCCACGACGGACCGAAGTTGGCGCCGCCGAGGGTCGTGATCTGGCGATTGTCGCTGCCGTCGGCGTTCATCACGAACAGCTCGACCTTGCTCGGCCGGATCATGCCCTGCGCCAGCAGCTCGCGATACTGGCGCAGCTCCACCGAGTCCTTCGGGTGATGGGCGCGGTAGACGATCTTCGTGCCGTCCGGTGACCACCAGGGCCCGCCGTCGTAGCCGGCCGTGGTGGTGAGCCGCTTCACGTTCGTGCCATCGACGTTCATCGTGTAGATCTCGAGGTCACCGTCCTTGAGTGACGTGAACACGATCGTCTTTCCGTCCGGCGAGAGCACTCCCTCGGCAGTGTACACGTCGTAGTGCGTGAGGCGACGCATGCCGCTGCCATCACGATTGACCGTGAAGATGTCGAACTTGTCGAGTGGCCAGACATAGCCCTTGGATGGGTCGGGCCTGGGCGGGCAGAGGCTGTCGTGCATGTGGCTGGACCCGAAGAACAGACGGTCGCCACCAGGCAGGAACCAGCCGCAAGTGGTCTTGCCGTTGCCGTTGGAGACGCGTCGCAGCTGCGTGCCGTCAGTCTGCATGACGTACTGCTGGTCGCAGGTGCGTCCGTCGCGCGACGACTGGAAGGTGATCCACTTCCCGTCACGGCTGAAATACGCCTCGGCGTTCTCACCGCCATTCGTGATCTGTCGGATGTTGCGCAGCCGCGGCTCGCTGGGATCGGACGGGCGGGAGATGTTCGTGCCGACGGCCGGCGCCGGGGCGGCGGATGGCGAGGCACCACGCGAGCAGGCGCTGACGAGGGCGAGCACCGCGACTGCGACGCCAAGGCGCGCGACGGGACGAGCGTTGTGCATGACGAGCGGACCAGGTGAAAAAAGTGGGGCCCGGCCGCGTGCCGGACCCCACAAAATACCCGGCGCCATGGAGCGCCAGCGATCGGTAGAACTACGGACGACGCGACACGCCAGCCGGCGCGGCCGGGGTGATCATCGTGAACAGGTCGCGCTGTGTGCCGCCGCGGCGGAGGAGCTGCAGCGCCCGCTGGATCTGCGGATCCTCACCAAACTGACGGATCGCGACGGTCGAGTCGCCGAAGGTGGCCTTGGCAACGCGGTTGGCGATGAGGCGATCGACGTAGGCCGGTGCCGCGAAGAAGGTGGCAGAGTCCACCGGCACCTTGGCGGCAACGATCCGGCGGAAGTACTCCTGGCGCCAGGCTGGCTGCACCGTGAAGGTCGGCGACTTGACCTGCGGCCGCAGTTCCTCGGCATACTGCGCGAGCGTCGTGTACGCCTCCTGCACCTTCTGTGCGATCTGACGCGCGGCCTTCTGTTCGCCGGTCGTGAGGGTGTCGGGACGCACCATCATGTCGGGGGTGATGCCGCCGCCGCCATAGATCACGCGACCGGCATCGCTGCGGAAGGCGGGACGGGCCTTCCGGGCGCTGTCCGTCTCCATCGAGTCCGGTGCCTCATCTTCCACGAAACGCCCATTGACGAACTTGCGCGGGCGCTGGATCGAGCGGCCGCTCGGCGTGAACCACTTCGCGGTCGTCATCTTCAGCGCATAGCCGCCGTCGAGCCGGAACAGTGACTGCACCAGCCCCTTGCCGTAGCTGGTCGTGCCGACGATCACGGCGCGGTCATGATCCTGCAGCGCACCGGCCACGATCTCCGAGGCCGAGGCCGAGCCGTCGTCGACCAGCACCACCAGCGGCAGCGCAGGCACGAGTGGGTCGTTCTCCGAGACGAAACGCTGGTTCATGTCGGCGCGGCCGCGATAGCTGAGAATCTCCTTGCCCTTCGGCAGGAAGAGGTTGCTCATCACGAAGGCTTCCTCGAGGATGCCGCCCGGATTGCCGCGCAGGTCGAGAATGAGTGACTTCATCCCTTCGCGCTGCAGTCGCTGGATGCCGCGGATCGTCTCCTCGGAGGCGGTCTCGTTGAAGCCCTGCACCGGGATGTAGCCCACACCGCCATCGAGCATCGTCACGAACGGCACGGCGGGGATGTGGATCGTCGCGCGGGTGAAGACGACGTTGATCGGCTCCGGGACACCGGGGCGCTGGAAGCGCACGCGCACCTTGCTGCCAGGATCGCCCTTCAGCTTGGACGACACCGAGTCGATGATCCAGCCGCGCGTGGAGGCCGTGTCGACCATGATGATGCGGTCACCCTCGGCGATGCCGGCACCGGCGGCCGGGGAATTCGGGAACACGCGGTTCACCGTGATGACACCCTTGATGTCCTCGATCTGCATGCCGACTCCGGCGTAGCGACCGTTGGTGCCCTGCGTGAACGCCGCGAATTCCTTCGGCGTGTAGAGCGTCGTGTACGGATCGTTGAGCTGCGTGATCAGGCCGCGGGCGGCCTTCTCGTACAGCGCCGTGGCGTCGACGGTGTCGACGAACCGCTCCGAGACGCGCCGCAGCACCTGGTCGAACAGCATGGCTCCATCGCGTGACTCACGGCTTTGCCAGACGAAGCCGCCGGCGACCAGGGGCACTGCGACGAGGATGGCGCCGACGAGGGCGCGACGCGTACGCGACATGAAAACCTTCCAGCAGGAAAGGGACGGACGTCGGAATCTTCCGAACGGCTACTGTACCGGAGGGCGGAAGGCAAGTTCCGGACAGCCCGCGCTGCAGCGCTACGCGGACCGCCCGGCTTTCGTCACGCCCAGCGATACTCCATGAACCAGTATCGGCCGTCCTGGTGTTCCTCGGCGGCCTGCACGATGCCGGCGGCGACGAGCATCTCGCTGGCCGGCTTGACCACGCGCAGGATATGGCTCGGATAGCGCTGCGTGAGAGGAAGCAACTCGGCGAGCGTTTCGAGCGACACGCGCCATCGTCCGTCGGCGCCGGCGGCGAGTTGCACGGCGATGAGGCGGTAGATGCGGCGCGCGACCGGCGAGAGCAGCGAGGCGTAGCCGCCGAGGCGCAGCGACGTGACGTGACCCGCATCGAGATTGCTGCGCACCTGCGGGGCGAGCGACACACGGGCAACGCCAGGCTCGGCCGCCGTGACGCTGGGAAAGAGGGAGAGCTGGTCGCGATCGGCGGCGCGGCGGCGGTCCACGGTGGCGGCACTCAGCAACGTGAACGCGCCGTCGAGCGGCCTGGCGTTGGCGGCGTCCCAGTATGCGCCGGAGCTCTCGAGTGTGGTGCGCTCGAGCCGGGCGAGGGCGCCGCGCAGCTGCTCGTAGGTCCGACCATCCACTCGGCGGCCCATGGCGCGCAGGAAGGCGTGCAGCGTGAACGTCAGCACGCCGTCAGCGGGTCGCCCCGACTCCTGGTAGCGATACATCAGCTCGATGTAGACGTCCTGGTCGAACGTGCCGGGGAGTCGGTCGCCAGGGGCCGGGAGCACACGCCAGCGGCCACCGTTGGGCGTGGCAAAGGCAATGGCGCCCTCCTCGTTCGAATCGCTGAGGCGGAAGAGGGGCAGTGTCTCGAGCGCGCGATCGAGATAGACGAGCCGGCTGGCGGCGCGGCGTCTGGCGGCAGTGCCGCCTCCGCCGACGAGATCGCCACCGGTCGACCCACGCCCGAGTCCGTCGGCCTGCAGCGGCACGACGGCGCCGTGCCCCGGCTCGGCAGGCTGCAACGCCTCAGCTCCGCGCGTCGGAACGGCCAAGGGCGGCACGGATGGCATCACGCATCGCCACGAGCGCGTCGTCGCGTGCGCCGGCGGCATCGGTGCGGACATGGAGCTCGATACCGTCGGCGACCTGCACCCGGCGCCACTCCGCCACAGGCTGGGCGTCCTCCTTCCGGACGGTGAGGTCGGCACTGTGCGAGAGCGCCGGGGCGAGGGCGGTAGCCACCCGCCGCTCGAGCTGCTCGCCACTGACACCGGCCAGCTCCTTCTTGATCACCTCGAGGGTCTGACCCTCGCGCTGGCGGATCTTGATGGCGAGCAGTTGCAGGAGGTGCCGGTAGCCGTAGGTGGCAGTGGTGCCGGCGCCTTCAGGCCTGTCGAGCAGGCGCTGCGCGACATAAAAACGAATTGCTCGAGCGCTCGGCGCAGCGCGGGCCGACGTGTTCGTCGGCCGGAATCCGGCGGAGTCGACGAGTGCCGTGGCGTGCGCGGCGAGACCGCGCGCATTCCAGGGGGCGTGCCGGCTATGGGCACGGAGCAGAGCGACCGGCGATTCGGCCATGGGTGCAGTGGCGGGCGACCAACGCGCAGGAAGTGCCGGATGCAGCACGGCGCGCCCCGAAAGAACAGCCGGACACGCGATCACTGTCAAGGCTCTGCTGTGATGCTGGCGTAACGAGTCGCCGGACGATAGCGACGGAAGAGTCCGTCAGGTGCCGCTGCGACGTCAGCCGGCGGCGCTGTCCGAGGGGGACAGGGCCGACGCGATGCCGTGCGCACGGGCCATGCGCGCAATCACGGACAGGTCCACCGGCTTCTCCAGAAACACCGCAGCGCTGAGCCGCTCCGACGCGTGCCGGTTGTCGTCGTCGGGATAGGCCGTGAGCACGATCGCCGGCGTGTCGGCGTGCACGAGACCAGCCGCCGCCAACACCTGCAGCCCGCCATCGCGATTCCCGCCGAGGCGCAGGTCGGTGATGATGAGGTCGATCGGTAAGCGCGCGAAGAGTGCCGCCTTCGCCTCGTCGAGCGTGGCGGCGGTGACGACGAAGACGTCATCACTGGCGAACAGATCGGCCAGCGACTCCCGGATGGAGATCTCATCTTCGACGATCAGGACACGTTTCGGCATGATCCTTCCAGAATGCGAAACCCGTCGTGACGGTTCCGCTGACTTCCGGCCGCCATGACGACGAACCGTGCCGCCGCGCCGGCGCGCGCGATTCGACCCCTCGTCACCCGCCGGCACCGGCGGGAAGCACGACCGTCACCGCGGTTCCCGTCTCCGGCTGGCTCTCGATGGTGATCGTGCCTTCGTGCTCCTCGATGATCCGCTGGCAGAGCGCGAGGCCGATTCCGGTGCCGCCACTCTTGAGCGAGTAGAAGATCTCGAACACCCGTGGCAGCGCCTCCGGTGGGATGGCCGGCCCGGTATTGTGCAGGCGGCACCGCCAGGCGCCATTGCCGAAGGCGCCGCTCTGGAGCGTGATCGTGGAACTGCGCGGTGCGGCGTCGAGGGCGTTCACCAGCAGGTTGAGCGCGACCTGTCCGAACTGCGCCGCATCGAATCGCAGTCGCACCGGAGGTTCGCTGCGGAACCGCACGAGCCGGATGCCCTGCTCGGCGATGCGCGCGCGATTGGCTTCGATCACCTCGTCCCAGGCGGCGTCCGGATCACCGAGGGTGCGCTGCAACGGCTGCGGGCGCCCGTAGACGAGCAGCGACGAGAGCATGTTGTTGAGCCGCTCCACCTCACGCAGCATCCGGCTGACGTTGCGCTCCACGGCGGGGTCGTCCTTGCCGCGGATGCGCAGCAGCTGAGCCGCGGAGCTGATGCCGAACAGGGGATTGCGCAGCTCGTGCGCGACGCCCGCGGCCACCTCGCCAATGGCCTCCAGCCGACGCTTCTGCTCCACGCGCCGCACCAGGAAGGCGCGGTCGATGGCCGCAGCCGTCTGCGCTGCGATGGTGCTGAGGATCCGCTGGGTCTCGGCCAGTTCGTACGTCGCCTCGATGATGCCGAGGCGCACGGTGATGGCGCCGAGGACGCCTTCCTCGCTGATGATCGGGGCCGTGACTTCGCTGCCGCCGGCGGGGCGCTTGACCAGGGTCGTGCCGGAGGCAAGCGCCTCGAGCCAATCGGGGCTGAGGCGTGTCGCGAGGGCGTCCGAGGCCTCGCTGAAGCCGGCAGTCTGGACGCCCGACAGCGCAAGGGTGTCGTCGTCGGCGACGGCGATGATGTAGGCATCGCAGCGGACGGCGCGCTGGAGCTGGTGCCCGACTTCACGGTAGACGCGGGCGAGGTCGATGGAGCTGGCGAGAGCGAGGCCGGTGGAAATCAGCGCTTCGCGGGCGCGGTGCGACTCCGTGACGTCGGAGAGGGTGGCGACGAAGCCGACTTGCCGCCCCTCGGCACACCACGGTGTGACCTGCACGAGCATCACGCGCTCTTCGTTGCCCGCGGGGGCGGCAAACTCCCATCGCACGAGCGGCGCGGCGGTGTCGCGAAGAGCAATGAAGGCCCGTTCGCACTGGGCCTCGCCGTCGGCCTCGTCGAGAATGGCATGCAGAGGCCGACCGATGGCGGAGGCGGTGCCGTGGATCGACGCCGGGTGGTTCTCCTGCACGACTATGCCGTCCCGATCCGTGGCGAAGATCATCAACGGCACCGCATCCAGGATCTGTTGCTCGCGGACGGACATGGCGGAAACATAGACCGGCGGAAGGAGGGGGCTCCATCCGCCGGTCGGCGATCCGTGCGCATTCCGGCGCCGCCGCGCGCTGCGCGGCAGTGCCGGGGCACCCGTCAGCGTCCCTTCTTCTTCGCCGGCTTTCCCTTGTTCGCCGGTGCCTTCGCGACGGCCTTCTTTGCCGGCGCGGGGACCTTCTTCACGGCGGCTTTCTTCGCCGGTGCCTTCTTGACGGGCGCTGCCTTTCTTGTCGGGGCGGCCTTCTTCGCCGAAGCCTTTTTCGCCGAAGCCTTCTTCGCCGAAGCCTTCTTCGCAGCCGGCTTCACGGGAGCCTTGGGCGGAATCTTGCCGCCGGCCTTGGCCGCTGGCGCCTTGGCTGGTGGTGCCTTGGCTGGTGGTGCCTTGGCTGGTGGCGCCTTGGCTGGTGGTGCCTTGGCTGGTGGTGCCTTTGCCGCGGGCGCCGCCTTGACCGCCGGTGCCTTGGCTGCTGGGACCTTGGCTGGCGGGACCTTGGCTGCTGGGACCTTGGCTGCTGGGACCTTGGCTGCTGGGACCTTGGCTGCTGGTGCCTTGGCTGCGGTCGCCTTGACCACCGGCGCCTTCCCATCTGGTGCCTTCCCATCTGGCGCCTTGGCGGCGGGCGTCGCCGGCACCGCCGGATTGGCGGCAGGCGCCTTGACGGCCGCTTGCTTCGATGCCGTCGGGGCCTTCGCCACAGCGGCTGGTGTGCCGACCTTGGGTTCCTTACCCCCAACCGGCACAGGCGGCTTCCTGCCGCCGGCCTCCGCCGACCCTGCCGGGGCTTTCGCTGCGGAGGGTGCGGCGGGCTTCGGTTCCTTGCTCGGCGCGGGCGCCTTTGGCGGTTTGATGGCCTTTACCGCGGCTGACCCGCGCACTGCTGCAATCGGTTCGAGCGCCGGGAGCTTGGGACGCCCGGTCGGCTGCTCATCGCCGAGGTCGTCGTCGACTGCCGCATCGTCGTCGAGGGCCAGTTCGTCCTCCTCGGAGGGCTCGAGCTCCTCGGTTCCCAGCTCGGCATCGACCTCTTCCTCGATGACCTCCCCGGTGTCCTCCTCCTCGTCCTCGTCCTTGGCTGCGTCGTCGGGATCGTCGAACAGCGACTCCCGCTTCCGCTTGACCGTTGGGGTGTTGCCTTCCTCATCTTCGTCCTCTTCCTCCTCCTCTTCCTCGTACATCGGGTCGGAGTCGTAGTAATCGTCCTCGTCGTCATCACGGCCACGAAGCCGGAAGTCAACGTTCTCGTATTCATCGAAGCGCGGCATGCCTGCCTCCAACGCAGAAAAGGGCCAGCAGGAGTTGAGAGGGCGGCAGAAATCAGGATGTGCACGCCGTTGACGTGACCGGTATAGCAGCATCGCCACTGCGAGTCAAGCAGTGGCGGTGCAAAAGGGTGCAGCATGTGGTACAAACGACGGGAATCAGTCGCCGGCGACAGGGCTCGGCAGCGGCCTCGCGACGTGCGCCGACGTGCCGGCAAACCGCTGCCGAAGCGCCACGATCATGTCGTCCAGGAGCGAGTACACCACAGGCACCACGAAGAGCGTGAGCAGGGTACTGGTGATCAGACCTCCGATCACCGCCCGTCCCATGGGGGCACGCTGCTCGGCACCGGCGCCGAGGGCGAAGGCCAGCGGCAGCATGCCGGCGATCATCGCGACCGTGGTCATGATGATCGGGCGCAGACGGATGCGGGCCGAGGCGAGCAGCGCCGTCCGGACGTCGTCGCCCTGCTGGCGACGGTGGTTGGCGAAGTCCACCAGCAGAATGCCGTTCTTCGTCACGAGGCCGAGGAGCATGATGATGCCGATCATCGTCATCACGTTGAGGCTCCCCTTGGTGGCGAGGAGGGCGATCGCCACGCCGATGAAGCTGAGGGGCAGGGAGAGCATGATCGCCAGCGGCTGAAAGAACGATCCGAACAGCGAGGCGAGGATGAGGTAGATGAAGACGACCGCCAGGATCAGCGCCTCGCCGACGTAGCCCTTGGTCTCGTTCAGGTTCTGCACGTCGCCGCCGAAGACCGTCCGGTAGCCGGCGGGGAGGCCCATCGAGTCGATGGCGGCCTGCACCTGTGCCGCCACGTCACCGACGTTGTAGCCCGGCAGGACGCCGGCGCTGATGGATACCTGCCGCTCGAGCGAGGCGCGTTCGATGGCCTGCGGCCCGATCCCGGCCCGGATGGTCGCGACGGAGCCGAGCGGGATGGTGGTGGCGAGGCCGGTTCGGCTGTCCACGCCCGTGCCCGGGACCGGCAGCTGGGCCACGTCGTCGGAGGAGCGGCGCAGCGAGTCGGGATAGATCACGACCACGTCGTGCGAGTACCCCTGCGGGTCCTCCCAGCGGGTGGCGCGCTGGCCGGTGAAGAGCGGCTGCAGCGTCGTGGAGATCGTCCCGATGCCGAGTCCGGCCGCCCAGGCCTGTTCGCGATCCACCTGGACGTCGAGTTGCGGAATCTCGCCGTCGTCGCTGGAGTTCGGCTCCGCGATCCCGGTGACGCCCTGCATGCTCTTCAGCACCTCGGCGGCGGCGAGCTTGAGCCGGGTCGGCTCCGGGCCCTGCACCTTGACGTCGATCGGCTGCCGGTAGCCGCCGAAGATCGACGGGGTGCCGGTGATGTTGGCACGGACGCCGGGGATGCGCATGAGGACCGGCCGCAGCGCCGTCTGGAGCTCGGCCTGCGAGAGGGTGCGCTGGTCCTTCGGCTTGAGCTTCACGGAGACCGATCCACTGCTCGGAGTTCCGCGGAAGCCACCGCCGATGTTGAGGTAGGTGGAGAGCACCTCGGGTCGCTTTTCGAGCAGCGCGGCAATGGCCTGCCCCCGGTCGATCGTGTAGTCGATGGCCGAGCCGGGGGCGACGCGATAGTTGACGTTGAACTCGCTGCCGTCCACGTCGGGCATCCAGGTGAAGCCCAGCTTCGGCACCAGCATGACCGAGGCGACCACCGTGAGGAGCGCCACGCCCAGGACCGACAGGCGATGGTTCAGCGTCCACGCCAGACCGTTCGGATAGCGGTCGGCGACACGCTCGAACCAGTCGTTGAAGGCGAAGGCGATGCGGCGGATCGGATTCCGCGAGGCGCGCAGCGTCGCCTGATTGGCGTGGTCGACTTCCGGGTCGGGCCAGATGCTGGAGAGCATCGGGTCGAGCGTGAAGCTGACGAACAGCGACACCAGTACCGCGAACGCGACCGTGACACCGAACTGGAAGAAGATCTTGCCGATCATGCCGCCCATGAAGGCGACCGGGAAGAACACCGCGACCACGGCCATCGTCGTCGCGAAGACGGCGAGGCCGATCTCGCTGGTGCCTTCCGAGGCGGCGCGGGCATGGTCCTTCCCCATCTCGAGGTGGCGGACGATGTTCTCGCGCACGACGATGGCGTCGTCGATGAGCAGGCCGATGGCAAGCGAGAGCGCCAGCAGCGTCATGGTGTTGAGCGTGAAGTCGAACGCCCACATGACGAAGAACGACGAGATCAGGGAGATCGGCAGCGCCAGGCCGGTGATGATCGTCGAGCGCCAGGAGTTCAGGAAGAAGTAGATGATGACGATGCAGAGGATCGCGCCGAGGATCAGCTCGTGCTGCACGCTGTCGAGTGAGTCGCGGATGCGCTGCGAGTCGTCGCGGATGACGGCGAGCTGCACGTCGGCGGGGAGCGTCCGCATGAGTGCCTCGACCTCGCCGCGCACGCGGTCGGCGACTTCCACGGTGTTGCTGCCGGCGATCTTCTGCACCTCGATCGAGACCGCTGGGGTGCGGCCGATGAAGGCGGCACTGCGCTGCTCGGCGCTGCCGTCGACGACCTTGGCGACGTCGCTGATGCGCACCGGGGCGCCGTTGCGGACGGCGAGGGTGATGTCGGCGAAGCGGGCGGGATCCACCACGCGGCCCGTGACGCGGATGAGCTGCTCGCGACCGTTGCGGCGCACGCGGCCGGCCGGCACCTCGCGGTTCTCGCGCTCCAGCGCGGCGATCACCAGCGGCGGCGCGATGTTGTAGGCCCGCATCGCATCGGGGTCGAGCTGGATCTGGATCTGCCGCGTGGCGGCGCCGGTGATGCTGGCGCCACCCACGCCGGGGATCGACTCGAACCGGGTCTTGATCACTTCCTGCGCAATGTCGCTCAGCTCGCGCAGCGGGCGTTCGGCGCTGGTCATCGCGACGCTGATGATCGGCCGGTCGTTCGGATCGAACCGGAGGACGATGGGGTCCTCGATGGTGGGCGGGAGCTGGCGGCGGATGCGGGCGACCTTCGCGCTCACCTCCTGCTGCGAGGCGATCACGTCCACGCCCAGGTTGAACTGGAGTCGCACCAGCGAGCTCCCTTCCAGCGACGTCGAGGTGACCTCCTTGATGCCCTGCACTGTGTTGAGCGCTTCCTCGATCGGCTTGGAGACCTCGCGCATCACCACTTCCGGTGAGGCGCCGGGGTAGGCCGTCTGGGTCACCACGATGGGGTAGGTGATGTCGGGGTACTCGTCGATCGCAAGGCGCGAGTAGCCGACGACGCCGAGGACGACCAGCGCCACCATCATCATCGTGGCGAAGACCGGCTGCTTGATCGAGACATCCGAGATGATCACGACTTCCCGCCTGCGATGGTGACCTTGGCGCCGTTGCCGAGCGCGCCCACGTTGCCGACGATGACCCGGTCGCCGGCGGTGAGGCCTTCCTTCACCTCGGCGACGCCGAGGGCGTCATCCACCACACCGAGCGTGACGTTGCGCTTCTCGAGCGCGCCCCCGGCGATCCGCCAGACGAACGGCGCCGACTCGGTGCCTGGTGCCTGACGAATGGCCGAGGTCGGCACCAGGAGCGCGTTCGCCTCCCGGTTGCCCACGACGCGGCCGCTGACGAAGGTGTTGCCCTTGATCGCACCGGTGCCGTTCGGGACCCGGACGTAGACCGTGACGCTGCGCGAGACCGGGTCGACGGTGGGGCTGACGCGCGCCACGCGCGACTCGATCGTCCGATTGTCGATGCTGAGCCGCACCAGCTGCCCCGGCCGCACGAGGTTCGCGCTGCGCGACGGGACGTTGGCCGCCAGCTCGAGGGTCTCGTTGTGCACCAGGGTGAACAGTGGCGCGTTGATACTGACGCGCTCGCCCGGCTGGACCGTGCGCCGATCGATGATGCCCGACGATGGCGCGAGTACGCGGGTGTCGCCGGCGACCGCGCTGGCGGTGCGCAGCCGCGCGTCCGAGGCGGCGACGGCCGCCTGTGCGGCCACCACAGCCTGCTGCGACGCGCGGTTCTCCTGCTCGGCGATCGCCCCGGCCTTGAACAGCGCCGCCGACTGTTCGGCCGCCCAGGTGGCGGTCTGCAGCTGCGACCGGGCCGCCTCGCGGTCGGCCTCGGCGCTCCGTCGGCCGCTTTCCTGCTGACTGGCCTCGAATCGCGCCAGCACCTGACCGGCGCGGACGCGCTCCCCTTCCTGCACGTACACCTGCAGGATGTCGCCGTTGAGCCGGCTGCGGACCTCGATCGTCTCGATCGGGCGCAGGTTGCCGGAGACGGCGACCGCGTTCTCGATCACGCCGATCGTGAGGGTCGCGACGTCGGTGGCCGCGAGCACCACGCCACCGCGGCCGCCGGGGCCACCGCCGCCACCACCGGGGCGGCCCGCGGCCGCGGCGGCACCGGCCTGGCCCCTGGAAGCGCCATCGGAGGCCGGCCGGGCGTCAGCCGCCGCGGTGTCGCCCCCCTTGGAACAGGCACTCACGAGCAGGAGGGCCGCGCACGTGAGAGCCGTGCGTGGCGCGGAAAAGCCTTCAGCGATCCGTCGTGACACGATCGGCTCCACGTTCGGTGATGCGCAGCGCGCCGCCGTCAGGCAGCGGGATCGGGCGACCGGTCGCCCGCGCGAGGTCGGCGGCGGCAAGAAAGACGTCGTAAACCGCCCGCGCGGCGTTGACCTGCGCCCGGACGAGGTTGAGTTGTGCATCGGAGACATCGAGTGTGGTCCCCACGCCGCGCGTGTTGCGCAGCTCCGCCAGATCGAACGCTTCGGCCGCCTCGTTCGCCGTCTGGCGCCGGGCGTCGAAGAGGGTCCGGGCGCGCCCGAACTCGGCGCGGGCGGCCGCCGCTTCGACGGCGACCTGCTCGCGCACCAGCGCCAGCTGGATCTCCGACTGGTCCACCTGCGCCCGCGCATTCTCGATGTTCGCCTTGGTGCGCAGGCCGTCGAAGATCGGCCACGACACCTGGAACCCGAAGCTGCGATCGGCGAACCAGCCGTTGTTCTGGCAGAGCCGCGTCGGCGCCGAGCCCGGGGGGCAGAAGGTAGTGTTCGCCTCACCGGTGCGGGTGGGAAACCCGTTCGCCCCCGGGAGCGCGAGGAAGCCGGAGGTGAGCGTGGCGTTCACCGATGGCAGCAGGTCGGCACGCGCCACGCGCACGCCGGCCTGCCGTGCAGTGACCGTCAGTTCCGCGGCCCGGATCGCGTCGCGGACGCTCCCGACGCCCGGCGTCGTGTCCACCGTCGCGAGCAGGCGCTGCAACGACAGCGTATCGAGCGTGGAGGTGAGCGTCAGCGGCTGCTGCGCCGGCGCGTTGACGAGGCGGCGCAGGTTGAGCATCGCCAGCTGGTAGTCGTTCTCGGCCTGCACGAAGTCGGGCTCGAGATTGGCCCGCTCCACCCGCAGCCGCAGCACGTCGTAGCGTGAGGCGCGGCCGGCTGCCTGGAGCTGCTCGGCCTGCGCCACGCGCTGGTCGGCCAGCTGCAGGTTCTGGCGCTGGATTGCAATCAGCTGACGCGTGAACAGGGCATTCAGGTAGGCGCGCTCGACATCGACGACGAGCTGCGCCCGCACTTCGGTGGTGCTGGCGCGCGCGGCGCCGCGTACGGCGTTGGCCGCCCTGGCACCGGCCACCACACGACCGCCGAGGAAGAGCGGCTGCGCGAGCTGGGCGTTGGCAGTGTAGGTGAAGGCCTGCGCGAACACTGCGCCGACGATCGCGGCGCGCGCGTTCTCCACCAGCTGGTTGTACCCGCTGTTGAGTCGCAGCTGGGGGAGACCCGTGGACCGGGCAATGCCGATCTGCGCCTCGGCGATGTCGACGCTCGCGTTGGCGGCGCGCACCTCCTCGCCGTCGCGCAGGGCGCGGGTGATGGCGGCATCGAAGGACAGGGGGAGGGTATCGGTGCCGAGGCGCTCAGCACGCGACGTCGGTGTCCGCTGTTGTGCGACGGCCGGGAGCGCCGCGAGTGCCGGGACAAGGATGATGGCGACGACAAAACGCCCGCGACGGTGCGCAGGGCGGAATTCTGCGATGACAGACATAGTGTGTTGTGTACGCAAAAGTGCGGCGGAACGTTTGCCCCGAAACGGATGACGCGTGCGCGCCGAGGCCGTTCAGCTCGCTGCCAGCCGTCGCTTCATGACCACCTGCAGTGCGCTGGCGACCCGTGGATCGAGAAGGGCACCCGCAGTCGTCTCGAGATATGCCAGCGAGTCGGCCGGGGCCATCGGATCACGGTAGGCCCGCTGCGAGGTGAGCGCATCGAAGGCATCGGCGCCGGCGAGGATGCGTCCGCCGAGGGTGATCTCGTCCTGGCGGAGGCCCCGCGGGTATCCGCTCCCGTCCCAGTGCTCGTGGTGGTCGTGGATGATCTCCAGGACATGATCGAGCTGTTGCAGCGGGCGCAGGATCTCCATGCCGATGCGCACGTGCTGCTTCACATGTTCGAACTCCGTCACCGAGAGCGAGGCCGGCTTGTTCAGGATCTCCTCGCGAATCCCGATCTTGCCCACGTCATGCAGGCGACCGGCGAGGCGGATGCGTTCCACGACTTCGTGTTCGAGTGCGAGTTCGAGGGCGATTTCGGCCGCAAGATCGGCGACCCGCTGCGAGTGCCCGCGCAGGTACACGTCCTTGGCCTCCATGGCGATGATCAGCGTCTCGACCACGCTCACCGACAGCCGCCGGAGCGACTCCTTCTCCCGTTCGAGTTCTGCCGTGCGGAGGCGAACCTCATCCTGGATGAGGGTGTCGAACCGCTCCTTGTCCATGCGCGACTGCCGCCGTGCGAGGCCGCGGATGACGGCGTCCTGGAGTTGTCGGAGCTCGATCGGCTTGACCAGGTAGTCGATCGCGCCTCCCGCCAGCACGTGGGCAGCGGTGGCGGCCTCGTTGACGGCGCTCAACATGAGCACCGCGATGTTCGGGTCGTGGGCGAGCACGCGGGGCAGCAGCTCCGGACCGGAGAGGCCGGGCATGCGCACATCGCAGATCATCGCGTCGAAATGGCGGGTGTCGAACAGCGCAAGCGCGTCCGTGCCGTTGCCCGCCGCCTCCACCGCGTAGCCGCAGCGCTGAAGGAACCGCGCCATGGCGACCCGGATCGACTCGTCATCATCGACGACGAGGATCTGGGCGAGGGGTGCCGGCGCCGGCGTCGGCGCGAGGAGGTGCAGTCCGTTGGTCACGGCACAGGTGTTGGGGAGCCGATCCGGAGTGGAATGGCGAGGCGGCGGATGGTACGGCCGTCGTCGGTACGAATGACCGAGACCGTGGCACCATGCAACTCGCCTTCGGTTGCCACGAGACCCAGCGGCATGCCGTCATCCGCCACGGAGAGAACGGCCAGGCCCCCCTCGACGCTGGCGCGGACGTCGATACGGCGTCGTGCGGACCCCAGCAACGCGGTCTCCGACGCAACGATGGCGGACGCAAACCAGTCGCGCAACGCGGCGGCGGGCCACGGGACCGGTGGCAGGGTGGGATCGATCGCGACGTCGACGCTGATGGCGAGGGCGTGCTGCGCCTCGGTCCGCTCCCGCAGAATCGCCGTCACCAGCGCCTCGACGGCTACCGGCTCGCGGGAGAGTTCGGCATCGTCGGCGAGGCCGCGCAGGGTGCGCGCCGCATCGGAGGCGCGGCGTGCGCTCCGCTGGATGAGGGACACGAGCTCGAGAATTTCCGGCGAGAGCGGTTCGTCGGCGAGCAGCTCGGAGAGCGCGCTGATCCCTGCAATCGGCGAGGTGAGGTCATGCAGCCGACCGGCCAGCGTGCTGCGCAGCGCGTGCAGCGACTCGATGGCGGGGTCGATGGGGGTCCGTGCCACCCGGGTCATCACCGCGCCGAGGGCGCGACCGAGCATCGACGACTGCTGCTCGATGCGGCGGATGGCCTCGTGCGGGAAAACCCGGTCGGGATCGAAGACGAAGTCGATGCGTCCGAGGGCGACGTCACCATCGAGCAGCGCGATCGAGGCGCCCGGAAGCGCGGGAACCAGCGAGCGCCAGCCGTCTGGCACGAGCAGCCGTGCATCGGGCAGCTGCACGGCACGCCGCTGGCGCGCGAGCTGCTCGGCGCGACCGGCGTCGAGCGGCGTACGCACGCCACGGAGTGCAGCCAGCGCGCCGACGGCAGAAGGGAAGCGCAGGGTGCCGGTGGCGCGGTCGCGGACGGCGATGCTCACACCGAGGAACGCTGCATCATCGAGCCGGTGCATCGTGGCCGCGGCGAAATCATCGACCGTCACGGAGTTGGCGGCGTCGAGCAGCATCGGGACGGCGTAGGACGACTCGATCAGCGCCGGCGCCGCCGGCTCGTCGGTGGCGCGTCGGCCGTTGTTGCGCCGGCGAAGCACGCGGGTGGCGAGCAGGCCGAGTTCGGTGGCAAATGCCCCGTCGGAGACGGTGAACAGTCGGCCCGGCCCGCCGATCACGGCGATCATGCCAACGGCCTGCTCCCCGTCGACGCGCAGTGGTGCGGCGACCGCACGCACCGGGGTGCGGGCAAGCACCGTGTCACTCCAGCGGACGCCGGTGCTCGGGTCGGCGTAGACGGCCGAGTGCGCATCGAGGGCACGAGCCGCGAAGGCGCGATCGCGCGGCACGCGTGCGCCGGCTTCGATGGGGATCTCACCGAAGGTCGCGACGGCGACGAGGGCATCGGAATCCTCCATCGTGAGGCCCACCCACGCGCCGGCACCGTGGAGCGTCTCGACGGCGACGGCGAGCAGCCGCTGCAAGGCAGCATGCGTGGTCGGCAGCGTCTCGATCTCGGTCGCGAGTGCGCGCAACCGGCGCGCGCGCGCGGAATCATCGGCCGAACCGCCGCGCGAGGCACCGCCACCAGGCGCTTCGGTGACGTGTGCCGGCGTGTCAGGCAGTGACGCAGACGGCGCGGTCACGTCGATGCCGACCCGCGGCAGCTCAGGCATCGACGTGACCGTCACTCACTCGGCAAACTCGACGGTGACGTCGTGCGGAATGATCCCAGCCTCGGTGCCACGCTGCAGGAAGAGCTGCACCGCGGCACGGCCAGCGTCGCCGTAGTCGAGCGTCCATTCGTTGACGTACATGCCCACGAATGTATCGGCCTGACTGCGATCGAGTCCACGCGCATACTTCATCGCGTGATCGAGCGCGGCACGACGGTGCGTGAGACCGAAGGCAATGCTGTCGCGCAGGTGTCGGCTGATCATGCCGATGAGGTCGGGTCCGAGATCCTTGCGGATCACGTTACCGCCGAGCGGCAGCGGGAGCTTCGTCTCTTCATGCCACCAGACGCCGAGATCGAGCAGCAGGTGCAGGCCGCGGTCACCATACGTGAGCTGGCCTTCGTGAATCAGGAGGCCGAGGTCGACATGGCCGTCGAGGACGGCATCCTCGATCTTGTCGAACGGCACGAAGACCGCTTCGAAGTCGGGCTCGTACAGGCGCAGCGCGAGGTACGCACTGGTGAGCGGCCCGGGAACGGCGACGCGGGCACCCTTGATGGCGCCGGGACCACGCTTCATGCGGCCGACGACACGTGGCCCGTACTTGTCACCCATCGAGGCGCCGTGCGGCAGCAGGGCGTAATGCTCGGAGAGGTAGGCAAACGCGTGAATCGACACCGCGGTGACCTCGAGCTCCTGACGCCGCGCGCGCTGGTTCAGCGTCTCGATGTCCTGCAGTTCGTGGTGGTAGGCGAGTCCTTCGGTGTTCACCTTGCCTTCGGCGAGCGCGTAGAACATGAACGCGTCGTCCGAGTCCGGACTGTGCGCGACGGTGATGGTGCGGGTCGGTTCCATGGTGGGTCGGGTCACTTGGTAGGCTGCCGGGCAGGCGCGGCGGTCCGCGCAGCCCTGGCGAGGGCGCTGTCGAGATCGATCCGCGTCACGTCGTACTCGGGGAGATTCCTGGCGCGTTCAGCGGTCGCGGCGGCGAGCAGACGCCGGTTCATGTCGGCCTGGGCCCGCGTGTCCTTCTTCATGCCGGCGGCGGTGCTCCCGAGCGCCAGGCCGAGCAGGTGCGTCGGCGAGGCTGCGAGAAGCGTGTCGGATTGCGCCGCGACGATGTCGACGACCTCGGCCAGCTCGGCAATCCGGCCCAGTTCGAACCGCTGCAACGGCGTGGGCGTCGGCAGGCTCTGGAACGACATCAGCGCCATCGGGGAGAAGAACCGCACCGAGTCCATCTTGCCCTGTTCGGCCAGCGACACCACGCGGTTGAAGAGGCGGAGTGCCCGCTCGTCAGGGGACATCTGGGAGATGTCCGGGGCGCGAACGGGGCGCTCTGCCCCGCCCGCTGCCGGGGCCCCGCCGCCGGCGAACGGACCGGCGCCGCCACTGGGATCAGGGGCGGGCGATTCGGTCTGACCCGCCACGGCACCGGTGGCACGACCATTGAAGCGTTGACCCGCCACGAGCGCGATCAGCGCCAGCAGGGCGATGGCGGCCACGGCCCACGGCAGCACCTGGTTGGGCGCCGGCGCTGCAGCGGTCGCAGTGGCTGCCGAGGCGGCACCAGCGGCGTAAACCGGTTCGCCGACGGTCTGGCCGCACCGGTGACAGAACCGGGCGCCGGCGGTGAGCTGTGCGCCACAGGCCGCACAGAATGGTGTGGACATGAGAAAGTCGGGGAAGACGGGATGGGCGCGCGGAACGCGCCACGATAGCCGAGCAATCTAGCTCCATTCGTTGTTCCCTCGCTGCCGTGACTGGCGGGCATACCTTTATGGCATGACTTCAGACACTCCGGCGGCGAACGAACGGCGCTCCGCTGCGGCGGGCGACATCCAGGCGCTGCTCCGCGAGCATGACGTCCGTTTCCTGCGGTTGCAGTTCACGGACATCCTCGGCGTGATCAAGAACGTCGAGATCCCGCGGTCGCAGTTCGGGAAGGCGCTGGCGGGGGACATCCTTTTCGACGGCAGCTCGATCGAAGGGTTCGTCCGCGTGGAAGAGAGCGACATGCTGCTCAAGCCCGACCTCGCCACGTATCGCGTCCTGCCGTTCGGTCCGGCGGGGGCACGGGTGGCACGGCTGATCTGCGACATCTCGATGCCCGACGGGCAGCCATTCGCCGGTGACCCGCGGGGCCGGCTGAAGGCCGCGCTCGCGCGCGCCGCGGCGATGGGATACACGATGAACGCCGGCATGGAGGCGGAGTTCTTCCTGTTCAAGCAGGACGCCACCGGGCGCGCCACCACCGACACGCATGATGTGGGCGGCTACTTCGACCTCGCGCCGGTGGACCTGGGCGAGGAGGCACGGCGCGCCATCGTGGAGACGCTCGAGGAGATGGATTTCGAGGTGGAGGCCAGTCATCACGAGGTGGCGCACGGCCAGCACGAGATTGACTTCCGTTACGCCGACGCCCTCACGACGGCCGACAACATCACCACGTTCCGCTTCGTGGTGAAGCAGGTGGCGCAGCGATTCGGGCTGAGCGCGAGCTTCATGCCGAAACCCATTTTTGGCCAGAACGGGAGCGGCATGCACACGCACCAGAGCCTGTTCCGCGGCAGCGAGAATGCGTTCTGGGACCCGCAGGCCGAGTACGAGCTGAGTGCGACGGCGCTGCACTACATCGGCGGGCTGCTGCGTCATGCGCGCGGCTACTGCGCGGTGACGAATCCGCTGGTGAACAGCTACAAGCGGCTGGTGGCGGGGTTCGAGGCGCCGATCAACGTGGCGTGGAGCATGCGGAACCGCTCACCGATGCTGCGCATCCCCGCGCGTCGCGGGACGGGCACGCGGGTGGAGCATCGGTTGCCCGATCCGAGCGCGAATCCGTATCTGGCGCTGGCGGTGATGCTGAGCGCGGGGCTGGATGGCGTGGAAACCCAGGCCGATTCACGCGAGCCGGTGGACACGAACATCTTCGAGATGAGCCACCGCGAGAAGCGGCGGCTGCGGATCGACGACCTGCCGCACGACCTCAACGAGGCGTGCGATGAGCTGGAGAAGGACGACGTGATCCGCGGAGCGCTGGGGGAGCACGTCTTCCAGCACTTTCTGGCGGCGAAGCGGGCAGAGTGGGTGGAGTTCTCGTCGCAGGTCAGTTCGTGGGAGATCGATCGGTATCTCATGAAGTACTGACGAGCGGTCGGGCTCGTTTCGGGGAGACCTGCAACAGCGACCGGCATTTTTCATCGCAGCACTGACCCGCCGCCGCATTGCTCGACTGCAGAAGGTCACAGCCGCCGAACGGCCCAGATGCTGTGGGGGGTGAGTGCAGAACGATCCTCCTCCCATCAGCCTCGGCGTGATGCGGACGTGAGCTACGGCGCCGATCTGCGCCGTTCGGCGGCTGTGGCCTTCCGCCGTCACGCCGTTCTGCGGCTGTGCGGTTCTGCGATACAAATGCTGTTGCAGTCAGCGGCATTGCAGACGGCCGCGAACCGAGGGATGTGCGCCGCAGCGGTCGGCATGACGATCGATTGACGTCCGTATGACCCTTCCGGCGCATTGCATGCGCTACGACCGCGCATGAACGTACCCGTGCTCGGCACCGCCATGCTCGCGGTGCGTCCAGTTCCGAGCGAATGATCGCGTCACCTCACGCGTCAGGCACGTTGGCGCACAGCACGGGACACTCGAGATGCAATGGTTGAGCTGGCTGTTGGACACGCGCAACTACATGCCGCATGGGCACTGTTACCTGTGGCAGCCTGCGGTCCTCTGGCTGAACGTGGGCAGCGACGGCGTGATCGCGCTGTCCTACTTCACGATTCCGGCAATCATCGGTACGTACCTGCATCGTCGACGAGCCGAAATTCGGCAGGTGTGGGTGCCGGTGCTGTTCGCATCGTTCATCCTGCTCTGCGGCTTCACGCATACCTTCGGCGTCTGGACCGCCTGGCATCCGGACTACCGCCTCAGTGGCGTGGTGAAGGCGCTCACCGCCATCGTCTCGGCGGGCACGGCGATTTCTCTGCTGACCGTGATGCCCCGGGCGATGGTCCTGCGCACGCCGGGCCAGCTCGAGGACGAGGTGAAGCTGCGCACCGCGCAACTGGAAGATGCGAACCGCCGACTCGAGGCGGAGGTTGCGGCGCGGCGCGCGAGCGAGGAGGCCCTTCGGAAGAGCAAGGAAGGGCTGCGCGATGCTGATCGCCGCAAGGACGAATTCCTCGCCACGCTCGCGCATGAACTGCGGAATCCCCTGGCGCCGATCACGAGCAGTCTGGCGCTGATGGAGCTGGCAGCCGGTGACGCACGGGTCGTGCAGGGTGCGCGCGATGTGATCGCACGGCAGGTCGTCCACATGGTGCGGTTGATCGACGACCTCATGGACGTGAGCCGGATCACGGGCAACCGGCTCCAACTCCAGTTCAGTGCAGTGACGCTTCAGCAGGTCGTCGCGCAGGCCGTCGAAACGGCCGGTCCCACCATCACGGCGGCAGGACACCGGCTCACCATCGTGGCGCCGCCGCACGACGTGACGGTCAGGGGCGACAGTGCGCGGCTGCAGCAGGTGGTCGTGAATCTGCTCACCAACAGTGCGCGATACACACCCGCTGGCGGGAAGATCGACGTGGAGATCGGTGTGCATGATGGTCGCGCCGATCTCGTGATCACCGACACGGGGGAGGGTATCAGCGCGAACTCGCTGCCACATGTCTTCGACATGTTCACGCGCGTGGGGCGCGATCGGGACAAGGCTGGCACAGGCCTCGGTATCGGACTTGCGCTGTCCAGGCAACTGGTCGACCTGCACGACGGCACGATCGAGGCCTTCAGCGACGGTCCCGGCCGCGGCAGCCGGTTTTCCGTGTCGCTTCCCCTGCTGCCTGAGCGGAACGGTCGCGACACGGAGCTGGACGGCGCGGGCGCCGGGACGACTGCCGATGCGTCTTCGACTGGAAGCCTGCGCGGGCGCCGCGTGCTCGTCGTGGACGACAACGGTGATGCTGCCGAGTCGCTGGCAGCCCTGCTGCAGGCGTACGGAGCCACCGTCGCAGTTGCGTGCGACGGTGCGGATGCCCTGCACACCGGCGCCGTTTTCAGGCCCGATGTGATCTTCATGGACCTGGGGATGCCGGTACTCGACGGCTGGGACGCAACGCGGCACCTGCGCACGACCGAATGGGGCGCTCACGTGCTGATGGTCGCGCTCAGCGGTTGGGCGCAGGCCGAGGACCGCGAGCGGTCACGGACGGCAGGGTTCGACCACCACCTGGCAAAACCGATCGAGCCAGAGGTGGCGGTACGCCTGGCGTCGGGACGTCAGTGACGTTGGAATACTGAAAACGCCTGCTTCCTTCTCGCCGCACCGTACAGCCGGAACACCGCGCAACCTGGCAACCCCGCAGCCGCCGAGCGGCTCGGATGTGCGCCGTGGATCATCTCCGAATCACACCGCAGCTGACGTCACGATGATGTGGTGCCACGCTACCCTCGAAAGCACTCGTGCCATTCGGCGGCTGTGCCCTTCCGCAGTCACGCCGTTCTGCGGCGGCTCGATTCTGCAATGAGAAACGCTGTTTCCGTTCCTTCTCTCACGGCAGCGCTCAGGCCAGGTCAAACCGATCGGCGTTCATCACCTTCGTCCACGCCGCCACGAACGCGTGCACGAACTGCTCCTGCGCATCGGCCTGCGCATACACCTCCGCAATGGCCCGCAGCTGCGAGTGCGACCCGAAGATCAGATCCACTCGCGTCGCGGTCCACTTCACGTCACCGGTCACACGGTCGCGACCCTCGAACACATCCTTCGACTCCGAGATCGGCGTCCACGCCGTACCGATGTCGAGCAGGTGCACGAAGAAATCGTTCGTGAGCACTTCGGGACGCGTCGTGAACACGCCATGCCGCGCCTGCGCATGATTGGCGTTCAGCACGCGCAGGCCGCCCACCAGTGCGGTCATCTCGGGCGCGGTCAGCATCAGCAGCTGCGCCTTGTCGACCAGCAGTTCCTCGGCGGTCACGCTGTACGCGCCCTTCTGGTAATTGCGGAAACCGTCGGCGATGGGCTCGAGGACGGCGAACGAGTCGACGTCCGTCTGCGCCTGCGACGCGTCCATGCGGCCAGGCGTGAACGGGACCTGCACGCCATGCCCTCCTGCACGCGCAGCCGCCTCGACCGCCGCGCATCCGCCGAGCACGATGAGATCGGCGAGCGAGACCTTCTTGCCACCCGTCTGCGCGTCGTTGAAGTCGCGCTGGATGGTCTCGAAGATCTCGAGTGCGCGCTGCAGCTTGGCCGGCTGGTTCACCTCCCACCCCTTCTGCGGGGCAAGACGCAGGCGCGCACCGTTGGCACCGCCGCGCTTGTCGGAGTTGCGGAACGTCGAGGCCGACGCCCACGCAGTCGAGACGAGATGCGCGATCGAGAGGCCCGAGGCGCGGATGGCAGCCGTCAGCGCGTCGATGTCCTGCGCGTCGATCAGTGCATGATCGACATCGGGAATGGGATCCTGCCAGATCAGCTCCTCGGCCGGAACGAGCGGGCCGAGGTAGCGTGCGCGCGGGCCCATGTCACGGTGCGTGAGCTTGAACCAGGCGCGGGCGAAGGCATCGGCGAACTGGTCGGGGTTCGCATGAAAGCGCCGCGAGATCGGCTCGTAGATTGGATCGGTACGCAGCGCGATGTCGGTGGTGGCCATCATCGGCGCGTGAAACTTCGTGGCGTCGTGTGCATCGACGACGGTGGTGGCGGCCGCCGGATCGGTCGGCGTCCACTGGTGCGCACCGGCGGGGCTCTTGGTGAGCGTCCACTCGTAGCCGAACAGTGTGTCGAAGTAGCCGTTGTCCCACTGCGTCGGGTTTGGCTTCCAAGCCCCTTCGAGGCCGCTGGTGATGGTGTCACCACCCTTCCCGGCGCCGAAGCTGTTCATCCACCCGAAACCCTGCAGCTCGATGCTCGCCCCTTCCGGCTCCGGGCCGACGTGTGCGGTATCGCCGGCGCCATGCGTCTTGCCGAAGGTATGACCGCCGGCGATCAGCGCCACGGTCTCCTCGTCGTTCATTGCCATGCGGGCAAACGTCTCGCGAATGTCGCGTGCGGCGGCGAGCGCGTCGGGGACGCCGTTCGGGCCTTCGGGGTTGACGTAGATGAGGCCCATCTGGACGGCGGCGAGCGGATTCTCCAGCTCACGATCGCCCTCGTAGCGCTTGTCGCCGAGCCAGTCCGCCTCGGGGCCCCAGTAGATGTCGCCCTCGGCCTCGAAGACATCGGCGCGACCGCCTCCGAACCCAAAGGTTGCGAAGCCCATCGACTCGAGCGCGACATTGCCGCTGAACACGAACAGGTCGGCCCACGAGAGCTTGCGGCCATACTTCTGCTTGATCGGCCAGAGCAGTCGACGGGCCTTGTCCAGATTGCCGTTGTCAGGCCAGCTGTTGAGCGGGGCGAAGCGCTGGGTGCCGGCCGAGGCGCCACCGCGCCCGTCGCCGGTCCGGTAGGTGCCGGCGGCGTGCCAGGCCATGCGGATCAGGAAGGGGCCGTAGTGGCCATAGTCGGCGGGCCACCAGCGCTGCGAGTCGGTCATCAGCGCGACGAGGTCGGCCTTCACCGCGCCCAGGTCCAGCGTGCGGAACTGGGCCGAGTAGTCGAAGCCCTCCCCCATCGGCGTGGAGAGGGAGGAGTGCTGATGGAGGATGCCGAGGTCGAGCTGGTTGGGCCACCAGTCACGGTTGGACCTGCCGCCGAGCATCCGGCTCCGGCGTTCGGCCTTGGGCGTGTCGGTCGTCAACGCGCCGTGCATGACGGGGCACTTGCCGCCGTTCTCGCCAGACATTCCATCCATCGTGTCGTCTCCGGGTCTTGATGCCTTCCTGAGCCGGCGGCAGCCTGTCCGGCGCTCCGCACGGTATTCGTTGCGAGTCGAAGGAGGATAGGCCCACGAGTCATAGGCCGCAATCAGGCAAAACCTTATACAAGCCATAGCCTCCGTCTATATTAGCTGGATGGATACGGTTTTGTTGCGCGCGTTCATTGAGACTGCCGATGCCGGCAGCCTGAGTCGGGCGGCGCGGCTGCTGGAGCTGTCGCAGCCCTCGCTGACCGGTCAGATCCAGCGGCTGGAGTCGCACCTTGGCGCGTCGCTGTTCGATCGACACGGTCGCGGCGTACGGCTGACGGAGGCCGGCTCGGCGCTTTACCCGCGCGCGCGGACGATTCTCGACGCGGTGCGCGAGACCGAGGAGAGCATCCGCCGGAAGGGGCAGGAGGGGACCGGGACGCTGAGCGTCGGCGCCATTCCGACGGTCGCGCCCTACATCCTGCCCGCCGCGGTGCAGAAGCTGCGCGCGCGCCACGCCTCGATGCGCGTCGAGATTCGCGAGGACTACAGCAGCGTGCTGGCGCGCCTGCTGCATGACGGGGCGCTGGACGTGGTGATCGCGGCGCTGCCGTACGGCTTCGAGCCGCTCGAGACCGAGGTCCTGGGCAGCGATCCGCTGGTGGTGGCGGTGCCGGCGGCGCATGCGGCGGCGCGGTCGGGGCGGATCACGCTGGCGCAGTTGCGCGATGCGCCGGCGGTGACGCTGGACCCGCTGCACTGTCTGGGGGAGCAGGTGGAGGGGTTCTGCTCGAGCCGGGAGGTGTCGCCCTCGGTGGTGTGCCGCAGCGCGCAGCTGGCGACGGTGCTGGAGCTGGTGGGGGCGGGGGTCGGGATCAGCATCGTCCCGGCGATGGCGGCGGCGCGGCACAACACCCCGCAGTGCGCCTATGTGACGTTGGTCGATCACACCCTGGAACGGGAGATCGTGGCGGTCTGGCGACGTGGTGCGCTGCGGTCACCACAGGGGCGTGCGTTCGTGGAGTGTGTGCGCGAGGTGGTGCGGGGGCGCTAGGGGGCTGGGTCGGGGGCTGGGCTGGGTCCGGGGGCTGGGTCGGGGCTGGGTCGGGGGCGGGCTGCGGCGGCAGCGGGGCGAGTCGCGCGTGCGGGGGGCCCGGGATCGCGCCCGCTCCGTGTTTTGTGACCTGACGTGACACGACGTGACGGGACCGTTCGCGCCGTCGTCACCCGGGGAGCAGGCACCCCGACCTCCGTCCCCCGGCGATGAAGCCCAGCCAGCCGTTCCTCGTGATCCTGATGGTGGCGGCCGTGGCCGGCGCCTCTGCCCTCGTCGCGGCGCCGCACGCGCAGGCGGCCATCGCTCGCGACTCGCTGCCCCTCTCGGCACCGCTCACGCCGGCGATGATCGACTACTTCGCGCTGCAGGTGGCGTGGGAACCGCCGCAGATCGCGGTGCTGGTGGCGTGTGCGGCACGTCCGACCTGCGGCGCCAGCGACAGCGTCCAGGTGCGATTCCTCGACGCGGCGGGACACACGGTCGCCGGATATGACGGCGCACCCACGACCGTGATCGAGCAGGTACGGCGACAGCAGACGTCGCCCGCGCCGGGACGCACCGAGCAGCGCACCCTCGTGCGCCGGTTCACGCAGGAGGACCACGGGGCGAAGGTGGTGATGCATGGCATCGACTCGATCGTGACGGTGGATAGCCGCGGGACGGGGCGCGAGCCGTCGACGCTTCTCCGCGTGCACCGGTACTCGGCGATGCGCTACCTGATGAATGACCCGCTGCTGCCCTTTCCACTGACCGGCCTCGTGACGCTGGAACTTTCGAGTACGCCGGGCGTGGCAACCGACCCATCGCTGGCGCTCGCGGCACACGCGGCCGTGAGTTTCGATGGCTCGCACGTGGCGACGATCGTCACCAGTGGCGCGCTCACGCACCGTGTCGACCTGCGAACCCGCCGCCTCGACAGCACACTTCCCGACCGCTGACGAGTGCCGGCGCCGCGGCGTGGTCAGCCGCCCGGTGTCACGCGACGCAACGCCAGTGTGAACGTCGACCCCTCACCCTCGACACAGCGCACACGCAGGTTGCCGCCCATGCCGCGCGCGAGGTCGCGGCTGATCGCCAGTCCCAGCCCCGTGCCCTCGTGCACGCGCGTGAGGCTGGAGCGCACCTGCACGAACGAGTCGAAGATGGACTGCTGCCGGTCGGCAGCGATGCGGATCCCGGTGTCGCTGATCCGCACGAACACCAGGTCGGGGGCCGACGGGCGCGCGTTCAGTTCGAGGATGACCTGTCCCGTGCACCGTCGGCCTGCGCTGGGGTG
>Ga0105048_10002308_pt1 | contig 30882 bp, 20 predicted proteins | sample MAT05_FD_78382 | JGI IMG/M metagenome (GOLD analysis project Ga0105048, IMG submission 78382) | Freshwater microbial communities from Lake Fryxell liftoff mats and glacier meltwater in Antarctica - MAT-05 | ecosystem: Environmental > Aquatic > Freshwater > Ice > Liftoff microbial mat | place... | reverse complement strand
TTTTTGAGGGGGGCGATGCAATAATCACGAACCGGAGCCGGCTTGCCTGGAATAAATAATGCGGAACCTGTCCCGAAGGCTATTTATTAGCGCATTCGCACGCCATTCCTGGGAGCGAAATCGCCGCTTCCCTTCGAATACTGGGACGTATTCACCGATCGACGCTTCACGGGCAATCCGCTGGGGGTCTTCACCAACGCCGATGGATTGAACGCGGAGCAGATGCTGGCCGTCGCGCGCGAAACGAATCTTTCGGAAACCACGTTCGTCTTCCGCCGCTCCGCCACCGAAGCAAAGTCCAAAGGTATTCGCACGCGGATCTTCACGCCCACCGGTGAACTCGACTTCGCCGGGCACCCGGCGCTCGGCACAGCGCTGAGCCTCTGGAGGCGGCCCGTCAAACGCGTCGTGCTGGATCTGGGCGCGGGCGAAATCCCGGTCGATGTTCGCGCGGAGAGCGGCAAGCTGTACGGCGAAATGACGCAGCCCGAACCGAAATTCGCGGAAGAACACGACGACACGCGCCACCCGATTCAAAACGTCTCCACCGGCCGGCCGAACCTGATGGTGATGTTGAAATCGCCAAAAGCCATCCGCGCGCTCCGCATCGACTGGACCGCGGCGACCGCCTACTTTGCCAGCGGAAACCGAGGACGGCGCGCGGTACCATGCCCGCAAATTCACGCCGCGAACGGAGGACGCGGTGACAGGGTGGGCGGCGGTAGCGGCAACGCTGTATGTCTCAGCGAAACTGCGGGGAAATACGGTCACCAATGTGAAGGTTGGCGGGTACGCGGTAAAGGCATGGAACGGCGCGATGTAAGGGGGCGCGACTATAGTACGGTAGGGAATAGCCACCATGACACGCCCCATCGTATTCTTCCTATTCTGCGCTTCCCTGCCGGGACAAACGGCCGGCGCCATACAGACAATCGCCGGAACCGGTTCGGCCTCGTTCTCGGGCGACGGCGGTGCGGCGAACCGGGCCACCATCAATGTCGCGGTGGACGTTTCGGCCGATCGCGTGGGCAACATTTTCATCGCCGACCAGATGAATCACCGCATTCGAAAGATCGCGGTTGACGGGACGATAACGACGGTCGCGGGAACCGGCGCCCCGGGTTTCTCCGGCGATGGTGGAGCGGCGGTGAATGCGCAGATCAATACGCCGACGGGCATTTGGGCGGATGGCGCCGGAAACCTTTTCATTGCCGATGTGGCCAACAACCGGATCCGGAAAGTGGACGCTTCGGGGATCATCACAACAATCGCCGGCAATGGCTCCCGGGGCTTCGGCGGCGACGGCGGAGCGGCGACCGGCGCGAGTTTCTTCAACCCGGTTCGCGTGGCGGTTGACTTATCCGGCAATGTGTTCGTCGCCGATCAGAGCAACCATCGAATCCGTCGCATCACGCCGGGCGGGACGATCTCTACTGTTGCCGGTAACGGCGCGGGAACTCCAGCCAGCGGCGCTTTCTCCGGGGACGGCGGATCCGCCACCAGCGCGTCATTGAACAATCCGACGTCCATCACCGTGGACACAGCGGGCGTGCTGTACTTCTCCGACCAGTTCAATCACCGGATCCGGAAGATCGCGCTGGATTCGACGATAACCACTGTGGCCGGCACCGGAACCGCCGGATTCGCTGGGGATGGCGGACCAGCGACTTCCGCCTCACTTAACTTTCCCGGCGGGATTGCGGTGGATACGCGCGGCAACCTGTATTTCAATGACGACGTGAACTACCGCGTTCGACGTGTGGCGACGAATGGGACGATCACCACGATCGCGGGTTCCGGCACACGGGGGTTTTCCGGTGACGGCGGCGCGGCGATCGCGGCCGCGTTGAACGGTAACTTCGGAATATCTTTGGACCTCCCGGGGAACGTGTACATTGCCGATTCGACGAATAACCGGATTCGCGTGGTCTACGCGGGGGTGACGGGTGTAACTCCGGTAATAACATCGGCGGGCATTACGAACGCGGCGAGCTTTGCGACGGGGGCAAGTCCGGGCGGGCTGGTTACTATCTTCGGCACGAACCTGACTCGTAATCTGACTGGAATTATCCAGAATTCCAGCGTACCGCTGCCGGTGTCGTTGGCCGGCACGTCAGTGACGGTGGGCGGCCGGACAGCGCCGGTCTTTAACGTGGTGAACATCAACGGACAGGAGCAGATCAGCGTTCAGATCCCGGTGGACGCGGCGCCCGGATCCGCGGTGCCGGTCGTATTGAACAATGGGTCCGGCACGGCGACCGCGCCGATCAATTTGACGGCAACGCAGCCGGGACTCTTCACGATTGACGGAACGCAGGCGGCGGCGCTGCATGCCGATTTTTCGCTGATCGCGGCGGAGAATCCGGCGGCGCCAGGGGAGACGATTATTGTATTTTGCACCGGTTTGGGTGCGGTGAATCCGGCGGTGGCGACAGGCGCGGCGGCGAGCGGCAGCGTGCTTTCGACAACGGCAACGACCTACACGGCGACGGTCGCGGGCCTGAATGCGGCAGTGGGATTCAGCGGATTGGCGCCGGGATTCGTGGCGTTGGGTCAAGTGAATCTGGTGGTGCCGGCGGGGGCTCCCTCCGGAGCGCAGAACCTGGCGCTGACCGGTGGCGGCAACACGAGCAACGTGGTGAAGATCCAGGTTCGGTGATTTTCAAAGTCCATCTGTTAGAAGCTGAATGGCACGAGCGGGCCGGGCGCTGAGAACCGTGCTGAAATTAGCCGCGCCCAGGACGTAACCGGGGAGTTCACAGTTGGCGTGGTTCTAGAGATTTTAGAACTCGCCGCGACGCTCCATTTTGTAGCGCTCGGTGATGGAAAACTCTTTTGCAGCGTGTCGACGGTGCGAATGCCGGATCGCGGGGAGTTGCCGAAGGTGAAGGGCCCGGCGCAGCGAAAGCTGTGGCGCCAAACCAACGGGCGAGCGTCTGTTCGTATTGGCGGCAGCGACAACGGTGAAGGGTTTGCCGCCTTGGAAGGTGGTCAACAGGCAGATTTGCCAGGACGCCGTCCGCCAGCGGAGCAACTTCTTCTCCTTCAACGCCGGAGCCTGATAAAGATCCGGGATCACGGTGCGATGCGGCACCTCGGAACCGCTGAGGCGGGTTGATGTTGGCAAGTGTTTCAGCGAGAACAACATAGGATTCTATATCTCGACATCACAGATCGAGTGTAGTATACATTTTTATTACTCGACCCGTCCTTTTTGTAATGATATTGTAACCAAATGGTAATCTGTCCCCGGATCTGGATCGTCCCGATTGGCATTTTATTGATTGGATGCGGCGGTTCGCCGGCGCCGATGACGGTTGCGGCGGAGGGGACGGCGGCTCCGACGGTGGCATTTACGCTGCTGAAGAAGGAGCACCTCTCGCGGGAGGTGGTGCTGACGGGCGAGTTTCGGGCGTACCAAGTGGCTGATTTACATGCCAAAATAGCGGGTTTTTTGCGTCAAATCCGCGTAGATGCGGGTAGTTTTGTGCGTTTTGGAGAGGTTTTAGCAACGGTTGAGGTACCGGAAATGGACTCCGACATCGCTCAAACGGTGGCGGAGCGGCGGCGGACGGAGGCGGAACTGGGGCGGGCGCAGGCGGAAGTTGGACGGGCGGCGGCGAATTTATCGCTGGTGAATCTTTCGCTGAACCGATTGTTGGCGGCGGACAAAGCGGAACCGGGAATTATTGCGCAGCAGGAGATTGACGAGGCCAAGGCGAGGAAGGCGGCGGCGGAGGCCCAGGTGGCATCGGCGAAGGCGGCGATTGGAGTGGAGGAGAGCCGGATTGGAGTAGCGAAGGCGGGGGAGCAGCGTTCGCAGACGATGAGCGGATACCGGACGATCACGGCGCCGTTTGACGGAGTGGTGGTGAAGCGGTATGCGGATGTGGGGGCGTTGGCGCAGGCGACGCCGGTTTTGCGAGTGGCGGATGTGAGCCGGTTGCGATTGGCGGTGCAGATTCCGGAATCGGTGGTGCCGCTGGTGAAAGTGGGGAGTGCGGTGGCGGTGAAGGTGAGGGCGATCAACAAGAAGTTTGGGGGGCGGGTGGCGCGGTTGACCGGGGATGTAGCGGCGGCGACGCGGACGATGGAAGTGGAGATTGATGTGGCGAATCCGGGGCGGGAGTTGTCGCCGGGAATGTTCGCGGAGGTCACGCTGCATGGGGAGAAGTTGGCGGAAGGCTTTACGGTGCCGGTAACGGCGGTGGCGAATGGCGGCGGGAACCGGACGGTGATGGTGGTTTCTCCGGCGGGAGTCATCGAAGAACGGATGATCAAGACAGGGATCGAATCGCAATCGGGATTTGAGGTATTGGAGGGATTGACGCCGCAGGACCGGATTATCGTGTCGAACCGGAGTTTATTGCGGGTAGGGCAGAAGGTGGAAGCGCGGCCGGCGGGTGACCGCTGATGCCGGGATTTTCGATACGGAATCCGTATTTCATCATCGTTTGCGCGTTGATTATCTGTCTGGTGGGTGTCACGATTTTGGTGCGGATGCCGGTGGACATGTTTCCGCGGATGGATTTGACAGCGGTGGTGACGGCGACGCTTTATGCGGGAATGCCGCCGGAGCAGGTGGAGAAAAACATTACGGAGCGGCAGGAGCGGTTCTTCACGCTGGCGCCGGGGATTGAACATATAGAAAGCCGGTCGATGACGGGGGCGGGGATCATCAAGATCTTCTTCCAGCCGGGGACGAATCCGGATTCGGCGGTGTCGACGGTGGCGAATCTGGCGTTGGCGGAGATGCGGCGGATGCCGCCGGGGACGCTGCCGCCGTATGTGCTGCGGTTTGACGCCTCGAGCCTGCCAGTCTGCCTGATTGCCTTGCGCGGAGAAGGAATGACGGAAGCGGCGCTGCGCGATGTGGGTCATTACCGGGTGCGAACGCAGGTGGCGAAGGTTCCGGGCGCGGCGGTGCCGCCGCCGTTTGGCGGACGGTACCGGCAGATCATGCTGTACGTGGATCCGCAGAAATTGGAGGCGTACAAGCTGTCGCCGATGGACGTGGTGCGGGCGGTGAATGAAGCGAATGTGATTCTGCCATCGGGGAACATACGGATTGGTCCGGTGGATTATCCGATCTTCACGAACTCGCAGTTGACCGATTTAGAGGGTGTGGCGCGGTTGCCGGTGGCGACGGTGGGAGCGTCCCAGATCACTGTCGGCGATGTGGCCGATGTGCGGGATGCGGCGCAGATTCAATACAACACGGTGCGCGTGGACGGGCAGCCATCGGTGTATCAGCCGGTGTTGAAGCAGGGCGGTGATTCGAACACGATCGCGGTGGTGAACGCGGTGCGCAAAGAAGTCGCGAATTTGCTGGATGTGCCGAAGAATCTGGACGCGCGGGTAGTGTTCGACCAATCGACATTTGTGAAGAACGCGATTCAGACGCTGGTGCATGAGGGGAGCATCGGGCTGTTCCTGACTTCGCTGATGGTGCTGATTTTCCTGGGCAGTTTGCGAGGGACGCTGGCGGTGTTTTTCTCGATTCCGCTTTCGGCGCTGGCGGCGTTTATCTGCTTGTATGTGAGCGGCGGTTCGATTAATTCGATGACGCTGGGAGGGCTGGCGCTGGCGTTTTCACGGCTGATCGATGACTCGGTGGTGGTGCTGGAGAATATCTTTCGGCATTTGGATATGGGGAAGTCACCGGAACTGGCGGCGAAAGAAGGCGCGAATGAAGTGGCGCTGCCGGTGTTGGCGTCGACGCTGACGACGGCGGTGGTGTTCTTTCCGGTGGTGTTTTTGTATGGGGTCAGCAAAGATCTGTTTACGGCGCTGGCGTTGACGGTGGTGTTGGCGCTGATGGCTTCGTACTTCGTGGCGATGACGATTGTGCCGCTGTTTTGCGCGCGATTCCTGCATCCGCACACAACGGAGCGAATGCCGCGCTGGTTCTTCCTGTTCAATACGAGCTTTGTGAGGTTGATGATGGTCTACGATGTGATGCTGGCCAAACTGCTGTTGCGGCCGGTCTTCACGGTGGGGACGCTGCTGGCGCTGTTTCTGGTGAGTTTGTTGGTGTATCCGCGGCTGGGAACCTCGTTCTTTCCGCGGACGGATCCGGCGCAGTTTGTGATGAATATCAAGGCTCCACTGGGGACGTCACTCGAGGGCACGGAGCGGTTGATTGGGCGGGTGGAGCAGATTGTCCGGCAGGTGGTGTCCGCGGAAGATTTCGAAATAATGGTGGCGAACGTGGGCGTGGTACCCGATTTTTCGGCTATTTTCACTTCGAATGCGGGGCCCCATACGGGGTTTGTACAGGTCAGCTTAAAGCCCCAGCATGCGGTGGGGAGTTACGAGTACATGGCGCGGATGCGGCGGGCGCTGGCGAAGGAGTTGCCGGAGTTGACGGTGTATTTTCAGTCGGGCGGGTTTGTGGATTCGGTGTTGAATTTCGGGATGCCGGCCCCGATTGACGTTCAGATCAGCGGGCCGGATTTGAAGTCGATTTTCGCAACGGCGACGGGGCTGGCGCCGCAGATTCGGGCGTTGCCGGGGATCTCCGATGTTTATATTCCGCAGGACCTGGATTTGCCGGCGCTGCGGGTGGATGTGGATCGGCGGCGGGCCTCGCTGTTGGGGCTTTCGCAGCGGGAGATTGCCAGTAATCTGATTACCTCGGTCGCCTCGAACTCGATGATTGCGCCGACGTTCTGGACGGATCCGAAGTCGGGGAATGACTACTATTTGTCGGTGCAGTATGCGGAGAAATCGATTCAGTCGCTCGGCGATTTGCGAACGCTGCCATTGCGCGGTTTGGGTGGCAAGACCATCACGAGTTTGGACGCGGTGGCCGATATCAGTCGAGTGGAAGCGCCGACGGAGATTTCGCACTACGGACTGCGGAAAGTTGTGGATGTGTTCGTGAACCTGGAGACGGAGGATCTGGGTCATGCGGGAACTCAGATTGAGGCGCTGCTGGCACGGACGCAATTGCCGACGGGCGTACGAGTGGATTTGCGCGGGTCGTTGGAGGGGATGCGGGCGTCGTTCAAGAGCTTCGCGCTGGGGCTGATATTGGCGGTGGCGCTGCTGTATTTGATTCTGGTGGCGCAGTTCAAATCGTTTCTGGATCCAGTGATCATTTTGCTGGCGGTGCCGATGGGGTTAATGGGAACGCTGATGCTGCTGTGGGCAACGGAGACGACGATCAATGTGCAGTCGCTGATGGGCGTGATCATGATGGTGGGGATTGTGGTTTCGAACAGCATTTTGCTGGTGGAGTTCATGCGGCGGTTGCGGGAAGAAGGCGTGCCGATGGAGGAGGCGGTTCCAACGGCGGGACGGGTGCGGCTGCGGCCGATTCTGATGACGTCGCTGGCGACGATTATCGGGCTGGCGCCGATGGCGATGAAGTTAGGCACGGGCAGTGAGGCGTATGCGCCGTTGGCGCGGGCAATTATCGGGGGGATGACGGTGTCGCTGGTGTTGACGGTGTTCATTGTACCAGCGGCTTACAAGCTGGCGTATCGGAGGGCGGCGTAGGTGCGAGTCTGGCTGGTGGTATTGGGAATGACGGCGGCGGGGCAGACGGCGTTGACGCTGGCCGAGGCGGAGGCAATGGCGCTGCGGAACCATCCGCGAGTGCAGTCATCGCGGCTGTTGGCGGAGGCGGCGAAGGAGTTGCCGAAGCAGACGCGGGCGGGGCTGTCGCCGATTGTGGCGGGGAATGTGACCGGATCAGTGGCGGAGAACGGGACACGATTGGGCGCGGGGAATTTGAATGCGTCGAGTTTGTTCTCGCGAACGGCGGCGGGGTTTGCGATCAATCAAGTGGTTTGGGATTTTGGGCGGGTGAGGGCGTTGACGGCATCGATGGAGGCGCGGGCTTCGGCGTTGGGCGAGACGGCGACGGCGGCGCGCGGGGAGGTTTTATTGCGGGTGCGGGAGAGCTATTTCCGGGTGTTGCTGGCGCAGATGCAGGTACGAGTTTTGCGGGCGAACCTGGAGGCGCGGCAGTTGACATTGCGGCAGATTGGAGCGTTGGCGCAGAGCAATTTGCGATCAACGCTGGATGTGAGTTTCGCGGAGCTGAACGTGGCCGAGGCGGAGTTGGCGTTGAACCGGGCGGAGAGCGATGTACGGGCGGGGGAGGTGGATCTATCGGCGGCAATGGGGTATGCGGAATCGAAGCAGTTTGTGTTGTCCGATCCGGGAGATCCGGCGGGGCCGTTGGCGGCGTCAGCGGATGAATTGGTGACGGGGGCATTGGGGCAGAGGGCGGAATTGGCGGCGCTGCGGCAACAGGCACGGGCGGCGAACAGCTTCGCGGAGAGCGAGAAGCGGCAGTCACTGCCGACGCTTTCGGCGACCGGAGTTGCGGGTGTGTTTGGGTTTAAGGATGCGAATCTGCGGCAGAGGTATGGGGCGTTGGGAATGAATTTGAACATTCCGATATTCAACGGCGGGCAATTTACTTCGCGGCGGGCGGAGGCGGAGTTGCGGGCGCAGGCGGCGGGCCAGGATTTGCGGGAGATGGAAGTGCGGGTGTCGCGGGATGTGCGGGCGGCGTGGGTGGAGGCGGATAATGCGCGGCGGCGAATGGGATTGACGGCGCGGGTGTTGGAGCAGGCATTGAAGACGGTGCGGCTGGCGCAGACGCGTTATGAATTGGGGTTGGGGACGATTGTGGAGTTGAGCGCGGCGCAATTGAGCCGGACGACGGCAGAGGTGGGAGCGGGGGTGGCGCGGTTTGAATATTTGCTGCGGCGGTCCGTTTTGGATTTTCAGATGGGGACGTTGCGGTAAAACAGGGGCCGATCTGGTAAGATCGGAGGTTGAAAATCAACTCCCCGGCATTTCAATCATGAAAATCACATTCTTGTTAACATTGCTATTTGTCATTTCCGCGACAGCCCAGGCGCAGGACTCAAAGGCGCAGGCGGCGCCGGCGCACATTGGCGCATTGTCTGAGCAGCCGGGATTGACTATGGAAGGAATACACGCCGCGGCGGAACGGTCGGCGGTTGCGCTGGAAGGTTTGGAATTTATTATTCCGCAATTCATCGTCGGCGGTGAGTGGAGCACAAGTGTCCGGCTGACAAATCGGGGGACAGCGGCAATTACCGCGGGACGGGCGCTGTTTATCGACAATGCCGGTAAGTCGTTAACACTCTCGTTTCAAACGATCACGGGCTCGACCGTAACGAGCAGCGGTTTCTCGTTTACGATTCCGCAGGGCGGATTTGTGGAAGGCACGATGCTGGGAGACCGTAACACAGTTTTCGGTCATATCATTATCGATCCGGCGTCGTGTCCGTCGACTACGGCCTGTTCGCTGTATGCGGAAGCGATATTGAAGAACAAAAATTCGACGCGACCGGACTTTGAATCCGTGTTTCCGTCGGAGGAGCCGACGAACTTACAGTACATGCTGTTCGATCACCGTAACGGAAACAGTACGGTGCTGTATCTGATTAGTTCGAATACGACAGTGACGACGGTGGAGCTTGAGTTTCGAGGGACGACAAACCAGCTTATTCGAACGTTGAGTGTGACGTTACAGCCGGCCGAATCCCAGATACTTTCTCCTCACGCGCTGGCGCCGGAGACGATTGGGCAGCAGGGCACGATGATCATACGCGGGACGAACACGGCGGCGCGGGCGTTGGTTACCGCGACGGCGCTCCGGATTAATCCGTCGAACAGTTTCACGCCGATTCGGGCGTTCACGCCGCGGCCGTAGTTCCGCGATCGCGAGAAACGCTCCCTCACGGTCACGGCCTGGCATCAGGTTCGCGTTGAACAAGGCTTCGTTCGCCTGCTGGACGGGTTCGATGAGACGGTCATGGGCGAGTTCGAAACATTTCGAGCGGCGGCGTTCTTCGGCGCGGACGAGGTGGGTGTCGAGGATCCGTTCGATGATCTTGTTGGACAGGCCTTCGCTCTGTTCGGGGCCCGTTTGGACTTGGCTGCGAATGCGGCCATTGATGAGTCCTGGAACCATTCGCGGATGGCGCGGTCGTTTTTGACTGCGGAATCGTGGTAAGCGCCGATGGCCTGGGTGACGTCGCCGAGGTCCCAAACGCAAAAACGGTCATTGAGTTCGGGGATGAGACCGGCGTTGATGACGGAGCTTTTGCCGGCTCCGGAGGGGGAGTAGAGGAGGACTAGTCGTTCGGCTGTGATGAGGTGGCGGAGTTCGGCGATTTCTTGATCGCGGCCGAAGATGGGATCGGTTTTGGTGAGGGGATGGGGACCGACGAAGGGGTTTTGCATGGGCTGCCTAGCGTTGGAGGAAGCGGCGGATGAATGGGGGGAGGGTACCGGATTTCGGTTTCAATTTATCGATCGTTTCAAAAACGGTAGTGAGGGGGACGGCGACAGGATTTCCATCGTCATCGATTTTTAGACCAGCAACCGCTTCGGCAAGGAGTGCGGTATCCCCTGTATCGTCGAGTGTGCCGGCAACGTTCCATAGACGGGCTGTTCCGTCCTTGCTCGCGGTGAGAACATGTCGCCCATCAGGGCTAAAGACGGCGGATTCGACGAAGCCGGCATGAGTGAGGGGACGTCCGATTTTGGCGCCAGTCGCAGCGTCCCAAATCTGGGCGGACTTATCTCTGCTAGCAGTGACAATGCGCCGGTGGTCCGGACTGTAGACAGCGCGCCGTACCCAGGCTCTTCCCGCGTGCTCCATGGGCTTACCGATGGACGCACCGGTTTCGGCGTTCCAGATGCGCGCGGCGCCATCGGCGGAGGCGGTAAGAACTTGTTTCCCGTCCAGGCTCCACACTGCGTCCCAAACGGTATCGTTGTGTTGGAAGGTCCGGATCGATTGAGACTTGGCTGTGTCCCATACTTGCGCGGTCGAATCCTTTGACGCGGTGAGGACACGAAGACTATCCGGGCTGAAACGGGCGCTATAAACGACGTTCTTGTGAGCGAACGGCTTGCCGAGGAGGGTACCGGCATGGGCGTCCCAAACGCGGGCAAAGTTGTCTGAGGAGGCGGTGACGACTTGAAGGCCATTGGGGCTGAAGGCGACGCTATTGACGGCGGCGCCGTTGGGCAGCCTTTTGAATTTGGACTCGGAGGTGGCGGAGAGATCCCACAGGAAAGCAGCGCCGTCCTCGGCACCGGCAGCCAGAAGTTTTCCATCGGGGCTAAAGGCGATGGTCCAGAGGGAACTCTTGCATTCCAATCTGGCAATCAGTTGGCCGGACGCGGCGTTCCAAACGCGGGCGAAACCGTCAGCGGAGGCGGTGGCGATGCGATCGCCGTTGGGGCTGAACACGGCATCCTGAACGGCGGCGTCGTGCGGAAAGCGGAACGCGGCGCTGCCATCGGCAACACTCCAGACTTTCGCCGAATAGTCAGCGGAGGCGGTGAGGACGTGTTGGCTGTTGGGGCTGAAAGCAGCGGTCCACACGACGCCCTGATGTTCGAGTTTTCTTTCGTTTAGCTCCGTAAAGTACCAAAGAGAGGCTTTTTCCGTTCGGACGAGAGCGACCGGGCGATGTCCGGGGTCAGAGGAAAACGCGACAGTGCCGGGCTGCACGTTTGCAAGAGGAGTGGCAAGGGGCAGACCGCTCGACGCGTCCCAGATGTGCACGGAGCCATCCTCGGTGACCGTGGCTATTCGTTCGCCGTCAGGGCTGAAGAAGGCGGTATGAGGGAACCTATCGTGCGACATCGGGGGGAAAACAGGCTGGCTGGTTTCGAGATTCCACACGTGCACGATGTCGTCGCGGGAAGCGGCGAGGAGACGGAGCCCGTCCGGCCGGAAAGAGAGATGCGTGACGGGCGCCTGGTGACTAAGCGGGTTCGCGTTTTTGGAAGGTTTGGCGGTTGCGGTATCCCAGAGTTGAACGGTGTCGCCGGAGGCGGTGGCAAAGCGCGAACCGGCGGGGCTGAATGCGGCGGCGAGGACGAGGTGCTGTTGCGGGAGAGGCTTGGCGATCGGCTCGGCCGAGGCATCCCAGAGGATGGCTTTGCGGTCTGACGCGGTGACGACGCTTCGACCGTCCGGACTGAGCGCAGCGGTGAGAATCGGGTCAGTGTGAGGGAGCGTTTTGGCGGCAGGGTCACCGTAGGAGAGGTCCCAGAGCAGGGCGGTGTTGGCGGCGACGGTAAGAAGGCGCTGGGCATCCTGGCTGAAAAAGGCTTGGGCCACTGCTGCCGTATGGGGCATTGGCTTGACGGTTTGCGCGCCGGAAGCAGTGTCCCAAACGCGGGCAATATTGTCCTGAGAAATGGTGACGAGACGTATTCCGTTGGTGGAGAAGACGGCGAATTGCAAACGGCTGGGAAGGGGGAGCGGCTTGCCGAGAGGAGCGCCGGTGGCCGCGTCGAACAGTTGCACGGCGCCGTCTTCGGACGCGATGAGGAGACGGCGCCCGCCCTCGTCGATTTTTGCGAAGCGGATGGGACTGCCGAGCTTTAGGTCCGGCCGGGGGAACCACCAGGGAGACCGATCCAGGAGATCGGCGGCCCAGCCGCTAGCGATTGGGGAGAGCGGATCGAAACGGATGGCGCGGGCGAAGTGGGCGAGGGCCAGATCCTCGCGATGTTCGTCGACTGCATTGATGGCTTCCTGAACAGAGATGCGGGCCATGGAGACTCTGGCGACTCGGCCCTGCTCTTCGGCAACACGCATGTGTCTGTCGGCGGACATATATTGCCACCAGGCGACGATTGCGGCGACGATCGCGATGCCGGCGGTGACGAGGGCGACCCGCAGCCAGAGGCGGACCCTGCGTTCGTGGGCCTGCTCCTTCTCAGCAGCTTTTCGAAGAGCGATGGAGGCGTCAATGTACTCCCGGTCCTCCGTAGTCACGAAAACCGCATTTTGATCCGCCCATCGTTCGGCGGCAACGAGTTTTTCACCGGTAAGAAGAAGCCCTTCCAGCTTATCCTTTTTGTGCCATTCATCCGCCATGCGTTGGGTTTCATGGAGGTTACTATTGTGCCAGGCCGCATTGGAGGAAAGGACAGGTTTGATCAGGCGGTCATGAGAAAGTTCATACCAAGTGAATTTTCGGCGCTCCTCGGCGCGGACGAGGTAAGTGTTGACGAGTTTCTCAATGATTGTGTTCGCAAGGCCGCGGCTATATTCGCCTTCCCTTTGAACTTGGCCGCGGCTGCCGGCGGCGGTAATCAATTCAGCCTGAAACCAGTCCCGGATCGCCCGTTCAGGGAACTTTGCGTCTTTTGCCAGTTTTTTGATGGATTCGTTATAGTAGGCGGCAAGAGCGTCATCAATACCGGTGAGTTTTCCAAATTCCGCGGGGTCGAAGTGCTGATCGGCATTCGGCAGTTTCGGCCATAAGTGGCGGCAAACGACCTGTAACTGCAAGGGCTCAACATATGCTCCATCGACAGATTCTTCGGAGTAACTTCCATCCGGGTTTTGGACACGAATTGCGGCCAAATTTCTGACGAGCGTTCCGGTCGCTTTGGGGTGCAGCTTCCGTGTGACGGATTGAGCAGTTTCGTCGATGGCGAGAGTTGCCTGATCGGTATTCAGGAAGTCGAGACGATAGCGAGTTCGAATGTGGGTGGGCAGAATGGCGAAGAGCGGGAGAAGCGGCGCGAGAAAGTCCTCGCGGACTACGAAGAGAGCCCAAATGGAAGGATCGGAGAGAAGTTCGGCGAGTTGGCGGAAGTACTCGCTACGGCCAAAGGAGTCGGCGGGATCGGCGCGAATGATCTCTTCAAACTGGTCGAAGATGAGGAGTGGGTTGTTACTCCCTCTGTTTTTGGCGACGAATGCCTTGAGGTTTGTTTCTTCGCCGGATTTCTTCCAGCCGTTGATTGTACTCCAGACGTATCGATTTGGTGTGTTCGGAGGTGGATCCTGATGGACGCGAGTAGGATCCCAGATGTCGAAGCGGTCTTTGAGTTCAGGGATCAGCCCCGCGTTGATGAGAGAGCTCTTGCCGGCACCCGAGGGGGAGTGCAGCAAGACCAATCGTTCTGCCGTGATGAGATGACGTAGTTCCGCGATTTCGCGATCACGGCCGAAGATGGGATTGCCTTTGATGAGAGGGCGGGGACCGACAAAGGGGTTGGGAATCATTGGAATCCAGCCTCACTCCCCCTGTTGGAGTTCGATAGTTTCGACCGGTTGTGGCCGTACCTGATACTTGGGGTCCTTCATGTGGTCACGAAGTTCCTTAAGGAAGTCGCTGCTGTTCCCCCAGTAGATGCTAATTCTGGCGGCATCGCCGAAGTACTTTACGAGAAGGGGTTTGAGACGGGCGGCCTCCGCTGGCGTGTATTGTTCGGGGTCGACTTGAACGCCGACATGCTTGTAGTTCTTGAGTAGCTCACGGCCGCCTCTGGACATGATGATACGGAAGAGAATCCGGAACTTCCAATCGTCGAGCGAGAAACCAAGAAAGAGGAGGGACCCGGCGACGAGCTTTTCGCCGACGAGCGTGGGAAGCAGTTTGTAAGTGGAATGCCGAATCAGGAAATCGAAGAAATCGTCTTCGGTCAGCACCCAGGTATTTTCGTAGCGGGCCTTGCCGTAGACGTAGTAGAGCACCGGAGTTTCGATGCTCCAAGGCTTCTTGTTCATCTCGCTGGGTTGAATGTGGACAGTTTCGCGCCATTTGCGAACGGTCTCGATTGCAGGCACACCGGGGTTATCGAGCAATTTTTCTTCGACATTGTCTACAGCGGATTGAACGCTGAGGGGAATTTCCGCATCCAGACTATTTTTCCAGGTACTGAAGACTCTGGCGACGGGGGCGTCCGGGGATTCCTCGAAAGCGGCAATCAACGCATCGGCTACCTTTATCAGCCGGCTCGTATCCACAATGCACTCGTTGCGCCAATCGGTAAAAAGCTCAACGGGAAACTTTTTTCGTTTCTTCAAGAAGCGTTTGAGGATTATGTCCAACGCACCGGAAACGAAGACTTTGATGGGTAAATCAGCGAGGATTCTGAATGGGTCGTCGGGGTCCTTCGAAAGCTGGTCGACAATGAAATTGAGCAATTGCGGATCGCCGAGTTTTTCGAGATTGGGAATTTCCGGCAGGCCGGCCGCTACCTGGAGCCGGAGCGCCGTTCGGCAAAGTCGCTCCGACGCCATCCGTTTTGCGCCTTCGCGAAGGACGGTAATGTCGGACTTAGTGTGAATGGTTTGGGCGATCTTAGCGCTATCCGGTTTTTCGTCCGGCGAGATGGCAATTTTGAGATCGAAAGCAAGAGCGGCAGCAAATTCCGTCGAAGTGCCGAGGATGTGCTCGGCCAGATCTGGTCCGATGATGGGGACAAGTTCTAACTTCGCGGCCGCTATGCAAACGGAGTCCCAGGAGACGTCATCGGCTTTGGCGGTGCCGCCAAAGCCTGGCTGGTACCAGAGGCTCCCGGACTTCAACCGAAGGTAGAGGGCCGGAACCCACGCGTCCAACTCCGTGCGGACGGATCCGCGGGCGACGGCCATGGCGCGATCGATTTGGCCGTCTTTGAGGAGTTCGGAGAAGAACACGGGCATGGCGAGTTCGACGGTGCGCATGCTGATTTTGGCTTGCATGGCGATGATGGCGGGAACGCCGTTTTCGGCCAGCATCGGAGCGAGAGCGGAGTGGGCGAACATGCCGTCACTTCCGCCGCTTTCGCAACTGGCGAGGACCATGAGGCGGGGCGGCTGAATCAGGTCGCTGAACGATTGTGCGAGGTCTTTGCCCATTACCTTGTGGGTCCCGCCATCCTCATTTTGGAGCCATAGCCGAGCAACTTTGTCCTCCTCGGGGAAGGATCCGTGGCAGACCAGATAAACGATGTCGACACCTGTACGGATAGCGGCAATCAGAGCTTTGAGGGTGACCGGTTCGTTTTGGCCAAGCACAATTGTTTCAATGCCGCTGAGCGCCTTGAGGGCAGCCGGGATTTCGATCTCCTTTCTAACCTCCGCCATTCCGCCCGACAGATTGTTGGGAGCGGATACGGCGATGAGCGCGCGGAGCTGGGATTTGGCGCGGAGTTTGATGGGGCGCCAATCGCGGGTGAGGACGAAGCGCGAGAATTTGATTCGCTCCGACGTGGTGAGCATATGCCCGGTTTCCGGGTCTTCCAGGAGTTCCCAGCGAAGGCTGTTCAGCTCGATTGCGTTGGCATCAATGAAGAGCCGCAGGCGGAGGGCGGAGCCTTCTTTTCCTTTTTTGGACGTTACGAAATACGCGAATATTTCGGGTTCGGCGAACAGCGCGCTGGTGAGAAGCTTGCCGTAGTCGGAATTACGGAACGCCTTCTGAAGGGCTCCAAAATCAAAGGTCGCTTTGCCGGACACAGGTTTACCGAGGGCATCGTTGTCGGGGTCGTCGAACCGGAGTTCCACCCTGTACAAATTCGGGCTGAGCTGGTCCAACTTGATTTCGAGTTCACGATCAAGGAGAGGGGGCATGATTAGGGACCTGAGAGAAGGGTTTGCATGAGTATACCCGAAGGCAATCGCACAATCCTCCTTCAAAGCGTCAAATTAATGACAGGCGGGCCAGGGCATAGATTATAATTGAGCTTCTTTCGAGCCCCTATGGAACCGGTCCGCAGTGAACGGCTTAAATCCATTTTCCTCCGTGCCGCCGAACTGACGGGCGCGGCGCGAGAGGAAGCGCTTGTGATCGATTGCGGCGAGGATGAGGCCTTGCGGGCCCGTATCGAGGAACTGCTGGCACGGCACGACGAGACGGGGTCGATGGAAATTGTGCCGCGGGAAGCCCCGGGCGCGGTAACACCCACGTTGGCCGCGGGGCGACTGGTTTCGGGGCGCTTCCGGATTCTTCGCTTCATCGGGAAGGGGGGAATGGGGGAAGTCTACGAGGCGAGCGATGAAGAACTGGGCGGGAGACTGGCGCTGAAAATCATCCTGCCGGGGTTGATTCAGAACGAAGAGATGCTGGCGCGTTTCCGCCGTGAGGTGCATTTGGCGAGGCAGGTTACGCACCCGAATGTGTGCCGGATATTTGACGTCGGCCGGGACAGGATCGCCGGAAAAGAGCTGCTGTATCTGACGATGGAGTTAATCGACGGAGAAACTCTGTCGGAGTATTTCAAGCACGAGGGAAAGTTGAAACCGGCGGACGCGCTTCCGTTATTGGAACAGATAGCGGCGGGGTTGACGGCGCTGCATGAGAAGCGGATTGTCCATCGCGACCTGAAGCCGAGCAATGTGATGATTGTGCGAGCATCCGGCGGGCCGGTGCGGGCGGTGATTGGGGATTTCGGACTGGCGCGGGCGGTGTTGGAGGAGAGTCTGGAGGACGGACTGAGCCGGTCCGGCCTTGTATTGGGAACTCCTGGATATATGGCGCCGGAGCAGTTGGCGGGAACGAAGGTAAGCCCGGCGACGGATCTGTTCGCGCTGGGGGTGGTGGCTTATGAGATGGTAACCGGGAAGCGGGCGTTTCCCGCCCGGCAGGGGAATACGCCGCCGCCCGCGCCAAGAGAAGTGGCTCCCGAGTTGCCTGTTTCGTGGGAACGGGTGATTTTGCGATGCATGGAAATTGACCCGGAAATGCGTCCGGAGTCTGCGTTGGCGGTGGCGGAGGCTTTGGGCGGGCATACGAAGTTGGCGCGGGCGCGGAAGGCGGCGGGGAGTTCCAGGCGGGGATGGTGGTTGGGCGGGGCGGCAGCGCTGGTGCTGGCGGGGTTGGCTCCATTCGCCTGGCAGAATTCGCAGAACGGGAATTCGCCGGCCGTTGGCACTGGAGTGAACGCAAAGTATCTGGAGGCGGTGGACCTGCTGGATCATGCGTACCGGCCGGGGGCGGCGGAGAAAGCTATCGCGCTATTGGAGCCGGTGGCAAGTGCGCCCGGAGCGACGGCGCTAATGCACGCGGCGTTGGGAAGGGCGTATTTCCGGCAGTTTCGGGTAACGCGCGATGGGGCGTGGCTCGAGAAGGCTACGGCGACGGGCGAGCGGGCAGTCGCGCTGGACGGAAAGCTGGCGGCGGCCCGCGTGGTGCTAGGGCGGGTCTACACCTATTCGGGGAAATCGGATTTGGCGGCACAGGAGTTACAGGCGGCAATTCAGCTGGATGCCAGGAATGCGGATGCTTACATCGCGTTGGCGGAGTTGTCCGAGAAACAGGGGCGGCCGACCGAAGTGGAGATGAATTTGCAGAAGGCGGTTGACCTGGCTCCGGACTATTGGAGTGGGCATGCTTCGCTCGGAATACATTTTCGCGATACGAATCGACCGGAGAAGGCTCGTCAGGAATTTCAACGGCTGATCGAGTTGGCGCCGGATAACGCGTCCGCACACGAGTATTTGGGCATTCTTGATACCCAGCAAGACCGTTTCGAAGATGCGCGCAAAGCCTTCGAAAAGGCGATTAATCTGGCTCCGGATTTTCGTACTTTTACAAATTTGGGATACGTCCTGCGGATGGAAGGTAATTTCAATGAGTCGGCTAAAGTCTTTCGAAAAGCGATCGCGCTGAATCCTCGCGACAACAACAGTTGGGGAAACCTTGGCGCCGCGCTGGCACAGATGCCCGAGCACAAGGCAGAAGCGATGGATGCGTACAGAAAGGCGATTGCCTATGGAGAGGAATCCCGGAAAGCGACGCCGAACGATCACAGGCTCCTTGCCCGTTTGGGGCTCTTCTATGCGAGACTTGGAGACGCAAAAAAAAGTATTCCCTTTTTGCGCCAGGCGATTGCGCTGGACGGAGAAACAGCCGAAACGGCGTATCGGGCGGGAGAAGCTTACGAGGTGCTGGGGCAGCGAGATGAGGCGCTGCGTTGGGTTGGAATCGCGATGAAACGGGGCTACTCTCCGGAACAAATCAAGCGAACTCCTAGTTTGGCCCTTTTGCGGAAGGATCCGCGCTTTACATGGACGCAGAAGTAGAAAGTCAGAACAAAAAAGGAGTACGAAATGACAAAAGTTACGAAGACAGAAATTCTTGTGCCGATAGCCGGCGATGCGATTGATGTCGAGACAACAGAGATCAAGATGGTTGCGGGCGATACGGTGACGCTGACGCTAGCGCCTTCCGTAACCGGAAAACTGACAATTGCCGGCTCCAGCGACGGGATCTTCATATCGTTCGCGGAAGGTCCTTTCGAAGGACAAGACGATCCGCCGCCCAACATCGGCTAGCCACCCCAGGTAATCCCCGCCGGCGCCGTTCCAGAACCACCCCGGAACTGGCGCCGGCCCCGAAGGATCTAATTGATGATCGAAAATCTGGACGAAATTAACGGGATCGACTTAGAGACCGGCGACTTTCTCGATGGTCCTAAAACGGACGCTGATTTTGCGAGTGTCGCGCGGGGAGAACCGCTCGACACAGAGCAGTCGGAGCGTGCAAAGCAGCATCTGGCGGCAACGTCAAGCGAGCACCTCGGAACCGTTCCCGGAATCGACGCCAGGGAGTTATCGCAGACGGGATGGGGCGTAATCTTCTCGTCAGATGAGGATCAGGCGGTAATCGACGCGCTTCGAATGCTGCTGGATTGGCGGCAATCGAAGGCCGGTCCGCTCTACAAAGAATTCAAAAAAGAAACAGGCTACACGCCCAAGATGACGAAGGCGGAGTTCCTCAAGGACGCCGACGGATTTGGGCCGGTGAATCCGAAGCACGGTGTCCCTTACTATTTGATGATTGTCGGGAGCCCGGAGAAGATTCCGTTTCGTTTCCAGTATCAGGTGGATGTGCAGTACGCGGTGGGGCGGATTCACTTCGACACCATCGATGAGTACCGGATGTATGCCGAGAGCGTTGTGGCGGCGGAAAAAGGAAACCTGACACTGCCGAAAGAAGCAGCGTTTTTTGGCGTGGCCAACCCTGGGGACACGGCGACGCTCGGGAGTTCGCAGCAATTGATCCAGCCGCTTCGGGATTTCACCCTCGGGCTGGAACAAGGCTGGAACGTCAACTGCCCTCCTCCCGAAGAGACGACGCGAGCAAAGTTGATCGAAATCGTTAACAACGCGCCGGCATTAGTGATTACGGCGAGCCACGGATTGGGCGTGTCGATGGACCATCCAAAGCACTTCACGCATACGGGGGCGTTGCTCTGCCAGGGGCCCAAGGGGCCTTTGTCGAACGACGTGATTTTCGCGGCAAAGGATGTTCCGGATGAGGCACGACTACACGGATCGATATTCATGCTTTTTGCCTGTTATGGCGCGGGAATGCCGAGCCACGAAGAGTTCTTCGACGCAGACCTGAAGCGGAAACAAAAAGCGAAGCAGCCGTTCGTTAGCGCGCTGCCGAAGCGACTCCTGGCGCATAAGGGCGGCGGTGCGCTGGCCGTAATCGGACATGTAGAGCGGGCCTGGCCAAGTTCCTTCAAGGGGAAAAGGAGCAAAGGGCAGTTACAGACATTTTCCAGCACTTGGCAGAATCTGCTGGAAGGCTACCCGGTCGGCTACGCGATGGAGCATTTCAATATCCGCTTTGCCGAGTTGAGCTCGATGCTGAGCGATGCCCTGCAAGATGACTTAGGGACTGAGAAGCAATTCAGGGATCCAAGCTCACCCTTGCTTGCAAACCTGTGGAAAGCCAGCAACGACGCACGAAACTATTGCGTGATTGGGGATCCGGCGGTGCGGTTACGAGTTTCGGCAACGCCGAGCGGGCCCGTGGCGATTCAGCGCGAAGCGGCGTCAGTGTTGAAAACGGTGAAGGAGGAGAAGGCCGTGGGAGAGGATCCGATGGCGGAGTCGTTTGCAATTCAATCGTTGTTCGGGTCCAGTGAACCGGAACCGAGTGGACTGGCAAATGTTCTGGAGAAGATGGTGGGACGCATTGGGGCCACGATGGAGAAGGTCGTGGAAGGGTTGACGACAGTTGAGGTGGCGACCTATACGAGCGACAACCTGGACAATGTGGAGTTTAAAGACGGCCAGTTTACTGGAGCGAAACTGCGAGCGCGGACGCGACTGGGTATGGACGGCAAGACCGTGAATCTTATTCCGGAGCGCGATGGGAAAGTGGAAGAGGACCTGTGGGCCGTGCATATGGCGTCGGTCGACAAAGCGGTGCTGAATCGCAGTGAAATGATCAAGTTGGCGGCGAACGCCGCGTCGAGTTTGTTGGCGGTCATGAAGAAATGACGGAGGCGGAGTTGTTCGATGCGCTGGAGCGAATTCAGGGCATCGAACTCCTTGCCGGAGAGCCGAGTGAGGGCTCTTTTGCGGAGAGTCCGTGGACCGGTTGGGAGGAGGCCAGCAGGCGGCTGGCGGAGGTCCTTGAAAACGCCGCGGAGGACCTGCGCGCCTTTATCCGGGTAACGGACCCGGCCGTTGGAATCGTTTTGACCGACTGGACGGGCGATGTGAGCTGCGTCTGGAATGGGCGAGTGAATGAGGCGGCCAAAGAAAGGCATCTCGTGCAGTTCGAAAAGCAATTCCAGTTCCGCATTCGGTTGGGACAGACGCTGGCGGCGGCGTTGCGTGCGGCGTTGACAATATCGCGTTCGGTGGCGGCGCCATTGACGGCGCTTTCCGCAGTGCACGCGGCGTGGGCGTTAATCCGGGAGTTAGAAATGCTGCGAGCCGCGGCGCAAGGTTAATCTACTGGCGATCCTGAGCGGGATGAGAATCGGCCCTAAGGACCAACCGAAAATACAGCTGGCATAGCTGACTGAAAGTGGCGGCGAGAGATTTCACGCGGAAGAACTGGGATCGTCCATGCTGGCGGGGGAAATGCGAGACGGGCACTTCAACGACGCGCATCCCGCTGGCTTCGAGCTTCTTCACGAGTTCGACGCAAATCGTACCGCTGGACGAACTCAGCTTCGCCCGCTCGATCAGCGAGCGGCGGATGAGCCGAAAATCGCAATCGATATCGCGGAGCTTTACGCCGAAAAGAAAACGGGCAAACTGGTTATAAACCGCGCCAATGGCGATCCGATGCCACGGGTCGTGCCGACGAGTTTTGTAGCCGTTGATGAGGCCGACGTCGGGCCAGACCGCGTCGAGAAGCGTTGGAAGTTCACCCACATCGTACTGCCCATCGCCATCGGTGTAAAATACGAAATCCTTCGTAGCCGCCTCAAAACCGGTGCGAAGCGCGCCACCGTAGCCGCGATTTTCCGGATGGGTGATCACCCGGAGGCGCGGGCCATGCACTTTGCTCAGGCTCTCCAGCACGGCTCCGGTTTCATCGGCGCTGCCATCGTTGACGACGATGACTTCGAAATCACGGGCGTGCCGTTCGAGTACGGCAAACGTTTTTTCGATCAACCCAGGTAGCGATGGCGCGTCGTTATAGGCCGGGAAAAACACGCTTAATCCGTAGGGGAACAGATGGTTTGAGATGCGCGAAGTCGCGCGCGACCGTGTAGCTGTTTCGGGCATGGCAAGTACGAACTACTGACTGTAGTCGAGCTGGAGCATCGCTGTCGATACTGTAATTCCTGTATTTGCTAAGAAACGATTCCGCGACGGACCGCACTGAGGACCAGTTCAGCGGCACTGTGGAGTTCCAACTTCTCCATAATCCGCGAGCGGTGCGTCTCCACGGTATGGAGGCTAAGGGAGAGAAGGCCCGCGATTTCTTTGTTGCTATTGCCCTCGGCGAGCATCTGGTAAATGTGGCGCTCGCGCTCGGTGAGACGATCAAATCGATCATCCGGACCATTGACGTCAATCAGGTTCGAGGCGCCGCGACGCTGAACGAAACGATGCACCTCCGGACTGAAGAATCGAGCGCCGCGCCGAACGGCGGAGACCGCTTCGATGAGTTCCTGCTCCACGCAGTCCTTGAGCACATATCCGCTGGCGCCTTCGCGAACGGCGCGAAGCACGTACCTTTCGTCGGCGTGCATACTAAGCATGAGAACGGAAAGGGAGGGCAGAAGGCGACGAAGTTGCGCCATGGCTTCCAAGCCGTTTAGACCCTTCATGCCGACATCGAGAAGGGCAAGATCGGGCTGATGCTCCCGCGCCAGTTCGATAGCCTCCGTGCCCGAACCGGCCTCGGCGACGACTTTCAGATCGGGCTGACTTTCCAGAATCCGGCGAAGTCCCTGACGCACCAGCGTGTGGTCGTCCGCGAGCAGTATTCTGCAAACCATTACCGACGCTCCGCGTAGGCGGCAGGCTCGGCCGCTACGGCATCTTCAACTGGCAACAGCAGCACTACGCGGGTACCAGCGCCAACACGAGTATCGATAGTCAAAGTTCCACCAAGCTTCAAGGCTCGTTCCTTCATTCCCAGAATTCCGGTTCCACGCGAAGGAAGCCCTCGGCGGTCCAGTGAAAACCCACATCCATCGTCTTGAATTTCCAACGAAACCCGGCCGTCATCGTGTTGGAGGACAACGCGAAGTCCGGCGGCTTGGGCATATTTCTCGCAATTATTGAGCGTTTCCTGAGCGATGCGGAAGACGCACGTCTTAACCGGATCGGACAGATGCTCGCCGACGTCGGCGCCTTCGAACTCATACCGTATTCCGCTGCGCAGGGAGAACCGCTCCAAATGCCAATGGAGCGCGGGGCCGAGACCCAGATCGTCCAACAAGGAGGGACGGAGCATCAGCGAAATGTCGCGAACGATCTGCACGGTTTTCTCAACAAGTTGCCGGGCGCGCTGGAGGCGTTCCCGCGCGGCCGATTCCGGAACGGCGGCAATTACCTGGGAGATCTCCATGCGGAGCGCGGTCAGCGTCTGGCCAACTTCATCGTGGAGCTCTCGGGAAAGCGTTCGCCGCTCCAATTCCTGCGTCTCCAGGAGTCGCGCGGAAAGATTTTCCAACTCTTGATTAGCGAGAGAAATTTCTTCGAAATGGCGCTGCCTTTCCCGCGCCAACCGGGTGGCGTAGCGAAGGCTGGCGAGCGCGACAAGGACACCGAAAAAGAGCGCGGCGCCAAGAAGATAGATCAGGTTTCGCGCGGCTGACGCCCGATCGGCGTCGTAGCGGGCTTGGGCGGCCACGAGTTCCTGCCGAACCGCCCCCCGAAAGTCTTCTAACATCGCCAGGAGTTCGAGACGGCGGGGAATCAAAATTTCTTCGATGAAATCCGCCGGCGGTGGAATTCCTCCGGCAGGTGCAGACTCCAGCTGGTGCAGTTCTCTCAGGAATTTCTCGAAACTAGGTTCAATTTTCAGGTTCCTGACCGTGGCGGGCGATGAATCACGAAGTATGTTGAGGGCCTCGAAACCGCTTCGTTCCAGTTCGCTCACCTGCGCGGCGAAGCGCTCGCGGCCGGCAGAATTACGAGTGAGGAAAAAATCCCGTGAATAAATGCCGCCTAGCCAAACCGTGCGGCGTATAGCCGTGATGGCATTATCCTGGCGGATGAATCGCCGATACGCCAAGCCCTGCTGTTCTCCGCCGGCCATCTGTAATTGGGAAGCCTCGAATGCGGAATAGACCAGCAGCGCCAGGATCAGGGCGAAGCCGCAACTGAGGACTTGGGTACTGTTTAGTCTTTTCATTTTGCCGCGGGCGCCACAAAAGCAAGCGTACACCCAAGTGCGCCGACCGCATACCGCCAGTACAGATTTTAGTGTATTGCCGGAAGGGCGACGAGGCTCTTTACTGGGACAACAACCACGTTTCAAAACATTGCGGCGCGCGGGGCGCCAAAGGAGAGTTGTGCCGTCGAGGAGTCAAGCAGCCCAGTCGCTGGCGGTGAAGCGCGCCCAAGTCGAATATCACAATTTCGCGTCGCTTGGGGAGCCGGGCCGGGCCATTCAAACATACGCCGAAGAGAATATCCGCCGCGGCGCCGTGATCCGAAATCACCTGGACTTTATTGGGCCGATGACGCCCTTCCTGGAAATCGGCGCAAACGCGGGCCACTCCAGCTACATGTTGTGCAATGAGTTCGGGGCGGAGGGATTTGCCTCCGACCTTTCGGCCGATTCCCTGCGCCATGGGATTGCGTTGATGGACGCGTGGGATCTGCCAAGGGGCCCGGTTCGGATCGCCGCCGACGCGCTACGCCTGCCGTTCGCCGATAATTCGCTGCGCTGCGTGATTGCGTTTCAGATGCTGAGTCAGTTCATGGATATTGAAAGCGTGTTCCTGGAAGTGAAGCGTGTGCTGGCGCCGGGCGGCGTCTTCCTCTTCGCCGAAGAGCCGTTGCGACGAAAGCTTTCGCTGCGGATCTACCGCTGTCCGTATTGGGAGACGATGAAGCCGTGGGAACGCAGGCTCTACGAATGGGGACTGTTGGGTTATCTGGTGAAGGATGTAATTGGGGCCGCTCAGGAAGAGGGATTCGGTATCCGGCAGAATCATTCCATGAGCCTGCGGGACTGGCATAGCCTGCTTCGGCGCCATTTCGACGCTCATGAAATCGAGTTGTTCGTGCCGGAACGCGGCATCGGCGAGCGGTGGGCGAAGCGACTTCTGCGCCGGATCGACAAGTTCGGTTCAGACTGGCTGCCGGCGCGGATGCTCGGCGGCACGATTGCCGCGTTCTGCAAAAAGTCCGGCGAAACGGCGGCTGTCCAGGGCCCACTGCTGTCGATTCTGCAATGCCCGGACTGCGGCGGGACGGTCCAGCCCGACTCGGATTTTGCGCTGTGTTGCGCCGGCTGCGGGTATCATGCGCCCATCGAGGGAGGCGTCTATAATCTTCTATCCAGCTCCGAAAAGGAGGCGTTATATCCGGGCGACCGCGATGACGTCATCGATTTTTCAATTCCCGGACACGAGAAGAAACTGGGGGAAGGCTGGAACGAACTAGAAGGCGTTTATGGCAACAAATTCCGCTGGATTGGCGGCGCCGCGACCGCGACTCTGCGCGACGTACGCGGAGGCGAGCAACGACTCCGAATCCGCGGTCATGCGCATGAGAATTTCTTTCGTGGAGGGCAGTCGCCTAAGATTCGCATCGTCGTAAACAGTTCGCCATGCGGGAGTTGGAGCCTTGATCGCGTAGGATTGTTCGTCCTGGAGGCCGATGTACCGGCCGCGCCACAATACTCCATTCAGATCGCCGCTGCACCGGTGTGGGAGGTTGAAACAGACGATCGCAAATTCACGGTGAGCCTCTCCATGATTCGCCTGGATCCGCGCGGCTAGCACCGATACAGAAAGTTCAGTATTGCGTGTAACGAAAACCGTGTTCTACTAGTTGCAATCGTGACCGGGGAAATTCAAATAACAGCACCGCCTCTGGCAGTGGAGCGGACGGCATCCGTCTATTCCTGGCCAATTCGGGGATTACTTTGCTTCGCTGTACTTGCAGTACTCGCGACGCTTCCGTACCTCCCTGTGTTTGTGCAGCCCTTCCTTTCCGACGACTACGTGCAGATCGATTTAGGGCGAAGGTACGGGCCGGTTTCGAGTTGGGGACACCTCTTCGCCGATCCGCTATATCGGTGCCGGGCGACCTCTATCGTCATGACTTACTGGACCGAACGGTGGTTTGGAACGGCGCCATTGCCGTTCTATGCGTCCAGTGTACTCCTCCATATCCTGAACACGTGGATGCTATTCCTGGCCGCGCGTCAGTTGGGCTTGGGCGCCGTCCGCTCTTATATTGCCTGTGCCTTTTTCGCGGTGTATTTGGGGCACCAGGAAGCGGTGATGTGGTACGCGGCGCTGCCGGAACTGCTTTTATTTTTCTTTTGCGCCTGCTTCCTCCTTAGCTGGAACAGCCACATTCGAAACCGGTCCAATGTGCAGTTCGGATTGGCGGTTCTGTGGTTTGTCCTGGCGCTGCTGTCCAAGGAAGCCGGCGTTGTCCTGGTTCCGATCGCCGCGGCCATGGCCTATCAACGCGGACGCAGTATATGGCGAGTGGCGCCGCTTGCCGTTCTCGCGGCACTCTATGCGGCCTTGATATTCAGTGCAAAGGCCTCGCACTTGCATCTGAATGACGGAACATTTTCTCTTCATGCGCCGTTTTTGTTGACCTGGGCAAGAAGTATCGGTCGAATGTTTTGGATCTGGGGCCTGCTGAGCGTCTTGGCGATTGCGTTTTGGCGCCGGCGCTCTTGGCGATCCTTAATTCCGGCCGCGATCTGGATGGGAATTGCGTTTCTACCGTTCTCCTTTCTGCTTTACATGCCGGTGGTGCCGAGCAGACATACCTATCTCGCCAGCGCCGGAATTGGTTTCGTTGTAGCAACGGGTCTGTTGGTCACGCGTGTGCGATTCCGTCCACACAAATGGGTCATCCCGGTATTGTTGGCGGTGATTCTGATGCACCATTCGGGCTATATCCTGGTCAAAAAACGGCAACAATTTTTGGATCGGGCGGCGGCTACCGAAGACCTTTTGGGGCTCGCCAGGAACACAACCGGGCAAATTTATATGACGTGTTTCCCCTATGGGCGGGACGTCGCCGAACTCGCGATTGGGATCACGCTGGCGCAACCGCCTTCCCGGCTCGTTTGGGGAGTTGCTCCACCGCCTGGAGTGATTACGTACTGCGCGAAGAATCCTTAGCGTTTTGGCTCGACGGATTGCCGCAGCCGTGATAGATTTGGCCCGATGTCAATTACACGCCGCGATCTGCTGAAGTCCCTGCCGCTCTTCCCTTCCCTGGCGCGCGCCGCCGCCCCGATCCAGGGAAAGGTAAAGATAACCGCTATTCACGCCATGGCAATCCAAAGCATCGCGGGGAACTGTTTGATCCGCATTGACACGGACGCAGGCGTATCGGGCTACGGTGAAGCGGGTTCCACAGGGCCAATGGCACGGGCGCGCATCGCTACCATGGCGCCGCATCTTCTGGGCAAGGATCCGCTGGCGATTGAAGTGCATTTTCACAATTTGACTACGCTCATGCACACCTATATGGCGCACATACCGACCATCAGCGGAATCGACATGGCGCTCTGGGATCTCGCCGGAAAGCTGCTCGGCAAGCCGGTGAACGTCCTGCTGGGCGGGCCGTTCCGGGATGCGATCCCCATGTATTCGCATGGCTCCCGTGAATTGAACATGCTCGATAAGGGATCGTGCCGGGAATGGGCGGGACAAATCAAAGCAGCCACGGAGGGTTTCAATACGTTCAAGATCAATATCGACAGTACGCTGGGAGTGCCTTCGGCCCGGTACGCCGCCACGTTGACGAGCCAGCAGTTACGCAACGTCGCGAAGGCCTATATGAATGTCCGCGAAGCCGTGGGTGAGGACATCGACATAGCGGTGCACTGCCACAATGAGCCCGATACGCCGAGCGCAATCGGCATCGCCAAAGCCATCGAACCCATGAACCCCTTGTTCCTGGAGGATCCCATCAACGTGCCGCACCACGAAGGCTGGGCGTCGCTGCGACGTTCGACGCGCATTCCGATTCTGACGGGGGAGAAATTGGAAATGGTCCGCGGATTCAAGCCGTTTATCGATGCGCAATCCTGCGACATCATCCACCCGGATCTGGCCTTTTGCGGCGGATTGACGGGAGCTCGAAAGATCGCCGACTACGCCTACCAGACGCGGACTCCGGTGGCGTTGCATAACGTCGGATCGATCGTGCTGACCTACGCCAGTGCCCACTTCGGCAGCGCGATTCATAATTTCTATCGCAGCGAAAGCGCTTTGGGCCGGCCGACGCGCCACGTCGAGAAGATGGTGAAGGCCGGCGCGCCCGTCGTGCAAAAAAGCCAGTTGTCAGTTCCCACGACACCGGGACTCGGACTGGATTTAGACTTCGATTATCTGAAGAGCCAGTTGGTCCCGGGCGAGCCTTGGTGGGGTTAAATTAACGGGCAGCGAGTTGGCCGAGTACGAAAGGCAGGATACCGCCGTGCCGGTAGTATTCCACTTCCATCGGCGTATCGATACGCACCTTGGCGTTGAACGATTTCACCGTGCCGTCGGCACTGGTTGCGGTGACGGCGGCAATCTTGTTTCCGAAAATGGCAGATTTCACGCCGGTAATACTGATTTCTTCGAGGCCCGTCAGGCCCAAAGAATCCTTCGTCGCACCGTCAATGAACTCGAGCGGCAACACACCCATGCCCACAAGATTGGAACGGTGGATTCGTTCGAAACTTTCCGCGATCACCGCACGGACACCGAGTAGCGCAACACCCTTCGCCGCCCAGTCACGAGAGGAGCCTGAGCCGTACTCTTTCCCGGCGATGATCATGAGGGGCGTGCCCGCGGCCTGATACTTCATCGAAGCGTCGTAGATCCACATTTTCTCGCCCGTTGGAACGTGCACGGTCCAAGTCCCTTCGGTACCGGGAACCATGGTGTTTTTCAGGCGAATGTTGGCCAAGGTGCCACGCACCATCACTTCATGATTGCCACGACGGGCTCCATAGCTATTGAAGTCTTTGGCCGCAACACCGAGGTCCATTAAGTATTTGCCGGCCGGAGAATCCTTGGCAATATTGCCGGCCGGAGAAATGTGGTCGGTGGTAACTGAGTCACCCAATGCGGCCAGAACCCGCAAGCTAACAATGTCGGTGATCGACGATTCCGGATCCACCAGTTTGTCAAAGTACGGCGGCTTCTTGATGTAGGTTGAGTCGTCGTCCCAGGCATACTGATCGGACTTTACCGCGGTGATCCCAGCCCAGTTGGCGTCGCCCTTGAAGACGTCCGCGTACTGGCGCGCGAACTGATCGCGGCGGACGCTGGTTTTGAGAGTCGCGGCGATTTCGGCGTTGGTCGGCCAGATATCGCGCAGGTAGACTTCGTTGCCGTCGGTCCCGGTGCCGAGCGAGTCGTTCTGCAGATCCATATCGACGCGGCCGGCGAGCGCGTAGGCGACCACCAGCGGCGGCGATGCCAGATAGTTGGCGCGAACCTGCGGATTCACGCGGCCTTCGAAGTTACGGTTTCCGCTGAGCACCGCCGCGACCGTTAGCTTTTCGCGCGAGACTGCCTCGGAGACATCGTCCGGCAATGGGCCGGAATTCCCAATACAGGTGGTGCAGCCATAACCCACCAAGTTGAATTTCAACTGCTCCAGATATGGCAGAAGCTTAGCGTCGGTCAGGTAATCGATGACGACTTTCGATCCGGGCGCCAGCGAAGTCTTCACCCACGGCTTGGTCGAAAGACCCTTTTCCACTGCCTTCTTCGCAAGCAAGCCGGCCGCCACCAGCACGGAGGGATTCGACGTATTCGTGCAACTGGTGATCGCGGCGATAACCACCGCGCCATCTTTGACGACGCCGCCATCCTTCGGCTCGCCGACCAGCGTGGACAGGAAATTGGCCTTCACATCCGGCAGGTTGATGCGGTCCTGCGGACGCTTTGGCCCGGCCAGCGATGGGACGACCGTAGACAATTCCAGTTCGAGCGTGTCGTTGTAAACCGGGTCGGGCGCGCCTTGTTCCAGGAACAGGCCCTGCTCCCGAGCGTACGCCTCAACGAGCGCGATCTGCTCCTCGCTGCGGTTGGAAAGATGAAGGTACAGCAGCGTCTGTTCATCAACCGGGAAGAAGCCGATGGTGGCGCCATACTCCGGAGCCATATTGGCGATGGTGGCACGATCGGCCAGCGGAAGCGCCGCAACGCCGTTGCCGAAGAACTCGACGAACTTGCCCACAACGCCCTTCTTACGCAACATCTGCGTGACGGTCAGCACCAGATCGGTCGCGGTCACGCCTTCCTTCAACCGTCCATGCAATTTGAACCCGACAACCTGCGGCAGCAGCATGGTGATCGGCTGACCGAGCATACAGGCTTCGGCTTCAATACCGCCGACGCCCCAGCCGACGACGCCGATCCCGTTGATCATCGTGGTGTGCGAGTCGGTGCCGACGAGAGAATCGGGATAAGCGACAGTCTCGTCGCCTTCCGTTTTCGTGAAAACCACCGGCGCAAGATACTCGAGGTTTACTTGGTGAACAATACCGGTTTCCGGGGGCACGGCGCGGAAGTTCTGAAGCGCCGTTTGGCCCCACTTCAAGAACTGGTACCGTTCCCGGTTGCGCTGATATTCGAGAATCGTATTCAACTCGAAAGAATCGGCGGCGCCGAAGTGATCGACTTGTACGGAATGGTCGATGACGAGATCCACCGGGATGAGCG